>Ga0206679_10000217_pt1 | contig 46349 bp, 38 predicted proteins | sample M110012015metaG_FD_155464 | JGI IMG/M metagenome (GOLD analysis project Ga0206679, IMG submission 155464) | Ammonia-oxidizing marine archaeal communities from Monterey Bay, California, United States - M1 100m 12015 | ecosystem: Environmental > Aquatic > Marine > Intertidal zone | place: USA...
CTGATAAAGAAACATTGCTATCAAAATCTGTATCACCAGCAGTAAACGGTACTGCACATGCAGTATTTGATTTCTTAGAACTAATAGAACCATAAGAATCCGTTTGGAAAGTGGCACTTACTGCATAACAATATTCTACATAATTTGCTGGTACGGTAATTGTAGCCGTTGTATCACCTGGTTCTGTTGTGGCCACCAGCGTATCGGCACCATCCAATACTTGATAGACACTATATCCCGTCATACTATCCGTGCGAACAGATTGAGTTGGAAATGTAATATTCTGTTCTCCAGAAATTTCATACGAAGGCAAACCAGTTGAATTACCATTAATAATAGCAGCAACATTCTCCATATTATCATGAAGGACATTTGCAGTAGTTACTAGCTCTTGAATATCATCACGTGTAGTATTCTCAAGCCCAGCAAATGCACGCATCATAAAATTTCCGGCAAAACCAAGATCTCCTGTCTCCAACCATTGACCTTGTAAGAAAACAAAACTATGACCATATATATAGCCATCGAGATCACGACCGATCCCTGGCCCGCCAGATTCTGTGAATCGAAACCCTAAATAAAATCCTTGATCATCAAAAACAATACCTTCTCCACTGAGATCAACGTCTATCCACTCATCCTCCACAGTAACATCAGTAAATTCATCTGCTACGTATAAAGATGTCCCAGGTGAACCATCAAAACCAACACTATATACTCGTACTTCTACTGGAGAAAGATCATATCCAGTCTGACCTTCTGAAGAAAATAAAAACCTAGCCGTATATAACTCACCAGCAGATGAAGGAGTAAACTTAACGGCTAATTCTATATCCGTACTTCCACCAGTAATAGAAGATTCCCAAGTCCCATCATCGTAATATAATTCTACTTCATCGAGACCACTAGGGCTCTTCCACATTAACATTACTTGATGATCCCCAGCTTCAGCTTCTAATCCACGTGGTTTATCCATTTTAGGCCCTAACATGACATTATGCATAACGACATCTTCCTGAGCCAAAACTGTTATTTCATCAACATCATTATCAAATCCATCTCTGCGAACTGTAATAGTTGTCACGCCAGGAACTAAACCCATGATTGAATAATAACCATTCGTACCTGTGGTATCGGATACGCCTCCAGCGCTTACAATAGCACTATCAAGGGGATTACCATTGGGATCCGTCACAGAACCTGATAGATCACCATATAACCATGTAGGGGAAACAGTTACACTTACTCGATCACTTTCGTAATCAGGATAATATTTTGCGGTTACTCCAAAATTATATGACTGACCATTGGAAAGATTTTCCACCATGTAACCAGTCGAATCAAATAAACTAAGATTTGCAGGTGAGTTCGAACTATCTACATAAACATTGTACCCAAGAAAATCACCATCAACAAAATCACGTGAAGCACCCCCAGAAACAGTTGTAAGGGAAACATTATCCACGATAAACGCATCTATGTTAAATGAATTATCACCATACGCTCTAAAACGAACCTGCACATTATCGGAAGGGGAAGGAATCGTATCTGTATAGGTATCCCACGTATAATCTGCTAAATTCGCGAAATCTCGTAACGTATTCCAGGTTGCACCATCTCGGTATTCCACCGCTAAATGCTCCGTACCGGTAGGGCTCCAGTTATCTAGCATAAAATCATAGGTGAGCAGAACATCCTCATTACTACCGACCCATGTCGCGCCATAAACTGTACCATCGTTTCCATTCCCACTTTGATCTGCTACAGTTGTTCCAGAACCTTCATTAAAATCCCAATAAGCTAGTAAATCAGCTACTGAACTATAGTTCCCTGAGTTAGTTGATGCATCCAATCCAGCACCACCATTGTACAATGCTGCTATTGCTGCAGCGGATAAAGCTGTATCCCAAACAGCTACTTCATAAATATTTCCATCGAACCAATTCCCATTAGCATCCCAGACGCCGCCGCCACCGATATTAAAGTCAAATGTACTACTATTATAACTAGCAGTGGTGGTATAAGCAGTTAATTTTAATTCGCCATCAATATAAATCATAAGACTTGAACCGGTTCCAACAAAAACAGCATGATGTTTAGAATTAAAAGAAAATGTGGAATCAATCGTCCAATAAACATCGCCACCATAGGCCGTCCACCCCCATATAGTATTAGTATTCTCAAAACCAAATTCAATCAAATCATTTTGACCAAAAAACCCTTCCCTGCTTCCTGCGCTTTCCGGTGTTATCCAACCAGCCATAGTGAATTGACTTACATCGTTTAATAAACTAGTTCCTGTGCCTACATAATCATCACTTCCATCAAATTGTAAGTATGCTCCACCTCCACTGTAAGGGAGAACCGGTGATGTCAAACTCAAATCAAAATTAGTTTGTGTAGGTGTATACGAAAAATATGCTGAAGGAGCAGGATTCCCTGCAGTATTGCTGATAAACCAGTTGTCTCCTTCTAAAGTCCAAAGATCTAATAACTCGGAATCAAAACCTTCACTATACGGAATACCCAACTGAGGTACATCAGGAGATGTCCAATCCAAGGAAACCTCTTCATCCATCCCTATACCATAAAGATTTGTAATTGGAGCAGGAACAAACCCTTGCGGTGTTACACAAATGCTTTCCGAAGCCGTGGATGCACCACCACTATAATTCGCTATTACATAATAACAATATTCTGTTCCATTTGTTAAGCTTTCGTGAACAAAAGAATTGGTGTCCACATTTGCAACAAGCGTACCATTACTTAAATAAATACTAAAATTTGTTAAGTCTCCACATCCAGGAATCAATTCCCTTGAACTATCATTATTTGGTATATCATTTGGATGTCGAGTATAAATGGTGGCATTATGATTTTCTGCATCACGAGCGACCATTTCAATCGCCGGTGGATACTCAATATTTGTTAAGTTATTGTTGCCCAAATTGGAGGAGGTTGCAATTGGGTCCACAGTGAGCCCATCTGCACTTATAATGGATGCGCCAGGCAATGGTAAATTATCACCCATATTATTATAGGAACTATTCACCCATGTAGCTCTTGCTCCAGGGGCAGAAATGAATGCTTCATGGCTTCCTTCAGCAAAAATACCATAGCTACTTCCCATTTCATTCCATCCATCTGTCGCACTACCAAAAAATAAACTAGAACTAGAATTATCGGAATCAACAGATATATATGGTCCACCAGTTTCAACATTATAGGTACTCACTAAAAATCCGCCAGCTTCAATAACCGCATCATCAACATCTACTTCAACCCACCCTGAATCACCACCAACAATATACGGGCCAGCTAACAACGTTGTTCCATTATCTGCAAAAACATTTACTTCTACATCTTGTGTAAAACTTCCTCCATCGTCTATATGAAAGCGCACTGATTGAATCGTAGCTGGGTATCCTGTTGGCATAAACAATTGAGCTGTACCTGATCCACCCTGGAATGAACCATATGCATTCTCAAAGGTACCATCATGAGCAAAATACCATTCCGCAGGCGGTTCATTACTGGGATAACTCCAACTAAGATAATTACGAGCATCACCAGCAAAGACAGAAAAATTCCACACTGGGCATAGATCATCAACGGATATCATATTTACCGCAAAGTATGAAGTATCTGTTGCGGCAGGTGAATAGCTGTTGCCAGAAGGATCAACTGCTTCTAAAATTAATGTATGAGCTCCTTCTGATAATCCTGTAAGGGGTACTAACGCGTCTGCGCTATAAATTGAATCAATAACACTGCCATTCAGAGAAACCTTTATAAAACCATCACAACTTGTACATCCCGGTGTTCCAAGATCAAAAAAATCAGCAATGGAAAATGTTGCATCAACAAAATTGGTGTCTATTACTGCTCCAGTTGTAGGATATGTTATTTGAACAGTTTCATCTCTAGAAACTTGACCAATTAATACTGTGATCAGTACCAATGGCAATATAAGAGATCTAGTCAGTTTTCCGAATAACATTTAATCCTCCAAATAAAAAATATTTTATTGATAACAGTTTCTTATAGACTAGCTGAGAAATTGTGCCCCCGAATTTAACGTATCACTCAAGATAATCAACTATATTTGCTTATTTTATATATCGATTGTGTTTTGTATCACGTTTACTTCAATCGGACAAATTTTTTGATGACAAATAAATCATCTTTTTGTAATCGTATAAAGTAAACGCCAGAGGATATAATATCCTGCAAAGCAAACGTATATTTCCCTTTATTTAAGGGACTACTTAATAGTCTATTAATGCTTCTTCCATGAATATCGAATACCGATATTTCATATATACCAAATTCTTCAATGTTAAGATCGATTTTACAATGTCCATTATTTGGGTTTGGATAAACAGCATTGATCTCGAAACCAATTGCGATAGGATCATTTTCTTTTTGTATTGTTAGTGAATTGTACGATAAATATTGAATCCCTCCAGCTTTTGATCCTACCAACAAATTTTCAAATTCTTGTGATTCACTTATAGATAATGGATATGGAGTTAAATTTTGACCGCAATAAGGATAATCTGGCATAGCACGTTCAATTAAGTTACCTGATTCAAAATCCAATAGTTTTAAATCACCTACCTCATTCCCTGCAATAATGGAACCATTGGAAAGAATCGTTGGAGCAGCATCATCGCCTATATCGATTTGAGTAACAAATTCTAAATTACTAATATCACCATTATTTATATATACAGACACCATGCCATCTTTGGTTCCAATAACTAAATCATCATCATTATCTTGGTCAATATCTCCCCATGCAGGTACAGTTTTTCCATTGAGATCTAAATCAAGATATCTCCCACTATATTCCCAACCAGAGTCCGTCTGATTGTAGTGCAAAAGATATCCATTAAATTCACCGATGATTGCATCTAAATCTCCATCATTATCCGTGTCATAAAACGATGGTGCAAGATTTGTTGTAGTAAAATCATCTATAAATGAAGAATCAACTAATACGAATTCTGGCGATGAGTTATTTGTAACATTTTCAAAATAGTATAACCGTCCACCCCAACCCGTATTATCAGCATCAAATTCCGTACCAATTATTAAATCATTATCATTATCACCATCAATATCTTCAAGCACTGGAACTGTACCGCTTATTAAATCCAACCCAGGCAATAAGTTCATTGTTACTAATTGAAAATCATATTGTTCACTGGTGCCATTATTTTTATAATATGCCAAATTATTGATATAATCTGTCCCATACGCACCTGAAAGCACTCCAATAATTAGATCAGCATTTCCATTCGGTTCAAAATTAATTAATCTTGGAACATTAAAACCTGCAGTTTCCACCAATCCCTCTGTGGGAAAATCAGTAACCATTAATGAATCGACGAATATTGGATTATTGCTATCGCCATAGTTTTCAAGAAAAAATAATCCAGGTTGATAAAAATCTCCCCACACGAGATCCAAATCAGAATCACTATCTAAATCATAAAAGAAAATACTATTTGCGCCATGCCTTCCTGGCGTCCATACAATTTGAATATTTTGGAAAAAATCTGATACGAGTTCAAACTCTGGGCCATCTTCAGATGTCCCTTCACCCACATAATAAGCTAGTCTCCCAGATACATCTCCAACAAAATAATCAAATATACCATCACCATTTATATCAGCAATTGTAGGAATTACTATTTGTCCACCATATACTGAAAATCCAGAAGGTGTATATAATTCTGTATTTACTAATTCAAGTGCACCATTCACATTTGTATAATAACTGACATTATCGGTTCCTGGAGTATTACACAATAAATCATCGTCTCCATCATCATCAAAATCATTAAAATTAAACCACGTGCCAATTTCGATGTATTGAAAGAACTTTGTTACCATCGTAAACATAGGTCTATCACCAAACTGCCAATCGGGCAACCCCTCCCAATACTGTAATCTTCCATCTCGATCATTAATAAAACAATCCAAAATTCCATCATTGTTCCAATCAATAAATTGTGGCTCAGGGCGGTTTAGCCCACCCGTTAATTGCATGGACTCTCCATTAATTGTAATCGTTATTGGAGGGTCATTTAATCGACTATAATCACTTCCATTTAGAGCAGGTATTACAATAATTGCAATTGTAATGTGTAAAATATATCTAGTTAGATGATACATATATAGTCTCAGAAATAGTATCGATATCAAAAATATTAACATTTTCTATTAAACTCTCTAATCCAAGATGCCTCAAGTAAAATGGAGGAAAAGATCGAAAACGAAGCCTGGCAGTTAATTCTAATTGACCATTTATACCAGATGGAATAGGAATCGAATAATCGACTATTCGAGAATCACTGACTGGTAACGTATTATCCACCATTTTAACCATATTCTCAACTGAAACTTTTAAGAGGCCTGAATCACCCTCCGCATTATACAAAATAGTATTAAAAATACTTAATTGAGGATCCATATTTCTATTAGGATCAATATAAAAATCATAAATATCACCACTAGCATCTAAGAAACCAGAAGCAAGTAATGTATCATCATTTGCGACAGCAAATACTTCTAGCCACAATTGTCTTGGGAAGGTAGTGCCGGATGGAAAATTATGGCCTGTATTATTTGATATAATGAATCTTGCATTCCAAACAGTATCAGAATGAATCGTATCAGGCGGGCTTTCAAATAGATTGATCTCTGCAGCTGTTAATAATAGATCTTCCAAAGCAAGCCTATGTTCAACTTTACCAGGAAAATCAATTAAGGCCTCATCAATTCCTGGAAAAAAATGTCTATGTAGATTATCTCTATCTGGGCCAGTGACAGCTGCCTTCCCAGAATAGAGAGGCATATGGCATGTTTGACATTCAACTCCCATAGCCTGAAAGGAGCTTCCCTGCCATTCGAACTGAGTTGTTTCAGCATCACGATTATCTACAGTGAGATTATGACAATTTTGACAAAATTCTGATTTATCGTAGTCACTGTTATACACAGACTTATGGAACTCATTATCTACAGGATTATCTAAAATACCATAGCGAGTATCACTTGAGTATAATTTGAAATCAACTGTTTCATAGTCATGATTAACAATTGAAATATTAGTAGGAGATGGCAAATGGGTAGTTAAATGGCATGCATCACATGTCACGCCTTCCCTTGCTTGTGCAGGAAGAGAATTGATATCATCGCTTGATTCTCAATAAGATTTGTTAAGGCAGCAACTGGACTATGACATTGCACACAAAAATCTCCAATTTCAATTCCCTCTACGGAACTATGCGCTTGTTGCATATTTTGTTGCTTTAACCAAACTGGATCTACCATACTGTAGGCATGCATTGAACTTGACCATTCTTCATAATATTGAGGATGGCAAACTGCACATTCTTGAGCAGAAGAGAAATCCTCCACTTTAAATGATGTTTGAATAGGAAATGTATTGTTTCCTCGCGCATCATCTTCACTTAAATCAATACACCCTATAAATAGAATTAATAAAATAAAATAAATACGTACAGATATCATTTTATACATATTACTTCGAAAAATATTATAAATGAATTAAATGCTTCTTTCGAAGCTAAAGACCCACTGGAATTCTTGTTTTGTTGATGAACTTGAATCATTCGTAACCAATGGAAAATCTAATCTGAGGTACAATCGCTTGCCAAGCAAATTTTTGCTTGTTCTAAATCCAAAACCTACATCGGAGAGCTGTCTTCCTTTAATTTCAGTAAGATTATACGATCGAGGGAAATATGCGATATCTGTAAATAATGCCAGTTGAATATTTGCTAATTTGAATGGGATGCTTTTTATCAATTCTATAGAAGTTCCTAACAATGATTCTGCCCCAGCTAATTCTGTGTTGTAAAAACCTCGAAGATTCGCATCACCTGTTAAATGATAATGTTGCCGTAAGGTTGAATTACCATAAAAACTTGATTCGTCTCGTAAATATGGACGCATATATGTGTCAAACGCACCTGCCCCATTTATAGTATACAGTTCCTGCGCTGGGACTGAACTATTATCATCATAATTCATTACACCAAGTATAAACCTTCCTTTAATCCCAATATCTTTGATCGATCTATTTACATTTCCTATAAGCGTCAAACGATTGAAGCTCCAATCAGAAAATTCCTGAGGTGTCGTTGCCAGCTCCATTGAAATGGCATTACCACTTTTATTAATATTTAACTTTGCAAAAAAGACAGACACTCTACCCATATCAAATAAATTTGTTCTATTGGTATTGGTAGCGTTGGTAGTATAAAAGCCTAAGGACGTTTGATAATTTGAACTCATTGAACTCCAACTGCTCCAGGAATTATTCAAACTCCAGTTTAATCCTGAAAGGCCGCCTAGTTTAAATACATGAAAATTATATCTAACATTATTATTACTATGAGCTGGCTTGCTCATTGTTTGCAGATCCCAATAAACTTCTTCCGAATCTAACCCGTAATGCAATCGAAGATCGGCTCGATGCCATAAACCATAGGATCTACTAAACCAAAACCCAGGAATATAACCATCTCTATCATGATAATTAACGGAAGGAGACCATTGCAGAATAAAAGCATTTCGATGATTCACATTCATACCTGGCCATCTAAATAGCATTTTATATGGTAGGCCGTTGGTGTGATTATTTCTACGATCAATATCAACAGTTTGAACATCTGGGTCTAAAACTATTGATATGGGGTTTTTATCTACATTAAAAGTAAATGTATCATGTTTACGCCATTGATGATTCTCCCACCATATTCTTTCCATACTACCATCACTAAATCCAACTTCTAATAATTGAGGCATTTCTCTAATTCCATGCTTAACCAAATCAACATTGACCAACCAGGTTCCATCCGATTTCTGATTTTTTTTCCAATCTTTTATTCCATAATCCAATACTTGAGTATCATGGAGCCAAGGATCAAAAAACCAGTCTAATTCCTTGTTACTAACATCTTCAATGGCATTGATAAACCGTTCTTCATTGGGATGCTTTAATTTCCATCGATCATAGTATTCCTGCATGGCAGAAATAAATATTGAATCACCAAGAACATATTTTAATTCATGAAGCATCATTCCTGGTTTTGTATATGCATTTAATCCATAGGATCTATTTCCTTTGAATAAATATGATTTTTTACTGATTGGCTCATCGTTTCCACTTAATTGAAAATTAATAACATACCACTGACTATTTCCCAGCAAATTTGTAAAAAACCAATGTTTCTTTTGAAACGGTTTATACCTTATTGTGTTCTCTATATCAAAGCCATGTTCGCCATAGCGGTTCATCATATACCAACGCGTTTGAAAGTCAGTAAACCCTTCGTCCAACCAAGCTTCCGTTACTTCATTATTACCCAAAATTCCATAAAACCAAATGTGACCTATTTCATGTAGAATTAAGCTTTCACTTGCACTTCCGTTCATCACTAGCATTGGATATTCCATCCCTCCGCCTCTTATTCGATCGGTGGTTGAAACTTGCGGATATGGATACTCACCAAATTTATTCGTTAACCATTCAAGCGCTCTTTCGGATCGTGCAACAACTTCTTTCGTCCAACTCTCTCCATTTTCTTCATTGAATAATACATGGACATCAATTCCATTCCACGATCCTGATTCATACAAAAAGGTTGGAGATGCAATCCAAGCAAAATCATGAACCTCTTCTGCATGAAAAGAAACTTTTCGCCTTGCTGTAGAGTCTACTTCTGTTTTATCCTTTTGATATTCATCTAGCCATTCTACAAAATCTTTGGAAGTATCTACTCGTACAGATTCCCAACCTGGATCACCACTAGTTACAGTACCAGTTGCACCCAAAACGTAATATTCAGGAATATCAATAGTTACATCAAATGTTCCAAACTCACCATAAAATTCGCCAGAAGCATGGAAAGGTGCATTGTGCCATCCCTGTTCATCATAAACAACCAATTTTGGATACCATTGTGCCATATTGTATTGACTATCAACTCTACCCGCTCTTTCCACTTGTTCTCCAACATAATGTGTCCAATCCAATTCGATAGTTAGTGAATTCCCTGGTTTAAGTCCATTTCGTAATTCTGCAGATAAAATAGTATCATCAATTTGAAACGTATCTGATAAAACCGTACCATTAGATACTATTTCAAATTGATGAATATCTATTTTACTAAATGAGTCTTCATATCCTTTCAAGAATTGTGCAGCACGAGGTAAACGACCATATTTTTGTTTGAATTCACGATACTTTACAGATCCTAATTGAAAAGCATTTGGATATAAATGCATGTAAATATTATTTAGAATATCAGGTGAATTATTTGTGTACTCAATAATGGTAGTTCCACCCACTGTTTTTGCATCCACATCCAACTTAATATCCATATTATAATGCGCATACTGCTGCCAGTATTCGGAAGCATATAAACTAGGAGAGAGAAAATTCAGGATACCAGCGCAAGTTAGAGCCAGTGTTGATTGTAATAATTTTCTAATGATAATTATAAATATGGTTTGATTGCGTTATAAAATACTTGCTCTCTACGGGGACCAACAAATCCACTTACAATAAAACCTTCACGATTAATAATGAGCGTTGTTGGTATACCGCTTATCATTTGTCCAATAGCTCGACTATAATCCATCGTTACTTCTTGAACCTCATTACCATTTACATCATTCAACAACAAATAATTCAATCCCCATTGTTCTTGAAATTTGGCAACATCTTGGATTGATTCACCTCGTCTTATTGTAATACCAACTATTTCTAATCCATCTTTATTATATTTATCATATAGTTTGACGAAATCAGGCAATTCTATTCTACAGGGACCACACCATGTTCCCCAAAAATTCAACAATACGACCTTTCCTTTTAAATCGCTTAATGAGACCAAATCACCATCAGTTGTTGCAAGAGTAAACTCTGGAGCGGGGATAGATACTGGAGATCTTTGTGGTTGATTGTTGGCGCTATTAGTCTTTGTAGAAGCGGCGTTACTTACTTCTTCTTTATTCTCTGACCTTGGTTCTTCTTTAGAAGAAACTTCTTCACTATTTTTTTTCTGACTACAACCCACTGATAGGGCTATAATAGACAATATCATCAAAGCGGATAAGGACTTCATCTCTATTAATATTATCCTGCTAAACCTTTATCTAAAAAATCTAAGAATTCATTCACATCTCTTGTTAGGCCTGGAAAAGTAGCAAGAACTTCATCTTGGGGACTCAATATAACATAATATGGTAACGCAGCAGTACCAAACCTTTCAATTTCATACCGTAAATATTCTTTGTGATTCTCACCACCATCTGTATATAAATGAACCAGTATTAATTCATTAAATCGATCTTCGACATCTTGTAAAGTAAATATGTTCGTTTCCATCCAACGACAATTCGTACATGTATAACCTGTAAAATCAATAAAAATAGGTTTTTCAATAAGTTTTGCTTCCGTAAATGCCTGCTCGAGGTCAGAATACCAAATTAATTTTTTAGTATTATTATCTTTATCTAATGCACTGTATTCCTTTTCAAGGCTTGGTGGTAAATATGAATAGATCATTCCATGAATTGGGCGTCCAAAAAGGCCTGTTCCCATATACAATGAAAATGTCAAGAAAAATAAACTAAGTATCATTCGTGTGACACCCAGACTCTCAAGCTTTGAATCATGAGGCAATTGAATCTTACCAAGTAGATATAGGCCAGTAAAAAACATAATCATAGTCCAAATTGCGAGAACAGAGTTAAACGTAAACAGACCCCATCCCCATACCAGATCCGTATTGCTAAAAAACTTAAATGCAGCAGCTAGCTCTAAAAACCCCATTACTACTTTTACAGAATTTAACCAACCTCCAGATTTTGGCATCTTTGCTAGATATTGTGGAAATAAAGCTAGGAAAAAGAACGGTGTAGCAAATGCAGTACTAAAAACAATCATCCCTAATAAAGGCCAAAACCATTGACCTTGGGATGCCGCTACAAGTAATAACCCAACAAACTGTACCGTACATGTAAATGATGTTAACGTAAATGTAACAGCCATGAACAATGTTCCTATATACCCACCACGTTTTTCTTGCGCTAATGATAACTGACGAAGCGATTGTGGTAATTGAATTTCGTACGCACCAAATAATGAGAGCGCAAAATAAACAAATAAAGCACCAATAAATAAATTAATCCAAGGATTTGCAGCAAGTTGATTTGCTCCTGCAGCACCTAATGTAATAGCAAGGATCATGCCTAAGATACTAAATGTTGCAACAATACCAAGTGTGTACACTAAGGCTTGATTTAATGGTTTTTGATTTTCTAATTCACCTTGATGAGTAAAAAAAGAAACGGTGATTGGAATCATTGGGAAGACACAAGGGGTAAGCAATGCTAGAAAACCCATTGAGATGGATAATAATACAAAAGACCAAAAACCAGCAGCTATAGCATCATCAAGATTAATCTCACTGGAACTACTTACTGTACGAGCAGAAACAAATTCACTATACTCTTTTCGCACCGGTCCATCATCAACTAGTAAAGAAACATCGATGTTTACCTCTGCCGGCGGATAACATAAAGATTTATTACAAACTTGGTAAAGCATATAGACAGATACATTTGTTTTACCAATAGGAGCATCTTCTTTTATTTTTACCGGAACACGAAATTCAGTTGTTCCATTAAAAAATCTTGTATTAACTCCAAATCCTTCATCATATTTTTCTGTTGGATCTCGATGCTCAATTAATCCTTGATTTTCAACAATATCTCCATTCACCTTAATTCTAGATGCAACTGGTCCTTCACCGACATTTTCTAATGCATAGATATGCCATTCATCATCCATTTTTGCTTCTACTTGGATATAAGCAACTTCTCCAGGACGAACAGAATTCTCTGCTTCCGCAAAAACAGTAACTGGATTTTGAAATTGGCCATATACCATTCCCATCAACAATGTGATGAACAGTATAGGTTTACTAATTATTTTTACCATCTTTTCTATATTGTTATATAATTACCTATTATTAATAGACTACATTCTAATCTAAATTGTTCCGGTTTTTCTATCAAGCAGTGAAAATACTGTAATTAGTATTCTAGATCAAATTATTGTTTAGAAATCTAATTAATCATCTAATGCTTCATCTCTTGGCATGACGCTAACATTCATTTGAACTTTATCCTTAGGATTATCACGCCTATCACGAGGTGAATTTACAATTTTCTGAATAACATCAAGTCCTTCAACAACCTGACCAAAAACTGTATATTGATTATCAAGTTGTGGTGTTGGTCCAGCACAAATAAAAAATTGACTTCCTGCACTATTTGGTGATTGGGAACGAGCCATTGAAAGACTACCAGTTAAATGTGGTCGAGAATTAAACTCTGCTGGCAACATCCAGCTATTTGAATCATCTTCTTGTCCAATTCCATAAAAATTTGCTGCATGACCACCCATTCCATGAGTAGATCGATCATCGCTTTTTGAATTTGGGTCTCCTCCTTGAATTACAAAACCTGGGATTACTCTATGAAACGTTGTTCCATTGAAATATCCATTTCTCGCATGTGTCAAAAAACTATCAACGTGTTTTTCCGCTACTTCAGGATAAAATTCTAATACCATATCTCCATATCGTGTAGATACAACGGCTACATCCGGTTGTTTTTCGCAACTAGTCATTATTATTGATCCAATCATTATTAAAGTTATTATTTTTTTCATTTTAAACTCCTACTTCCCGGCTTTAAAAGAGGAATATTAGCTAAATCTTCCGGGATTTGGTCATCCCCATAGCTTACAGCTTCTAACTCAGTAACACAAAACTGTTTTTCATGTAACTTCACTTTCCCTCCTGATCTATCAACCAACACTCCTACACCAACTACGTTTGCTCCTGAATTGTTAACCAATTCAATCACCTCGCTTACTGATCCGCCTGTAGTAATGACATCTTCAATAACAAGCACATTAGTTTCAGGATTAATTTCAAATCCTCTCCGCAAGGTCATTATACCTTGCTCACGTTCTGCAAATATCGTCTGCTTGTTCAGTTGTCTACCAATTTCCGTACCCAGAACTATTCCTCCAATAGCTGGAGTAATGACAATGTCTACATTTATATCTTGAAAATAGTTAACAATTTCATTTGAAAATTTTTGCAAATATTCTGGATACTGTAATACTTTTGCACATTGGAAATACGTTGGGCTATGTCGACCTGATGTTAGGATAAAATGTCCTTCTAAAAGAGCACCTGTTTTTTGGAATATTTCTATTAATTGATCTTGATTGTTCATTTCAAATTTTTCATTATATCAACATATCGTTTTGCTTCTTTTCGTATTGCTTTTGCACTTAAATCGCCCGCGAATATGATTCCTCTGGAGACATTAATCAATGCAATTCCATCTGTATTACCTGATTTAAAACTACTTTCCAAATCTCCACCTTGAGCGCCTATACCAGGGATAAGAAATGGCAAATTCTTTACAACTTTTCTTATTTGTGAAATCTCAGTAGCGGATGTTCCACCAACCACAAGCCCAAGATTATCATTGCTATTGAGCTTCTTTACTAATTTTCCAACAGATTCAAACAGTGTTTCTCCATTACTTTTTCTATCTTGAAAATCACCTGCTGATGCATTTGATGTTCTGCAAAGAACAAATACACCTTTCTCACTGTTCTGAGTGAATGGCTCTATTGCATCTCGACCCATATAGGGGTTCACTGTGACTGCGTCAAATCCAAAATAGTTAAATAAGCTTGCTGCATACTGTCTTGCCGTATTACCGATATCTCCTCGCTTTGCATCACCAATAGTTAATGCAGAATCACCAATCCATTCCATCGTTTCTTCCAACCATTCAATACCTTGACTTCCCCAACGTTCAAAAAAAGCCATATTTGGTTTATATACTGCTGCTAAATCTGCAGTAGCATCTATTACTTTTCTAGTATGTGTCTTTAAATCGTCAAGAGTTGAATAGTTCATTTTTAACGCTTCTGGATTTATATCTAGCCCTACACAAAGATGTGATCCGGTAGATTGGATATGCTCTTTTAGTCTTGTATTAAATGATTTCACGGGTACCCAATTTACTCTCTTTCCATCCAAGCAGAAAGAAGGTATTATTGATGTTTTCATCATCATAATCAAAATTGATAAGTAAATTCATTACTTCATGGAACAACTAAACTTAACTGTTGAACTATCCTCAAAATCTAGAGTAATTGCCTCTTCAGGTTCCTTTCAAATTGAATTAATGAACCAGGTTGGTCTTGAAGATCATCCGCAATTAATTGAAATCTCGCATCATTTAGCTAGTGAATATGGGGAAGCTGCTGTTTTAACTAAGGAAACCATCAACAAATATTTTAATAAACAAGGATCTCTACCTTTTATCGCTCGATATCGTGGGGATATAATTGGATATATTATCGGTGTTCCTTTAGAAGAATTAAGTACCGAACCATGGGCCCGAATGGATGAAAATTTTAGTAAAAATAATACTCTTTATACCTATGCCTTTGTTACTATGAGTAAGTATAAAGGTAATGGCTATGCCAAAATATTAAAAAGAGTGTATTTAAGCTGGGCAAAAAAACGAGATGATGTTCGTTACATTACTGGCCATGTAAAAGAATCAATATCTGCGAAATTTACTGGGGATATTAAAATTATTAGCCGTGTTGATAACTGGCAAGGAACTGGAAAAACCTTTGAATATTATCAGCGAGATCTTGGTCCAAAGCCAGAAAATAAGTACAAAAATAATCCCCCTTTGGTAGAAAACGTATAATTCTAATATTTTATTTTCTACTCCATGGAAAATTAGTTTTGATAGCTTGATAAATTAACCCTCCTTGCCTGTATGAAAGTACAGGCCAACCAAATTCATCAAATTCCTCAACATACCCTTGCGAACCAAATGCTGCAATCGTATTTCCATTTTCCTGTCGATAAGCATTTCCAGCAACGTAGGCTTGATACATTGGAAATTCTTTACTAAAAACTAATGTAGCAGTTTTCGCTTTTTCATTCAATTGGTATTCCAAAACACGTGAAAGTTTTTTTGTATGATCTAATCCATTATCAAATAATAATATATTTCCATTCTTGAGTTCGTATGCCGCATGCTGATGAGAAAAGCCATTATACGGATCATCAATAAAAGTGAACTCATTTGCTCTACCTTTGCCCATTTGCCATAGCACATCTCCATTAGTTGCATCAATTTTCATGATTGTTTGGGTATGTCTAGCAGAAACCAAATAATTCCCATCACTTAATGGAGTCACATTATTCATATGAAAATAATCATAGGTACGCATCGACCAATCCTCTACAGGTACAGAACTTAATTCAATTGGAACATGGTCATATGAATCCCATTCAAAAAGCTTATTACCTTCTTCATCAGTAATATAGATATAACCACTTTCAATGGATTCTAACCTTCCATCAGGCCACGGGTGATTTTTTGATCCAATTTGAATAATTCGGCCATCATCAACCCATCGAAATTCGTGTAATTCGGTTCGTACATCTTGTAATGGTATAATCTGTGAGCCTGCTGGTTTAAAGTTGTCATCCAATAGGTTTGTTTTACCTAAGCCTATTGCATATTGGATATATTCATGAACGATGCCAAAATGGAAGCCATATTTATATGGTCGGAAGGCAGAGAAGCCAAAACCAGCCATCTGATAAAATAATGGTGTTCCATATTTATCAAGAACATACATATAAGGGAGATATGGGCGTGAAGGTTCAGGAATTGATGTGTCCGTCTGCTTCGAAGCCTGTTCAGGAACTGTAAAGCGTGAATATAATGTATTAAAAAAAGCATCCCACATGCCCTCGCTTCCCCATTCTTCATACGTATCACGAAAGATCATGGACCAGTCTCTAAATTTAGGAACAGTAAAATTTCCTGAAAAAATAAATCCATCACCTACCATATCTATATCATGAATCTTTACTTGTAAGGGAAGAAAACTTGTAGGAAGCACAACCACCACATAATCTGAAGCTTTATTTTCATCCCCACTACGCAAAGAAATCTTGTATTCCTTACCAGCTTTATTCCCAGGAATTTTAATGGGGCCTGACATAGGGATTGTACGGTCATTTAATGAAACAGCGATTACTGCATCATCATATTTTGGAACAAGAGTTAACACATCTTTTTCTGATTGAGGTACCCATGAATATCGGCGTATTCGATTATCAAATTCAGGGCATAAAGTAAATGGACCTTTCTTTCCTGGGACAAGGCTTACTAATAAACTAGTGTCACCAGGTGCCGTAATCATATCACCTGATAATTTTATATCAGGTGATACATAATTCGGAATATCCCGCTTAGACATTTTCACTGTCCAAGAAATAAAAACAACCAATGATGATATTAATATAACGATAATAGCTTGGAAGATCCTTTTGCGATGTTTTAATAATAATGTAAAAGTATCAGTCTGCGTCTCCATCCCCTCATTACTTAATCTATATTCTTCTAATCGTTGAAAACTATTATAGCCTATGATTAAAAAAGGAGTGATTAGAATAAATGAAGCGACAACGATAAGCCAAAGAAAAAACGAAATTGGCACTGACCCCATTAAAAAAGAATGACCAATCATACATATAAATGAAAACAAAAAAGAAAAGATACTATAAAATGTGATTCCATTCCGTAAAGCAGAGCGCACCGATCCTTCTTTTTTATAATACGATGCATTAAAAACAGTATAAAAACCATCTTCTATTGAAAGTATCATATATAATAATCCAAAAATTGTACCCACAATAATAAGCATCAACATCCATTCAAGTTTTCCGCTGACACTATTAGTAAATGGTAAAGAGCTACCTAAACAAAATAATAGAAGCTGAGTGAATCCTCCATAAATCAGACCAATAGTAGATTGAAAACCATCCTGGCTATAATTAGTACGCCAGACGGATAGCCTCCAATATTTATTAGACCAATATTCAAATGTATAACCAAACAGAACGGGCGGTATTAGAGTAAACAAAAAGAAATAAGGCGCATGGGATTGGATTACCCATTTATAAAGTCCTAATAATATACCAACTATAGGCAAAACCCATGTTAGCCATAATTCTACACCATCAAGGCGGTTTTGTACTCTGTTTTCACCTTTCATTGGATCAAATGTTCTGTTGCGTTATTTTCTTTATAATTAAGATAGAAAATTTTTTCGAACTTAAATTGAATAAATAATGGACACAAGCAAACAGGGAATATTAATTCAAACTATTTTACCAATATTTTCAGGTCTATTATTTAGTTTTCTAATTTTTTTTCAGTTTACCTATACCAACTCATTATCCCAATTTTTTCTTGGAGATGTTAAGCGTAATCAATGGATTGCCCACTTTGACCAATCAATGAAAGGTCAAAACCCATGGTTAAGAAATTATGTAGCATTTACAGGATTATTAGGAAGTGTTCGTCCTGAAATTATTTATCTGGAAACGATGCATGATGACTCAAATACTCCTCTATTAGGAACCAATGATTATATATTAAAAGGAACAGCGCCCGATTGTAGATATTGGAGTTTTGTTACATATGATTTTCAAAATGGGCGGATTGAGCCACATCAACAAACCATTGCAAGCTCCCATAGAACGACGCTTAATGATCTTGGTGAATATGAAATTATTATAACCGATGATCCAAAAAAATATCCAAATAAACAAACCATTATTCATGCAGGGCAGGACTTTAATATTGTTATGCGCATATATGGGCCCAAACCATCTTATTATAAAAATAAAAACTCGGTTCCAATCGGGTCAATTCTACCATTAAAATAAAATGAAAAATTTGATTATAAAGTTCATTGTCTCTTTTATTGTATCTCAATCATTTTTTCTTTGGGTAGGGCCAAGACTTGTTATGTATAAACTAGATAAGGATCTAGAAGAGTCACGTGTAAATTTTAGGGAAGAATGCGGTCATCGTTGGGTGGATGGTGTAGTCTATTCTGATCCAATTTGCATAGGAGATGCTGCTTCATCAAGAAAACCAAATCCCGATTTTATTTATACAATCATACCATATGATTTAAGAAAAGGTGATTTATATGTAAGTATGCCAGTCCCTTCCAATGATAGATATTGGTCAATTCATGCTCATAATCGTAATACAGATGCATTTTATAAAATAACAAATACACAAATTGATGGAGATATTTTTCAATTCATTATTTCAAAGGATAAAACTTTAAAACACAATCTGCCTATTGCTTATGCATCTTCAAATAAAGGCATTATTTTAGTTCGATTAACAATGAAGCATTTTAACGAATATGATGAATTAGATAAATTTAGAAGATCAACAACGAGGAGATATTTATAAATATTATGAATGAAAGAATTTTTATTACAGGTGCTAGCAGTGGAATTGGAGAAGCTCTAGCAATTGAGTATGCAAAACGAGGGGCTATTCTAGGCTTATCTGCAAGAAGAACTGAAAAACTTAATAATGTTGCCAAAAATTGTGAAGATCTTGGTGCCAAGAAAGTATTAGTATATACTCTTGATGTAACAGATGAAAAGGAATCAACAAATATTTTAAATGAATTCTTGAAAGATGCTCAAGGTATTGATATCGTTATCGCAAATGCAGGTGTTGCCTATTCAGATAAGATAAGTTCTGGTGATCCAGCTCAGATTAACAAAGTAATTTCAACAAATGTAATAGGTGTAACGAATTCAATCATACCGTTCATCCCAAAAATGAAGGAACAACAATCAGGTAAGATTGTAATTATTAGTTCTATAGCAAGTTTTAGACCAATTGCTTTTCATGCAGGATATTCTGCTTCAAAGGCAGCGGTAAGAATGATTGCCGATAGCTGGCGAATGGCCTTAAAAAATTACAATATCCAGTTAACTTCAATATGCCCAGGTTTCATAGTAAGTGAAATGACTGATGTAAATAAATTTCCTATGCCTTTTCTTCTTCAAACAGATGATGCTGCTAGAAAAATGGTTAAAGCAATTGATAAAGGAAAGAAAACATATGTTTTGCCATGGCAAATGAGAATGATTATCTATTTAACTCGCTGGTTACCAACACCTCTTTATTATAAAATATTCTTTTAAACTGATATTTAATTAATTCTAATTACATAGGAACCAAACTGTAAGCTATTATGAATCAAACAAAATTGATTAAGGATATTCATGATCAAATAATTAATTACCTTGAGGATCAGAATAAAAATGTTGGACTTACAAATCCGAATGTATCAATAGATCATCTTCACAAAGAATTCAATATTAGTTTAGATAAATCTACTGATTTTGATGGTATTAGAAATATAATCGAAAAATATTTATCTCTATCAGTTAAGACTGGAAGTACAAACTTCTATAATCAACTGTTTTCAGGTTTCTCAGTCACTGGATATTTAGGTGAATTGCTTACTGCAGCAACTAATAATGCAATGCATACATTTGAAATGAGTTCAGCAGCTAGCTTAATGGAAATAGAATTAATTAATAAGATGTGTTCATTAACTGGATATAAAAATGGTTTTGGTACATTTGTAACTGGAGGCAGCAACGGAAATCTGTTAGGTATGCTTGCAGCAATCTACCAATTTGATCCTAACATAAAAGATGATGGTATGTTTGGTAGCAAAGTATTAACTGGTTTTGTATCAGAAGAATCACATTATTCATTTCTTAAAGCTGCCAACCAATTAGGGATAGGTACAAAACAAATTATAAAAGTATCTTGTGATCATAATGGGCATATGGACCCATCAGCCTTGGAACAATCTATTGAACAATCTATTCATTCTGGCAACCAACCTTTTTTTGTTGGTGCAACTGCAGGTACTACGGTTCGCGGTACATTTGATCCATTCAATGATTTAGCTGATATCTGCGAAAAATTTAATCTTTGGTTGCATATTGATGCATCATGGGGTGGTTCAGTAATGATATCATCAAAACATAAATATTTAATGGATGGAAGTGCGCGATCTGACTCTATCGCATGGTGTGCGCATAAAATGATGGGGATGCCTTTAATTTGTACAGCAGCTCTATTTAAAGATTCGTCAATTTTAAAGAAAATTAATACTGTTGAAGATACAGATTACTTGTTCCACGATGATAGCAATCAAAATATGAATCTTGGAGAGCATTCGTTACAATGTGGGCGCAGAACAGATGCTGTAAAACTATGGTTAAGTTGGAAATATCTTGGTGATAAAGGCTTTGAAAAGAATATTGATCATATCTTTGAAATGGCGCAGTATGCAAAAGAAAAAATTAAATCCTCAGCATTGTTAAACCTTATTAGTCCAGTAGAATCATTAAATATTTGTTTTCAAATACAACCAGATTCTTTAGAAAAGTCAGATTGGAATCAATTTAATATTCTTGTTAGAGAAAAATTATTATCCGAAGGAAAAATAATGGTTAATTATGCGAATATTAATAGTGCTACATGTATAAGACTAATAACAGCAAATTTTAAACTTAAACAAAAGGATTTAGATTACTTTTTCTTTGAATTGGAAAAAATAGTGACTGAATTATAAAATAATTAATTGGAATTATTTTTTTCCAATAATCCTATACTCAATTTTTATATCGTCATTAATCTTCTTGAACAATAAAGCTGGTCTTTCTATTCCGAAATCTGATAGCAAAATAGTAAATGTCCCTGAAGCAATAAATCCATCTGCTAATGATAATTTTGCTTCCGTATCAATTTCTTTAGTGACTCCATGAAGGGTCAACTTTCCATTAACATATGCATACTCTCCTTTGATAGATATATTACTGGAAACAAATACAACATCCGGATAATTAAAAACCTCAAGATAGGTTAACATATTTGAATCTCGATTTGAATTGCCACTATCAAAGGTTGACAAATGCACTCTTAAAGAACAACTGTTCACTGAATAATTATCAACGTTATAATGTATTATTCCTTTAATATTATTTGAATTACCCTCCCAATTTTTGGTATAATGATATCCATAGTACGTAATCTTACTGTTATTATTTATATCATACATTTGACCATAAATCGTGAACGGTATGATAAAAAGGAAAATACTTTTATTCATCATGCTAGAATGGCAAAAATGTAATTAACGCTGAAAGTGTCATTGAACTAATTGTTATAATTGCTGTATTGCGATGAAGCGTCAGGGCATCATCATATGCTACATTATATTTACCAGGATTAGACACTCTTTTACCTAAATAAGGCAATGCAATCATACCGCTAAAATGAATAATTGATAACCAACGGTGAATCCTAATAGAATCAACTTTTTTGTTATATCGAATCGCAGGTGGTGCAGTATAGCTTAACATTGCCGATGTGAAATAGGATCCAATCGCAATGTTGCCAAGCAAAGCATGATTATCGCTTATTTTAGAATAATCTGGGCCTGCACTTTCTAACCTAGACCCCAAATAACCTTGAGCAAATAATAAGCCTAAAGTACCTAAAGCTAATTTCTGATGTAACTGCAACATTTTTTTTCTAAGAATTAATTCTCTTGGTCGATCTACATTAAATAATTTTGTTTTACGCAATAAACCATTTTGAGACCATAATAACTTGGTTTGCAGAGGCATATTATCAGGTAACATATATAAAGAGTTCTCTCCATCTATTGCAGCATTATTCTGACTGTGCAACATAGTTAACTGCATTATAAATAAGAAAAATAAAACTGTTTTATTATCCATTCTCATAACAACTCATATTAAATTGGATCAAACAATAATAAAAACATTTAAGGAACATAATGAGTAAAAAATTAATGTTATATGGCGCAAATGGATATACGTCTAGGTTAATTATTAAAGAATTAGTTGGGCAAAATATTAAACCAATCTTAGCAGGTAGGAATAAAGATAAAATAAATAATTTAGCAGAAAAGCATGGGTTTGATTCTTCAGTTTTTTCATTAGAAAAGTCAGATGATATTGATGAAAAATTAGAAGATATAGATGTTTTAATAAATGCTGCGGGGCCTTATTCACTAACAGCAAAACCCCTCATCGATAGTTGTATTCGTACAAAAACTCATTATGTCGATATTACTGGAGAAATAGATGTTTTTGTTTATGCGGAGAGTAAACATAAAGAGGCAAAGGATGCGGGAATAATAATCTGTCCAGGTGTAGGATTTGATGTGATTCCAACGGACTGTCTATCTTATTTATTAAAAGATAAGCTTCCTGATGCAAACAAATTAAATATTTGCTTTTTTAGTGAAAACGGAAGACCAAGCATTGGAACAGCAAAAACGTCTATAGAAGGATTAAGTAATGGCGGAAAAATCAGAAAAGATGGAATAATTGAACAAGTTCTACTTGCTCATTCTGTAAAGGAAATTGATTATGGACAAGGTCCAAAAATGGCAATGAGTATCCCTTGGGGAGATGTAGCAACTGCTTACTACTCTACTGGAATACAAAATATAATAGTATACACACCACGATCAGAAGCAGGTATAAATAAAATCAGAAAACAACGTAAATGGTTATTTATTTTAAAGTTAAAATTCGTACAGAATTATTTAAAAAATAAAATGGAGAAAAAAATTATTAATGGTGGCGATACTGATGAACAAAGAGCTAAATCTAAAATGTGGGTGTGGGCTGAAGTGAAAAATAAAGATGGTAAAATAGAATCAGGGTATTTTCAGATCGCAAATGGATATGATGTTACAGGGTATGGTGCAATGTTTTTTGCTAAAAATCTAATGGAAAATACATTTGATGGAGGTTATTACACACCATCATTGCTCCTTGGACCAAACATTGTCGAATCTCTACCAGGTTTTTCAGGGATAAAGTTCTCAAATTCATAGGAGCATAATCATGAAAATCGGTAAATATGCCCTGGTTTTGTTTCTCATATTATTTCTTTATCTAGTTGCATGGCCAATTCCAATCAATCCTATTGCATGGACACCACTATCCGCTCCAGAATTAAAAGGAAAATACGCGATAAATGATTATTTAAGCTCAGTTAAGATAACAGAAACTGAAGAATCATTTGGTCCGGAAGATGTAGATATGGATGAACAAGGAAGAATTTATGGTGGATTTGAAGATGGAAAAATTATCCGGTTTAGTTCCAACGGTGAAAATATGGAAATATTTGCAGATACAAAAGGTCGACCATTGGGACTTGATTTTGATAATTCAGGTAACTTAATCGTTGCAGATGCTAAGAAAGGATTATTATCTATTGATAAAAACGGTAATATTAATCTCTTAGCAACAGAAATTGATGGAATACCTTTAGGTTTTACTGATGATGTTGACGTTGGACCTGATAATATGATTTATTTTACAGACGCATCAGAGAATTTTAGCGTTATTAATTTTCCAACTTCAATGAGCGCTTCCAGAGCTGACTTATGGGAACATCAACCCTATGGAAAAATAATTAGATATAATCCGTCTACAAAAAAATCGACATTACTTTTAGATAGTTTATATTTTGCTAATGGGATTGCTGTTAGTAATGATGGTCAATTCTTATTATTTAATGAAACATATGACTTTTCTATTAGTAAATATTGGCTGAAAGGCCCTAAATCAGGTATAAGAGAAAAAATATTCACAAATACACCTGGATTCCCAGATGGGATTTCAACTGGTACAAAAAATATTTTTTGGGTTGCTATGTTCACTCCTAGAAATGCAGCAGCAGATGCACTCGCACCAAAACCATTTATGCGCAAAATTGTATATAGACTTCCCCTTTTTATTCAACCAGCCCCAGTAAGGCATGGATTTATCCTTGGAATTGATTCCAATGGAAATGTGATATATAATCTCCAAGATCCTTCTCCTAATTCTTTCTCTCCTATTACAAGTGTTGAAGAAGAAAATGGAGTACTATATTTGGGAAGTTTGGACTATCCAGGGATTGCAAGCATTAAGCGTCCGCAATAAGATCTATCCCATGTCTAGATACCAAATCAATCATATCGCCAAATATGGCAAACCTGTCATCTTTCGTTTGACCTCTAAGAAAACGGATATAGATCTGAGCGGCAATACCTATAAGTCTGTATAATCCTAATACATGATAAAAACGTATGTTGGAAACATCATAACCACTGATCGCTGCGTATTCATTCACTAATTTTTCCCTAGAATAAAAACGGTCATCTATGGGCATAGTAGATGCTTGTTGAAAAAAGGCTGGATCTGAAGGTGTGCACCAATAACTAAGCAATGAGCCTAAATCACAGAGAGGATCACCTATAGTACACATATCCCAATCAAAAATTGCTGTGATTTTTCCTGGATCATTATTATCAAACATGACATTGTCTAGCTTATAATCATTATGTATAATACTAAATTGATTATTATTTGGAATATTTTTAATAAGCCAAGAATATATTTTTTCTACGGAATCAAGATCTTCATGCTTTGCATTATCCCATCTTTTTTTCCAACCACTTACTTGACGTTCAACAAACCCGATTGGTTTTCCTAAATCATCCAAGCCAATTTCAGAATAATCTACCATATGAAATTCTGCTAACGTTTTTATTAGTTGTTCACTTATTGATGTAGGACCATTGTTTTGTTCATTAAAATTTTTTGGTAATCTTTTTCGTATAACAGTTCCGACTTTTCGTTCCATTATAAAGAAAGGCGAACCGATAATTTCCTCATCCTCACATAAATGTAATGCCTGCGGTGCATATGGGAATTTTTTGTACAATACAGAAAGAACCTTATACTCTCTAGACATATCATGAGCCGTTGGAGCCAATGGACCTAATGGGGGTCTTCTCAACACATATTGGTGTGACCCATAATCGAGAAGATATGTTAAATTTGCTTTACCCCCACCAAATTGCCTCACAGAAAGATTATTTGAACTACCATCTAGTTTTCCAATTAAATATTCTCTTAGATGATTTTCATCAAACGCCTCATCAGGCCTAACAGAAATAGTATCAGAATTAATCAATATAGTTTTTGAGTATTGTTCTAGCTATTAAGTTTTTGTGAACCTCATCTGCCCCATCATATATCCTTGCACCACGCTCATGTCGATACCAATATGCAAGAGGTGTATAATCTGTTATTCCCAATGCTCCATGCGCCTGAATCGCTCTATCAAGAACTTTCATTAATACATCTGCCACACAAAGTTTTATCATAGAAATTTCTTTTCTTGCTCCTTTTGTTTGAAATTCTTGAACTTTTTTTGCACAATCCATAACCATTAATCTCGCACCATATATTTCTGCTGCAGATTCAGCTATCCAATTTTGAACAGTTTGTTTTTCAGATAAAAATTGATTTGGATTCAACTCTCTACTAGAAACTCTTTTACACATTAAATCCAATGCTCGCTCACAAATTCCAATCCAGCGCATACAATGATGAATTCTTCCTGGGCCTAATCTCTCTTGGGCTAACATAAAGCCTTGGCCAATATCTCCAATCATATATGTCGCAGGTATCCGACAATCAGTGAATTTAGTTTCACCATGACTATTATAATCTTCTCCCTCATCACCCATTACAGGTATATTTCTCACAAGTTCAAATCCTGGGTTATCTGTTGGAACCACAAACATACTTGCTCTTGAATATTTATTTTCTGCATTAGGATCTGTAATAGCCATAACAACGCAAATACTTGCTCCATCGGCTGAACTTGTAAACCATTTATTTCCATTTATCACATAATCATTACCATCTTTAATAGCAACTGTATCCATCCATATTGGATTTGAGCCAGGGTTTTGAGGTTCAGTCATTCCAAAGCAACTACGTATTTCTCCCAATATTAATGGAGAAAGGAATTTATCTCTTAACTCATCACTTGCATGATCTTTTAACAATTCTATATTACCAATATCTGGAGCCTGAGAATTAAAACAATAATGTCCTAACAATGATTTTCCCAATATTTCACTTACTCGAGCAAACTCTAATAATGAAAGTCCCATACCACCATATTCACTAGACAAATAAGGCGTCCAAAGTCCAAGCTTTTTTACTTTCTCTCTACATTCATTTAATTTTGGCAATACACTTAAAAACCCACGTAATAAAAAGTCATCTTCTAGAGGCATAATATCCTGTTCAACAACTTCATTAATTTTATCTAGGTAATTTTCCATATAAATCTCAATATTTTAATTATGTTAATAATACTCTGCCTTCAAATCTAATGGTGCAATTATGAGAAAAGTAGATTTATTTGATTGTAGATTCTTTTTCTTGAGTAAGAATGCTAACAATAAATAAAACCAAGGAAGAAACTAAAATAGCTGGTAATACTTCATCTAATGAAAGATAAATCTCATCTGGTAACCATTTCCACAATATTGGAAAATCTTTCCATAAGAAGGTTATAATAATTCCTGATAATATTGAACTTACTGCGCCTTCTTTTGTAGATCTCTTCCAAAATAATGCTGCTAATAATGTAGGTGTTATTGATGCGCCATATATTGTATAAGCGTATAACGCTCGTTCAAAGAAACCAGCTGATTTAGAAAAACCAATGGAAACGATATATGCAATGATTCCAAGAATAAGAACTAAAACTCGACTTAAACCAACAATCTTCTTTTCAGATGCATTTTCATTGATATATGTTAAATAAATATCTTTTATAAGTGTATTTGCAGGTATTAATAAAAAAGAGTCTGCAGTGGAAATAATTATACCAACAATAGTTGCCAACATCATTGCTCCTAAAAAGGCTGGCAATAAATCATAAGCAGTATAAATCAAAATATATTTACCCACTTCCTCTTCTACTATCATACTTGATGCAACCCATGAGGAAGCAATAATCAGTAATTCAATAATTAATACTGCAAAAATCAAAATAATTGTTGCTTTGGTAGCACTTTGATGATCTTTACTTGCAGAAAATCTTTGATACATATTTGCATCTCCCAGTACTAACAAAAATGGAGGTAAACAAAAATTGATAATATCAAAAGTCGAAAAAACACTAAAGAATTGCATGTTGCTAGATTTACCCATTGCTTCAAATGCTATTTCCATACCATTAAAGCCTCCTGCCTTTATCCATAGGATTGGAAATGCAATAACAAGACTAATTGTCATTAGTATTCCATTAGCAGCATCCGTAAAAGCCACGCTTAATAATCCCGCCAACATTGTATACATAATGATAAAAATTGCCGCAATAATTGTAGCTGTTTCAATAGTAAATAGTGGTGACTGTATTTGATTGGAAAAAACAGTATATAATACTGCACCCCCTGCATTGTATTGATAGCTAACAATAACCATATATGCAGAAACCAATGCAAATACACATAAGTTTCTAGCAATTGAACCGTATCGATCGCCTATAATTTCAGGGACTGTAAATTTTTTCACATTCCGTACTTTTCCAGCAATTCTAGTTAATAGAATGATACCTAGTATGCTTCCAATCGGCAACATCAAGGCCGCCATTCCAATTTCGTACGTTTTACCAGCGTTCCCTAAAATAGAACCTGTTCCAATCCACGTAGCAAGCATCGTACCAACTAAAATCCATGGGGTTAGAGATCTGCCTGCAAGTGCAAAATCTGATTGGGAATTTATTTTACGAGATTTAATGATCCCTATACCAATTAGTATAAAGAGATAGAATGCGATTACAATTAAATATATCAATTAATTCCTATCTTTACGATTATGGTTTTTAATATAATACAACCTGTTACATTTTGAAATTACATGGGAGATGATCAAATTCCAAGATGGCTATATGTCAGTACCAACAAATAGTGATATCATTTTTACTTATATTATGCATCAGTTGTACTACTAAATCACAAACAGAAAGTAAATTTGAAAAATATAAAGATATAAAAATGAACCATCTTGCAAATGAACTAAGTCCATATTTATTACAACATGCAAATAATCCTGTGGATTGGTATCCATGGGGTGAAGAAGCATTTAATAGAGCAAAAGAATTAGACCGTCCAATTTTTTTATCGATAGGCTACTCCACATGCCACTGGTGTCACGTTATGGAGCATGAATCTTTTGAAGATGACAGTGTAGCAAAACTACTAAACGATAATTTTGTATCTATTAAAGTTGATCGTGAAGAATTGCCTGAAATCGATCATTTATATATGTCTGTCTGTCAGGCAATGACAGGTAGAGGTGGATGGCCGCTAAATATTGTAATGACTCCACAAAAAGAACCTTTTTTTGCAGGTACTTATTTTCCAAAAGACCGTAGAAGCGGTAGGTCTGGAATGCTTCAAATATTACCTATGATAACAGAAGCTTGGACTTCCAAACGTGAGGAAATTATGACTTCCGTTAATCAAGTAAAAAATTATCTTGATAAAATAAATTCTAAACCAGCAGGAGATAATCTATCAAAAGAATTAATTACTTCGGCCTATGATCAATTTCAAAATGGTTTTGATAAAGAGTATGGTGGATTTTTTAGAGCACCAAAATTTCCATCCCCTCATAATTTGATATTTTTATTAAGATATAATTATTCTTATAATAATCAAGTTGCATTAGATATGGTTATAAAGACATTGAAACAAATGCGCCTTGGTGGTATTTATGACCAAATTGGGTTTGGATTTCACCGATATTCTACCGATAAACATTGGCTTGTTCCTCATTTTGAAAAGATGCTTTATGACCAAGCAATGATTGCTATGGTATATATGGAAGCATTTCATATAACAGGTGATAAAGTTTTTGAAAATACTACAAAAGAAATATTTAACTATGTTTTGCGTGATTTAACCGCTCCAAATGGAGGATTCTATTCAGCCGAGGATGCTGACAGTGAAGGAGAAGAAGGAAAATTTTATACATGGACTAAAAAAGAAATTGAAGAAGTGTTGGGCAACTCATTAAGTCAAGATTTTAATACTACGTTTTCAATAGAGTCTACTGGAAATTTTAACGATGAATCAAGTGGGGGGAAAAATGGGGGAAATATACCTCATTTAAACAATTTTGATTTTTATAAGCAACCTTTGATAGAGTCTGCAAGAAAAGAACTATTTGATAAAAGAGAATTAAGAGTACATCCATTAAAAGATGATAAAATACTCACTGATTGGAATGGCCTGATGATTGCAGCTCTTGCAAGAGCATCCATTATATTTCAGGAACCCTCATACCTTGAAGCAGCAAAGAAGTCTTGTAATTTTGTACTAAATAATATTTCTAAAAATGGAAAATTATTAAAACGATTTAGAAATAATAAAGCCGCTATTAATTCGCATCTAGATGACTATGCGTTTATTTCATGGGCATTATTAGAAATATATGAAGCAACCTTTGAATCTGAATATCTATCTAAATGTCTTGATTTAATGAATATAATGGTAGATGATTTTTGGGATGAGAAGAATGGTGGGTTTTTTCTTGGATCTGATCAATCTGAAAAATTAATAGTAAGAACAAAAACAGCTTATGATGGGGCAATTCCATCAGGTAACTCCGTAGCTGTAATGAATATGCTTAAACTGTCACGAATTACTGGTGATGTTAAATGGGCAGAACTTGCAGAAAAAACAATTCGAGCATTCTCCGAGGATATATATCGTGCTCCAACTGGTTATACTTTAATGCTATCCGCGTTCTTATTTGATACTAATAAATCAAAAGAGATTGTTATAGTCGGTAATGGGAAAGATGATAAAACTAGAGAATTTATAAATGCATTCCGTTCTAAATATTCTCCTCATAAGGTATTATTGTTTAAGGATACCTCATTAAATAACAACCAATTAGATCAATTGGCAAATTGGACTAGTACGCAATATAGTATTGATGATAAGCCAACTGCATATATATGCAAAAACTTTGCATGCAATCAACCAACTAATGATTTAAACACTGCATTATCCTTACTAAATGAATAAATCATTTTCTACTAGAATAGGTGAGCTATTCGCTCACATACAAGATTTATTTGATACAATTTTACATGTTACTCTTAAGCGGATTAAGAGAAATAAAAAAAGAAATAATAAAATAGGTAAAATCATTTCCTTTATTTCTACATTAGGAGATGCTTACTTCAAAAAATATAATGATATCAAATCAAATGATTCAAAATAGTAATATATCATATAAATGGAGAAGGGAACTCTAGCTATGTTTAAAATGCAATTACATTGGCAAATAATTATAGGTTTATTACTAGGATTAGTATTTGGCATCATTAGTACTTTTGCTGGATGGGGACAATTCACGACAGATTGGATAGCTCCATTTGGTACAATATTCATCCGATTATTAAAATTTATAGCTGTTCCATTGGTATTGACATCATTGATCACTGGAGTAGCTTCATTATCAGATTTAAAAAAACTATCTAGAATAGGTGGCAAAACTATATCTATTTATGTTGTTACAACTGTAATAGCTGTAACAATTGGATTAGTTACAGTGAATTTGCTTCAACCTGGAAATAAAGTCCCATATGAAATGCAAGAAAAGTTACAAAAAACGTATGAAACTGATGCTTCATCTCGAACAGATACTGCACAAGAAGTGAAAGAAAGAGGCCCCCTACAGTTATTTGTTGACATGGTTCCAAGTAATTTTTTTGAGGCTGCATCAAATAATAGAAATATGCTTCAAGTTGTTTTTATTTCTATGCTTATTGGAATAGGGCTAGTTCAAATTCCAAAAAAGAGATCCAAGCCTGTATTAGATATTTTTGAAGGATTAAATGATGTAATTATCAAGCTGGTTGATATCATTATGCTTATCGCACCATTAGGTGTATTCTCTCTAATTGCTCAAACAATTAATAAAGTTGCTGGGAATAACCCTCAACAAGTAGCTGAGCTATTAGGTGCTTTAGGTTTTTACATGCTTGCCGTAATTATAGGACTGATTATACATATGTCAATAACATATACCGCACTATTAAAATTATATGTTAAGATGCCTTTAAAAACGTTCTTTACTGGTATTGGACCTGCACAATTATTGGCTTTTTCAACAAGTTCTAGTGGAGCAACTCTTCCAGTTACAATGGAACGATGTGAAGATGAATTAGGTGTGAGTGAAGAAGTTTCATCCTTTGTTCTTCCTTTAGGAGCAACAATCAATATGGATGGAACAGCTCTTTATCAAGCTGTGGCTGCGGTCTTTATATCGCAAGCAATTGGTCTTGATCTTAGTTTGCTAGATCAGCTTACAATTGTTGTAACAACTGTTTTAGCTTCAATAGGAACAGCAGCTGTACCAGGTGCAGGTATAATTATGCTGGTCATTATTCTTGAAGCAATAGGCGTACCAAGTAGTGGTATTGCATTAATTTTAGGTGTTGATCGTATTTTAGATATGTTACGTACAGTCATTAATGTTAGTGGCGATGCAACAATAGCTATTACAATCGCATCATCTGAAGGTCAATTAAAAGCACCTAAAGAAGTCGCAGATTAAGAAACATCCCATGATACATTCTTTGACCCTCTTAGCCAAAGCTGTTTAGGGTGAAATTCAATTATTGCGGGAGTCTGTAAGCACGGTTCTCCATCAACATTTATTGGTAAAGGAGGATCATGAGCAATATTAACAGGTTCATTGTTTTGATTTACAGATTTTATTTCAAGAGTTTTACAAGTATCTAGAGTTATTCCCCATTTACCAACATGCTTTCCTTTTCTTAAAGGCCCCATTAACAATAACATTTGCAATCTAGTAAGATTCCACGCTTTACATAAATACGCATGGTCCTTTATTGGTGAAGCACCTGGCGCTACCCAATAACCGCCTCCGAAATATTCTGATAATGTAAAAACAAAAAGTGAAAAGTTTATTATAACAGGACTTTCATTATCAATTTTAACCCAAGCATTTCGTTTTTTCCATTTTAGAATTTCGGTGATTCCTAAGTAAGTATATTTTAGATTACCTTTGATCCATTTTCCTCTTTTTAGTTTTGCTCTAGATACCAATGAAGTTATTCCTGAATCTGATTCATGAAAAATCCAACGAACAATTCTATTCTTTTCTTTAGCAGTACCATTCCACTTTGAATCTGCAGAAGGAGAAGGATAATTATCCTCTTTAGGCATTGGTTCTGCTTCTATACGTAAAGCTCCAATATTTCTATCTACTCCATTAATAATAATATCAATAGTATCATCTAGATCATCCAATATATAGCCATGTACTCTAGCTATATCATTTCCAGTCCCTGCGGGAATAACCGCTAATGGTATATTACTTCCTCGCAATCCCGATGATATTTCATGTACGGTCCCATCACCTCCACAAGCAACTATAACTTGAATATCCTCTCGGTCTTTTAATGAATAAGCTATTTCTGAGGCATGTCCAACTTTTTCCGTAATATATAACTCAGTTGATAGCCCTTCTTTCTCAAGTTTATCCTTTACCATTTCCCATATTTTTATAGACTGGCCATCCCTTGCAGCAGGGTTTATGATACACGAAATTATTTTCGAATTGTTAAATGATGGGTTGGAAGAGCTATTATCAGTTTCCATTTCAATGAAAACTATTTATTAAAAATAAAATATCAAATTTTATTTTAACGATATTTATCCGGTTTATAATAAAATTGTTTTCCTTTTGTTCCCGGTTGAAGAATCATTTGTAGATATGGAACTCTTTCTTCATCAAATAATTCAAGACCTTTCAAAAAAGGATGATTATTTATTATTCCAACTTCACCCTGCTCTTGATGTTCAAAAAGAGCAGCCTGTAAATACAGATCTGCAATATATATATCATCATCTTTCGATACAAAAGCCTGGAAGTATCGCTCATGTCCAAGATAATCTCCAATATCATTACAACAATTATTCATTGTTAGAATAGATCCATCACTATCTCCAAATTCCACCTCATTTTTATCACGATTTATTTGACCATATTCTAGTTTATTATAAGAAGGTAATTTATAATAATCAGCACTATGATCTAGGTGCTCTTGTGATGTGCTGCCAAGTGAAAATACGTACATCGCAAATTTTGGAACACCTCTAGATAAATCAGGCGCCACAACAATTGCTGCAATTAATTCCTGAAAATTTGGAAGATGTCCAAGTCCTCCTTTAGGAAAGTTGAATGCAGTAATATTTAATAATGAAACTCCAGGCACAATTTCCATTGGGCTTAGTTCTTTTGGTAATAATGAAGATATTTGATCAGTATCTACTTCATAGAAGGTTGTCATTGCATAATCAAATTCCCAAATAATCAAATTATCGCCTTGAACATGTTCATTCATATTATTAGTCCTAATTTATATACCAAAATTAAATTCTTTTGAAGCATCAATTAAAGCTTCTGCACATCCTTCTAATTGTTCTTTTGTATGCTCTGATGTGACAAAAGCACGAATAATTGACTTATTTTTCTTTACTGCAGGAAACATCATAATTGAAAAATCATATCCTCTTCTCATCAAATAATCACCAAGAGGAAGCGATTTTCTCTCATCACCAAAAATAATTGGGATCACCCATGAATGAGAAGTTCCAATGTCTACTTTATCTTTCAATAATGATCTTAAATAATCTGCATTTTCAATTATTCTTTTACGTTTTTCATCTCCATCAGTACCTGAAGCTAATTCAAGAGCTTTTATTATTCCTCCTGTAACAGCAGGGTCTAAGGCACAAGAAAACATTCTTGACCTAGCATAATAATTCATATAGTTAATTAAATCATTTTTTGCATAGACACATCCACCTATACCTCCAAATGATTTACTAAATGTTCCAATAAGAAGATCTACATCAGCTAAAACATCAAACTCTTCAACAACTCCTTTGCCTGTTGCCCCAGCAATTAGCAAAGAATGAGCTTCATCAACGAGTATGGATGCACCATATTTTTTCGAAACTGTAACAATATCTTTTAAATTTCCATAATCACCATCCGTACTATAAACTCCTTCAACACAAACCAACACTCTTCTATTTTCTTTAGAAATCCTTTTTAATATTCTTTCAAGAAATTCTGCATCATTGTGTCTAAATAATTTTACTGTACCTTGAGACATAACTGCACCATCTATTAAAGAAGCATGAGATGAGTGGTCTAAAACAACATAATCTCCCTTATGAATATAACTGGAGACCACACCAATATTCGCGCCATAGCCTGAAGAAAATAATGAAACTCCATAACCTTGCTGACCAAAAAAGTTAGTGAGAGAATCTTCCAAATGTTTGTGTATATCAAATGTTCCATTTAATAATGGACTACCAGTAGCACCTAATCCATAAGTATCTAGGGCATTTTTCGCTGCTTGAATAACCTCAGGATGGTTCGCATAACCCAAATAATTATAACTAGAAAAATTAACTAACTTATGTTCATCACCATGAATTCTACGGACACTTATTTCTGGAGTTTGTGCAGTTAAATGAGGAGTCTCAAACGTATATTTGTCTGCTTCAATTATATCATCACGCCACTGATTAAATTGTTTTATCTCAGAGTGATTTTTCCCTGAACTACGTGAAAACATATCCAAAGTGAATTCAGTATAGGATGGTCGACTTTCTTTTGTTTTTTTATCTGACATAATAATATTCTCAAATCTATAGCAACGGGAAGATTATGAAATATAAGCTCAAATACCAATTAAATTAATTCATTAAGGAATTCTTATATGCTAAATGCTTTTTTATAATACCTTGAAAGAAAAATTACTATTTTTAACATTTCTTTCAATTTTGAATAATAAGAAGCTGATTTTGATATTTCTCTATGTTCAAATAATTCAGATACGAGTAAATCACTATTCTGTAATTTGTTATGTAATTTAATTGATTCTGTAAATGGCGATAATGAATCATTTTTACCATGAATAATAAAAACATCATTGGTAATCTTATTGCACCATGTTTTTGCTGAAAAGAAATCAATTTCATTTGAACAATCATTAAAAATTAAATCCATAACCCTTTTTAATTCATCTGAAACGTTTAATTCTAATGTGTCATTTATTAAATTTTTCTCAATGTCATTTAATCTATTAAGTGCTTGATCAAACTTTTTAGATTTTTCATGTATATAATAAGTTAATGCTTGTTCAATTCTTTTAGTATTATAGCCAAGATTAATTTTATTTAAATAATTATGAAGCATCACAATAACACTCCAGGGATCAGGTTTTATTTTAATAACTCTGCCTTTATATATCATTTTTCCATTAAACATAAATTCCATCGTTGTCCTCGCATCGTATGATGTACCAAAAACAAGAACAGATTTTGGTTTATTTTTTTCTAAAAACGGATCTAAGCAAGATTTTAGTACTATAACTCCTCCAAAGCTTACTCCTGCTATATTTATTTGATTATCATTCTCACAAAAGTTATCAAATATCCATTTATAAAAGTGCACTGTCCAAAGCAAAATATCTTCAGATAGTTTTAAATTAATTAATGGTGGAATTCTAGGTAAAAAAACTTTCACACCATTTATTGCTAAAGAACGTGCTAAAGTTATCATTTTAGGATGGGACTCTCCTTTTATGGTTGCCCCAGGGTATAAAATTAATATAGAATCATTTGGATGATTTGGGCGAAAAGTTTTTAAAGGAGTTTGTTTATTATCTAAACCGGGATAAAACCCATCTTCTTCAATAATTGATAAAGGGGGCGGATCTTGTTGATTGCTCAATCCATTGATCGTTTTAATAACTGAAAGAATACGATGTAATGTATTCATTAAAATATAATTAGATTTATTCCCCTAATTCAGCACGGTTTCTACAAAAGGCAGTTATACCTGTTACTCTTGCAAACCAATTGCCAAAATTTGGGAATAATGCATCGATAGCCAATAAAGGCCTTAATGGTCCTGAATTCACTATAACATCAGGCTTATTCTTCTTTATTGCTTTAACTAGAGCCTTAGCTACTTTTTTTGAAGGAATTGTACCTAAAACTAATGGGGCTTTAACCTGACTATCAGAATACATTCCTACATCACTAACTAATCCAGGAAATAATGCAGAGACACCTACCCCAGACCCGTGAAGTTCTTGTCTTAAGGCATCTGTAAACAACGCGAGCCCACCTTTTGTCGCTGAATAGGTCGCATTGAAACTTTCACCTTTTTTTGCTGCTAGTGAGCAAATATTTACTATATGTCCATTATTTTCATGTAATTCAGGCAGGAATTTTCTTGTGATTTCCATCGGGGCAACTAGATTAACTGAAGTTATCTTTTGAATATATTCCAAAGTATAATTAGAAAAATAATTGTACTCTTCTATACCTGCATTATTAATTAGTATATCTATGTTGCCAACTAGATCTTCGACTCTAGTCTTCAATTCTGATAAGTTAGATGGATCTGTTATATCAAATGAAATGCTATGAAACTTACCGCCATTAGATTCAATATCCATTTTTGTCTTTTGCAATCCTGTTTCGGAACGAGCAATCCCAACAATTTCAACTCCTTCACTTGATAGTGATTTTGCAATCACCGCCCCGATGCCTGATGATGCGCCAGTAAGAAGTGCAACCTTATTTTCTAATTTCTTCATAAAACTAAATTTATTTTTAATCGTATATCTTATAATCTAATCACTTTTGAATTTAAATCCATCTTATTGCCTCCATGGTATTAGTTGGATAAATTCATATAAGTTTTTTGATATACCTGCTTTTGAATGGTTTATTTTAGGATCTACAATTTTAATCCTTGGAGGCTAAGCTCCATTCTTAAAAAACAGGCCTTTTCTTATTAAAGAATCAAGGAAGTTTGCTATTTATGGGAGGCCACCACCGTTCTATAGAACGATCCTAAAAAACATTCACTGCAGGTAGTTATAATAGAAGGCCTCATTATATTTTATGAGGCCTTCTTATTAAGATTGATTTAAAATCTTTTGTATCGTCTGTTTTGGCCCTTTTATTTTGAGATTAATTCTATCATCTTGATAACTACGATCTAATACTTCCACATCTCTTTGTGCCATCGATATTTGCCTAGCTTCAGTATAAGGAAAACTAATCTCAATTGTTTCATATTCTTCATTCATAATATTAATTATTCTATTAATTAATTTATTAATACGTAAATGATCTATTGCAGAAATCATTACGGCATCAGGATAATTCTTTTTTAAAAATTTTATTCTTTTTTTTGTTTTTATTAAATCTATTTTATTCAAAATAATCATGGTTTTAATATCTTCTGATTCCAATTCAGTTAATACATTATTTATTGTATACATATGTTCTTTAATTTGATTTGACGAAGCATCTAATACTATTAATATTAAGTCTGATTCAATTACTTCAAATAATGTGCTTTTAAAACTTGCAACTAAATCATGAGGTAATTTTCTAATAAATCCAACTGTATCACTTAATAATATAGAATGGTTCTTATCAAGGTCGACTCTCCTTATAGTTGTATCTAAGGTTGCAAATAATTGATTTTGTATATAGACATTTTCTCCTGATAAGCATTTCATTAAGCTAGATTTTCCTGCGTTTGTATATCCAACCAGTGATACTCTATATTTATTATTTCTCATCTTACTCTGAATTTTTCGTTCCTTTTCAATCTGAATAAGTTCTTTCTTTAATTTAGAAATCCGTTGGCGAATTAAGCGTCTATCTATCTCAATTTGTGATTCACCCATACCAGCACGAGTTCCGATTCCACCCATCTGCCTTTCTAAATGTGACCATTGTTTAGTTAAACGGGGTAACATATACTCTAAATGAGCTAATTCAACTTGTGTTTTTGATTCCCTAGTTTTTGCATGTTTACTAAAAATATCTAATATTAATCCATTACGATCAATTATTTTTATTTCTTTTGCAAGCTGCAAGAAGTTTTTAATCTGACTAGGAGTCAATTCATCGTCAAAAATGATTAATTTTACTTTAAGCTCTTTAGCTTGATCTACTATCTGCAAAGCCTTACCCTTACCAACGAAATATTGAGAATTAATCTTTTTTATTGATTGGTATATTTCCCCAACTACTATTGCGCCTGCAGTTTCAGCTAGAAGTTTTAGCTCATCAATATGATCATTTAATATTTCTGAATTCTGCTCATTAATTAGGACACCAATAAGAAGTGCTTTCTCACGATTTAGAATATTATTATTTTTCAATAATCACTCTAAATCGTTTTTTAATGTATCTCTGTTTGGAATCCCAAGTATCGATTCTAATACTAGACAGGCTAAAGCAATAATTAATAAAAGTCTCCAAATTGATTTTCCATACCTCATCTCTTTCAAAATACTACTAAAATTCTTTTCTGAATCAATAATTCTAATATTATCAACAGATAAATTGCTCAAGTTGAATATAGTCTCTTTATTTTTAGAGGGTAATTCGCTGGGAGATAGTATTGTTGAAAATGATGAAAAATATTCTCCATTTGTATATATACTATATGATCCTAATTCTTTAGTATAAATAATCTGTAATTTTTCATTAGTGTAATCAGGTATTAGCTTAATTTCATTATTACTTGGTGTAATCACTGTCCAGTAATCATTTATATCTTGTCCTCTTATATCTATAGTTTTTATATCCCCAACCACAATAGATTTTGTATTGAATTCCTTTGTTGCAAGTAATATAAGCATTCGGTGCAAAACAGGAACAAGTAATCCTTTAATAGTGAAATCATTCCATCTTAGATCTAATTTTGATGTAAAAGTAAACCCAGTACTTCCAAATGAACTAGATTCAATTAATAATGGATGTCCATTATTCAATTTTATAAGAGGTAAATGATTAGATTGTAAACGGACTTCATTATAAGAAAATATTTGTGGCAATTCATCTTCTAATTTTACTATATCCAAATCAGCAAAAAGAGGGTTTTTCTCTCTAACAATAGTTGATGAAAAGAAAGATTCTCCATCTAAACTTACCTTTTGAAGCAATTCTGGAAGTTTCAGTAAAGAAGGCCATTGTAGAGGTTCAGTTTGTTCTAATTCATCTCCAGCAAACCAGATTAAGCCCCCTCCCTGAATAAGAAATTTTTGAATATCTTCTATTGCTCCAGAAGTTAATTTTGGACAATCATGAATTAATAGAATATCAAAATTGTTTAAAAATATTCTATCTATATTAGATTTTAATTCTTTATCTACTTGTAGTAGTCCTGTATTGCCGCTTATAGCATTTAAAGCTAAATCAAGCAGCAATAATTCATTTTCAGATTTTCCAATAATTTTTATAGCAATTTGGCTTGGAATAACTAAATCAAAGTTTCTAGAATTATCTAAAGAATAATCATCATCAGGAATAACTATTTTTCCATTTATAATACCAGTTTTTCCTGGAAAGACTTGAAACATAAAATCCTTGTGCTTATTTGGTTCAAACTGACTAACAACTTGCCCAACACGTTCATTATTTAAGAATAATTCAATAGGAATGTTTTTTACTTCATTTATTCCATTATTTTCAAGGTTAGTATTTAATTTTATTAGATGATTAGGCAACTTTATTTCACTCAAAATATTTACACTTTTTATAGAAATATTATTATAAACATCTGGTTGATCAATACAATAAAAATTCCATTTATCATAATTCAAGAGAGTATCTATTTCTAATTTAGGAGTAGTTTGAAAATCACTAAAAACATAGCATTCTAAATTAGATTCGGAAGCTTTAATGCGTTGAATTAATGAATCAGTGAATTCCCAAATATTATCTGTTAAAAATGTTTGAGCTATTTCCTCAACCTTTGAAACAACTTGTGACTCATTTAAATAAGAACCTTCATATACCTTTTGCGGTGGATTAGTTTGGTAAATCTCTAATGTAGTCTGACCTTCTAAAACTTTTAGTAGTTCTGGTATAGATGATTTTACTCTATCAAGTAGGCTGATATCATTTTTTTTAACAGCCATACTAGCAGAATTATCAATTAGTATAACTGCTCTAGATTCAATATCACCTATATAATTATTAACAGAATCTCCTTTAATCAATGGTCTTGAAAAAATTAGAATCAAACACAAAATAGCAATAGTCCTAAGTAGGATAAGCAACCACTGATTTATTTTCAAATGTCTTATAGTTTTGTGCTCTAATAATTTTATAAATCGTAGGGAACTAAACTCTTCATATCTTGTTTGTCTTAAACTAAACAAATGTATAATTAATGGAATAGATACAGCAAATAGAGCCCATAGAATAGATGGAGATAAAAACGTCATATTAGAACTATACTCATAACATACATGACTGTTCCAGAAAACAGTGGAATTCTGAGGTTGTCATCAATTGAAATTGGCATAAACTCTATTATCGCGGCTGATAAAGCGCCAATAGCCACTACTGTTTTAGAAAGATTTAAATCAATCATTAAACCTACAATTAAGCAAACAATAAATCCTGCAAGCGCCCCCTCAAGTGTTTTATTATAGATTTTTATTCTTCCAAATTTTCTTCCAATTAGGCCAGCAGCTGTATCTCCAATTGACATGTAAATCAAACTAATTATGGCAATATCTTTTGGAAAGATTCCAATTGATAATGTTGAAGATATAAATACCCAAGTGGCCCCTGTATATTTTCCACTTTTCTCATGATTTCGAAGCATTGAAAATAAGTATTTATCAAAAATATTTTTTACTGATATTGAATTTATTCTAAGATACTCAATTAAGGATGCTAATAAAGTTATAGGTAATAAAATAATAAGAGCCTCAACTTTAGAATCGAAATAAAATAAATAAGTAAATGGTATAACTAAGTTAGAAAGATGAAGTAGCTTTCTAATAAATTCGCTATTATGAATCAATTATGGCTCATTGTTCAAATTATTAAAAATATCCTGTATATCAAGTACACTTACAACTAAATTAATTGTTGCTGTAGCATCTAGCACTGTTCCATTTTTTATAGATTGATCTAATACAGTATATGGAACTAAATCTTGATCTTGATGATAAGAGATCTTACCTACTTTTAATCTAGATTTAAAGATAAGATCTTTAGCTTGATTAATTGAAAGTCCAATTAAATTTGGTACTTGAAAAAAATTTGGGGGCATACCCTTACTTACAGTAATTTGTATCCCCATTCCCTTCTTCCTCCGATCTCCAGCCTTTGGATATTGCCACGCTATTGTCCCATTTGGATATTCAGGATTATACTCAGTATACACTGTATCAATAAGTAGTCCCATTTGATTCAACTCAAGTTCTGCACTTCGTCTTGATTGACCAATAAGGTTTGGTATCGCAACAGATTTTTCCGGCTGAGCAATTTTTAATCTAACTGTTCTACCTGACTTCACTCTAGTATTAGGCTTTGGATATTGATCAACTATTGTTCCCAATTTAAATTTATTTGTATAAAGTGTGTCTGATACTTCATATCTATAATTTTCAGATTTCAAAATCTTTATTACATCATCTAGGTTTCTATTTTTTATATCTATCATAATTCTATTTTGATTTTGCCTAGTATAAGCTGGCATTACTAAGTATTCAGCAACAATCGAGAAAACAACTATCATTCCAATAATCGATAATATTATTCTGATTAAGCTCATTTTCCTATATTTCTAAGACGAATAGCAAACATTCCAATTAATTTATCTCGAGGAGGAAATATCTCCATAATATTTTGTTTTTTGAACCATAATTTTGGTAAAGAATTTTCTGAATTATCTACTTTATAATTTTTATTTAATTTAAGAAAAGCATCTATTACATCCCAATTTTCTTCTCTCTGTAATGAACAAGTAGAATAACATATTACACCTTGAGGTTTAACATATCTAGAAATATTAAGAATAATAGCTAGTTGTTTTCTCTTTAATTTCTTTATCTGATCTACATTACATTTCCACCTAATCTCGGGGTTTTTACCTATTGTACCAGTACCTGAACAAGGCACATCTAAAAGAGCTCGGTCCAATAGAGGGAATTCATCCTTTTCCGCATTTTTTATACACCAATTAATCCAATTAATATTATGTCTATTACTATCTTTGTGACACATATCAATACGATTTTTACTAATATCAGATGCAATTAATTCTCCACTATATTCCATCTTTTCTGCAATATAGAATGTCTTGGTGCCAGGAGCTGCACATGCATCAAGGATAACTTCACCTGGCTTTGGGTCCAACAATTCTACAACTGCACCAGCTGCACGATCTTGAATTGATATAAAACCATTATCAAATAATTTATTATTTAATAATTTTCCTACTCCTTTCTTCAAATAATAAAAATTATTAGAATCATTATAACGTTTAATATTTATTTTTTCTATTTTAAGCTTCTGAACTAGAGTGTCATGATCAATTCTCATTTCATTTCTACGTATCATTAAGGGATGAGCCTTATTAAAGTATTCACATAATTTAACAGTCTCCTTTTCCCCAAAATAACTTATCCATCTTTTTACGATCCAATCAGGATAAGAAAGATAGACTGCTATATTTGCTGGAGATTTCCCTTTAAAGATATATCTATCAGAAACTGAAATTTTTCTAAGTATCGCATTAATAAATCCTGTTATATAACTACCTATAATTTTTTTACTTAGTTTTACATAACTATCTACTATTGCATAGTCGGGATTATGGTCATCAATTAACAATTCATATATAGCTAATCGAAGTATATTTCTTATAGGAAATTTAAGTTTTGATTTATTTTTTATTAAGTTATCATTAATAATGCTATCTAATAATCTTTGCCATTTCATTACTTCATTGGTTAATACAATAGCACGGTTAGCAGCCTCTTTTGTTGGCTTTAATCGTACAAAGTGATCGTTTCTAATACTTTTTAACCATCGATCTGCTCTTTCATATTCTAATAAAACGTTGAATGATAATAATCTTGCATCCATAATTAAGTACCGAAACAATCACCAATTTTTAAAGAGTATCCATTAAGAAATGGTTTTATATCTAAAGATCTTTTACCTTCTAATTGAAGTTGAATGATAGATAATATTCCATTTCCTGTTTGAATACATAATTTATTCTTTGAGACATCTACAACCTGTCCTGGATTAAAAGAAACTTTATAAATATTATTATCAACTATTTTTGTTTTTTGAATTTTAATGTTCTTACCATAAATTTTCGACTGTGCACCTGGATTTGGTGAAAGGCCTCTTACAAAATTATGAATATCGATTGAGTTAGAATTCCAATCTATAAAAGTCATTCTTTTTGTTATTTTGGGAGCTTTTGAAGCAAAATTTTCATCCTGTTTAATAGGTGAAATTTTCCCATCAGAAATTAAATTGATCGTATCTAATAATAATCTAGATCCTTCTATAGCCATTCTATCTTTTAGCAATCCATAATTTTCACTTTCTGAAATCTTTATTATTTTTTGCTTAATAATTGCGCCTGTATCTACTTTAGGTTCAATAAGAAATGTGCTTAAACCTGTTTGTTTATCACCATTAATCAAAGACCATTGGATTGGTGCAGCGCCTCTATATGCTGGCAACAATGAACCATGCAAATTTATACTTCCTAATTTTGGGATATTTAATAAAGATTTAGGTAAAATACGATATGCAACAACTACAAATAAATCAAAGTCATATTTTCCCAATTCATTTTCAAATCCAACATCATATATATCTTGTTGTTCTATAGCCTTAATTCCTATTTCTTCACACTTTAAGGTTACAGCATTATTGAACTCTTTTTTTTTACGTCCTACCTTTTGAGGTGGATTAGTAACTACACCTAAAATATTATGATTAGACTTTACCAGTATATCCAGACTGGGAAACGAAAATTCTGAGTTAGTCATAAAAATGATATTCATAATTGAAGAATCAAATTTATAATTAATATATGTTTTTTAGATTCCATAATTTTAGAATCTAATAAGGGCTGTAAAAAATATATAATTAAAGAACGAAGTCTCTTTTTTTATTTTTAGATTTATTAAAATTAATTGAGTTACCTTTAATTTCTTTTAACTTCTTTTTATAATTCAAAACTAATAATGGATTAACCCTATCTATAATAAAGACTCCTTTGAGATGATCCATCTCATGTTGAATAGCTCTTCCCAATAAACCACTAAATTCATCAATATGTTCTGATCCATCTGCTAATTGATATTTAAATCTTATCTTTTCAGGTCTCTTAATAGGTAATCTTACTTCTGGTATAGATAAGCAACCTTCTTCCATTTCCGATGAACCAGAGCTGTCAATTATTTCACCATTAACAAAAATACAAGCATCTTCAGCTTCGTCCGTATGAGAAACATCTATTATCATTAGGTTTAAATCAATTCCCACTTGATTTGCAGCAAGACCTATCCCCTCTTCTTCATACATAGTATCAAACATATCCTCTATTATCTCTGGAAGAATTTTATAATCTGTTACGGGTTTACATTCTTTCCTTAGTATAGGATTTCCATAATGAACAACATCTAGTAAAGCCATCAATTATCATCTCCTAATTGTGAACCTTCTTCAATTTTACCATCAGCCAACCCTGAGATAGCGGATCTATTTATATTAATATTTAAATTCTTGTCTACTTTTAGCACGATTAATTTGCCTTGATTCTTTATTCCAGCAACGATACCATGTATACCACCAATAGTTATTATTTTATCACCTTTTTTTAAAGAAAGTAACATATTCTGCTTTTCTTTCTGACGTTTAGCCTGGGGACGAATCATTAAAAAATAGATAATTAACATTATTAAGAAAAAAGGTAAAAAAGCTGCAATTCCTCCTCCACCTTGATTGGCATCAGGATTCGCAGCGAAACCGTAAAGAATATCCACAAAAAACTCCTTTATATTTTAAAAGAAAAAATTACCGACTATTAGAAGTAATGACAAGATATGCTTTAATTTGCATCTTCTAATTTTGGAAGTGCTATTTCTATAGTTGAACCTTTTCCTGGTTTTGATTTTGAAACATAAATATCCCCACCATGTATGTCTTTAATAATCCTTGATGTAAGAGATAGACCTAACCCCCACCCTTGTTCTTTAGTACTAAATCCAGGTCTAAAAATATTTTTCCAATCTTTCCTTAGAATTCCTTTTCCAGAATCTTGAACTTCAATAATTATATTTTTTTTATCCATATTGGATTTTAAAGTAATAATACCTTCGTTCTCTAAAGCGTCAATTGCATTCTTAATGACATTTTCAATTGCCCATGAAATTAGAATTCCATTTGCTTTTATTTTAATATTTGAAAATAATTTATTTTCAATAATAATAATCTTTCA
>Ga0206679_10000218_pt1 | contig 46296 bp, 43 predicted proteins | sample M110012015metaG_FD_155464 | JGI IMG/M metagenome (GOLD analysis project Ga0206679, IMG submission 155464) | Ammonia-oxidizing marine archaeal communities from Monterey Bay, California, United States - M1 100m 12015 | ecosystem: Environmental > Aquatic > Marine > Intertidal zone | place: USA...
CTGGAGGTAAACTTCGGGGTGTGCACCAGAAGCATAAGATGGCTGATACTTACCTGCAGGCCGGGTTGTAACAGCAAGTCCTAATGATGGAGTCAACCTCTGTTTTGTAGTCGGGGAAGATTAAGCTTTACAGATAGTCGCAAGGATAAGGCCACACTGAGCAAGGTATATAGCAACCAGGTAGAATGGCTCAATGGTGCTCGGTTGATTGAGCACCAAAAAGATAAACTTGATTCTGTGAGTTTTGATGAAATACGCAGCCGACCCATTTGCTGAAGGCTTGTCCTTCCATGACAGCCTACCGTTGAGCTGGAAAGAGCTTTCGGAGGTACCTGCCAGCTCGACCCTATTAAAACTCAACCAGCGTAATCTTTCCCTGCTACAGTCTGTGTTGTTGAACGATGATCGGGTTTTGGATGTCGAGCCGGAACTGGAGCCTCTGGCGACCGAAATCGAGCGCCTTGACCAGAAGATGACCTTACTCACTGAGCTGTTGAGTGATCTTTTGAGATCCCATGCAAGTCTGCCGGCGGAGAGATTAGTCCGTATCGGCGCAAAGGGCATGAGCTGGGAGATGAGTGAAGACGACCTGCATCCCGAACAGCTTATCCAGTTGGATCTCTATCTTTTGAATGAGGTTCCCAGGCCCCTGCAGTTTATCGGTTTGATCGTTGGGCGTGAACCTTCCCGGGCCAGTTCTGACTGCAGAATGACCATGAGTTTTGTTGAGCTCAGTGAGGCGGTGGATTCCTTGATGGGCCGGGTTGTTTTCCGGCATCATCGTCGAGAAGTCGCCATGGCCAGGATGAAAGCGGAGTAATTGATCGCACTTTTGCGGATCATTGCCTGATTTGTAATCCTGTTTACTTTTGTTAATTTAAGGTAAAGTAATCCTGCTTTAAAACAATAGCTGACCCCCATGAAGTGTTTAGGAGTGACCCAGGTTTTTCCGAATGCGACACTGGTGAGGCTTGAGAACCGGTTTTAATAGACCGGGTCTCGCAATAAACCTTAAAAGTCACAGGAATAAGCCAGCCTTGAGTTCAGTAACACCCCTCCAGACGCTTGAAGAATTACTGTTTGGTGATTCTGTATTGATGCGCGATGTGCGGGATTTGGTGTTACGCGTTGCCCCCAGCGATGCCAGTGTGCTGATCATCGGTGAAACGGGAACCGGCAAAGAGCTGGTTGCGCTGGGTATCCATAATTGTTCCAGTCGAAGTGACGGCCCATTTGTCCCGGTGAATTGTGGTGCAATCCCTGCTGAATTGCTTGAGTCAGAATTGTTTGGTCATGAAAAAGGCGCGTTTACCGGTGCCATTGCCTCGCGTAAAGGTCGTTTTGAAATGGCTAAAGGGGGTACGCTGTTTCTCGATGAGATTGGTGACATGCCACTGGATATGCAGGTTAAACTTCTCAGGGTATTACAGGAAAAGACCTTTGAGCGAGTGGGTAGTGCATCAAGCCTCCAGGCCGATGTGCGGATAATTGCGGCAACCCACCAGAATCTGGATGAGTTGGTTGCCAGCAACCGCTTCCGGCAGGATCTCTACTATCGATTGGATGTATTTCCCATTGATATGCCACCGTTAAGGGATCGCGCCGATGATGTTCCCCTACTAATTAATCGGATGATGCTACCGTTCGATCCAAGTGAGAAATTTACCGTCACCGATAAGGCCATGGCCGCTCTGCAGGATTATGAATGGCCGGGTAATGTGCGCGAACTGATCAACCTGGTGGAACGGCTGTCGATCCTGTTACCCGGACAGGAAGTTGATCGCAGGCATCTGCCGAACAAATATCGCGGCGAAGAAGCTGATTATCCTATCCCTTTTGAATCGACTGAGGGAGGTGACCAGTTAATACCCGACAATGGCCTGAATCTTCGTGACTATGTGACGTCCATCGAAGCCCAGTTAATTCTCGAAGCCCTTGAAAGGACCAATGGGGTGGTGACAAAAGCAGCCGCCCTATTACAATTGCAACGTACCACCCTGGTGGAAAAAATGAGAAAGCTCGATATTCAGCGCGACTGAGAGCGTCATTTAATTGACGTATCCGCCTCCCCAAGGCAATCATTTCCCATAACTTGTTGAATTTAATGTAGAAAAAATATCGGCATGTTGTTTGCTATATAACAAGCAATATTCAATTTAATGAGTAACGCATGTCTGATTCGTCAGCGACTCCATTGGACCAGCAAGGCCAGTTGCAGGAAGCTTTCATTGCATTTAATGATCTGTCCGGGCGGTTGACCGACTCGTATCGCGAGTTGGAGGATCAGGTCCGCGAACTCAATACCGAGTTAGCTACTGCCAGGGCCGCACGGTCCAGAGAACTCGCTGAAAAAGAGCGCTTGGCCATTCGCCTGACCGCGCTGCTTGATTCGCTCCCCGGCGGAGTCATCGTTCTCGACCATCAGCACCAGGTGATTTTAGCTAACCCGGTCGCCAGTAATCTGCTCAATGAACCCCTATTGGATGAGAATTTTCTCGAGGTGATCCGTCGGCAGGCGGCTGCCATCGCACCGGATGGCAAGCAATTAACACTGAGATCCGGCAAGCGCGTAACGTTGTCTAACCAGGTTCGCGATAGTTATGGCGACCAGGTAGTCTTGATTACCGATGTCACTGAGGCTCATGCAGCCCAAGAAGCCAGCAATCGAAAGCAAAGGCTATCAGCCCTGGGCGAGATGGTGGCAAGGCTGGCGCATCAGATTAGAACGCCTTTGAGTTCTGCATTACTTTATATGGGCCAATTATCGCGACAGCAACTGTCAGTCACGCATCGTTTGAGGATGACCGGTAAAGTCACCGATAGCCTTAAACACATGGAAAGCCTGGTGAATAGCTCACTTAGTTTCGTACAAGGCGGTGAAGTGGACACGGAAGATTGTTCCCTTTATGAACTACTGGAATCTTTGAAGTTATCGGTGTTGCCAATGCTGCAACAGCGGTCGGGTGTCTGGTCGCAGCAGATGCCTAAAAAAGACGTATTGCTGCAGGCCAATCGGGAGGCCTTGTTATCTGCTTTGGTCAGTATCGCCGAGAACGCGGTACAGATGGTCGCAGAGCCAGAGCTAACCATCGCTGCTGAGCTCAAGATAAAGACTCTGGATATCACCATTGCAGACAATGGGCCTGGTGTTGATGGTGCCATTATTGAACATATATTTGATCCGTTTTATACCACTAGACAGGGGGGTACGGGTTTGGGTTTGGCATTAGCAGCCATGATTGCCCAGAGTCACGACGCAGAATTGTCGGTACGAAACGGCGACTCAGGCGGGGCGGTTTTCACCCTGCACTTACCCATCTCAAGAATTCGTCTGGCGCAACCCGTTGAGGAAACGGTCACCGGCGAGGCCACCGCATGTATTTAACTGCAGGAAGCGTAAAATGATGAATGAAGCAGTCACCATACTCGTTGTCGAAGATGACGATATTTTAAGAGAGGCCATCTGCGATACCCTTGGTTTTGCAGATTACCAGACCCTAGCCGTGAATAATGGCAAAGAAGCTTTAGTGGTCCTGGCAAACCAAAGTCCTGATTTGATTATTACAGACGTGCAGATGCCGGTAATGGATGGCATGCAACTGCTGGAAATAGTGCGCAGTCAGTTCAGTGATATTCCGATTGTATTGATGACAGCTTATGCCGATGTGGCTGCTGCTGTCGATGTTATTCGCAAAGGTGCGGCTGACTATCTGGTGAAACCCTTTGAAGCTGACAGCCTGGTAAACCTGGCCAAGCGGTTAACGGATTACCGCCAGTCTGCAGACGATGTGATTGCCGAGGATAAGAGTACACAGGAAATAGTCAACATGGCGCATCGGGTTGCCTTGTCTGATGCAACAGTGATGATCAGCGGCGAGTCCGGCAGTGGTAAGGAAGTCTTTGCCAGGCTGATCCATGACCACTCTCCAAGAACGAAAGGGCCGTTTGTGGCCATTAACTGTGCGGCGATACCGGAAAATATGTTAGAGGCGGTTCTATTTGGTTATGAAAAAGGCGCTTATACCGGTGCAGTTCAGGCAAACGCAGGTAAGTTTGAGCAGGCGAATGGTGGGACGCTGTTATTGGATGAAATCTCGGAGATGGAACTCAGCTTGCAGGCTAAGCTCCTCAGGGTTATTCAGGAACGGGTTGTAGAACGCCTGGGGGGAAATAAATCCGTGGATCTGGATGTCCGCATCTTGGCCACGACCAATCAGAACTTAAGAGAAGAAGTGACCCAAGGCCGATTCAGGGAAGATCTGTACTATCGTTTGAACGTGTTTCCCTTGCATTTACCACCATTACGCCAGCGACCCGGGGACGTGCTCCCGTTAGCGCAGCATTTTTTACGCCATTTTGCTGGTGGTGAAGATCTCCAGTTCACGCAATCGGCTTTACTGAAATTATCATCGCATACCTGGCCCGGAAATGTTCGAGAGCTGGAAAATGTGGTGCAACGGGCATTGATTATGCGAACAGGATCGAACCTGGATGACCAGGCTATTTTGTTCGAAGACGTATCGACACCAGTTGATTTTCAGTCAGATGAGTTGGAAGTTGAACCAGCATTGGGTACGGGTTTAAAGGCCAGGGAACAGGCCATGATATTTGATGCATTGAAAGCAGAAAAAGGCTGTCGGAAAGATACGGCAGCACGATTGGGCATTAGTCCGCGGACCTTGCGCTACAAACTGGCCCGGTTTAAAGAGGCCGGTATAGCCGTACCCAGCTAGAGTTGTGTTGAATCCCTTGACTTGAATTTATTGAGAAGCGAGTTTATTTATGAGTATGGAAATTAATCAGGTACTGCAGCAGATGCGGTCTATGCAGATCGCCGCAACCGGTGATATCGGCACAGCGCCGACCCGGCTTGAGGGGGCGCAAGATAGCCTGGCTTTCGGGAGTTTGTTAAATAATTCCCTGGCAGCAGTGACAGAAACCCAGCAGAAATCTGCTGAAATGTCGCTCGCGTATGCATCCGGAGATGAAAATACTGACCTGGCGCAAGTGATGGTCTCCATGCAAAAAGCGAGTTTATCCTTTGAGGCAGTGACCCAAGTGCGCAATAAATTGTTGTCTGCTTATCAGGAAGTGATGAATATGCAGGTCTAGTGGGTCGACTGACGCGTCTGTAGGCTTAGCTTGTTTGCAGCCTAGAAAGCTCGTAACTAGAGACAGCGCAATTAAAATAATTGTAAGGACGTATAGGTAGCGTAGTGAGGCATAGGCATAGCAGTTAAGCTTAATGTAATTAGGAATAGAGAGTGTAACTAAGCATAGTGAGTGTATAAGTCTGAGCGCAAGGCATCATTAACGTGAGCGGGTTTGAGGTGTGTGACTAAACTCTAGTTAGCGTGGTTATTTGAGCAGTGTAATTAAGTAAAGTGTAAAGGAATAGAGTTTCATGGCATTAATAGAACCAGGTAAGACGATGGAGCGTTTCAGTGAAGTCAGTCGGCTGCCCGCTGTAAGGCAATTCGCTTTGCTGTTGGGTCTGGCAGCCAGTATTGCGTTGGGTGTAGGCGTCGTTTTCTGGGCTCAGGAGCCGACTTACAGCCCATTGTACGGTAATCTGACAGAAATGGATTCATCGCAGGTAATAACGCAGTTGGAACAGAGTAATCTTACTTATCGGTATGATGCGGGGTCCGGTGTGATTTCTGTTCCTGCAGATGATATCCACCAGGCAAGGATCTTGTTAGCGAGCGCAGGTTTACCGCGCAGTACCGAACGAGGCTTTGATGTCCTTTATGATGACCAGGCTATTGGCACCAGCGCGTTTATGGAGTCGGCACGATACAATCGTGCCCTGGAAGAAGAGCTAGCCTTGTCTATTTCAGCCATTGAGAGTGTCAATGGTGCGCGGGTTCATCTGGCGATACCAAAGCAATCCGCATTTATACGTAATCGAACCAAACCCAATGCATCGGTGGTGGTGAATTTACACCAGGGCCGAAATTTAAGCGAACCCCAGGTGGCCGGGATCATCTATTTAGTGGCCTCCAGCGTGGCTGACCTGGAGCCTGAGAGCGTCACCTTAATCGATCAGAAAGGAAGATTATTGTCGTCGCGTAGCAGTTCTGAAGAACTGATGCTCAGTAGTGAACAGTTCCGGTTTTCAAGGCAGATTGAGGATAGCTACATGCAGCGAGTCACAGACCTCCTCATACCGGTACTGGGCCTGGATAATTTTCGAGTTCAGGTCACCGCCAGCATAGATCACACTGCCGAGGAGCGAACCGTTGAGCAATTTGGCCAGCAACCCGCAGCGATTCGAAGTGAACAGACCATGCAGGAGTCTTCCGGGACCGCGGACGCCGCAGGAGGAATCCCTGGTGCCTTGACTGAGGTGCCGGTAGAACCGGTCGCACCAGGGCAGGAAGCCGCTGCCGGGCCGGCGGTGGCGCCCGGTCAGAAGACCACATTACGTGAAACGCGAAATTTTGAACTGGACCGAACCATTCGGCACATCAAGGAAACCGGTGGCATTGTCGAGCGGCTTTCAGTGGCAGTAGTGTTAAATAATAGAACTCAGCTGGCCGAAGATGGGGTCACCTTTGAATCAGTTGCCTTACCACCTGAAGAAATCACTCGTATTGAAAACCTGGTTAAAGAAGCGGTTGGGTTCAGTGATGTCCGCGGTGATACAGTCATTGTTACCAATACCGCCTTTTTTGTGCCAGAGGAAATCATCCTTGAACCTTTGAGCTTTCTGGAAGGGAATCCCTGGATTTGGGATGCGGGTAAAATGTTGGGTGGTTTTGTCGCTATATTGCTGTTGATATTCATGGTTCTGCGACCAGTTCTACGCAGTGTTGCCGAGGCCGCCAGCTCATCAGCACGCATGATCAATCCGCAACTGGCTGTTCCTGGAGGAGAAATGCCTCAGGGCTATGACGGACAGCCTCTAGCGATCGGGGCAGATGGAACCTACCCGGCTGGCGCTCTGGCGGCAGCCTCTCAGCAAACTTATGAACAACAAGTCAGGCAAGCGCGCAATATGGTTCAGGAAGATCCAGCCAGAGTGGCCCAAGTGCTTAAAACGTGGGTAGCAACCGATGGCTGATGCAATTGAAGATATTAATGGCTCTAAAAGAGCGGCAGTTTTTTTGTTGAGTCTTGGCGAAGAAGCCGCAGCCGAGGTATTGCGGCACCTGGAGCCCAATGAGGTGCAAAGTGTCGGTAAGGCGATGACAGAATTGTCAACGGTCTCCAACGAAAACCTGACTCATGTTATCGGCGAATTTGTATCGAATTTTACCAGTGGAACCGCCATGGGAATGAATCCGACCAACTATGTGCGTAAAACATTAAACCAGGCGCTTGGCGAAAACAAAGGTAATCGGATGGTGAACCGTATCCTCAAAGGAGAGGATTCGAAAGGCCTGGAATCCCTGAAATGGATGGATGCGGAGTCGGTTGCTCTTATTCTCAAACATGAGCATCCGCAGATCTGTGCAATTGTCTTATCTTCCTTGGACAGTGATCATGCTGCAGATGTGTTAGCGCTGCTGCCCCAGGACCGTTTGCCGGATATTATGATGCGAGTAGCCAACCTGGATACAATTCATCCATCTGCTTTAGCGGAACTCGATGAAATATTGCAGAAGCAGGTAATTGAAGAGTCGCCAGTGCCGACCTCGAAATTGCAGGGCATGAAAATAGCGGCAAATATCATTGGTTATCTCGATTCGTCAGTTGAAGCAGAAGTTTTAGACCGGATCGCTGAAACCGATGAAGACATGGGTACGGCTATCCGGGACCTCATGTTCATCTTTGATAATTTGCTCGGGGTCACTGATCGGCACATGCAGCGTCTGTTGCGTGAAGTCGCAACGGATAAATTGACTGTTGCATTAAAAGGAGCCTCGGAAGAACTCAAAGAAAAGTTCCTTCGGAATATGTCTTCCAGGGCATCGGAGATGCTGCTTGAGGATATGGAAACGAAAGGGCCAGTGAGACTTAGTGAGGTTGAAAATACGCAGAAGGAAATCCTCCAGACGGCGATGAACCTGGCTGCAGATGGTGAAATTGCCTTGGGTGGTAAAGGAGGCGAAGAATATGTCTGAACGCGGCTCTCCTGCTGAACTGAGCCCCTGGGAAGCACCTGATCTCAATGCGCTTGATTCAGCAGAGGCTGAACCGCTGCTTGACCATGAAGCGCGGCAGGCCATTATTAATGAGGCTTACGCAGAAGGCTACGCTAAGGGACATGAAGCGGGTGAAGCTGCTGGTAATGCGTTGACGGCGGATCGGGCAAATGCCTTTCTGGCGTTGCTGGATGGAATCGACCAGCCGCTAATCCAGATGGACCGGCATCTGGTGAAAGAGGTGGCTGAACTGGCCGCTGTGATCGCCGCAGAACTTGCCCGGTCGACCCTAACAGTAGAACCTGATGGGCTTCATCAGCACATTTTAAAGCTGACCGAGAGTTTATCAGCGCAACAGGATCCTTATAAAATTTTCCTGCATCCCGATGATAAGGCGCTTGTGGCAGCCTATATTGAAGAATTACCTGACGGGCATGCCAGGAATAACTGGGTCTTGATTGAGGAGACCAGTCTCCAGCAAGGTGATGTGCGCATTCAGGCCAGTGATTCTGCTATCGAAGCAAAATTAACCGATGCAGCGATTAGTGCTGTTCGAGATGCCATGATGAAAGAGCATGATGCATGAGCCTAGTCGATAGCAAGCATCAGTTAGCGCAGCGAACCTCGAAAATAAGCACGGTGATTCAGGCGCTTAAGCACAATATAAATCAAGCTCAGCCAGTGGTAGAAGGCAGATTAGTCAGAATGGTTGGTCTCACGCTTGAGGCAGTGGGTTGTCAGGCCGCTATGGGTAGTCGCTGCCGCATTGTTCCATCTGAGGGTGCATCGATGGATGCAGAAGTCGTTGGTTTTTCGGATGCTAAATTGTTTTTAATGGCCGTGTCGGATAGTCAGGGGTTAATGCCGGAGTCTAGAGTCATTCCACTGCCCAAGACTGAGAATGTCAGTGTAGGTGAAGGCTTACTGGGTCGGGTTATTGATGGCGCTGGCATTGCCCTGGATCAGCGAGGACCTATTTTAACCAGCGCAACGGTGCCGCTGGAAGGGGTCCCCATTAATCCCCTGGATCGAAACCCGATTGACCGGACCTTTGATGTCGGCATACGGGCCGTTAATGCATTGCTAACCATCGGCCGGGGCCAGCGAATGGGCTTGTTCTCGGGTAGTGGTGTTGGCAAAAGTACCTTGCTGGGCCTGATGACCCGGCATGCAGAGGCTGATGTTGTGGTGGTAGGACTTATCGGTGAGCGCGGTAGAGAAGTTCAGGAGTTTATCCAACATACTTTAGGACCAGAGGGCCTGGCTAGAGCGGTTGTGGTGGCGACTCCCGCAGATTCACCCCCATTGATGCGGGTTCATGGCGCCCTGCGAGCCACGGCTATTGCCGAATATTTTAGGTCCCAGGGTAAAAATGTGCTTTTGTTGATGGATTCATTGACACGATTCGCCCAGGCCCAGCGCGAGATTGCCTTATCTATTGGTGAGATGCCGGTATCAAGGGGTTACCCACCCTCCGTTTTTGCTAAATTACCCCGGCTGGTAGAGCGAGCAGGGAATGGCAATGGGAATGGCGGTTCTATTACGGCGATTTATACGGTCCTGGTTGAGGGTGATGACCTTGAGGACCCGGTTGCTGATGCCGCGAGAGCCATTTTAGACGGACATATTATGCTGTCGCGCAAGCTAGCAGAATCCGGGCTTTATCCCGCTATCGATGTGGAGGCATCAGTCAGCAGGCTGATGACGCATATTGCAACGCCGGAGCAGCTTGCCAATGTGCAGAAGTTCAGAGAATTGAATTCAACTTATGAGCAGAATCGCGACCTCATTAACGTCGGAGCCTATAATCAAGGTAGTGATGCCAGGATCGATGCGGCTATTGCTGCTTATCCTTATCTTCGTCGTTTCATTAGCCAGGGTTTAACCGATAAAAGTTCGCTTGATCAGAGTTTGGTTGATTTTTCAGCGTTGGTCAGACAGTCAGTAGAGCCGAATCAGGATAGCGAGGTAACATGAAACGAAGTGCGCGTATTAACAAATTGGTAGAACTGGAACAGGTGGATGAACAGTCGGCAGTATCACAGCTGGGCTTAAGTCGGGCTCATCTTGAGCAGCAGCAGTTGGCATTGAAGTCATTGCTGGACTATCGGCGCGAATACGCCGACCGATTAAGTCTGCAGGGACAAAGTGGTGTCGAGGCAACTCGATTAAATGATTATGCCAAGTTTATCTCTCAGTTGGATGACGCGATCGAATTGCAGAAACACCAATTAGCGGATGCTGAGCAAGCGGTTATCGATAAACAGAACATCTGGCGCGGTCATTATCAGCGAGTCGAATCATTGTCTAAGGTCGTGCAGCAGAATATCAATCAGGAGCAATTGGTTGATCGAAAGAAAGTTGAACGCCAGTTGGATGATCGAGCCGGCACCCTTTTGGGAAATGCAGTCAAACCCGAATAGTTCCTGGCCAGAGGAAGTTGGCCCAAAGTCTGCATTAGTTGTCATAGGCATTATTGATCCAGGCAACAATGGCGAACGAACATTCCATTGATTTACATCTTTTATCATCCCAGCAGGGCGCCCAAAGTGGTGCCCCGCAAGCGCGTGGGGGCGTTGATTCCAGTACCGATAAATTCGCCGAGGCGCTTAAACATGAACAGCAAAATTACAATAAAAACGATACAAATCAATTAGATAGAGGAAACAAATCCATTCATGGTCAGGCCGGGGAAGTGCCGGCTACGGTCCTTATTCAGCCAGCGCCACAAACAATCAAAGTTCCTGCCACAGGGCCATCCCCGCCTGCTGACTTGACGGGTCTTGTTAATCTGTTGAGCGAGTCAAGTGGTGTCAACGGCCAGGTATTGCCGGAAGGCGGAAAGACCTTGCCGGCCGGGATGAACCCGGCGGCAATGACTGGCTCATTGATGTCGGATAAATTCACAACGGCTGCTGCATCCATAACGACTAGATCAGCGGCTGATGCCGCCGTAACGGCCAACCCAGTTATAGTGGCCGAGCCCGGGAAGACCCACAGCGAAGCCAGCTTAACGGATCAATCGCTATCTGATCGTCTGGTTGCAGGCCATAGTCGATTGAGTCCCGCTGGGCTGGTGAACGTGCAGGGCACCCGGACGGAACCCATGACGAATGCCAGTTTGATGAATTCCTCCGCATCGGCATCGGTCGTTGGTTTAGCATCGGCCCTGATCCAAGATAAGGTCGCCTTGGCAACTAATTTTAACTCAGGTAATGCGATTTCTGAGAAGCCATTGACCTCGTTAGTACCGGCTCAGCCGGTCGCTGAAAGCCTGCATCAATTAGTCTCCCGGCTCCGCCTGGCTGATTCCAGGACAAGCCAGTCAGAGGGCCCTCGAACGGCCTCTGCAACCTTAGTTCAGGAGGGCCAATGGCTGGCGTCTGGGGACGCGGGTCGGCAGCTATTCGCCGCTCAGCTAGCATCTTCGCAGTTGGCTGGAAAAGCAGATGGTGCAGTGATGCAGGTTGAAACTAAATTAGCGTCTGGTTCACAATCGATGCTCTCTCCCTATAGTTTGCCAGGCTCTGCATTAAGTGCAGGCGTTGGTAAAGAGTCTCCAACGGTGCAATTCCAAGCGGCTATGGGAACCCAGTTCGGTCAGCCAGCCTGGGAAACTGAGTTGGGTCAGCATGCCCGCATGATGGTACGAGAAAACTTAACACTAGCAGAGATCCAATTGAAACCAGCCAGACTGGGCACTATTGAGATCCTGGTGACTCAGGAAAAAGACCAGACCAGTCTGATGTTTTTTGCCAAAAATCCTGTGGTAAGAGAAGCCTTGGAAGCCGGGTTGTTGCGCCTGCAAAAGAGTTTCTCAGAAGACGGTTTGAACCTGGAACAGAGTCAGGTATCGGATCAGTCGCTCTCGGAACACCGAGAGCAACAAAGGCAAACCTCCGGACAACAGGAATCAGTTGAGTTAGCCGGTAGTAAGATGGGACAGATAGCCGAAGATACAGGCTCAGAACGACCCCTGGTGGTCGCACCCGAGGGGATGCTGGATACCTGGGCCTAATAACAGGAAACTGCCAATCCACTGACAAAAACGTCATTTTTCTGACGAACATCCCGCATAGGTGTTCGTAACCTCCTGAATTATATTGATAAAAATTATGGCATAAGCATTGCTATAGGTTGTGTTGTATGGATTTCGATGCCACTCTGGGAATCGAAATTTATCGATTATTCAGGAGAGACGGGTGAAAAAGATAATTCTAATCGGTACGGCTGTTGTTTTAGTCGCGTTGGGTGGTGCTGCCTATATGACCGACTTCTTTGGTTTTTACGCAGAAGAAGATAAAACTGATTCTGTTGATGACCGGCCTTATCAGTACGTATCAATCCCTTCTGTGATTGTCACCTTCACCAAGGGAAGTACGGTGCGTTATGTCCAGGTGGTGATTCAGTTGCAATCCAGAGATGAGACGTCAATTACGATATTGAAAGAAAACATTCCGCTGGTTCAGAGTGTGATGCTACTCGAAATCGGTGAATTTGATTTTATTGAGTTGCAAACCAGTGCCGGCAAGGTCGCGATGATGGAAGAACTTGAAGCGAAGATCAGAGAACTGTTTAAGGAACACAACGATCTCCAGTTGGAGAAGGTGGTGTTAACCGGATTTGTGGTGCAGTAGTCATGGCAGAAGATGAAATCCTAAGCCAGGAAGAAAAAGACGCGCTGCTGCACGGGGTTGAAAGCGGTGATATTGATACGCTTGATAGTCATGGTGAAACAGCAGATGTCAGAACGTTTAATTTTGCCGCAAAAGAGAGTCGGCGGCTATCAGGGCTTGCCCGGCTGGATACCATCCAGGAATTATTTGCGGAGGGGGCGACCGATGCCCTGCAACGGTTTTTTCGTTCTGAGCCGTTGGTAGAGATCAAGGAAAAAGTTTCCCGAAGCATGTCTGATTTCATTCAAAGCTTACCTCCCTTAACCAGTATCACGGTTTGTACTGCTAAACCCCTAGAGGGTCAGTGGTTGTTGGTCATTGATGCAAAACTGCTCTATATCATGGTGGATCGGTATTTTGGGGGTAAGGGCCATTCACCCACAGTGGCAACAGCAAAACAGTTTACCTCCATAGAGCAAAGACTAGCTGCGCAGACGATTGACCTGCTGCTGGCCGAATTGAAAACCGCTTTTGCAGATGTGCTGGAGATTAATCCGGAGGCAGAGTTCATGGAACACAACCCGGATTATCTGTCCGTGCCGGTCACGGATGAAACTGTTTTTCAACTGCCTCTGGAGATCGGGTTTAGTGATGAAGACAGGGGTCAATGTCATTTGATTCTACCATTTCAGTTGCTGGAACCGATTAAGGATCGACTAGGTCAGGCTGGTACGGTTGCCTCTGTCAAGGCGAGTTCAGACTGGGAGGATAAAATTGCGACAGGATTAAAGACGGCTTTGGTAAGTTTGTCGGCGACGTTAGGGGAGTCGGATCTATCGCTTCGGGAAGTGCTTGAATTGTCTCCTGGCGATGTTCTACCGATCAAATCGCCGGATGATGTGACCGTTAAAGTTGATGAGGTGACGGTGTTTAGGGGTAAGTTCGGTGTGGCTAATGGTAACAATGCCGTGAAGATAACGGAATCGGAATTAAGCTAAGGCAGGCGGGTAAATGGGCTTGTAATAAAGCGGTTTCAACCAGGGCCCTTTAGATTGAATTAAGCGGTTGTGAATAAAGAAGTTTACATGAGGTGAAATATGTCAGACGAAACAACAGAGCCAGGCGCTCAGCAGGCCGAGGAGCAGGGGGGCGATCCCCGGAATGTGGAAATGCCTGAAGTGACTGAAGATACAACATCAAGGTCAAACCGCCAGGCTAATCTTGATGCGATTCTTGATGTACAGGTTACCCTGACGCTCGAGATAGGCCGGACATCGATACCGATAAAGGATTTGCTCAGTCTGAGTCAGGGTGCTGTGGTGGAGTTAGACAGACTGGTGGGGCAACCTCATGATGTCTTGGTTAATGGAACCTTAATAGCTCAGGGTGAAGTAGTAGTGGTTGACGATAAGTTTGGTATTCGATTCACAGACATTGTCAGTCCTTCCGAACGCGTGCAAAAGTTACAGTAGTCATGCCGGTGAAACCGTCTAGATTGCCATCGTCAGCCGAGCGCTTCCTGAAGTGGTTGAGCGGTTCCTGTTTGGTTTTGGGCCATCCGCTGATGGTCACTGCAGCCGAGACGAATGCCAATGAGGCATTGGAAATGGCCAGTCAAGATGTCTTTACGCCGGCTTACCTGGGTCAGTTGTTTGCTGGATTGGTCGTGGTCATCGGATTGATCCTGGTTCTGGCCTTTCTGTTTAAGAAAGTATCTGGTTCCGGAGAGGGTATTCCGGGGAATATGAAGGTACTCGCTGGACTGGCCGTGGGGACTCGAGAACGCCTGGTATTGGTTCAGGTGGGTGAGCAGCAGTTACTGGTCGGCGTGGCCCCGGGTAGTGTTAATGCCATTGCCTCGTTTGATGAGCCCATTGTTGATCCTAAAGTCGTTTCTGTGCCTGCCTTAAATCGCTTGCGCGGTGCGTTCACTGGCTCTATGCAAAGAGAGACAGTCTGATGCGTTTTTTCTTGATTGCTCTGCTGTTGCTGTTGATACCCGAACTTGTGTTTGCTGAACAGGAATTGAAATTATTGACCATGACCCAGGGAGCAGATGGTTCGTCTTCCTACTCAACCAGTCTGCAGATTTTGATTATTATGACCCTGTTGAGCCTGGTGCCCGCCATGCTGATGACGGTCACTTCATTTACCCGCATTATCGTTGTCCTGGCTATTTTGCGTCAGGCTATGGGAACCATGCAGACGCCTTCAAACCAAATCTTAATTGGTCTGGCGTTGTTTACCTCACTGTTTATTATGATGCCCGTGTTTGAGGAGGCATATTCGAATGGGGTTAAACCGTATATGGAAGCCAGTATCGAGTTCGAAGAAGCGGCTGAGAAAGGATTGGTGCCATTTCGTAGTTTTATGCTCAATCAAACCCGAGAGACGGATCTGATGATGTTCGCTTCTCTGGCGGGCACACCGGCGTTTAATTCCAGGGAGGAGATTCCGTTAAGTATTCTCCTGCCTTCGTTTGTTACCAGCGAATTGAAAACAGCCTTCCAGATTGGTTTTTTAGTGTTTATCCCATTTCTGGTTATTGATTTGGTCGTTGCCAGCGTGCTCATGTCCATGGGCATGATGATGTTATCACCCATGCTGATATCCCTGCCGTTCAAAATTATGTTGTTTGTGCTGGTGGATGGCTGGTCTTTGGTGCTGGGAACCATTGCAACCAGCTTTTATGTCTGAGTACGGAGCACCGTTAAGAGGGAACATTTTATGATGACGCCGGAAGTAGTAATGGACCTGGGACACCGGGCACTCATGCTGACTGTCTACCTGGCTGCACCGCTGTTGTTGTCCGCACTGGCAGTAGGTTTGCTGGTGGGTATTTTCCAGGCAGCAACGCAGATTCAGGAAATGACTTTGAGTTTTATTCCCAAGTTGATGGTGCTGGTTCTGGCTTTGGTAGTCGGGGGGCCCTGGATGATCAGAACCCTGGTGGAATTCACTAAACAGCTTTTTTATGAAATCCCGGGTTTGGTAGGTTGATATGGTGATTTCGCCGGAATTGTTGATGGGATACGTTAATGGTCTGTTTTGGCCATTTGTCAGGATCAGCTCGATGTTGATGACCGCACCCCTGTTTGGTGCGCGAACGTTTCCCATCCGTTCGAGAATATTGTTGGCTTTACTGATTTCCTGGCTGGTTTTTCCGTTGTTACCCGAAATGCCGGGTCTCAGTGCATTTTCTATCCAGGGTATGCTGATTACCGCGCAGCAGGTCATGGTCGGTCTGGCTATGGGTTTTATACTGCAGATGGTGTTTGCGGCGACGGTAGTTGCAGGTCAAACGATTGCAACCAGTATGGGTTTGGGATTTGCATCAACGGTTGATCCGCAGAACGGCGTTCAAGTGCCGGTGGTCAGTCAGTATTTTTTGATTTTAGCCACCTTGATTTTTCTCGCCCTGAACGGTCACCTGGCCCTGATTGAGACGGTTGTTGAGAGTTTCTATTTGTTTCCAGTCAGTATCACGGCCTTTCCTGAAAATCTCGCCTGGCAGGTTGCCAGTTGGATTGGCCAGGTTTTTACAGGTGCCTTGTTGGTGGCGATGCCTGCAGTGTCGGCGATATTGCTGGTGAACCTGGCCTTCGGAGTGATGACACGCGCAGCGCCGCAAATCAATATATTCGCGGTTGGTTTCCCTATCACCATTCTGGCCGGTTTCATTATGATCTTGTTGAGCTTGCCGATATTTCTACCACAGTTCATGGCTCTGCTGGAGAAAGGTTTTCTCCAGATGTTGTTGATTTTGGGATAACAGGCCATGGCAGAACAAGATAGTTCCCAACAAAAAACCGAAGAACCTACCGAACGACGTCTTCAGGAATCCAGGGACAAGGGCCAGGTTGCGCGCTCCAAGGAGCTCAATACCATGCTCTCACTGATGGCCGCGGCGATTGGTATGGTATTCCTTGGCGATGGGTTAATGCGGGATCTGTTTCGGCTGGTCGAAGATGGCCTCACATTTAATGCCGCTGATGTGAATGACACAAGCTTGCTTCTCAGTCAGATTGCCTCAATCATTCGAGCCGGTGTTATCGCTATCGTACCCTTATTGATTTTGTTGACGATTTCGGCGTTCGTGGGTCCGGTTGCTATGGGGGGGTGGTCTTTCAGTACAGAGGCGCTGGCCCCGAAACTGGAAAAGATCGATCCCTTAAAAGGCCTTGCTCGGATGGTGTCATTAAAGAGCCTGATGGAATTGATTAAAGCCGTGTTTAAGTTTCTGTTGGTGGCGACGGCTGCCACGCTCATTATTTACTTTTCCGTTCCGGAGTTGGTCGGTCTGGGATTGATGACGGTGCAGGCATCGACAGCCAACGCAGGTTCCATGTTGCTCTGGGCTTTTATTGGCTATAGCGCTGTATTGATATTGATCGCCTCTATTGACGTGCCTTTTCAGGCCTGGCAGCACAAAGAACAATTGAAAATGACCAAGCAGGAAGTCAAAGATGAATTAAAAGACACTGAAGGTAGACCCGAGGTTAAGGGTTTGGTTCGGAAACTGCAGAAGGAATTGTCAGATAGAAGGATGATGGATGCAGTGCCTTCAGCGGATGTCATCATTACCAACCCGACGCATTATGCTGTCGCTCTGCAGTACGATACAGAAGGTGAAAGCGCGCCCATTGTGGTTGCCAAAGGCCAGGATTTTATGGCGTTAAAAATTCGAGAAGTTGCCGCTGAACACGCAGTACCGATTTTTGAAGCGCCGGCGTTGGCCAGGGCTTTACATGGCATGGTCAAGATCAACCAGGAAATCCCGGCATCGTTATATAAGGCTGTAGCCCAGGTCCTGGCCTATATCTTCCAGCTAAAAGAATTAGTTGGGCCTGAGGCTAGGAAATTGGTGCGGCCGAAGCAATTTGACGTTCCAGAAGAATATCGAGGTACAGTACGATGAATATGGCGGCTTCTACAACGGCCCAGGTTAGCGCTTCAAGGGCGGTAGGCCTGGGAACACCACTGCTGATATTAATGCTGCTGGCTATGATGGTATTGCCCTTACCGCCGTTAGCGCTGGATGTGCTGTTTACTTTTAATATTGCGCTTTCATTGGTGGTCTTGCTGGCTGCCATTTACTCCATGAGGCCATTGGATTTTGCGGTTTTTCCAACCATCCTACTGATCGCAACTTTGTTACGGTTGGCTTTAAACCTGGCGTCGACTCGGGTGGTTCTATTGGAAGGACACACAGGCACCGAGGCGGCAGGAAAAGTGATCCAGGCTTTTGGTGATTTTGTTGTCGGTGGTAATTACGCGGTGGGTTTAGTGGTTTTCGCGATCCTCGTGATCATCAATTTTGTGGTGGTCACCAAAGGCGCAGGTCGTGTCTCTGAAGTGTCAGCCCGGTTTACGCTGGATGCTATGCCTGGAAAGCAGATGGCAATAGATGCGGATTTGAATGCCGGCGTTCTTTCCCAGGATGAGGCCCGCCAGCGTCGGGCTGATGTGGCTCGCGAAGCAGATTTTTATGGTGCCATGGATGGTGCCAGTAAATTTGTTCGGGGCGATGCCATTGCCGGCTTATTAATTCTGTTTATTAATATCATCGGTGGGTTGGTGGTCGGGATGGTCCAACATGACTTATCCATGAGTAATGCGGCTGAGAATTATATCCTGCTGACTATCGGTGATGGTTTGGTAGCCCAGATACCGTCACTATTGCTTTCGACCGCCACCGCCATCATTGTGACGCGAATTTCAGATTCTGCCGAGATGTCGGAGCAGATTCTTAGTCAGTTGTTCAGTAGTGCCAGGCCATTATATATCACAGCCGCTATTATTGGTTCTCTGGGACTGGTACCCGGTATGCCAAACCTGGTATTTCTGGCGCTGGCAGGACTGATGGTCGGTATCGGGTTATTTATCTCACAACGGGAATCGAGTGCCGAGGCCGGAGGCGAAGCGGCTGCCAGTGAGGCCTTGCCTGCGCCAGCAGAAGAGAAAATCGATTTGAGCTGGTCTGATGTGCCTGATTTGGACATGATTGGGCTGGAAGTCGGTTATCGTTTGATCTCCCTGGTGGATAAGAACCAGGGCGGTGAACTGTTAGGGCGAATCCGTAGTGTGCGCAAAAAACTGTCCCAGGATCTCGGCTTTCTAATTCAGTCCGTGCATATTAAGGATAATTTAGATCTTGATCCCAATACCTACCAGATCGTCATGATGGGCGTGGCAGTGGCGGATGGTGTGGTTTATCCGGATAAGGAAATGGCCATTAATCCGGGTCAGGTGTTTGGGCCAATAGAGGGTATAGAAGCCAAGGATCCGACCTTTGGTCTTGATACCATCTGGATCGAAGCGGCCCAGCGGGAAGAAGCACAGTCTCTTGGCTATACGGTGGTCGACGCAGGTACGGTGATAGCCACTCATATCAGCCAGATTTTGAAAGATCATGCGCACGAATTTCTCGGCCATGATGAAGTCCAGCAGTTGCTTGATACCCTGGCAAAGACGTCACCCAAGCTGGTCGAGAGCCTGGTTCCGGATTTATTGAGTCTGGGCACGGTTCTTAGGGTGATGCAGAACCTGTTGCAAGAGGGCATTCCTGTCCGTGACATGCGCACAATTGCCGAGGCACTGGCAGAAACTGCCGTCACCAGTCAAGATTCTGACACCCTAACGGGCCTCGTCAGGATAGCCTTGAGTAGGACTATTTACCAACAAATCAATGGCTTAGCGCCAGAATTAGAGGTCTTGTCGCTCGAGCCAACATTGGAACAGATGTTGCAAGATGCTATACGTGGGACGCAGCAATCGGTTGGTCTTGAACCCGGCCTTGCTGAGCAGATGCTGAGGCAGATAACGGAAGGCGTTACCAAGCTGGAGTCAGAGGGAAAGCCAGCGGTGTTGCTGGTGGCTTCAACATTACGGCTCTGGTTAGCGAGATTAGTCAGAACCAACAATAAAGGGTTGCATGTATTGGCTTATGATGAAATACCGGCAGAAAAAAGGATTCGAGTGATCGCCACCATTGGTAATCAGGTAGAGCATTAGGAATCGGTTAGAGACGGAGGACATTAATGGATATTAAGAGATTTTTAGCAGACGACGTTCGCGAAGGGATGATGAGTGTGCGTAGTTTACTGGGACCTGATGCAGTTATTCTTTCAAATCGACGTGTCGGTGCCAAGATTGAGATTCTTGCCACCAAGGAGGTTGATGCTCAATCGATTATGGTTGGCGCAGAGACGACCAAGAAAAAGTCTCGAGTTGAAGTGCATGATTTCTCAGTGGATGCATCTAAAACATCTAAGGCAGCTCCAGTTACAGCACAAAACAGCGACTCAGAAAAGGGGAGTTCAGAAAAAGGCGCAGGTACTAAGGCCGCTCAGTCGACCAGTAATGCTAAAAGTAATGCCGCTAAACCGAATCGGTTTACTGTCCATGACGCTGCACCGTTAACAGACCAGCAGTTGGTTGGTGCAGGCTCGCAGGAAACCCAGTCGGGACCCAGGCAGTCTGTTGCAGAGCCAGTGCGAGTGAGGAAACAGCAGAAGGAAGCCAAGGATGCTGTGAATTTGTTTAAACTTCAGCAAGAGTTAGGTGCGCTTAAGGATATGTTAGTAGGAGAGCTGACTCGGTTAAGAACACCTGTTTATACAGCCAGTAATGCTGACCAGCAGCTCAGGGATTACTTTGCCGAGTTAGGATTAAGTAGACGAGTGATTGACGAGGTGGCAGTCGGCATTGATGCCGTTGAATTACTGAAGAAAGGCAGTGAGAAGGAAACCTGGCGCACATTGTTGTGCTCTCTGGGTCAAAAGTTAATAACCCAGCCCGATGAATTGATCGATCAGGGTGGAGTTTTCGCCGTGATTGGTGCATCCGGGGTAGGCAAGACGACAACCGTAGCGAAACTAGCAGCTCGTTTTGCGCTTAAATATGGGCGTGAAAATGTCGCGCTGATCAGCACTGATACATTGAAGATAGGGGGTGAAGATCAATTACAAACCTTTGGGAGGTTGCTGAGTATTCCGGTCGCGGTCTGTGCTGATTCAAAACAATTAACCAATGCACTTAAGAATGTCATGGACAAGAAACTCGTGTTAATCGATTCATCAGGCCATAGTCAGCGCGACATTCAGTTAAATCATCATCTTTCGAGAATAAAAATGCATGGTGAATATGCTAGAAACCTGTTAATTGTCTCTGCCACCAGCCAGATGGGTCTCGCTGATGAGGTTTTGAAAGCATACAACCATGCGCCCGTGCATGCCGCCGTTCTGACCAAAGTAGATGAAGCCGTAGATCTGGGTACGGGTCTGTCTACGTTAATTCAGGAGCAACTGCCCCTGGCTTATTGTTGTAAAGGACAAGGCCTTTCAGATATAGAATTGGCGAGAATCTCGTCCATCTTATCGACTAGTTTTGCTATGATGAGAAAAAGTAAAAGAATTAACAGGCTACAGCGCAAGGAAAAAAGAATTCATGCCTGATTTTGTCAGAGTAATTGCCATCGCCAGTGGTAAGGGTGGTGTCGGTAAGACCAATGCTTCGGTTAATTTAGCAACGGCCATGGCTATGTCCGGCAAAGAGGTCATGCTAATGGATGCTGACCTGGGTCTTGCTAATGTCGATGTCATGATTGGTTTGAACCCCGAGTACGATCTGCAGCATGTCATCTCTGGCGAGAAGCAACTCGATGAGGTCATTTTAAAGGGGCCCGCTGGGATTCATGTGGTACCAGCCAGTTCCGGCGTGGCCCGTATGGTTGATCTCACCCCGATAGAGCATGCCAGTTTGATTACTGCGTTCAGCGATTTAAAGCAATCTATTGATGTGCTCATTGTCGATACCGCAGCCGGGATCGGCGATAGCGTCGTTTCATTTGCCAAGGCTTGCCAGGATGTGGTGGTGGTAGTTTGTGATGAGCCAACCTCGATTACAGACGCCTATGCACTGATTAAAGTGCTTCGGACTCAGCATGACATCAAGCGATTTAAGATATTAGCTAATATGGTAGTCGATCAGTCTCAGGGGTTGCAGCTTTACGATAAGCTGCTAGCCGCGACGGATCGCTTCCTGGATGTCGGTTTGGGTTACCTGGGTGCAATCCCATTTGATGAGCAACTGCGCCGGGCCGTTCAGCAACAAAAGGCGGTGGTGCAGGCTTATCCGAGAAGCAAGGCTGCCAAATCTTTTATTGATATCGCCAGTAAAATTGATCAATGGCGTCAGCCTGAACAGGCCAGTGGTTACCTGCAGTTTTTTGTTGAGCGATTATTGGCAGCCCGCACTGGAAGCGGTTGATTATGAACTCTGCAACCATTTACGCCAGTCAGCAGAAGCTACAGCAAAATGAACAGGTGGCTGAACATCTTCCGCTGGTTAAAAAAATAGCCCTGCACCTGTTAGCCCGGCTGCCGGCATCGGTCGAACTGGATGATCTGCAACAGGCTGGCCTGCTGGGACTACTCAGTGCCGTACGCAGCTATTCATCGGATCAAGGTGCCAGTTTTACTACCTATGCGGGAATCAGAATAAAAGGGGCCATGCTCGATGAGCTAAGAAAGCAGTCCTGGGCTCCACGTTCAATCCACCAAAAAGCGCGTCGTATTGAAGAAGCGGTTCGATTAGTTGAGGCTGCCAAGAGCGGTCCAGCCAGTGATCAGGACATTGCTGATACGATGGATATCTCGCTTGAACAGTACCGGGATTTGCTGAATGAGACAACCGGTTGTGAGTTACTCTTTGTTGAAGATGATGCCTTGCAACAGGAATCAGAAGCCTCAGCAGGACCAGAGGCCATTCTTCAGGATGAACGTTTCAGGGACTACTTGGCGACCAATCTTGCCGGCTTACCTGAAAAAGAAAAAATGGTCATGGCGCTTTACTATCAGGAAGAACTGAATTTACGGGAAATTGGCAGTATTCTCGAGGTCAGCGAATCTCGAGTCAGCCAGATACATAGCCAGGCACTGATCCGACTCAGGTCAAAAATGACGGATTGGGTATCGTAAGTGGCGAGTGTAATAGCAAAGGATAGCCCATGGATCTTCTAACGATAGGCGGTATTTTGTTTGCTTTTGGGGGGATATTTTTTGGATATTCTCAGGAAGGCGGCTCGCCTGGTCAGGTGTTGTCTCATCACTGGCCCTTCTTAATGATTCTGAGTGGCTCGATGGGGGCTCAACTGGTCAGTGTGCCAATGGAGCATTTTAAAAGGGTGATGAAGGTCACTGTTTGGATATTCATGCCCCCTAAGATCGATGTCTCGGGCATGATTGAAAAACTGGTTGAATGGGCGCAGATTGCCCGACGGGAAGGGCTGTTAGGCCTGGAAGGAGTATCGGAAACAGAGGACGATGAGTTCGCCCGAAAAGGCCTGCGTATGCTGGTTGATGGTCGGGAGCCGCAGGCGATTCGCAAGATACTCGAAGTTGAGATTGGCAGCCGTGAAAAAATGGATCTGGCAGCGGCTAAGTTCTATGAAGGTATGGGAGGTTTTGCGCCGACCATCGGTATTGTTGGCGCCGTTCTAGGTTTGATTGTGGTCATGGAAAACTTGTCTGACCCAGCCAAATTGGGACAGGGCATTGCCACTGCTTTTATTGCTACAGTTTATGCGTTATTGCTGGCAAACGTCTTTTTCTTGCCGTTTGGTTCAAAACTAAAAACGATTGCTGAAGAGCAGGCGGAGTTCCGCGATATGATCATAGAAGGATTGGTGCTCATCGCCGAAGGGGAGAATCCCCGTAACATTGAAGAGCAACTGCAAAGTTATACAGTTGAGTAGAAGGCTGGCTAAATGGCACGCAAGAAAAAACCCGAAGAGCATGCCAATCATGAGCGCTGGATGGTGTCCTACGCTGATTTCATTACCCTCTTATTCGCCTTCTTTGTGGTCATGTATTCTATCTCTGTGGTGAATCAGGGTAAGTACAAAGTTTTATCAGAGTCCTTGGTGGCTGCATTTAAAGATCCCAAGAAATCCCTTGAACCGATTCAGGTTGGCGAGATCGTCCGGGCACCGGCAGATCTGCCAGATTTAGGCAGCAACCCCCAGCCCATTGTGTCCAGGCCGATTAACCCAAGAAACCTGCCGGAAATAGACCAACTCAGCTCCGATGATCTCATCGATGTGAGTGAGCAACTCGATGAGATTCAGCGGTCGGTGGAAGAAGCCATGAAGGACTTGATCGAGGAGGGCTTGATCAGTGTTCGCCGTAGCCAGTTCTGGCTGGAGATTGAAATTAACACCTCTATTCTGTTTAACAGTGGTCGGTCCGTGTTATTTCCGCAGATCATTTCGGTTTTGCAGCGGCTTGCCCGAATTATGGTAGGATTGCCCAATCAGGTGCATGTGGAGGGCTATACCGATACAGTGCCGATTGAGACTGAAAAGTTTGAATCGAACTGGGAATTATCGGGTGGTCGAGCCTCTACCGTAGTCAGGTTGTTTCAAGATACGGGTATAGAGCCGGAAAGATTGGCCGCCATTGGTTATGGCGAAAATCATCCCATCGGGGATAACAGTACTGTCGAAGGTCGAGCCAAGAATCGGCGAGTCGTTGTCGTGGTATTAGCCCAACTCAATAAAGATGCAGGTTCAACCCTTGAAAAATTCGAAAAAGCGAAGACATCCACAGCCATTGGTCCTACTTTATAGGCAGCAGAATAGGCAGCAGTCCTTGTTAGCCCTTTCGTTCTTGCTTGGCTTGCGCGGGCCGAGTTGATGGATGCTGTTAGTCGGGTTAAACATTCCATGAGAGCCGGATTGACAGCGACATTTGCTGTGGTTGTGATGAGCCTGAATCTGGCTGCGGAAGCCGCGGTACCTGAACCTGGCCGGTTTGCCGCTGAGGTGGCGCAATTTTCTCAACACGATGAACTCAATCCATGGCCTGAGGGCGCCATTCTGGCTACAGGCAGTTCCAGTATGCGTTTTTGGAGTGTGAACCAGATGTTGGAGCGTCAGATGGCGCCTTTAACCGTGATCAATCGGGGTTTTGGGGGCAGTGTTTTTAATGACTTAAATCATTATCTGGACCGCCTTGTTTTAAAATACAGACCCAGGGCTGTGATGATCTATGAGGGTGATAATGATATCGCTTTCGACTTATCTCAGGATTCGATTTTGCGCTCGTTGTCCGCCATCATTGCCCAGGTCCATGACCAGAACGCCCAGACGCGATTCTATATATTATCGGTAAAACCCAGTATCAGCAGGTGGCTTCTCTGGCCAGCCATGCAACAGTTAAATGAGGCGCTGCAAGCGCTGTGCGCTACCGACACGCGATTGGTCTACATTGATGTGGCTTCACCCATGCTTGGAGAAGATAACCAGCCCCGGCCAGACATTTACGTTGCAGATGGCTTGCACCTGAATGAGCTGGGTTATCAGGTCTGGCGAGATGCTGTTCGTCCGGTGCTGATGGAAGGCGAACGACAATTCGAACGCCGTTAGTCAATCGGTTCAAGTTGGCCCGTGCGATTAACAGCACAATAAGGCAAGGCAGAGGGCTCACCGGTTTGCGACCACAACCCAGTTAGGTTTCCCGGTTCCAGGGCCTAGGCTACCAGAGATCGTATTTCTGCAGCTCGGCGCGGCCCACCACCATGTGATGAACTTCGTCAGGTCCGTCAGCGAATCGAAGGTGTCGCATGTCGGTATACATGCCGGCTAAAGGTGACCATTGGGAAATTCCAGTGGCGCCATGCATTTGGATGGCCTGGTCAATGATCAGGCAGACCTTTTCTGGAACGATGGCTTTAACGGCGCTGACATACACACGGGCTTCTTTATTGCCCAGTACATCCATTGCTTTAGCTGCTTGCAGGACCATTAGCTTCATGCCGTCGATTTCAATTCGGGCCCTGGAAATGACCTCAAGATTCTTTCCGAGTTTAGCAATCGGTTTGCCAAAAGCGACCCGAGTAGCCGAGCGTTTCACCATGAGTTCCAGGGCTTTTTCGGCCTTGCCAATGGAGCGCATGCAGTGGTGAATTCGACCCGGTCCCAAGCGGACCTGGGAGATCTCAAAGCCTCGGCCGACACCGAGTAGAACGTTGTCTTTCGGAACCCGGACGTTATTGAAGCGAATATGCATATGACCACGGGGAGCATGGTCGGCACCAAATACGTGCATGCCTTCAAGGATTTCCACTCCAGGCGTGTCTTTGGGGACCAGGATCTGAGATTGTTGCCGGCTGGGCGCCGCTTCTGGATCTGTTTTAACCATCACAATCATAATTTTACAGCGAGGATCACCTGCCCCTGAGATGTAAAACTTTTCTCCATTGATTAGCCATTCATCTCCGTCAAGGACAGCGCTGGTGCTGATATTCTTAGCGTCAGAAGAGGGTAGTGCTGGCTCGGTCATAGCATAGGCGGAGCGTATTTCTCCATTGAGAAGCGGCTTCAGCCATTGTTCTTTCTGTGCCTCCGTGCCGACCCGCTCTAGAACTTCCATGTTGCCCGTATCCGGAGCGCTGCAATTAAGGGTTTCTGACGCCAGCGGGTACTTACCCAATTCGGCGGCAATATAGGCGTAATCCAGGTTGGTCAGACCTTCTCCCATTTCAGAGTCAGGCAGGAAAAAATTCCACAGGCCTGATTCTTTTGCTTTTTGTTTGGCGCCATCAAGAAGTTCTAGTTGCCGGGGGTGCCAGGACCATCGGTCTGCTTTGTCTTTTTCGAGCGATTGGAATTCGTCGACAATCGGCACTACATTGTCTCTGATGTGCTTGGTCACTGCATCCATCAGGGGTTGGGCCTTTTCTGACATAGCGAGGGTATAAAGATCATTGTTTAGGTCTGGCATGGATAGCTCCTTTACATATAGCGCGATCAAAACATGAAGTTTGCTGGTCTGGCAAGTCATCCGTTGGCAATAGTGACAATATTTTGGATAAAAGCTGGTTTGCCTTTAGTTATCTATTTATAAGGTTGATTAATAAGGTTGATTAATAAGCGTGATGGCTATAGACAACCCAGAGCAGGCTCTGTAAAACCTAGGGGTTTAGACAACGGAACGAAGCATGAACAACTTATTTGATATCAGGGGTAAGGTTGCGCTGGTAACGGGTGGATCCAGGGGTATTGGCGAGATGATCGCGGCAGGGTTTCTGGCTAATGGCGTAAAAGTCTATATCAGTTCCAGAAAAGCTGAGGTCTGTAATGCAACAGCAGTTCGGTTGATGGAGCAGTTTGGTGGTGAATGTATTTCCCTGCCGGCAAATCTGGCAGAAGTGACTGGTTGCCAGCAGTTGGCAGATGAGTTGGCTACCAAGGAGAGCCAGTTGGATATCCTCATCAATAACGCCGGTGTGTCCTGGGGCGCACCGATTGATGATTTTCCAGAATCCGGTTGGGATAAGGTGATGGATACGAATGTCAAAGGGGTGTTTTTCCTGACCCAGAAATTACTACCGTTATTACGCCAATCGGGTTCGGCCGAGGACCCGGCACGAGTGGTTAATGTAGGATCCATTGATGGCTTAAAAAACCCGGTGTTTGAAACGTTCTCTTATGGCCCCTCTAAAGCCGCATTGCATCATTTAACCAGGGGCCTGGCGCTTCACCTGACGCGCCAGCATATTATTGTCAATGCGATTGCGCCAGGGCCCTTTCCCACCTGGATGCTGAGCACAGGAGTGGGAGGAGGCGGTGATACGGATATTGACTGGAGTTTAGTCGGTAACAATAATCCGAGAGGTCGGGTGGGCACAGCAGAGGATATAGCTGGCCTGGCTATATTCCTTTGCTCCCGTGCAGGAGCCTATACGGTTGGTGAAGTGATAGCGTGTGACGGTGGTGCCGCTTATGCCACTTAATGCATGATATGCACCGGGTGTTCTCGGAGGATCAGCTCAGCTTAGAGAGCTTTGATCGCCTGTGCGCCTTGTTGAATCAAGCGACTGTAAGTCGGTTGAACGGTATTTTAACCGTTTTATGTGGCTGGCTAGTTTGAGTCCAAAGTAACCATTAAGCCTAACGGGAGGTCTAAATGAAAGCCAGCAATGAGTATCGAACTACCGCGATTTCTCCTGTCGATGGCCCAGTCGCTGTAACCGGAGCCAGTGGTTATATCGGATCCTGGATTGTGCGTGATCTGCTGGAACAGGATTATCAGGTCAGAGCGTGTGTTCGCGATGTCAGCGACAGAGGCAAGGTTGATCACCTGTTAGCCATGCAGAAGCAAGGGCAGGCGGGTCGGCTGGAATTGTATGAGGCAGACCTGCATGTAGAGGGAAGTTATGACGAAGCCTTCAAGCAGTGTAGCGCTGTGATTCATGCGGGGGCTGCAGTCGGTTATAACAACGAGTCACCCCAGCAGGTCTATGATGGCTGTTTTACAGAAGTAGGTCATGTTCTGGGTTCGGCGATGAATTCCGGAGCTCTAAAACGATTTGTATTTACCAGTTCTTTTGCTGCCGTAGGCCATCCGCGACCGAAAGGCTACGTGTTTACGGAGAAAGACTGGTGTGGCGATAATGAAGATGGTTATCGGGGGGGCTGGTCGGACGATAATATAGCTGTTAATCGTGATATTGCTTATGCCAAAGCGAAAGCTCGCACAGAAAAAATGATTTATGCGGCAGCTGCAGCTTCGGGTAGGTTTGATGCAATAGCGATACTACCGTTGCACGTAGTAGGTCCGCTCCTGTGCGTCAATCATGATCAAGGCTGGAGTTGGCAGAACTGTATCAAGTTTATGTTACGCGGCAAGCCTTACATTAAATCCAAGGGCGGACGGATGCTTTGGAATATGGTCGATGTAAGAGATACGGCCAGAGCACATCGGTTAGCTGCGGAAAGTACTCTGGCAACCAATGAGTCTCGCTATATTCTTTCAGCTATGGATCGTTCTGGTGAGATGTTTACCTATCAGCTCCAGGCGAAGCTGTGCCAGTTATTTCCAGACATAGCTAATATTGGTGGCGAAGAAATGTTGTCGGGTCAGCCTGTTCAACCGACTCATGATGGTCCGAGATCGTATGCCTTGCTGGCTAAGCAGGAGCTAGGGCTGCAATGCTATACGCTCGAAGATACGCTACTGGCAACTCATGAAAGCTATGTGCAACTGGGCTTGCTTTAATAGATGCGCGCTAGCGACAGGAATGATTGCCGCTTCAAAAAGCCAAGTTGTGGATCAGGTCCTGAAGGCGCCAAATAAATGCTCCATGCTACCAAAACCTGGTATTACCCTGTTGCCCAGCAAGGTAGTGTCTGTCCTTTCACTGTGCCAGATAGTAGCGCACGCCTGTTCCGTTACAGCTTTAGCGCTGCGAAGGATTGGGACAACTCTCGCAGATGACATAGCTATGCATTGGGTCATTTAGTGACGTGTATAAGTTCAGATCTTTGCGGATATTCCTCAGTAACTGGTCAAGCAGGCCAGGCTGTGCCTTTGGCACGGCGGAGACTATTTCTGCAGTGAGTTCTCTTAGCAGCATTTCTCGGTTAGAAATTTCAGGCTCGACCTGCCAGACAGAATAGGTTTCTAATTCGGCTAGTTCGGCGGCGCTGGATATGGCATCCTCAAGGCCGCCTATTTCATCGACTAGGCCAATTTCAAGAGCTTTGCTGCCTGTCCATACTCGGCCTTGTGCTACTGCATCTACTTGTTCAACTGAAAGGTCGCGACCACTTGCCACTGTTTCGATGAATTGCTGGTAACCGGTATCAATATTGTATTGAATGACTTTAGCCATCGCTGGCGTAATTCCTCGCTCAAGACTGACCGAGCCAACCAAAGCGGTGGTGCCAACGCCGTCACTGAAAATACCGTACCGACCTAAGGTTTTTTCAAAAGTGGGAACGAAGCCAAAAATTCCAATCGAGCCGGTTATGGTATTGGGGTGGGCAAATATCCTATCTGCTGTCGCTGATATCCAATATCCGCCTGATGCTGCGACCGAACCCATACTGGCAACCACCGGAATCCCAGCGTCCTGGGCGTGTGCTAGTTCTCTTCGAATCACCTCTGATGCCGTCTTACTGCCGCCTCCAGAGTCGACCCTTAGAACGATCGCTTTTACGCCGTCGTCCTGGCGTGCTTTATCGATCAATGCTGACACTGAACGGCTGCCAATGGTCCCAGCCTCGGCGAAGCCATCTATAATTGAACCGACTACCGTGATGACAGCCACTTTGTCCTCTTGATCTGGTTTAGGTTTTCTTTCAGATTGCAGGTACTGGTTAAATCCGATGCCCCTGTAGGTGCCGGGTGCCTCTTCATCTTCGCCAGTGAGCGAAATAAGGTACTCTCGGGCTTCTCTGTCACTGAGGAGTTTATCCACCAGTCCAGCATTCAGAGCCACCTCAGCAAAATCGCCCTGAACTGACTTCATTGTGGCCAGTAGGTCGCTCATCTGCTCATCAATGATGCCTGCTGGAAGCTCTCTAGCCTCTTCAATCGTTGTGGTGTAGGTCGTCCACCAGCTATTCAGGTATTCTAGGCGGGCAGTCTTATCTTCTTCCGACATGCTATCCCTGATGTAAGGTTCGGCGGCGGATTTATACTTACCTACCCTGAATAAATTAACCGACACATCGAAATTATCGAGTATCGTTCGGTAGTAGGTCCGATAAGCACCGAAGCCTTCAGGCATAGCTCCAAACTCTGGGTTCAGGAGAATCTCATCGGCATGGGCAGCCAGAAACAGATCACTTTGCCCATAATAATTGAAGCTCGCTGCGATCACCTTCTTGCCATCCTCTCTGAAATCGCTAATGGCGTCGGCTACCAGTTCCAGATGCGGCATCAGGCCGCCACTGAAATTCTCCAGATTGAGTACCACCAGTTTTATGCGTTGGTCAGCTTTAGCAATACTCAATGCATCGACCAAGTCCTGGACCAGGGTCTCATTGGGACCTTCCCCGGTTTGAATAAATTGTTGTGGATCGATGGCAGATTTTTGCTCTACTAGAAATCCCGTTGGATTCAATACGAGTGCGCCACCATCCGGAATATCGGGTTTATCTGATGTCATTAATCCGATGATCAAGCCCAGTGCTAAACTTAGGGCTATCCCGCCAAACAGTACAGTCTGGCTTGCCTGCAGGGTGCGCCACAGGAACCTAAAAAACCCTTTAACATAGGACATTTTAAACTTACCTTTTTCCAAGAATGTGATCTTTTTAATAAGTTGAAGATTTTGTTCCTTCAACCATGGTCCGAGATTATCATGTAAGTCATACTGAATTGCACTGTATTAACGATGACCGGTATATAACTTGCGATAATTGGCTTGTTCGCATTAGTTGTTCGCATTAGTTGTTCGCATTAATTGGAGCTAGAAACATGACTCATAAAGATCTTTGGCGGGATAATGGTATTAAAGTTGTCAGCGGTGACCATCTGGATATCAACACACCGCAGACTCCAGGGATGCATAGGGCCGCGGCAATCAATTATGCGACAGCAGGTGCTCAGAAATTATGGGCGGGAACGGTGAAAATTAATCCTGATGCAAAAACTGGAGTCCACCACCACGGCGAGTTAGAAAGCATCATTTTTATCATTAGTGGAAGCGCTCGTATGCGTTGGGGTGAACAACTGCAATTTGTTTCAGAGGCAGGACCCGGAGATTTTATTTATGTGCCCCCTTTTGTTCCCCACCAGGAAATTAATGCCCGAGATGATGAGCCGCTTGTTTGTGTGTTGGTACGTAGTGATCAAGAGCCTGTTGTGGTTAATCTCGATATACCGGTGAGTGAAGATCCGAAAGGACAGTATTGGATTGACCCAATTCATGCAGGACCTGGTGCGGATGAGACAATAGAATAAGTATATAAAAGGGATATCGTTGTAAAAAATGTCTTAATAATCCATTTTATTGGTAATTAATAATAAAAAGTGAATTTTTATTGATAATTAATGGGATAAATTTATATTTATTCTAAATTTACTTTAATATGATCTATAATATTTATTATTTCAATATTTCCCATTTTATCTAACTAAAATACCAATTTATTTTGTATTTTCCCATTATTAAGACAATAAATTGCTATTTTATCAATATTAAACCCGAAAATTATAACAAATTGCTGGTAGTATTTGTTGTTTCCCAAAATCATCATTTTCGTTGAACATGTCAAGATTGGTTCTGGTACCCATGATAAGACGCTTTTAGCGTCGCGTGGTTGAGGAGTACCTCGGCTCTGACATTGCCCGTTTCGAGGTCACGCAACCTAGTTTTCACCCAATAGGATTCAGTTCTTTTGCTTTCAGAGACGGCTATGATTTTTCGCTCCTTCTTGTATGCATGGCCAACTTTTAAGGGGCCATCGATTATTTTTACTTCCAGGTCCGCGAATAGACCAATGGCCGGGCCGTTTATCGGGAATTGCGCCAGATCGTTAGAATACTCGGTTAACACACTGACCATCTCCAGGGGAATGATTGCACCACCCCAAGGAGAATCTTGTGCGGTGTCTGGATGGTAGTAGGGTGACGGTTCTGTTATTTTTGCGAGCTTTTCTTTTAGGCTGAAGGGATAGAGCGCCCCCATGTTCTGCTCGAATTCCATGCTTACCGGTGTATTTTGGGTTGCTGTTTGCCCGGCAGATATTTGCTCTAGTATGAGTAGCTTTCCAGGAGGGGTGAGACGGGCTATCCGTCTTTCCAGTTCAGATTGCGGATAACTCCCGGTGCTGTCTGGTATGGTTGCTGTGCCCATTAATACCGGCGTGGCATCAGCTTTCTCAGCCCATACATGAGCCAGGTGGTTGTTCTCCAGATCGGGCTTAACAAAGGCCTTAACCTCATCACCTTCGACGCACATGTTCTGAAAATGGATTGAAAGGCAACCATTTTCTAGCCAGTTTTGACCCCATAGTGCTTGCAGTAGAGGCACAAATTGACTGAAGTGGGTCGGTCCTTCTATGGGGCCAGCGACAAAGCCAAGTTTTTCTGCAGTTTCGTCATCATGTATGGAGGTGTGCCCTCCATATTCCTGGTCAGCGAGCATTTGCCTTGGTTTTCTGAATGATCCTTCTATTGTTTCTGACATCGAAAGTCTCCCATTAATTTGTCTTTGCAGGACTAATATCCAAATCAGTTATTCCTGTCTGTAGTTCAACGCCTGCTGTGAAAGGTACGGGCGAACGAGCTTTTGTTCGATTATTTACAAGTAGGCTCGTCTGGGATCATTTGGATAGATCCATTCGCTCGAGATTGTCTTGGGTACCTGCAATTCCGCGGGAATATTTTCCCTGCCGATTAAGTCGTCAGCACTCTGATGCCAATAAAAAATCCTAGCTTCCTGGTAACTTAGCGGTACGCCCTTGAAACCATAGGATTCTACCGATTTCTGAATCCAGGCGCCGAACTCGGTGTCCTCTCGTAATACCTGAATCAGTTGTTGGCCGTCGTTCTCGGTCCACAGATCTGGCTTTTGTAAATCACCCCAGGGCGGCGCAAAAGTCCAGGTTTCAAGAATGGATCGATTGATACCATCGGGCCAGAATAATAGGGGTGGCAAGGCCACTGCGCTCAATGGCGACACCCAGTTAGGAAAGATACCGTAGGATTGAGTGCAGGTTCGGGCAATCTCTCCTACGGAGTCAATTTCCGGCAGGTTCGGACGTTGCTGCTGTAACGTGCTCGAAGCCCCCGGCGGTCTCGGTGCAACCATACGGTGGTGGCCATTAGGATACAGTGAATTGACGTTGCGGCGATCATCTAGTATTGGCGCAACGGTGGTAGGATGGATGCTCCGCACATGGTATACCTCCGTGTTCGCCTCCATGGCTATCTTCCAATTACAATCAAGGTTGAAGGTATGTCGAGCCGCCAGACGACATTGGTCAAATTGAAATTCCTGCCATTCCTCCGCAATGGGTCCCAGCCAGTCCAGCAAGCTGGGGGCTGCGGAATCAAAGTTGACAAAAATAAGATTGCCGAATTGTTCGCATCGAATCGAATTCAGGGAACGGCAGGAGAAGTCAAGATCTTTGAAATCCTCTGGGTCACGGACAGACAAAAGTTCTCCATCATGATTATAAGTCCAGCCATGATAACGGCAGGTGAGGCGGAGCTTCTTGCCGCTGGCTTCAGTCACGACCGGTGCGCCCCGATGGCTACAGGTGTTGTAAAATGCATTAATACGGCCGCTTTCACTATGAACCAGAACGACCGGTTGCCCGGCTCGTTCCCAGAGAATAAAACATCCAGGGTCGGGTAATTCATCGATATGTGCTGCCAGCAACCAGCTTTTGCGCCAGATATGTTGCTTTTCCAGTTCAAGATATCTGGGATCTGTGTAGCGGCCACCCGGCAGGTCAGGCAGTGCCGGGAAATCAGGGGGTGGTGATGTCCTGGCTGCTTCATATTCCATCAATCCGCGCAATATTGCTATTTCGTCAATGTCCATGGATCTTCCGTTAGAAAGTTGCAGTTCAGTTGTGTTGATCCCAACTACAATAGCTGGGTTCGATTTTATTTTCAGCTAAAAACCGTCTGATCCATAGAGGTATCACTGTCGTCTAGCTGCTAGCAGTGGTCTTTGCATGTTCGCAAACGTTATGCCTCTGGCACCTATGGTTGTAGCGTTAAGGAAGTCCGGCTTTGTGATCTCAACCGTGTTTGCACTCTTGCACTCAACCGGCCAGATAGCCTATTGTTTTGTAACTCCTAATGATCAAGACGCCAAATTCATGAGATTTTATACTTCCTCCATCTTAGAAAATCCCTATCCATCTTACAAACACTGGCGCGCTGAGCATCCTATTTGGCAGGACGAGGATACAGGGGACTGGATTATCAGCCGGCACGATGATGTACGGAGTATTCTGAAAGACTCAACACAGTACTCATCAAAGGCGATGGGTGGTGACAGTGTCGCGTTGCCATTGCTTGCAGATGATCCCCCCAGGCATACCCAGCTAAGGGGCATAGTCAATAAGGCGTTTACATCCAGGATGCTAAGAAGTATCGAAAATAACGTCGTGCAAATTGCTGATTCTCTTGTGGAAGGACTTGCAGTCGGTAGTGAAGTCGATATGGTCACGGGCCTGACTACGCCGTTACCGGTAGCAGTAATCTCGCAGATGATGGCAATCCCGGATGAACGTGCTGCTGACTTTAAGAGATGGTCTGATGCATTAACCGGTACTTTGGCGGGAGCCTCCGTGGCCGATCGGCAATTAGAAATAGCTGAGATGGCGGGTTATTTTAATGGTCTGATCCCGGTTCGACGTGCTCGCCCTGGCTCAGACCTGATCAGTTCGATTGTCAATGCGAAGTTTTCAGGAGAAGGGCTGGCAGATTCGGAGATCGTTGGTTTTTGTATGTTGCTGTTGATTGCAGGTAATGAAACGACCACGAACTTATTAGGTAATTTCCTCAATATTATGGTTGACCGGCCTGACCTGCAGCAAAGGCTTTTGGAAGAGCCGGGTTTAATTGAAGCAGCCATTGAAGAAACCCTTCGCTATGATGGGCCAGTCCAGTATCTGCGGCGAAAGCTACTTAAACCAGCGACATTTTATGGTCAGGAAGTTCAAGAGGGTGAAGTTGCCCATGTGATTATGGGTTCAGCTAATCGAGACGAAAGCTGTTATCCGGATGCGGACCAATTTGTATTGGACCGAGCCAAGAATCATCATCATACCTTCGGTTTTGGAATTCACTTTTGTATCGGTGCGCCATTGGCCAGGCTTGAAGCTAAGATTGCCTTGAAGGCATTGTTTCAGCGGTTTAAAACATTCGAGCGAGGCCAGAGTGAAAATGAACGAGTAGCGTCACACCTGTTAAGAGGCTTTCATCATTTACATCTGGTGCTAGCAGAGTAGCGCTTATTCAGGTGGATTTTCGAGTATTCATGAAGCCTATTTAGCTGATTTTACAATTAGCTGGATGGGCATCAATAGTAGCTAAACAGATTTGTCCCCTCGCGATGGTATGGTTTCTATTGTCTTTGGATCGCTGGTGTAGGGCCTAAGGGTGATTAAAACTTCTATTATCTATAGGTCATTCAAACTTCTATTATCTATAGTAGAGAAAGCAGTCTGACTAATGTGGATCACGGGGTTCCAGCGAATAGAGATAGGCGCAGCCAGGCTAGGCAGATCAGCCGGTTAGTACGAATAGAGATAGCCGCAGCCAGGCTAACCGAGATGATCAAGGTACACAAAATAGAGGTAAATAGGTTTGGCCCAGTGCACCGATTACCTCCTGATCTTGCGAGGCTTTGGCGATAAATATTAATCTAAACTTCAGTTAACGTAGCGTGGAAGGAATCAATAGCGATGAAACCCTTTGGGATAGGTCCTGGTTTTCTGGTGGCTGCCGCATTTATAGGCCCAGGCACGGTTTCTACGGCTAGTCGAGTCGGTGCTGAATTCGGACTGGTTCTTTTCTGGGGTTTGTTATTTTCCTTGCTGGCGACACTGATCCTTCAGGATATGGCGCTTCGCATAGGTTTGATAAGCCGGCAAAGTCTGGGTGAGGTGATAAATCGAGCGTTGCAGCAGACCTGGATAAAATGGCCAGTTCTGCTGTTAACGATTAGTGCCGTGGTTGTAGGTAACGCAGCTTACCAATCAGGTAACTTGTTGGGAGCGGCCATCGGATTAGAACTGCTCTTCAATCTCGATACAGGGCTAGCGGTGGCAGTTATGTGCCTGCTGGCAGGAGTGTTGCTTGCCAGCGGTTGGTATAAGCTGATTGAGCGGGTTCTGGTTTTGCTAGTCGCATTGATGGCGCTAGTATTTGTCATGACGGCTTTAGCAGCACCTTGGCCAATGGCATTAGTGCAGAGCCAGCTCGTTGAATTCTCGCTGCCTGAGGGTAGCCAGTGGCTGTTGGTTGCCCTGATTGGTACTACCGTGGTGCCGTATAATCTGTTTCTGCATGCCAGTGCAGTCCAGGAGAAGTGGTCAAAAAAGGTACCAGCACAAATCGCAATAGGGGAAGCCAGGAGAGATTTGTGGTTATCGGTCAGTCTAGGTGGCCTGGTGACCATGAGTATCATGCTAACCTCGTTTATTGCCTTTCATGGACGCGCAGAGGAACTTAGCCTTGGCCGTCTTGCCGAGCAGCTTGAACCGTTGCTAGGCCAATGGGCACACCTGTTTTTTTCGCTGGGTCTTTTTTCTGCGGGTCTTAGCAGTGCAATAACAGCCCCATTGGCAGCCGCTTATGCAGCTAATGGAGCTTTTGGTTGGGACGAGGGACTAAAGGGGAAGCGATTTAGGTTGACCTGGGTCCTGGTGTTGTTGGCTGGGGCGGTGGTTGCCCTGACAGGGGTCAAACCGCTGGCAGTGATACTTTTCGCCCAGTATACCAATGGGATGCTTCTGCCTCTGTTGGCAGTGCTTCTCGTTTGGTTAGCCAATCGAGCTAATATTTTGGGTGTGTCGGTTAACAATAAAGTATTCAATGGTTTAGCAACAGTGGTTGTTTTGATCTGTTTGCTTCTAGGCTATGCGAAGCTGGCCTAGCGCGCCAGCAGCTATCAGTTCAGGAAAATAGTCATTGCCCTTTCACTGAACCAATATAGAGCCACACTTCCTGCGGCAACCGCGGGCAGGTTGAGAAGGTAGGCATGCGGTTTTAATGAAAACCGATTGGAAACTAATATAGCGGTAATTGCTATGGCGACTATAATCAGCTGTCCAGCCTCAATCCCCAGATTAAATAGCAGTAGTGCCAGCATTGCTGCATCATCCGGCAGGCCTATTTCAGCCAGTGCGCCGGCAAAACCAAAACCATGCAGAAGGCCAAACAGGAAAGAGACCAGCCAGGGATACTTCTGCAACACAGATTGTGATGGCAGAAGAACCTCTCTAGCCAACAGTACGATGCTCAATGCAATCAAGGCTTCTATAGGACCTTGAGGTAAAGAAAAAAAATCCAGCGATGACAGTCCGAGGGTGATTGAGTGAGCGACCGTAAAGCTGGTGATAACGGTGAGTAGAGTTTTCCAGCCATTGATCAGCAACAGCAGTAATATTACGAACAGGACGTGATCGATTCCGAGCAGAAGGTGTTCTACGCCAAGTTGGAAATAGACCGGCACAGCGAGTGTCGCCGCTGAGAGATCAAGTCGGGGAGTTGACGCAGATAGCAGGTGATTTTCTGTTGATTGTCCAGATCGTTGAACCTGAACCATGACGTCAATTAAGGTTGAATTGAGCCCCTCCACTGCAACGTATTCCAGTGGTGATTGCTTGCAATCGAGCCGCAGAGATTCCTGCTTTGTTGTGGCAGTGGCGGTTGTATTAAATAGCTCGAAGGAACAGTTCGATTCTAATTGAAGATTTAGAAATTGATTATTGATCAGGGGTTGCTTGAATAGAACCTGCCAGCTTTGGTCGTCTTGCTTCGAGAGGGTGAGTAAAGCCGGTTTTACTTCATGTCCGCTGGCAGGTTGGCAGAGACAGGATATAAGTAGCAGACAGTAAAGCAGTGGCTTATTCATGGATAAGTGGGTATCGCGTGCGGAGTGCATCGGCAGAGCGTTCGAGATTAGCTTCAGCCCGCTCTTTAAGGAAATCATAACTGACTTTGTCGACTATTGACTCAAAGGGTATTGCCTCAGCCGGCAGACGATTTTCGATTCTGACGAGATGGTAGCCAAAACTGCTTTGAACCGGTCCGTCCCACTTGCTGTCGGTTAATTTGGCAAGCTCTGAAGCAAAAGCTGGACCGAGTGCGTAGCCAACCTCCTTGAGGGATCTTCGCGCGTAGCGGTCAGGTAATAAACTGGCTACGCCTAGAGAGCGCCAGTCATCTTCATTTGCCATAGTGGCAAGTGTTTGTGTGGCTCGTTCGTGACTTTTGAAAAGAATGTTTGAGAAGGTGACTCTTTCGGGCAAGTGATATTTGTCTTGGTTTCGCTGATAGAATTCGAGTAGTTCCTGTTGGCTTATTTCCTGGCTTTCCACGTCTTCCATCAGAAAATTATACTTCTGGACCAATCGACGCCTGACAATGGTATCGTTCTGATCGAGCCCGAGTCTTAACGCCTCTCGATAAAACATTTCCTCATTAACCCAGTTATTCAGTAGGGCATCAAGTTCTTGCTCCGACGGAGGGCGCTGCATTTGGGCAGTCCACAGCGCACTTATCCTGGTCGTGACCTTATCATTGATGATAATGGCATCTTGTCTTGAGCTGATAATACTTTCAGCGGCAAACAACACTAGAGCCACCAGCATAAACCAGACAACAGGTTCCTTTATTAGTTGTTTCATATTAAGCCTGTGGGGTGATTACTCAGAGTTGCTAGACATGTCAGATGGTTGAAGGTCAATGGTTTGGTTTCTGCTTGCTAGACTATTTAATCGTTTAGGTTCAGGGTGTCGGCTGTCTATATCATCGCGACTAGCCAACAGGATTTCAATCACTTGCTTGACGCCATATCGATGAGCCTACAGCATCTTGGTAAACAATAAAGGCAAGATCAGATTTTTGATCAAACCCGGGGTTATTTCAGTTAGTTAAAGAAGACCGCTTTCTATTTTGAAGCCCTCTGCTCGCCAGCGCAGCATGCCTCCAGCAAGATTGGCAATTTTTTTAAAACCCTGCTTTTGCAACAACAGCAGACCCTGGGCGGAACGTGCCCCAGATCGGCAGATCATGATAACTGGTATTTCAGGGTCCAGCTCGCCACTGCGTGTGGAAAGCTGATCCAGTGGAATGAGTTGGGCCTGGTTAATTTTTCCCAGAGGGCCGTTGAATTCTGCTTGACTGCGAACATCGACCAACTGGCAGGCGCAATTTAATTGTTCTAGCATCGCGGGTTCAATTTCCCAGATCCCTGCAAAAGAAAATCGCAGGGTTGCCCACTGCTGTTCGTCAGTCTCCAGGAGCTCCTTGTCAGGTTTACCGCAGCGAAGATTGGCTGGCACAGCTTCGGCTATTTTTTTGGGGTGGGGGATATCCAGATTAGCCATATAACCAAAATAATCATTTTCGCTGATATTTCCGCCTAGGCGCGGATTGAAAAGCTTTTCCTCCCTGACGCTGGTGACAGTCAAGCCTCGATAATCGTGACCAGGATAAAGCAGGCACTGATCTGCTAGATTAAATATCTTGTTTCTTACCGAGTGATACAAATTTTTCGAACTGCCTTGCTGGAAGTCTGTGCGGCCACAACCGCGGATCAGGATGGCATCACCGGTAAATGCCATGCTGTGGTCATCCAGCACGAAAGTAAGACAACCATCGGTATGCCCAGGGGTGGCTAGTACTTCAAGGAAACGTGCTCCAAATGCAATGCGGTCTCCTTCCACAAGGTAACGATCTGCTCCTTCAGCATTGCTATCTCGTGCTAGTGCTATCTCGCTGCCCAGTGCTTCTCGCATAAGCCAGGCACCGGTTATGTGATCGGCATGGACATGCGTTTCAAGGGTTGCGACGAGGGTTAATTCTAGTTCCTTTAACAGTGCTATATCCCTCTGGTTTTGTTCAAAGACGGTATCAATCAATACCGCCTGGGCCGAATCTGAATCTCCTAGAAGATAAGTATAGGTGGAGGATTGTTGATCGAAGAGTTGCCTGAATATGTACATCACATTAACCTGTTTTTAGTTAGTGGCCAGCAGCAGTTAAGGCCGCTTTTGCTTGAGGATCTGACTAATGGTTTTTTCAAACTAACACGGCCTTACTTAGGGTTAGCGGTCAGTTAATGTTGGTTGCTGACTCGTTGCACATGAAACTGCTGGTTCGGCCTGTTGTAGCTCTGTACTCCAATCGTTCCACATATCGCTGTGTGGAGCACTCAGTCGGAACCTATCCAAGTCTTTATGGCAGTAGTCGAACAGTAGCGCCTGGCGGATATTGGGGACGCTGGCGTTGTTATAGCCGGCCATATGGCCGAGTCGATGATGCCAGAAAACAATATCTCCTCGTTCTCCATAACAATCAACCGGTGTGGTGTCGTCTTCTACTTTAGCGACTTCTTCAAGATATTCTCTAGGGTGGATGATGCCCTTGTGTAGCGGCATATGTGGATAAAAAGGGATACGAGCCTGGTCGTATTGCATGGGAAACAAAGGGTAGAATCTGCGGTGGCTGCCTGGCCATACTTTGAAGGCGCCAGAATTGGGGGGGCAGTCATCTAGCAGGCAGACAACACCGAGGCTAAAGGGATGGCCATCAGTGTGCAAGTGGTCTTGCAGAATCGGTTCCGTCTGCTGAGGAAGCGTAGCATAGATGCCGCGGACGCCCTCAGTCATTTGCGGATCAACCGGGCCTTCAGGCCAAGCGGTTCCCCAGGATCCCATAGGCTTGCCATTTTCGATGGGCTCGCGAACTTGACCCTTGCCGAGCATTTGCTCAGCCCAGTGAACTAATTGAGGGTGCTTCATAACGGCAATTTGGTCGGCTTTAGTGCCCGCGCCTCTGAATTGCCATTTTGTGTCATTTAGCGATAGCAGTGGATCGGAAGACCATTGTGCTTTTGGTATTGGGTTCCAAGTTTGAGGATCACCGCGGTCTAGATGCTCAGGCGCCGTTTGCCAGAGTTGATCACACAGGGTATTGCAGGTTTGTGCGCAGAGGACCTGCTTTTTAATGAGATAGCCATGTTGCTTGAAAAAAATCAGTTCTTCGTTATTCAGCGACGATATTTGTTTTTCATTCGCGGGATTGATCATAAAGCAGCTCTGTAGTGGATGGCAGCTTTGCGGCGGCTGGCCTGGGCAAGGTCTCGCTGATGTGCCATTAGATCAAGTAGGTAGTGTATTGAAATTTACCATATTAAGAAAGGCTGCTTTCTGCAGCCTTTTTTGCGGCTTTACTTATCTGAAGTTCAAATTCCTGAGAAGAGTCTTGGGCATCGAACTCTTCGTCATGGTTAGCAATCACCCTCTTTGCTGTTTAGGGCGGCTACCTTGCGGAAGATGGGGGCTGTCCAGTAACGGGGTTATACATAGGGAATAATATCCTTGGCAATACGTTCAAGGCTTTCGTATCGGCTGCCAAGATTGGGTAAAGTCATGACTTGATTAAGTCCGGCTGCTGCGAGTGCGTTGAGTTTTTCCAGTAGTTGATCCTGTGTTCCGATCAAGCAGGTACTATCCAGCAATTTCGGCGTTAGAAATTGCAATTCTTCGGGTAGGACCCAGCAGTTGTGACCCATGTGGATTCTCTGGTGCCTGCGATCCTCTGGATACTGGCTCAGCAGTTCGCAATAGTCCTCCCAGATATCATGAAAACCCGAGGCTGGCTGGTGTCCAAAGTTTCGGTATTGATCATAACTGTAGTGCAGTGCTGCCATAGCCATAGCACCGCAACTGTTCTTGATTCTCTCTGAGTCGATGGCTTCTCCTGAATCCAGCACCATCATAGTTGTGAGCGCAGTGGTATAGAACTGGTCCCGGTTGAGGTTCTCATTGAGATCTCTTTCCAGCATTAGCCAGATGTTTTCCATAGTAGCGGCGTTGGACGGCATGCCCAATACCGCGCCTTCTCCGTATTGACCGGCAAGGGCGAGGGATCTGGGGCCAAAACCTGACACATACATGGGGATGGGGTCTTTAAAATTCACAAAACCACTATCCGGCATAATGTGCTGAATCGGAATTTTTTTGCCCTGATTGAGCATTTCGGCCTCAGACCCTCTCAGCAGCGGTTTGACAGTTGACAAGTACTGCCCGAAGGCCTTTATCTTCTGTGGTGGCAAGCCCATGACTCGCATAGCGGTATTACCAGCCCCCACACCAAAAAAGGTTCTACCGGGGGCAAGAGCATTAATCGTTGCAATGCTCGCTGCATTGACAGCGGCAGGTCGAGTCCCGGTTATCGCAACGCCAGTGCCGAGGTTTATAGTACTGGTTTTGTATGCTGCCAGTGCCAGGCAGGCATAGCAGTCAGACCATAACATTTGACTGTCGGCAAACCAGGCGTGACTGTAACCGAGGTTTTCTGCGTGCACGCAATAGTCGATATCGGTAATGTCGCTGGCAATGCAAACTCCAATGTCCATGAGGTTCCCCCAAATTGCTGTTAATCAGTCATTCAGTGTAACACCTCCTGGTGCGGTACCAGGTCAGGAGATTGTTGCAGGATAGTGTTGGTACGTATCGAATGGTTAATGGATCTTGGACGCATTGACGAATTTAATTCAAGGGGTGGGACGATCGGTTTGGTTGTTAAGATAAGCGGTGAGAAAGCTATTGAGCTACCGCCAAAGGAGGACATCTCGTTGGATTTTAATAGGCTATTGGTATAGCGGGTTAAAAAAGACAGAAGGCACAGTGAAGTAATAATGCTGCCAACTGTTTCGGAACACTCCCCGGCTGGGATCGGTTGGTAACGAGTTGCGACTTAGATCTGACATTATCCCTAGATACCGGGGAAATTAAAGCATGGTTGTCTTTTCCGTTTTAGGAGCGGCTTGCCGCAATATAATCCCACCCCTCACCAGCAGGAAAACGCCTTAGCAATCAGGGATCGATAATAGGCAAACCTGCCCTTTCGCAGCGGTGTAGGAAGACCGTCAGTCAAGACGTTTGGATCATAGCTGTTCGCTGGCTCGTTAGCTGAATTGAGAGGTAAAAACCTCTTCATTGAAGCCGACAATCAGGGTTTTACCCAGCTGTAGGGTCGGAGCCCGCATGTTGCCGGTTGGGCCTAGCATGGCCGCCAGTGCCTCGGTAGAACTGTCTGATTTCAGATCAAATTCCGCGATTTTTTTACCTTTCAATGCGATTAGCTTGTTGGCTTTATCCATCAAGGTTTGGCAGTCCGTTGACTGCAATTTTCTGCTCGCTAAGGCGGTTTCTTTAATGCTGATGTTATTTGCTTCCAAGAACTTGGATGCTTTGGTGCAGGTCGTTCAGCCCTTGCGCAGATAGTACCAGTCAACACCCTTTGACATATCCTTTCCCTCTTTAAGTTGGTCAATATTATAAGAGATACTAGCAGAGTTATCGGGCCAGTTTAATCTCTTTGTGGCTAGAAAGACCGAGATTTACAGTAGACACACTCACCTGCCAGTGCGACACTCGCCAACGGAATAAGTGAGGATCAGGATGAAGTCGAAAAAGCCTTTGAGATTGTCGAAACTGGTCAGGGTCATGTCCGTGCTGACGTTAACATTGTTATCAGCGCTTGGTTGCTTTGCTCAGGAACATTCTAAACTACCTGGAACCATGGCATGGAGTGCCTATAATCTGGGTACCACTGGCTATAATCAGGCGGTGGCAATCGCGAAAATGTTAAAAGATCGACATGCCGTTACGCTGCGCGTGATACCCGCCAAGAACGATGTTTCACGGTTGTTGCCCCTGCGAGTCAAACGGGTGCATTTTTCAGCCAATGGCGTATCTACGTACCTTGCTCAGGAAGGGGTTTTCCAGTTTTCCTCACGGAAATGGGGTCCACTGCCGGTTCGTATGGTGCTGATGTCCGTTGGTTTCTCGAATCAAGGTGTTGCTGTGCCAGCATCGTCAGGCATAATGCGCATATCACAATTAAGGGGCAAGCGAGTTCCCTGGGTGCATGGAGCACCGGCTTTGAATATTTCTACCCAGGCAGTGATGGCCTGTGGTGGATTGACCTGGGAGGATGTGGAAAGAGTCGACTTTCCAGGCTATGGTTCCATGTGGAATGCGATTGTTGATGGTCAGATCGATGCCGCATATGCCACCACTGTGTCGGGGCCAGCACGCAAGTTAGAAGCCTCTCCCAGAGGGATTCGATGGTTGACTATGCCCCATAATGATGAGCCCTGCTGGCAGCGGCTACTATCCATCGCGCCCTACTTCACGCCCCATATGGCGACCCGGGGCGCCGCCATTGATGATGACCATCCTCACGAAGGGGGAACCTACCCTTATCCAATTTTGACTGCACTGGCGAGCCAGGATAAAAACCTGGTGTATTTACTGGCGAAAGCGATTGTCGAAGGTTTCGATGATTATAAGAGGGCTGATCCAGGCTCCATTGGCTGGGATATTAATCGTCAGCAGTTTCAATGGGTGGTGCCCTTCCATGATGGTTCGGTAGAGTATTTCAAACAGTTGGGTATGTGGACGCCAGAACGTGCCGCACATAATCTTGCGCTAATTCAAAGGCAGGACCTGTTAGAAAGTGCCTGGCAGGAAATGTTACGCAAAGATATTTCAGACGATGATACTTTTTCAGCACAGTGGTATCGATTGCGTGCCATGAGATTGAAACAGGCTGGATTTGATCCGGTATGGGAAGAAATCTGATGAGCGAACAAGTCAGGCCCGCATCGCTACAGGCCTTACTCGCAGTCATCACAGTACTTACTTGTTTTCTCGTCATCGACCAGTTGAGAATATTTGGCAGGCCTTGGCTGTCTGGTGTCATCGAGCTCGAGACGCAGTACTACTTTGCTTTAATCGCGCTGCTGTTACCTGTGGTTTTTTTGGTCTATCCGTTAAGGCTACCCTGGCTGGCTCGGTCTGTCCTGATTGGGTTTGACCTGGTGCTGGCATTGGCCGCTTTTATGGCGCCAATGTGGCTGGCCTGGCATGCCCATGCCATACTCGATGAGGGCTGGGAGTTCGTTGCCCCGGATAGTGCTGTGATGGCTAGCGCCATGCTTTGGTTGCTGGTTCTAGAAGGCGTTCGGCGCACTTCAGGGCCGATGCTGTGCGGTTTGGTAATGTTGTTTTCTATTTATCCGCTGGTCGCTGATCAGGTTCCTGAAATGGTTGCAGGAATGGCTATCAGCTTCAGGGAGGCTGCGGCTTACCACGCTATGAGTATAGAGAGTATTGCCGGATTGCCGTTTCGTGCTTTTGCTACTCTGGTAATTGGTTTCCTGGTATTTGGCGCTACTCTGCAACATACGGGTGGTGGGCGATTTTTTATCCAGTTGGCCTTTGCCTTGATAGGCAGTGTGCGAGGAGGGGCTGCTAAAGTTGCTATCGTCTCCAGCGGGCTCATGGGTTCCATGAGTGGAAGTGTTATAACCAATGTAATGACCACCGGCCAGCTAACTATTCCGGCGATGGCAAGGAATGGTTTTGGTGCGCGTACAGCCGCTGCGGTAGAGGCCTGCGCCTCTACCGGTGGTGTATTATTGCCGCCCATCATGGGCTCAACGGCATTTATAATGGCTTCCTTTCTTGATAGGCCGTATTACCAGGTGGCGGCCGCAGCGTTTATTCCTGCGCTCTTGTATTTTACCGCTTTATTCTTTCAACTTGATGCCTATGCAGCGCGTCACCAGTTGCAGGGCCTACCCGCAGCCGAGCTACCGAGATTAAATAAGGTCGTGCGAGAAGGCTGGTTTTATATCGGTGCCTTTGTCTTACTGATTGTTCTGCTACTGGTATTGCAACGCGAAGCGATGGCGCCCTGGGCCGCCAGTCTGGTCCTGCTAATCGTAAACCAAGGCTCCGCCAAGCATCGTTTAAGTTGGGCTGCAGCCCTGAAACTTTTGTCCAGTATTGGCCAGCTTCTGGCCGAATTATTAACCATCCTCTGTGGTGTCGGTCTGATTATCGGTGCTTTATCAGTGACCGGGCTGTCCGGAACCCTGGTTAATGAGTTGTTGTTTATGGCAGGTGATGACACCGGGATATTACTGCTTAGTGGTGCTGTCACCAGTTTTCTGCTTGGTATTGGTTTGACCGTAACAGCAGCCTATGTTTTTCTGGCAATTGTCCTGGCTCCTGCACTGTTGGGTGG
>Ga0206679_10000219_pt1 | contig 46230 bp, 63 predicted proteins | sample M110012015metaG_FD_155464 | JGI IMG/M metagenome (GOLD analysis project Ga0206679, IMG submission 155464) | Ammonia-oxidizing marine archaeal communities from Monterey Bay, California, United States - M1 100m 12015 | ecosystem: Environmental > Aquatic > Marine > Intertidal zone | place: USA...
ACCATAAGGCATAATGTTAATAATTTTTTCATGAATACTCCAGTTTATTTTTCTTTAATGATAATACAAATAATAATACAATACATATTATTAATCCTAAAAATATTGGCCTAGTCATTAGAGTATCCCACGTGTATAGGGCATTCATTTGAATAGTCAACGTTTCAACCTTATAACTTAATATAAACGCCATTAACATGGCTGGTCTACTATATTTATATGCCTTACCAACAACGCCCAGAACAGAGCATATTGCAAGGATCATATAATCTTCCCATCCGCCTGTGTATTGAGCACATGCCCAAACAACAAATCCTACAAGCAATGGAAAATAATATTTATACGGTACGTAAGATATCCTACAGATATATTTATTTAAGGCAATACATATTGCAGCAACTAATACCGTACCCCACATAAATCCATATGTAAGGCTACTAAAAAATTTTGTGTCATACGCCAGATCAGGTGTACCTAATTCAAATCCTAAGTACATAAATAATGCCATGAGTACTGCAGCAAAGGAAGCACCAGGAATACCAAACAATACGGTAGGGATCATACTCGTTGCCTTCTGAGCATTATTAGATCCTTCTGGTCCAATCACTCCTCTTATATTACCGTTACCAAATTCCTCATTCGGATGTGTGGCTAATGTCGAACCGTATGCCATCCAATCAGCAACACCACCACCAATGCCAGGCAAGAATCCTATAAATGCACCTATTGCTCCACCTCTTAATGCATCCCATTTATATTTCCATGTTGCTTTAATTCCATCCCATGTTTGACCTGATGTATCATGAGGCTGTGTTGTTGCACTGCCTTGTTTTAATCCATCTAATATTTCGGGTATGGCAAATAGACCAGCAACCATTGGCATAATTTGAATACCATCGGCTAAGTAATCCCAACCAAATGTCCAACGATCAGCATTTGTAATAGGATCTACTCCTATCATTCCAAGTAATGTTCCAATAATAATAGCAATAATACTTCTTATCCAAAATCTATTACTAACAAATCCTACACAAGCAAGTGCTAACATAGTAAATGCCCATAGTTCAGGTACTCCAAAGATCATCATAAGATTCATATACCAAGGGAGTAAAGCAAACGTAAGTGTTCCCCAAAAGAGACCATTGACTGTACTTGTTGTGATCGCTGCAGTTAAAGCATATGTTGCTTTACCCTGTTTAGCTAATGGATGTCCGTCTATCATTGTAGCAGCGGATGAGTTTGCACCAGGAATTCCTAATAAAACACCTGAGTATGTGTCTCCCGTAGTGGATGCTGCGACTACTGCCATACAAAAGACAACGCCAAGATAAGGATCTGAGAAGAGATGCATGAAGCCAAATAGAATGACAAGACCTGTCGTGGCCCCAGCAGCGGGTAATAATCCAATGACGAGACCAAACATGGTCCCTAATAATAAATGTGTAATCATAATATAACTTTATTTACCAGTTTTTCATTTAATACCTATATTGTATTTGGGACATAATTCCCAATCGCCTTTTTCTTTATGCGATATAATTTTAATTTGGTTTAATGGAGCAGTTTCTCCAATAGGTTTAACAGTCTCTAATAATCCCCAATCAGACATGAGCGTAACAATTGTATTACGTCTATGAATATCATTCTCTGTTAGGTTTGATGGCTTACCATCTAATAAGAATAACTCTTTAAAATGAGTTATAAAATATCTACCTTGCTTGTGCAAGATATGACATGATTGAAATAATTGAGAGTCTCGCTTGGATGCTACACCCATACGAGTTAATGTTTCCCTGATTTTTAAGAAGTCATCAGGTTCAGCTAGAGTAACTTCTAACATCATATCTGGTGTCCAATTGACTAAACTATCTTTGTGTTCCGCCATGAAATATTCTTCCCTTTATAGTATTCAAATTTGCCTTACTTAAAAGCGGAAGAACATCGTGAGCCTTTTCATTACTGTATCCATAATATATTTTGATAGCATTAATGTCCTCAGATTCATTAGACTTATTCCACTTGGAAAAACGATTACGTTTTCTAATAGTATTTATAAGAAAGTCGAACTGCAGGCGGCCATCCAGATGATGAAATTTGTTCATTTCATTAGCGTATATGACAGTGTCAGGGAAGTAAGATAGACCACGGTTTACCATAAAAGCATTATAGTCTTTCTCATTTTCTAGTATATCAATCTTTGAATTTGATATTGATGTGATTAATGCAAATGGATTCAATTACGCGTTGCTCCTACGTGTTGTTTTTTCTTCCAGATCCATACTGCTAATTTTGAATAAGGGGGTGTGTTCATTGTTTCAATATGCATTTCAACAACATCAAAATAATTCTTAAACCATTTGTGTGCACATTGATCTGCCATGTCTAATGTCCATGGCACATAAGTTATGTCATTGTGGTGTGCTTCTGGTTTTCTGTCAATGTGAACTCTGACTGCACATAACCCGCCAGGTTTTAGCCATTGCATAAAGTAATCAAAGTAATATAGATTATCTTCTAGTGTACCGAAGTTACACGATCCTAATGCCATAACAACATCAGCAAATTCTCTATTGAATATGTGATGTGCTTGATGGAAGGTTGCTTGAAAATCTGCTTCAGGGTATGGCGCTGCATCAAATCCAATAATATTATCAAACATATCTTTGAATGGATTAATGCCACAACCAGCATCGATGACTAATGGATTGACATTAAGTTTAACAATCTCATCAATAATCCTTTGACCTAATACTACACCAGAGGTTGGATGTCTTTCGAATTTTTGTTTAGTATATGGTTGACCAGTGAAGAAGTCTATGACTTTCGTTTCATTAGTCATAGGTTAGTCTTTATGTATTTAACATTATCAAGAATAAATGATCTCCACCCTTGAGCTTCAACATCAAAGACATTCATATAGCTTTGGTTCTCTTCATCTGGTGGATTACCTATATTTTTCGGCGCGAACTCGACAGGGATCTGTTCAGCCATAAGTGTACATTTCATTATACGGTCATCGCCATTCTTTTTAGTAAAGTGTACTTCAATGATCTCATCACGTAAGAACTCTTTTATATTTTCGTATAAGTATTTAGGCATTTGGACCATCCGTTGAGTTGTCGTGTAAAAATCTATTCATACTAGAAATCATTTTACTTGCCTTGTCTAATTGCCATACAATATTAACTATAGCTAATGCCATAATAATTGATGCGTAGTCTGCTAATTGTGCTACCATAGCTATCTCCTATTTAAATTTAATTTGTGACATTATTTCTGTCATACATGCCACTACGTTTAATTCATGATCTGCAACAAAACTATCCTTATATGAATAGTCAGCAAGTATGAGAACCAATTGAGGAATACTCTGTGGTTGCACATAGCTTGACATATTGTCATAAACCATTCTAAACAACTTTGCAGATTCTACGTCAATGTTATCAGTAACCCATCTACGCATCTTCTTAAAGTTCTTTGCTTTGAGGTCTGTCATCAATGAGCTTATACTTGCCTCAGATAGAGTAACAAGAATGCCAGTATCGATATGACCACTCATACCATATCTTTGACACTCATTTAAGACACGTCGCCAGTCTGGTATGTATTTCATAATCAGTTCTGCAATAACCTGATTATCATATATAATACTCTCTGAGTCAAGAATGAATTGAAGCCTTTGCATAAATGCTCCAGCTAATGATTCTGATTCAGCAGAATAATTAAATTCATATATAGAACATCTCGAATGGAGAGGATCTATTATACGATTCTTAAAATTACAAGTTAATATAAATCTACAATTCGAAGAGAACTCTTCAATGAACCCACGTAATGCGGGTTGTGTAGATTGAGGATTTAAGTAATCAGCCTCATCGAGGATAACAACTTTCTGTCCACCATGCAATGATACAGTACTTGCAAACTGTTTAATCTTACCACGAAGGGTATCAATGTTTCCATCTTCGGAACCATTAATCATCATATAGTCAAGATCTAATTCATTACATAATGCTCTGGCAACGGTAGTTTTACCTATGCCAGCAGAACCTGTAAACATCATATTCGGAAGTTCCCCCTTTTGGACAATTTGTTCAAAGGTATCTTTGAGTCCTTTAGGGAGAATGCAATCCGATATGGTTTGTGGTCTATACTTTTCTACAAATAGAAATTCTTTCACATTGACCTCATAATATAATTTTGCATGGTACTATTATACCATGCTTTTACTAATTGTACATACTTACTCAGCTGGTTTTTCTTCAACCGCTGGAGTAGATGCTGTAATGAATGCTTGAATTCTATTACGTACTGCACCAACATCAGCTAACTCGTCCCCATTGATTGCACCACGTTTAGTGACAACATCAATGATTCGAATAACAGCATTTAGATCACCTAAACTAATAGTATGAATCTGCGGCTCAGCGGGAGTTTCTACTGTTTCCACTGGTGCCTCGGTCGTAGGTTGTTCAACTAAACCATCTTTAACAACTTCCTTTGCCATTTATATCTCCTTATATGTCGTTGTTTTATCAAGAGCAACCCAATATTGTGTGTTGCCAGCCATTACAGAAGCGATAAGCTTCTTGTCAATACCAAACTCATACGAGTCAGCATTAACGAATTTAAAATTATTCATATCAAGAACCAAATCAAAGTCTGCAGAAGTATTTATACTACAGTTTGAGACGTTCATAGAGAATTGATTTGAAGTTGGATTCTGTTTATCAACAATAACACATTCAATAAATGCCGCACTATCGTTTTTACGAATACTTAATTGGTTTGTTTTAAGAGTAGCAGAAGCTTTACGCAACTGGTTTAACTGGTCTAACGTAAGAGTAAATTGAATATCAGCACATGGCAAATCAATATCTTTCGTAGGAACAGTTAGAATGTCAATATCAGAGAAGAAGTATTTGAATTGTGTAATACCATCTGTGATTGTAACAAACTTTTTATCCTCATCAAAGTTGAGAGTAGGATCTTCAAACATATTAAGACATGCTAAGAATTCACCTAAGTCATAAATGCCAAATGCATAAGGCCATTCGTATGGCGCTTCGGGTTGTACGTTAGCTTTTGCCATGAGTGTTTTAGAAGTAGACATTGAACGAATCATTCCACCTTCTTCACCGAGAGCAATGTTGCTATTGATCGTTTGAAAATTACTCAATACATCTTTTATTTCATTACTAAATTTCATTACTGGACTCCTTTAAGTCATGTTCATTAATTGCTAGGAGTGTATAATGCATGATCTTCATTAGATCTTCACGATTAGCTCCATTCTTTTTACCATACCTTGACGCATATTTTAATACATTGCCAAGACAAAAATCTAATCCTAAGCCAGAAGCTGAGATTAGATCCATACTTTGTACACCATTCGCAGATGCATAATGCTTAGAGTAAGTACTCTCAACATAGTCTGTCAACTGTTGAATGTTTTTCAATTCATTAAATTTCATATAATTCCTTTTTCATTATGGTACTATTATACCACATAAAAGCTTAAAGTACATACTTTTATAAACTTATTTTAGGTTGATAAGGTTTCTGGTGAAACGAGAGTATGTCTTTAAAAAGAAATCTGTGGTTCGGTTCACCTTTTTTTGTAAAGCTACAACATACGTATGCTCCCCACCAAGCTTGATATCCTTGTGGTGCATCGTATGAGGTCTTACCTTTAAGATCAACTATTACATTTCCATTATGGATAATTTTTAAATAGCCGTTGTCTTTTGATGTTTGATTTGTTTGTATGACAAATGTATTCCAACCATCTGTCATCTTACTTAAAATATGTCCAGGGATATTGTTACATGCACCGCATTTATATATTTGCCAATTACTATCAGCGAATATATTTTTGGATTTAGGATCATACCAAATGTGATGAGTAGGTCCTTGTCCTAATGGATCTGACGCTATCCATTTAGGATAGAGTTCAAAGATAGTAATGCCAATAGCTTTATATCCAAGTCCATCGTCTTCACTTATATCTTTAAAACTAAAAGAAAATTCTCGGTCGACATTTTGTTTAAATGGTTTTTCAAGTCTAATCTGAGATCGGAAGACATCTCCAGGATGATCGACAGTATAATTTTTATCACAATCATCTGCGTGTCCTCCTCCGCCAACGCCCCATAGGCAATCGGAACTAATCAAATCAAATTGAATAACATCATCTCTTAATGGACTAATCGTTTTAGCTACAACATTAGTAGATGATGCTTCATAAACATTTCCAAGCCAAGAATAATTCTTTACAACATCCGCTTGAGAATTAAGAGCAGCTAGAGCAAAAAGACAAATTAATTTCTTCATGCTGCAACCGCGTCAGTAATCCTGGCAATTAATTGCTTGTTACCTTTTTTAGTCTTCGCAAACTTCTTGAACTCACGTTTAAGATCATTAATAGTATCAGCTTTTTTAGGTTCAAAAGTATCAGAGTCAAACCTTGCAGACCTGTTGATTTTAATTATGAAATAATCATCGTAACCAACAACATCTTTCCAAGCAGCAAAACTCTTCTTTCTCCAATCTTTTATGACATCAGGAAAATCTCTATCCTCATTAACGTTCATATATCCTTGTCCGAAAGTAGATGCATCATACGCAAGGTGGAAACCCATAAGAGTTGCACCAGTTAATTCTTTAAGTCTTATAAGAGTTTCTTTATAAATCTCACGAGCACCGTTTCCACGTATCATTTTACCTTCAAAGTTAATCATTACTTCACGCGAAGTTTCAACATCAGATTTTTCATTTTCAATAACACTGATTCCATCAGGATATCCATCAGTCAAAAACATAATGTTTGTGTTTTGTATTGCATGTTTACGTGTAAATGCTTTAGTGATTTTAGATGCAAGCATTGCAGTCTGAATAAGAGGAGTTGAACCCATACCATCAATAGGATGAAGGTAATGAGATGACAAATGATACTTCATACGATTGTTGTATGAATGTGCTTTAGCTATCGCGAAAGAAGTAAAAGCCGCTTCATCAAAAGTTTTCTTATTCATTTTACCAGAAAACATTTCAACAACTTTAACACTCTCAGCAGAAAGTTCAGAAGCTTCACCTTTGATTTCACGAATACCTTTACCTTCTTGTCTCCAGTATGCAGTAGTAGTAAATGAATATGCCTCGAAAGGAATGTTCACTTGACGACAGAACATAGCGATAGTAATTGCTTGCGCAGTAACATCTTCTATGATCTCACACATTGAACCAGAAAGGTCAAGGAACAATATAATTCCATGTGACTTTGCTTGTGCCAACTGAGTAGTAGTCAAAAAGATATCCTCAGAAGTTCTGTATTGGTGTAATTTTAAAGGATCAAGTTTGCCAGACTTTGCAGTCAAAGCTCTTGAATATTCAAACGCAGCTTTCTTACGTTCAAAGTCTTTAGCTAATAAATTTGCTTGAGTCTTATAAGTTTTTTTAGTCTCTGACCAATCTTCCTCACAAGCATTGCTCACATAAGGAGAATATCCATCAGAATCTTCTTCTGTGACACGCTCATCACGCAATGCTTTACAAACGTCGTACGAATAAAGAACTTTGTTCATGTTCTCTTCGCTCATGCCGCTTGAATACATTGGCTGACCGCTTCTCTCATATTTTCTTTCAGGAGATTTTTCTAAAAGATCTTCTTCACGTTCTCTGTGAGTATCTTCAGTCCAAGTCTCATGACCTTCAGGAGCAACTTCTTTTTCTTTTTTAGATTCTCCGTCTTTAGATTCTTCTTCACCGTCACCATCAGATTCACCGTCATCACCTTCGTCATCAGATTCACCTTCTTCGTCACCGGAAATAGGAGTTTCACCAGAAGATTCTTCAGGAGAGTCATCACCTTCACCAGGCATTCCTGACATTTCCATATCATCTTCTTCTTCTTTTTCTTCTTTGTTCTCTTCTATGAAATCATAGAATTTTTTACAAACTTTTAAAACGTCATCCCAAGTTTTAACCGCCATAGCTTCTTCAACTAAAGGAGTTTCTTCAGGAGTAAATTTAACTGGAACATATCCACGACCTTTCGAACTAACGTTAAGTCTGTCCATAAGTCCAGCTTTGTTGATGTCTCTCTCGTTAGTACCGAAAAGATCATCATCGAATAATTTTTTATAACCATTTTTGAAACGACGAACGATTCCAGGATATGTCTCTTGGATCATACGTTCAATACGGATATCTTCAACAATATTTAAATAAGCACGTGGAATTTTTCCAATCTTCTTTTCAGAATCATGCCATCCATCAGCTGGAGTATAAAGCGCATGACCAACTTCATGTCCAACTAAAAGATCATAAACGTCCTTTCCTTTGTCTTTCCAAAGTGGAAGACGAAGTACACGATTCATAACATCGAAGCTAGCTGTAGAATAGTTACCGTGTTGAACTGATAAGTTCTCCTTAGCTAAAAGCTTCGCTAAATATTCTTGAGCAGATAAATTCATTATTATTCGTCCTCCCAATTGTTGTTATCTTTGAAATTTGGTTCAACATATGCTTCCTCTTCTTCAGGAGCATTAATAGTTGCATCAACTTTTTCGTAAAGATCAATGAATGCCTCTTTAGTATCTTCGTCAAAACGGTTTACACATAAAGCAATCGCTTTGTCACGTTTGTTGAAGATTGAAAACGTTTGAACGATGTGGCATAAACGACGAGTTGAAATAACTTCATCAATACCTTCATCATAAAAAGTCTTACGAATAGCATCTGCCCAGCCAACTAAAAGCTTAGCAAATTCTTCATCAACTTTTTCAAACTTAGCCATATGTTTCATGACAATTTTTTCTTCAGTTGCCATAGTAGGGAAAGTCTGTTCAAGAGTAATTGTGAAACGCTCTAAAAATGCATCGTCAATAACTGACGCACCAGAATAACGTCCATCTTCTGAACCTTTACCTTTTGTGTTAGCAGTAGCAATTATGTTGAAACCATCTTTAGGTTCAACAACTTCACCAGTCTTTTTAATTAAAACTGGCTTACCTTCAAGAACACCTTGAAGACACATAATTTTATTTGTACCACGATCAATCTCGTCGATCATTAAGACCGCACCAGCTTCCATCGCTTTAATAACTGGACCTTTTTGAAAAACTGTCTCACCTTTGATTAAACGAAAACCACCGATAAGATCATCTTCGTCAGTCTCAGGAGAAATCTGAACACGTACATATTCACGATTTAATTTCGCACATGCCTGTTCGATCTGGAAAGTCTTACCGTTACCAGATAATCCAGATACATAAGTTGGGTAAAACATACCAGACTTAAGAACTTTTACTATCTCAGTAAAGTTTCCCCATGGAACAAAAGTAGCATCAAATTCAGGAACAAAAACTTCATCGTTTGTTACTGACTCAACACCTTTGACCATTTCAACAGCAACCTTTTTAGGACGAGCTGATTTTGGCATCATAGTTTCCAAGTTATATACACCGCGACGCACTGTAGGTGCATTGTGTGTATATCTAATATTCACATACGCAGACCTAGGATTTTCACCAATAGCCTCCGCAGCTTCTTTAATCATTTTTGCTGAGAATTCAACCTTCTTAGGATATTTTCTCATTAATTCTTCAATCACTTTATTCATAATATGTCCTTTTTTTATTTTATATGTACCATTATATCATAGTTTGACCCGCTTGTGTGGAAAGTTACTGGTCCAGATGCGGCGAGTTGGTGTGCCAGAGAATGTGTTGATACCATTGACTTGCACATGTTGGTGGACAGAAGTGGAGTCGAACCACTACAGCCAGAGGCGACAGGTTTACAATCTGCGGGGCTCCCCAAGTGCCCAGTCCGTCCGTTATTCATTTCCTTTTTCATCATAATATAGGTATATTATATCATAGTTTGCGGTGCGCCGTAGAACTATTTGCGGTCAAACCGCGAAAATAGTACTATTTTTCTATGAAAGCCGCTGTTTGTAGAATAATATTCTACTAGAAAATCGCGGAGAAGTTGTTTTTCTTGACAAACTGGATCTTGTCTTCCATCTTACTCTCAAGGAAGTCTGGCTTATGAGAGATAATAAATGTGTTGGTATGACTTTCCAGTGTCTTTAAGATCTTCATTAGATTGTCTGTACCATCATCATCTAGAGATGAATCAAATGTCTCATCAAGGATTAACAGATTTGTGTTTGTAGAGTTTTTCATCTTTGCTATCTGTCTCCATGCAAACAGTAGACTTAAATCAATACGCATCTTCTCACCTTCTGAGAAATTGTCATATACAAATTCGTCCCTATGTCTTGACTTGATTGACTCTTGAAAGTTATCATCTAAATGGAATGCCACAAAAAACTCAAGTACCTGTAAGTACTTGTTTATAAGGGCATTCATCGCCGGTAAGTACTCTCTAATTATTTTCGTTCGAATACCTGTATCCTTGAGCATCTCAGCGGCTATTTCGTTATATAATATCTCATCCTGAGCTTCAGTTAGATTGTCCTGTATATCAATTAAATCATAGGTCATATCCACGAGCTCTTTAGCTGGCTTATCAATATCAACTTCTTTGACTTGCTTATTGATTAATGCAGTCATATTATTTGTATGAGCCGAGATCTTAGAATTAATATCAGCCATTTCAGATATCTGTGTCTGTACACCATCTAAGGTATCAACAGTAGAATCCATCTTTGCTGTGTTGTGGGTAATCTCTTGTTGTATTTTCCTTGCTTGGTCTTTGACTTCAATAAGCATTGCAGTCTTTAATTGTTTATTAATCTCTTGTGTGCATGTAGGGCAATCATCATTATCCTCAAAAAACTTAGCTCTACCAACAAGCTCTTTCATAACATGATTACATCTACCCTTAGCATCAGTCAAACCTTCTCTGACTTTCCTTAAGGAATTGAGATTGCCACGTAAGCCATCAGGATATTTATCCAATTTAGTCTTTGCAGAATCTATCTTCTTTTGAAGATCTGCTATGTCCTCATTAAATGATTGCTTTGCATCTTTATTAATCTCTTCTAATTGTGTTATATATTTCTTTTGTTGTTCTATTTTATCTTTCTGATTATTCGATGCAACATGTGAATTCTTTGCCCATTCTTTAGCTTGAGCATTACGTGTTTTTAATACAGTCTTCATCTTACTGAATACACCAATGTCTAATAGATCTTCAATGACATCACGTCTATCCCACGCTTTCAATTGCATGAATGGTATAAACGAACTCGAACCGAGAACGACAATTTGATGGAATGATTTATGATTAAGCTTTAATATGTTTTGCTCTAAGAACTTTTGATAGTCTCTAACATTAGTCTGCTGATCTATCATGTTACCATCTTGATATACTTCAAACTTATTTGGTTTAATACCACGTATTATTTTCCAAGTATGTCCGGCAGTATCAAATTCTATAGTGACCACACAACCTTTACCGTTTACTGAATTAACTAAGCCACCCTTTTTGACATTACGATGTGGCTTATTAAATAAAGCAAATGATATGGCATCGAGAATGGTAGATTTACCTGTACCATTTGTACCAACAACAAGAGTAGATCTCGACTTATTGAGATCTATTATTATTGGGTTGTTGCCTGTTGAGAGAAAGTTCTTGTAAGTAAGTTCTTTGAATAATATCATGGGTATATTATATCACAATAAACGTTATTGTACATACTTATTTTTTAAGCATCATATCTAAACCAATACTTTTTGTTTGCTCTAAAAATATATCACAGTTATTATATAATTGTGCAGCAAATAAACCAGTTTGAAAACTTGCAGTCATATCCATTTCTTCTGGATCTATGTCATGTTTTTTAATAGCAAGATTCATAAAATAATTTCCTGGGTCTGATAGTTCACCACAATTCATTTTCCAATATTCAAGACCACCTAAGACCATAAGCACAAGAGACTTGTCTTCAAAGTATTGTCTATACTTTTCTTTGTCTAAACCCTCACTATCTGACCCTTCAACCGTCGACGGTTGTATATCCGGATCTGTTGTTGGGGTTTCATCAGTTACAATCTCTATTGCCTCAGGTTCAGGGCTGAAGTCTGTCCATACTTGTTCAGCCCAAACCACTATTGGCCATGCTATTAATCCTATAATTATACATGTTACTGCAAATTGATAAACTCCCCATAGGAGTCTATCTGGATCATCTTGATCTAGCCTCTTATATCCTCGCATGTTTCTCCTTCACATACCGGTGTCTCGACAACAATCGTGTCATCCATGCCTACTAAACCTTTCATAGTATTCATTTTGTTTTCAAGCATTGCACATCCGGCTACATTAAATAAAACGATAAGACATGCTACCACAAATGCTAACATTGCCCATCTACTTTTTGAAATTTTTTTCATTTTCATTACTGTATCTCCATATCTATAGCATCATTATAGAGACTGTTCATCAGCGTCTTGAGTTTCTCTTTATCAAGATCTGTATTCACACCATCTATATAACTTGCCATTAAGTCAGTTGTATTTTCCACATCTTCTATGTTGGTAAGAACATTCTCACCTAAGAACTCAGAGAAATTTTCAGCTATCTTTAAATCATGTGTATTCAGCTCTGATATCCGTTCAATAAATTTGTCAAACATGAAGGGGTTAGACTTATTCCCAACAATTACTTTAACAAACTTGCCTGTAAGAGTATTTATATCATAATTTGTGTAATCTGTGTCAGTATCATCATAATATATTTTCTCAAATAATGTGAGAGGATTAGCTATTGCCTCTACTGTTTTTGTATCTGTGTCAAATACATGGAAATATTTCTGATCATTTGCATCAGCCCATGTAAATTCCATTGGACATCCTAAGTATCTGATGTTGCCTTGTTGTGAACTTGCATGATAATGACCAGACAAACACATATCAAAATGTGCAAATGGTTCAACACCCATTCCATGACCTATAGGTTGTTTAATACCTCTCATCATTTCAAATCCTTGCAACTCTAAATGAGCCATTACAATACCTTTATTACTAGCTAAGAAATTCATAGAGTTATCGTAATTCTCTGGGTTAATCCATGGTACTAAATGTACATCGCATCCATCATAGTTTAAAGTAGATGCCTTCATTATAATATTGATATTGCTTGTATAGTATCCTAATAGTTCTTTAAGAGAACAGAGCTCATTTGTATTCTTATGAAATACATCATGGTTGCCTGGAATAATATCCATTGTCATACCAGCTTTTTTCATAGGCTCAAGGAAATGTCTGCGGTTAGCATTAAGAGCTTTAAAGTTTACAAACTTCCTATGGTCATAATAATCTCCGAGATGTATTATATGTTTTATATCATTGTCTTTGCAGAATGGAAAGAACAATTCATTATAAAACCTTTCTTGAAAGTCTATGAATATCTGTGATGAATTCCTGACACCGCAATGGGTATCATTCAGTATTGCTATCTTCATTTAAATGGATCTCCTGTTAACCATACAACTAAACTATATCTTATTCCCTTTGTTACTGGATCTACCTTATGCCATATATCAGCTGGGAATACAGCAATCGAACCTGGAAGTTTTAAATTCTCATTCAATCTAGGACTAGTCTTACCATAATGATTTTCAGCATCGATATAAAATTCTCCACCTTCATAATCATCATTAAGATTTACAGTAACACTTATCTTTCTTATTTTACCTTCCGAATCTGGTTGCCTTATACTTGTATCTCTATGCCAATTATAAAATTGTCCTGGTCCGTATTTTGTGAATTGAAGCATGTGTACAGGATCCCATTGGAAATTCCAACCAGCTTCTCTATTTGCCCTCTCAACAAAAGGTAGTATATAATCAAACAACCAAGGATCATATAACCAGACTACGTCTGAATCTCTTTTATCACTAATAACACCACCACTAGTTGTTGCCCTCTTTGGACTTTGTGATAAACCATGGTCTATTATTTCTTTACATATTTCTGGAGCCAATGCACTTGCAAAGGTCCAATCATAATTCTTCAGCCTCATTCTCTTTTCCGCAGTGTGGACAATATAATTTCTTTGGTTTCCAATCGTGTTCCATAGTAGCAATGCTCCAATAGGCAGAACAATATTGACATACAAAATGCCATATCGTTTCTTTGTCTACTCTCATTTAGATACTACTCTATGCTTAGCTTCCCATCCTAGTTCCTTTAATTTTGTTATATCCGCACATGTTTTTATACGTTCTGTTTTTGGATTCTCTGCTCTTATCTCAGGTGTTCTATAAGGCATTAATTTTGCAGCTACCTCTTTTAAATTGATTGACTCACCTGTTCCAATATCTTGCACCTTACCCTTCATTATATCATAGTTTTCGATCAATGTACATATAGCAGAACATAAATCTTCTATATGAGTCCAATCTCTCTCATGATATCCATTTATATATTCAACTGATTCAGGATCTTCTGTCATTCTATGATACATCATATCCTCTCTTCCTGGATAAACTGTATGAGGTCTAAAGCCTACAAAGTCATGTCCATCTAATTCGTTAATCTTTTTAGTTGTAGCGTACGGGTTAGTCCACCATTCATAAGCATTTGAACTTGATGCATACATACATTTTATATTACGTCTATAACAAAATTCAAATACCTTTCTCGTACCATGTACGTTTGTATCAAAATATTCATCAGGCCAATCTAAAGATCTACGAACTCCAGTCAATGCAGCTAAATGAATAACCATATCAAAACTGCCATTTATATAATCGAATTCTGTTATCTCACCAGTATAACCATATATTCTATGTCCTGCCTTTTCTAAGTATGGTGCAAGGTGACTTCCTATATAGCCAGATGATCCTGTCATTATTATATCCATCTACGATCCGCCTTTATATCATCATTAATTTGTCTTGCTTTTTCTAATAAGGTTAATTTACCATGGCTAGATCTTAGAAATGCACTTGTATCTTTTGGAAAACACATACCACCAAATCCATATTCTCTATCTGGTCCAGGAACCATCATATGACTTGAACCAATACGTTCGTCTAATGAAATGCATTCAGTTAATTCATCAAATCCTTTGGGACCAAAGAAGTCTCTTAACTCATTAAAGAATATTACCTTTGTGGCTAGGTATGAATTAATTGCATATTTTGCAAATGCCGCTGTTCGTTTATCAGTAAACTTAACATTGTCCATAACAATACCAGCATGAAGAAATACATCATACCAAAATCGACATTGACGTCCACCGAAGATAGTAAATCTTTGATGTAAGAATTCACTTAGGTTATCAGCTTCTGTTAAAAACTCTGGATTAGTTGTTAGATATGGATCATCACCTAATAAATCTATAAGCTCAATTGATATCGTTGACTTAATTAGTATAGGTGTTCTTGGTGCAACCTTACGTATTTCTTGTACATATTGTTCAACAGCCATATCATCACATTCACCTACAGGACCTTGCGGTGTCGGCAAAGTTAATATAATACCATCATAAAAGTTATAGTCAGCATAGTTACGAATTCCATCATCTAATATATTCATATCAAGAGGTGGGTCTAATACTGCCACATCGTATGTTTCATTTTGTAATAAACCAGCATGTACTGCTTTACCTACTATACCAAATCCTACTATTAAAAATCTTCTCACCACTCTATCCATCGTTCATTACCTTTTCTAATCCTTTTTTCTTTTTAACCTTCTCTGATTTTTCAAAGTCTTTAATTTGAGTATCGACTTCTTTAATCTTAGATATTTTTTCACGAAGTGTATCAAGGAATGACTGGTCAATAGGACTATTTACATCAATGCTAGATACAAAGTCTTCTATATTGGCTTGCTCCATGAATTTAAATTTGATATCTGATTGCTTTTTCTCTTTAACGATTCTACGTATAAAGGCGAAGTAAGCTATCTGTGTGAAATAAGAAAATGCATTAGGCTTACCGGTTCTCGTGCTTGCATCTATTCTATAATTGTATATTGCTTTAAGACAGTTCTCAACTCCATCCATAACCATCTCATCTCGATATGTGTATCGTACAAAGTTTGGTTTATGGGATAGACCTTCACAAATCTTCATAAAGCATATAGCAATATAATCTGGTACTACTGGATTTTTGTCTCCATTTATCTTGGCTTCATTTGCCTCGGTCACATAGTCAACGACAGCATATGAAAACTGTCGGTTATTTACGTAATGGGGTTTGTCTCTTGGTTTAATTTTTTCAGTCATAATATCTCCATGTTATATACATTATATCACAAAACGCTTAATTGTACATACTTAAATACTAAAAGATGAGCCACATCCACATGTTGTTTTAGCGTTTGGATTACTTATTTGAAACCGTGCCCCTTGTAAGTCTTGGACATAATCGATTGTTATTCCTTCTAGATATTGATAGCTCATAGGGTCTATCAGAACTTGTACACCATTTTTCTCAATACTATAATCACCATCAATTGATGTCTCATCTAATTTAAAACCGTAACTAAAGCCTGAACATCCACCACCAGATATATAAACTCTTAGGTTTTCGGTTGCTGATTTCATTCCAGCTACTTTGTCTGCGGCATTACTAGTTATTTGCATATTTATTTTCGCGAAAGTATGTACATTGACCTATTTATATGATATAATAAGAGAGTATCTCTGCGGAGGGACAGTATATAATTAATGGGTGGTGGCGTTTCCTTTAACCATCCTCATCTCATCTGCCAACAATTCCTTATCTTGTTTAATCTCATCTAAAATTATTTTCATATAATGTGCTTTAACATCATCATTAACATCTGAAGTAATCATAACATTAAAATCCTCAAGGACGTGTAATTTTTGATTTGAGAATGGTAACCATGGAGTCATAACATAACGATTGTCTTCTTCAACTATTACTTTCATTGGTTCTTCTATACCAATTAATGCACCACTTGATTCTTCATCTAAATCATGTGTGTATGCAAGAATTGATTCGCCTGAAACCAATTTATATAATTTGACTGGTATGTCTGATATGTGTTCTGGATAGTTCTTTTCCATATATGTATTTATAACAATTTAATTTCGTGCATCTTAAATTTAAATCTTTCTTTAGAGTATATCTTAACGCGTTCTGCGGCATGGTTAAGTGTAAAATTCTTATTAGATTTCCAATGTAGGTCATCGGCTATGTCATATATCTTGGTATCTAATGTGCTCTTTCTTAATCCCCTACCAATAGATTGTAATACTCTTATCTGAGATTTAGATGGTGAGGCAAATATTATATTATGTAGGTTAACTATATTAATGCCAGTAGAGAATGTACCATATGAACATACTAATATAGCGTTAGACTCTTGTTCAGTTATAGCTCTAATTTCTTCGCGCGTGTCAGCGGGTGTCTTACCACTCACATAGAATACTTTTCTTTTATTATCTGTTGCTTTATCGATTGATCTAAACAGCGGTTCGCCATGCTTCTCCACGTACTGGAATAATACTAATGTATTACCCTTTAGATCGATAGCTAAATTCTTTATAAAGTTATTTCTCTTCTCATTTGTAACAATCCAATCTACCTCATCCTGATATTTCATCTTACTTACTTCTTTACAATGCTCTTCTTTATGTTTAAGTAACAATATGTCAATTGATATGTTTGCAAGATCTCCTCTATCAATAAGAGCTTTAGAGGTTGTGATGTTTTTATGTGGTCCGAATAGACCTTCTAGAACAAGCTTATGTGTTTGTGTACCATCAAGAGTACCTGTAAATCCAAATCTATATCTTGCATTAACACATTTAGTTAATATACTTGTCAATGATTTAGCTTTAAAATTATGTGCCTCATCACCTATAACCATACCGAACTGTTCAAAGTATCCCTTCTGCATTTTGTATATAGATTGCCATGTGGATATATACACTCGTTTAGTCTTATGGCCTTTATCAAGACCTGCCATAATCTCATGGCAATTATCCGTAACAAAAAAGCTATCATCATTATCTGCATACTTGCAGAAGTCGGTATACATTTGTCTAACAAGGGAAGTGGTAGGTACAATCAATAATACTTTATCTTCATTACGAGCTAAAAAATATCTCATAAGGAGATATATTATTAATGATTTACCTGAAGCTGTAGGAGATACTAGAAGACCTGACCTCGTTCGAATACCATGTTCAATAGCTTCTAACTGATAGTCTCTTAGTATATGTGGTATTGGTAATGTTTCAAACCAAGACATATCGACAGGGTAATCCATTCCTGGAAGATTATATTTACTTGGTGGTTCTTTTAATATTGATTGAAGCTCTATATTTCTGTCTAAACAAAAAGCTTTTATATGACCAAATAATCCAGAGTATATGGATTGGTCACGCATGTTAAGTAATCTGAGTTTGCCATCCCATAGTTTGTTACGGAATTGAGGCATGAACTTATAGCCAGGAACAAAGAACGTAAAATATTCTGCTAGTTCCTGTATAATGCCTTTGTCATCACAGTCCACATAGATAAAGGCATTGTCTTTAACTTCTACTGTTAATATCATACACCTGCTTCAAAGGATCTCCATTTTATAATGTTACCAATATTCTGATGTCGCCATCTTATAGTATTCATTATTTCTTCAATAGTTTCTACTTGAATCTTTTGTACTTCTAATAGTGCTTGTGATCTTTGGATATCAGTATCAGCATCATAATAATAATTCATATCACCTTTAAGTGGTTTATTTAATCCACCGAATGGATCATACTCCCACTTAAATTTATCTATTTCTTCTTTAGATAACTTTCCATTATAGTAAAGCCATTTATCTTTGAGCAATGTCTTATACTCTAAGTCATATTTCTTACGTGTCATTTTAGAAATGGTAAGTAACTCTAAGTACTTACTATGGATACGTGCCATCCTTATAGTAGTATCATCTAATTTTAGTTCATCGATCTGGCCATCTTTCTTCCACATCTCAAGTATTTCAGTTGTATTCATAATGTATTAATATTTATATCCGTATTAAAATCGTTTAACCATGGGAATGTTTTCTTCCAATCGCATCCTCTCCTTCTGTCTATATCTGTCAATTCAGTCTTAAGTAATTTAATCATCTCATAATTGACAGGCGTATTATCTATTGACTTTTCATATCCTCTCATTAGTTCATAGATACGATATTTCCATACACCTTTGTCTAACTCTTCATATAACCTTTTAAAATCATCTGCAAAGAATCCTGCTGGGAATATATCAGGTGCCATATGATTTGGCCATACAACAAAATTACCAGAGATGTATATAGGTTTTATCTTTGAATTCTCTTTCACACCTGACTTTACTTCAGGTGCCTTTTCTCTTAATGGATTTCTTAGATTATTCCAATAGTTTAATCTTGTTACTAATTCTGGCATAGCCCTTATTGTTGTAGCGGCCATAGTCATGTGGATTTCTGTTTCTATATCTTTATAATCTAATGCAAGTATACCAAGATTCCTATCGAACTCTTCTAGCTTTGATCCCCAACGTGTATACTCATGTGCCTCTCCCCAACAATCAATAGAACAAATAATTCTTATATGACCTAGGTTACCTATTGCACGTAAGAATTCTATATGATCCATAGTATCACGAAATCTTTGTTCAGGACATTTTAGATTAGTAAATATAGTTAACTCTAAATTAGGGCAAGGGTGAGATTCAAAGAAGTCTAAATTCTCTAATAACTCTGGTTGAAAGAATGGTTCGCCACCTAATATATTATATTTAACTAATGGCTTATGATTATCTTCCATCCATTCCCAGAACTCATTTTTTATTCTTTTAAAATTCTCTTTGTCTTGAAAGAAGTCTAATGCATAGTCATTAATATTTTGTGTTAAACCCCACTTTTTATTTTCGGCTTCCCATGTAGAACTATATTCAGCAGAGCAATATATACATGCTTGATTACATACATTACTAAAATACATTTCTAATATTGTGCAGTTAGTTGTACTAAAGAGTTCAGATTTCATGCTATTGGCTTCCATTCTATCTGAAATACCACCAGCATCTTCTATCTTTTTACAATACTCACAACCTTTACCTGGCCATTTACCTTCCAGCATAAGTTTACGCGTAGCCATTTTAGTAGGGGTATGATGAAATTTACCAAAGTCTCCCTCAGGTATCTTATCATATGTGGTTCTATGGCAACTAGCGGATGTACCTTCGCTTAGTTTTATAGATGACCATACAAATTTTAATGCGCACGTAGGATCTTTAAGACCTGTGTGCTTATTCCAATTACTATCCATGGTTATATTATATCATAGTTTGCGCAGTTTGTACATACGTTGTAAACCTGTAGTTGAATCTATTACATCGAATCCCATGCGCGATCGGCATTCTTGAAATTCATTCCAGGTAATAGTCTCTGAATCAAAATCAATATCATTTGGTACATCATTGTTTCTCCATATAGCTATACCTGTTTCTCTGTCTATAATAAAATATTCTTTCTGTAATTTTAGTATGTCGAATGAAGCTCTCCAGCTTGTACCACAACGCGGTGCATCATTTTTTTGATCTTCTTCAAACGGCCAAATAGCTTGTTGCTCTCCGGGTGGTAACATATCATGCAAGATTATAATCCCTCTAGGTCTTAGAATTTTAACTGAATTACAGAAGTCTTGCCAGACTTGTTTATGTTCATGCAACCCATCAATAAAGATGACGTCATATTTCATTAGGTTAACCGCAAAGAATTCATCGCTAGTCATACGTAATGTTCCACCTGAGTTCGGATCGATTCCGACTTTGTTTTTTACTTTGATCTTATCAAAGTTTTCGTTATATGCACAGCCTATTTCTAAATAGTCTTTAGCCTTAATAGCTTGGATTGCATGGTTGATTATATCAGATCTACTTAGCAAAATAATCTTGCATACCGCCTTCGCGATATGTATCTAAAGTTAAACAATGTAAGCCACCATCCCAAAAATTTCTATGTCTAAATCTACAGTATATCGGTTCTATATTATGTTTCTTTAATTTATCGTGAACTTCTTTTTGATAGTTTAATGATAGGATAACCTCTTCAGATATACTAAGCATATTAACTTCAAATATACTTTCTTCTGCAAAACCAGTCCATTCACTTAGATAGCTATCTACAAATTTGACAAGCTCTGGATTTGATTTAGCTTGAGGTGTCCACCATCTACCTTCTGTAATATCTTTCTCTAACCTCCATGAATTAAGTCCATTCCATTCATGAGCATTATCAGCTTGCATTTGATTTGGATTTTGAATTCCAAGAATATCCCAACCTGGAAGAGTCTCTTTAAAAATGTTTCCATCTATCCATGGTGTATGAATAACCAATCCTGGTTTTGGTAAACACATTGCTCCATCAGTATGTCCTCCCGCTGTTATTGCAGAAGTAGATTTAAATTGTGGATACTTATCTAAAACCCATTCGCCTAAATTAGTTTTATCCTCTTCATCAATAATAAGTTTATTGCCTACACGTATAATTTGAGGAGCCCAAAAAGTATTACTGTAAGTGTGAGGGCGATCGTTTATGCTAAAGCCGGAACCATCCCTCTCTATTAAATTTTTCACTGGATAATGATCTATAATATCAGGATTAATTTTATATGGATTAGTAAAGTCTGAACCAGTAAAAAGAATCTTATCACCTAAAGTAATCCAATTATCTCTTGGCATAAGACATGGTTTCCAAATAAAATCAATAACTTCATTCTTTCCGAAGGCATCCATTACACTCTGAATAGTATCAAACATATCCTCTTCACGAACTCCATCCATTGAATTCCTTGGTGGTTGAATTACTTCAACACCCAAATCCTCAAGCGTCGTGCGGATATTTGTTAAGTCTTCATGGGTTTCATACAAGATTTGCTGGAGTAAATCCCGAAGTTTAGGGTCACCAACAGTTTCAAAAAACTCTGGTTCAAATACATTACCGAGGATTACCTGTTTTAAAGGGTCCCAACCGTTATATGCATTTGCTTTATTTATTTTGTACTGGTTCGAATCCATCTATTGTCCACCTTCCATCTATCCAAGCTGCTGGACTCATTATCTCAAATCCATCTATCTTTTGTTTATATTCATCTGCTCCACCGATATACAGATACTTAAATCCTTTTTCTTTATAATATGCACACTCATGTCTTAAGCTAGCAAGGCCCAAATGTAATTTAGGTCTTCTATAATCCCAAGCAAACTGATAAGCTTCAGCATTTTCATTATCAAATTCACATATCATACTAAATCCTACCATTATTTTTGAGTCACCATGATTATGATAATCATCATAAAGCCCATCATGATTTGTATCATAATATCCATGGATAGTATTTTCTTCATACTCGATTGGAAATAATGGCATTACACTATTAAATGCATGATGATTACAATACTTATAATATATGTTATCTAAATCCTGTGGCATACGTGGATAATAATCTATAATATCTGTATTATCTATTTTGCTATAATTAGTTTTCTCTAAATTAATCCTCGCATATGAGTAACTCATTTAAATCTCCAATTAACTACGTCATCTAAATTCTCTTCTGACCAATTATCATAATAACCTTGGTCTTTTAATGCTAAGCTTTTCCTATTGATAACGCTAAGTCTTTGTACTAATACTAATATACATTTGCCAAAATTCATTTTGACACCATTAATAATTTCTGGGTCATTTGGATGATCTTCTAATGCAACAATATCATGTGGCATTGCTACAGCATTAAATTCCATTATTAAATGATTTAAATTATAAGGTGTATAATTTTCTGTAGCTGTATATAAACATACAACTTGATGTGAATCAGACCAATTATTTATTACATCAGCTAATGATTTACCAAGGTCATCTGTTTCTATATATTTAACTAATGCAGCTTTTGCATACGGGCATGGTGTTTGGTTTAGCGATTCATTATGAACTGAGACAAACTCCTCAATCCACTGTTCGATATTTGATCTCATTATATAAAGGTTTCATTAGATGAATTCGTAGTATGAATAATTGAATGTGGCAACTGCAGTAAGATATTCTACATCGGTTGTCGTGATATCAAATGGTAACGATGAAAGACTAGTCGGGTAAGCATCGATAAAATTGATTTGTTTTGTTACATTATTAGCCGAGTTCATAACAGTTAGGGTTAGATCTCGTACATGATTGTTGCCAATAATTGCTTGTTGATGGTTTGTCTCTATCCCCATCTTCATCCAATCAAAGATCTCTTTATAGTTTAAAAGATCCTCATCGATTAGATAACTTAATTCTAATGGGGCAAACATTACTTTATCTGCAGCCATTGCAACATTTACTTGTTTAAATGTTACAGGTGCACCTTCCGCAGATACGTCTGGGAGCATCATAGTCTGTACTGTAAACTGAGCGCCAGAATATGTCTGGCTATCTAGAGTCATTACGAACGATGATGGATTTAAAAAGTTTGGCATATTATATATTTATACGAAAAATTTCTTGTAATCATTAATAAGTTCTTGTATATTTGGCAACGGTTCCTCTTCTATTTCATTACATAATTTATAGTATTGCCATATATCACCTGACAATAATTTACCCATATCGATTTTAACTATATCACCGTATGGTTCTTCCTGGTCAACAAACCAATCCCATTCAGTCCAGCCTTGTTCTATAACGGGACTACCAAGTTCAAGCTTATTCCATCTAGCAATAAATTCTTCTCTCATTGTTGTTACAATAGGATATATTACTTTAACTGGATTTACTTCACTAAATACTAAATCTCTTAATGGTCTATCAATATCATGTGGCATTGCAATAGGATCTCTTAATTCATGAAGAGGAACTATCTTTATACAATCCTTCTTTGTATTACTTATTACGTGTTGTCTAGATTCTTTAAATGTTTCTTTTTCGGTTTCCCAATCTGCTCCCCAACAACCAATATCAAGGCCTGATTCTTTTACATGTTTAGGGTATTTAGGAAAATTATCATGTTGATTAATTAACCAAGCTAACCATGTGCCTGCCATTCCACCTTGATATAATACCAAATAATTCATGTACTATTTATAGTTAAAAAAAATCCCCCAATAAAGGGGGATCTTCTTTTGTAACTTTAGAAAATTACAGGCCTAAGACCTTACGTTTTCTGTAGTATACGTTGTTACCATTACCTGCAGTAACAAATGGATTGTCAGCTACGCCGTAACGAGTTTTGAATCCGATTCTTGGTTGGAAGTCATTCTCACCAATTGTCTTCATCATGCTTAATGGAACGTATGGGCAATAGAACATACCAGCGTCATAAGGGTTAGTACCTTTATAACCAATAGTAAAGTAGTCTACGCTTGCATAAGGATCAATATAGATCTTCATTGAACCATAAACAGTACCAGCAAACAATGAACCTGAAACATCAGATGTCAATGATTGTGGACCGCTAGTACCCATGCCAGTATCCATAGCGCCTGCAGCATTTAATGCAGCAGCAACACCATGAGAAACGATAGCCCAGTTACCTTTTCCACGACGAGTAGAAACAGCAATTGTATTAGCTTCGATTTCCATAGCTTGTACTAAGCTTTTAGCTTTCTCAGCAAACCATCTGCCGTCGGTATCGACGTTACCAGCAAAGTTAAAGTTACCTGCAGCATTACCACGAGTGGATGTTACAGAGTTAACGTTTACTAGACGGATGATTTCACGATTCATTTCAGCAAGAATCTCAGTTGACAAAATGTTTGCCAGCTCAGTTTCAGCAGAAAGACCATGAACAGCCTTAAGGTCTTGCGCTAATTCAGTAGTGTACTCAGCTTTAAGAGCACGAGACTTTGCAGTCACAGTAGTCTTATCGATTGAGAACGCCATTTGAGGAATAGCAGGACCAGAGTTACCTTGTGCTTCAGCAGTTGCCGTAGTGTTACCAGAACCTGGCTGATACTCGTGTACAGTATCTGAGTCAGGACCAGCTGTATCTTCCGCAGCGAACGGATCGCTTGAGTGCGTAGATAAGTCACCAGAAGGAGCACCAGAAAATTCAGTGTCCGCTTCATCGAATAACGCTTCGTCACCAGTTTGGCTAGTGTAACGAGATTTCATTGCAAAGATCAGACCAGTTGGTCCAGTCATTGGCTGTACGCCAACAAGATCAAATGCAAGGAGGTTAGGAGTAGCACGTCTCACTAATGAGATAAGTACTGGATCCCAAGTATCAATGTTACCCGCGCCAGCAGTTGAGCTAGATGCGCCCATAGCGTTTGCAGCAGTTTCATGCAAAGCACCAATGTGTGCACGCTCTTCAGCGAAAGCTTTTTCTTGGTTCTCAAGAACAACCGCAGTTACTCTGCGTTTGTGCTGATCAGTTATACTGCCAGCTTCTTCAGAATCAAGTACAGGGGCCCATTTTTCCTGTAGTATTTGTTGATTAATTTCCATTTTAATATTCTCCTTAATATGGATTATTTACGCGAAAGTGCGCTAAGATATGACTTCATTTGATCAGAAATATCTTGGTCTTGTGTATCCTCAGTAATTGCATCTACATCTTTTGCATCTACCGCGGCATCTTTGTTAAGGTAAGATTCCTTAATTGTTGCTACCTTTTTAGCAAAGTCTTCATTAGAGTCGGCTTCAATACCTTCAACTAATTCAGATAATTTTGCAGTTTCAGTTGCAGCTAAACCTTTACATGCTTCACTAACTATTTCTTTTCTTTCAAAAGTTTTAACTTTCTCAGAAAGTTCCATAGCACGAGCAGTAGCATCATTCAACTGAGCTTTAGCATCTTTAGCTTCTTCAGACAGAGAATCTAAGATATCTCCAGCGTCCGTAGGAACATTGATGTGGTGCTCGGCAAATAATGTACCAAGTGATTCAATAAATGATTCAGTGATTTCAGACTTCAAAGAATGCTCAATTGCAACTTCGTTATCTGTCATCCAGTTTTCAACGACATACGTTAAGTACCCGTCTACTTTATCAACTAAATCTTCTTTAATAGCTTCAACTTCACCAGCCAAATCAGATGCATAACGCTCTTCTAATTTTGCTGTTTCAGCGTTGACTTTTGATGTAAGTGCTGCTTCAAAAATAGTAGCCGCTTTATCTTTAAAGCCTTCAGACAATGTGTCCTCGTCCTTAACTAATGCTTCCACGTCTTCTTTGAATTTACCTTTACCTTTTGACTCAACGGTATCACCTTCAGTACCATCATCCGACTTGACTTTCTTTTTCTTAGCCGGTGCTTTACCTTCAGTGTCCTTCTCGTCATCATCTACGACTTCAGTCTTAGCTTTTTTACTTTCTTTCTTAGCTTTGCCTTCTTTCTTAGATGCTTTAGTATTTTCTACTTCACCTTCATCTTCGTCGCCTTCTTCTTCATCGCCCTCTTCTTCTTCATCGTCTTCCACTTTAGCTGCTTTAGCTTTAGCTTTTTCCGCTGCTTCAAAGATTGCGTCAAGGCCTTCTTTAGACATTTCTGTCAAAGAAGCTTGTATTGCTGATACTGTACGAGCTGCTGTTAGAGGTGCTTCGGGGATATCTAAATCCGCTTCAGCTTCTACTTGCGTATCCTCAACAATAACCTCATCTACTGTTTCATCAATACTTTCGTCTTTAATAACTTCAGACATTGTATTCTCCTATAGAGATTATAGTTTAGAGAGGAAATGCTCAAAACCTGCAGACTGTTGCTCTTCCGAGTAACTCTCTTTAATAGGCTCTTTCACTTCTGTCTCACCTTTTTCAATTGTCATAGTATAATGACCAGGTCTATCCATCTCGTAAGATACTCCTTCCATAATGCCATTTACATAAGCATTAGGGGCAGAAGGATCTTGTACGATATCGATAGTGTTAAGTAGAAAATCATCCTTAACATAATTAACCCCGTCTTTCATACTAAGACTTCCCATACCACGACTAGACACTCCAAGTTGTACGCCACCCTCGACCAAACCTTTTACAATCTGACCCATAGGGGTATCCAAAATAAGTGCTTTTCCCATCACATTATTACCATCCCAACTAAGTTCGGTAATTCTGTGAGAAACTTTATCCAAATTAATGGAAGGGCCATCAGGGTGATTCAATTCACCAACTGCACGACCTGTAATAACTTGCTCATTGACAAATTTGTCAACGGCCTGTGTAAGAACTTCACGCGTATATATACGACCGTTTTTGTTCTTGTTTTCTGCTTGCATAAACACACCTTCTAAGAAAGTACTTTTCTTACCGGTTTTTTTATTCTCTTCAATAGAAAAACCAAGTTGGTGTTGAATATATTCCGTAATTAACTTCATTTAAGCTCCCATTAAATTGAGGAAATCCTTTAATCCATCTTCAGCACTTTTCAAATCTTTAAATTTGTCAAGCTTAATTCCATCAATATATAGATTGAATTTGTTTGTTATGACTGCAGATGTTTTCTTTTTCTTTCCAAGTTTGGTTAATTCCTTGGCTACCTTTTCACCCGACGGGAGCTTTAATTTAGCTTCAATTACTTCATTGAATGATTCCTTAAACGTCAGCATCTGTTGCAACTTCTCCCTCTGGTGTCTCCACCGCAGGTTCTTCTACTGCTGGAGCATCGTTCGTCGCTCCATACATTTTAGAAGCAACTTCTTGTTTATGATTATTCAATGCGCTTAATATTTTATCTTGCATAATACTATTAAAAGTATTGTTGCTCTTCTGCGCATCGCCCGTTTTTATATTGTCAATTAGTGTTCTTGTGCTCATAATATCTCTGTATAGTATTTATAAAAATGTTTATTTCCAGTAAACTTTATGTATACTTATTGTTTATATAGGTGCATTTGATAAATCTGGATTAATATCACCTGGTTCGATAGGATCTTTCTTGTTATCCTTCGCTATTTGTTTAATCATCTCATCATCCAATTTCAGAATATTGCGGCGGACCCAGTCTTTAGACCAGAACGTACCAATATATTCGTCCATCATTTGAAGAGTTTCTATACGTTCCTTAAGGATTTCAGTATCTTTAAGTTCAGCATAGTAATTATCTCTAGAATACTCAACAACAATGTCTTCACGGATGTTTACCCAGTCGCTTGGCACTATAATCTTTTTAAGGATCAATTGTCTCTTAAGCGCTTCATAGAATAATGTTGAGAATTTACCACGGCAACGATCTATAAACTTTTGAAATTTAAGTTCATCACGAGTGATTTCTGAGGAACGACCAACAGAAAATGCATCTGCTTCTGTTAATCGTGACATAGGAATATTTAAAGCCCTATATAATTTGTTTTGGAAGTATTGTATATCTTCAATCTCACCAAGGTTTGAACCACCTGGAAGAGTATCGATTTCTGTACCACGGCCGCCTTCTCTACGTGGCAACCAAAAGTCTTCCATGACATTACGATGGATCTTCTCATCTTTTAGATTACCGGTAGAAGGATCATATACAACCTTATTACGATACTTATTCATCGTGTTATTAAGGTATTCTTCAGCCTTACCCTTAGGTAGATTACCTACGTCTATATAAAATATACGACGTTCAGGTGCTCTTGATATACGATAGATGACAAGTGAGTCTTCCATCATACTTAATTGGTTTAAAGGTTTAAGGGCTTTATTTAAGTAGCCAATAACCTTATTGCGTTCTTCGTTTAATAGACCTGAGTTAACTTGAATAATAGCATCAGGATTAATACGTAAGCCTTCTGCGTTATTAATTAATACATCATCTTGATAGAGGTAATATTCTTGGCCTTCTTTTTCAAGTTCAGCACCGGTCTTAGGGTCTTTAACCTTTTCGACTTCTTTAATCTTACGAATCTTTGTTGGATCTATTTGTCTTAGTTCTAATATACCAGCATCAGGCTTAGATTCATTAATAATAACATGATAAAATAAACGTCCATCTACATACCAACGTCTAAATGTATCGTATGATGACATAGAGAAGTTAGTTAAGTTTAGAATTCTATCGAATTCTTCCATGATTAGATCTTTAACATTGTCTGCTTGATCTAAGTTATCAAGATTTAATTTAACAATAATGCCGTTCTCATCTGTGATTGCTTCATTACATATATCTTCAATCGCCATATCCACTTCTGGATATGCTGATATCGAACGGTACTTCATTATTAATAGTTTATCTGACTCGAACTTATCTCCACTAAGATCCATATATTGACCAAAGTGTCCACCAGTTGGGGAAATTTCGTACGCGCCATCCTCATTCTCGGTTGCGAATGATAAAGGTTTCTTTTTATCTTCTATTGCCTTTCGTTTAAACTCAAAGCCAAATAGTGTTACGCCGTTATTTTCTGCCATACATTCCTGTTCCTAATTCACTCTTTCTTAAATATATTTATAACACTTAAGAAAGAGTGCCTTTCGGCACTCCTTATGTTTATCGATGATTTACGTTGTAGTATCAGACTCCCAATATTGAACTTGCAGTTCAACAGTGAATTCTTCAATAACATTTTCTGAATCATACGAAAGTTCAATCGCACCCAAAGTAGTTGGGAAACAACCTCTGATATCGTATTTTTTAATACTAGTACCAGCTTTATCTAGTTGTTCAACGACCATGTCAGCCATATAACTATCTGGCTTGATTATACCAGTATTGTTATTATGACCATTAATCATGTTCATCCAATCTTCATATGCATTTCGTACATCAAAGTCATTGTCATTAATGACCGTGATCGTCCATGGTTCAAATGTTCTATCACCAGCTATCTGTAACGTACGACCCCTAAATGGAACTGGAATAGGAGCAATAGTACTTGCTGGCAACGATGCCATCTTTGTCATGTATGACGCCTTCGTTGAGTTTGGCTTTATAATTAAACCGGGGAAGTTCTGTGTGACCTGAAATAAATTAGGTCTTGCACCGCCACCAATTAATTGGCCTTTCATATCATCTACGCCTAAAATAGCCATTAGTTACCTCCTGCAATTTCAGAAAACTCTACGCCAGTTCTCGTAGCGATAAAGTTTAGTGTTATATAGTTAATAGATCTTGCAGGTTTGACATAAATATCAGCAACAAACTTATTGGTATCAATAATTGCTCCTGTATTATTTGTGCCATCACAAACTACTTTAAAGTCCGTAATACCTCTACGACCCTTAACGTCTCTTAAAAATGGTTCAACCATGTTTCTGAATTGAGCCCTTGTAAATTCATCATTAAATTCGAATAATGATGCTTTCGATGCTGTGCTAACAGCCTTCTCTAATACGATAAACAATCTACGAACGTTAATTCTATCGAACGCTGATGGTTTAGCTTGTAGAGTTTTGTCACCAAATAACACTGTACCCGCACCAGGAAATGTAACAATAGGGTTTACACCTGTCTTGTATAGAGCATCTCTATCTGCCTGATTAGGATTATATGCTAGTTTAGTAACGTTACGAACATTACCACGTGTAAAACCTGCCGGTGAGAACCAAGCATCAGCAACTAAGTCGGCGTTAGCCGTTAGTCCTGCTGTTGATCCAGCCGCACAAATCCAACGATATACATCATTGTACTTGTCATACACATATAGAGAACCAGAATCCGCAAAGCCATAAGACGTTGAGGTTGCTCCTGTTCTCCATGCTGCTATTGCTGTTAAAGCCGCAGCCGCTGTTACATTTACTGTTGCCGCTCTCTCTGGTGAGACAAAGCCAACCGCATCTTTTCTTGCTGCACATAAAGCTGTAATATAATTACTTAGTGTAATATTATCAGTCGCGCTCAGTGAAGAGTTTGATTGAAACATTAAGCTCATGTCCATTGTTTCTGCATCGGCGAAATATGCAAGAGCTGTAGTAGTCTCACCTACAGTTAGTACATTATCATCAATACCACCACTTAAGGCAATATAAAATGATGCAACATTTGTAAATGCATTACTAGTTGCTGATTCACCTGCATCTGTCAAAGCTGCTGGGTGATTACCGATATAGACCCATTCTGACTGGGAATTAACGACATCTTTATAGTATAAAGATTCTCCGCTAGTGCCCTTAACATCACTTGCTTGCGATAGATAAGTAAACTTTTCAAGTATGGTACCTTCTGTACCAGTAATTGTTCCGTTTGTATCATAAACAAATATGTGTATTTCATCATTAGAACCGCCTACCGCTGCTGCTCCTGCTGATGTTCCAGCTATACTTTCAACATGTGTTGCTTGCCATGCTGTTAGTGCTTGTGTTGCTGTCGCGACGGATACACCCACCGCGTTACCTGTAACACCAGGGTATCGGGCTTGCGTCCAGTCTCCTGCTGCAGGTGTTTGACCGTCAAATACGGTCTTGTTTTGTGATAGAATACCAGTACCTGATGCCGTGGCATTTAGTGCTGATGCTCCTACAGCTCTGACAACCTTTAAAGCGCTGCCATAACTTAGAAATTGGGCTGCCGTGAGAACACTTTCAAAAGTATTCGCATCTGGCTTTCCAAACGTTTCGATCAGTTGTGTTTCCGATGATACAGTGACAACTTCATTAACAACTCCCCAGGCAAAACTTCCAGCCATGGCTCCTGATGTTGTTGATACTGACGGTACTACATTGGTCAAATCGATTTCTTTTACCTGTACTCCAGGCGAAACTAGATTAGCCATCTAAACTCCTTCATGTTATTGATAAGATTATTCATAATAAGGATTTTCTCAATATACTTATTTATACTACTTAAGCTTTCCATATTTGCCAACCCTTCCCAAATGGGTGGTCATCATCATTTTGCTGTGGTATAATACCTACTGGTATGACTTCATCTTCTAATTGTTTAACTTTTTCCTTGTATAACATTTGTTTCATATCTACATCGGTTGATTCTGCAAAGAAAGGAGTAGATGTGAACCATCCAAACATAACTAAATTCATCATGAGGTCATCATTTGAATTATGATCTGCTTGGTAAGATGATCCTTTTGCTACAAATGTACTCATCTCTCTAATTGTTTCTTCGTCTTTTATTGCTAATTTCTTTTGCTGCATAATATCTCTTATATTAGAACAGCCAATTCTTTTAATTTTAGCAGTCATATTTACACCAATAGCATTCGCTTTAATCATAGACTCTACGAATACGTTCTCATATTCTAATTCATAGTATAAACCATTACATACTACTTGTCCTGCATCGTTAGATTCAATCACCACATAACACTCATTATAATGTGTAGCATACTTGTATATCATGTCAGGAAGTAATAAAGGGCTTATCATGTTATCACGGTACGTACACACCTGCACAAAGGGGTTACATGAGACATCTATGACTGTAAATGTGGAATAGTCTTGGCCTCTTCCTCTAGATACGTCAACAAACATTAAATAATTATGGCCTTCCTCTGGTTGATTCCATATCTTTACATTATTAAGCATTTCTATAGGATTCATAGCTCTTAGTGCTAATAAGATATCTGCAGATATTAATGTATTACCTGTACCATGGAATGAGTTGCCAAACTCTTGGTCAAACTGAAGTTCAGATGTATTCTCAATAGTCATCTTCCTCCATTTCTCATCTCTTCCAGGTACATCCCACCAGTCTACACGCGTGGCATCAAATTCATTTGTTCCTTGAAGAGCTCCTTCATATAGTTTATGGAACATATTACCTATACCATTGGCTGTAGATGTGATAATGATCTTAGATGTTTTACCTGATGAGATAACCGGATAGGTTGATGTATAAAACTCAGCGGCGTTATCTACAAATGCGAACTCGTCAAGGTATACAAGGTTAAGTGACATACCACGAATAGAGCTTGATGATGTTGCTGCTGCGATGATTCTACTATTATTTGAAAAGCCTATGGACTTCTTATTGAGTGCATTACAACCAGGTTGTAAAAAGAATGGCAGATTTTCTAACATAAGAGTAATCCTACCAAGCATTTCTCTAGCAATAGCTTCCTTATTCGCTAGGATACCTACAACTTGTTCACCTTTAAAGATAGCATACCATAGAAGATACGCGACCACAGCAATGGATTTACCACTCTGACGACATGCCAGAACGATATTAAATCGATTGGCAGTAAATGTATCAAACATTTTCTCTTGATATGGGTATAGGTTAAAGGGTATTAAGCCTTTATCGAGGTGGATTACTTTACAATATTGTTTTGCAAAATACTTAGGGTTCTTTAAACACTTTGAGTATTCTAGTAATTCCTCTTTAGTCCATGGGTGTTCTACATCAGCACCCCTAACATTAGGATTGCCTAAGTAGTTACTCTCTATCATCTATCAAATAAGTCCGGTTCGTGTTCTATTACCTTTTCATCGCGTAGCATCTTCTGTAGCTCAGCTGTTGAGCCAATAAAAACATTGTTGTTTGTTCCAGTAAGAGCAGGAGTATCATCTTTATCTTGTTCCTTTTTACTCTTATGGAGTTTAAGAATCTTCTCGCCTATCTCAGCATTATTTTTAATTAACTGACCAAGTACTTCGAATGCTCTTGGGTGTTCTGACTCACGAGCAAGGTCAAGCATTAATTCTATTGCTTCATCACCTTGCTCCGCTAAGTCATAAAATTGTTTCCTGACTTTCTGATAGTCGGAATCAGTTTTAGTGTTCGTGCCAGTCGATATGGGCTTCTGGGTTTTCATCTCCATGCTCATGGTCGTCTTCGTGTTCCTGTGGGTTCTCATAATCTGTATTCCATAATTCCATTACACCAAACTTTGTACGGCTCTCATCTTTATTACCGCCCTCATAAGGTATAGCTAAATTTTCTTCAATAAGAGTTTGGTTAGCATCTTTGCCATTTATCTCAATCGTACCAAGTACTCTTCCGAATTTACCTTTCTCCATATCTTCTGTAACTAAAGTAAACTCTCCATTTGTTTCTGCTAATAATTCTATTAGTCTATGCTTTGCAGCTAATCCCCAAGATTTCTCTTGCAAATTTCTTGTCCTACTCTCAGGTGTATCTATACCCATTAAACGGATGCGATCCCTCATGAATACTGAAAAACCTAATTCTATATCTGCGTCAATGGTATCACCATCAACCACTCTTACTAGTTGTGCGTTAAATCTGAACATTGTATTCTCCTCTATACGTCAGTGTCAAAAAAGTTAATCGTTTCAGTGTATGGTTCTTTAAAGCCACCAGCACCATCGCTAGTAGTAGTACCATCCACCGATTGTTGCTCAAATTTATGAGTTGTCGGATCAACATTCTCTGAATAATCAACTTCTGTTTGGAGAATTTGTTTGCTCTTTCCTATACCCCTATAATAACGAATACGAGTTCCGAACTGTAATGTATATATTATAGCTCTTCTCGTAACTAAATCACCCTCATAATCATCATTTAAGGTGACACTCTCTAAAACTATAGGAGTGTCGGTTGTGATATCCATACTTGGAATATCTTTTATTGTTACTGTGTATTCCGGTTGGAACATTGGCAGTATCTGTTCTAATAGCTGCAACCCTTCATCTTGTGTTGCAGACATAATATTTAATTCGAATCCAACTTTATAAACAGCGGGAGCTCCTAATTTATTAAGTTGTAATGTGTCCCCTGTTATAACCTTTGTATAATTCTTATGTTTAGACACACGTGCATTTGCATCATATTCCATACTTGAGATTTCAAATGATATACGAGGTAATGTCATAGCAAGCTTAGGATCACTTGTTTGTTCCGCCATTCTCGCCAATACTTTTTGACGTGGAGCATAAGCTAAAGGAACTTTAATTTTTTTTAATACTTTACCATTAGAATCTGTTTTATGAACTTCTAAGTCATTGAACATAGAGCCAAATACAGACACCATCCTACGGGTTGACTGATTGTACCAATGATTCTCAAACATTATGGATCTCCAAACGGATTAGATTCACTAAAGTCTATAACATCATCACCAACAAATTCGAACTCATCATTATCGGCATATGGATCTCTGTTATATTCAGTCTTAGTGGTGCCAGTTAAGTCAACAGTAATTTGCCTTGAGCTACCAGATGTTTGACCAACAAGTAAGCGTGTAGCATGTACTGCATGTTGCATAAAGGTTCCATCTCCGTTTGTTGATTGGTGTGGCGATACAATTGTTACTGTATAAGTTTCTGTATCAACGGCTTCATATCCGGCAATCTTACCAATTATATTAATATTAGTACCACCACCATCGGTAGAACCGGTATATTGATGCACATACTCACCAATCTCAAAGTGATTAGTGTTGGCCGTAGCTGTAGTTGTGTATGAATAAGCACTAGCATATAGTAATTCTATATTATCAATCTCTGGCATACCAGTATCAAAATTCTGATCATTGTATTCAAACAATTCAGCAGTAAGAGTATAGGTAGGAAGATCTGCTAATTGATAGAAAGGATTCTTAGGTTCAACATATTTGATTTCAAATATTCTATCAGTCATTGGCATGTATATAAGATCACCTTCACCAGGTTTACTGAGTGATTGATGACCTAAATCACTAGCAAGATTCATACCTACAACATGATCCCAGCGTTTCGCAGGGATTACAAAGTTACCTTGGTCACGAATCTCTAATCCAAATTTACTTAATAGATTACCATCGCCTTCAAATCCTTCGACGTTTTCTATAAAGCATTCTATTGGAAATGCATGACGATATTGATTGAGTGTTTCGTTTAATAATGCATCTTCATATATTTGTTCTCGCGGGATGTATACTACATCTTGACCAAACATTTTAATGCTTTCAAGTACTAAGTCTTCGTAGAGGTCCTGCTCCGATCGTACAGCACCATTAAAATATACACTAGTCGCCATTTATTATCCCATTACGAAGTTGTCAGGCATCATCCATGTCAACCTGCATTCTTCTTCTAATCGTTGAAGTTCCTCTATTGCATCATCAAACATTTGACGGCCATTCATTGTTATACCCCCTGGTAATTGAAAGCCCTCAAACTTCATCATGTTCGCTCCCCATTGTCGTTTAATTAATGCGGTAAGATATTTCTTTAAATATAAATCATTATATACATCTGTGTAAGTTGTTGGATCTATAATACTAAATACTTCTAATACAATAAAATCTCCAGCAACTAATTCGCCATAGCCTTCATCCATATGAACTCTGTTTATATGTCTACTAAAACGTATATGCTCTTCTGAATTTAAGGTATGATCTATTAAAGATAATTTTTGTTGTGACATTTCGAATTCTTGTAGCTGAGTACTTAATCCTTGTAACATAAAGACGTCATTCATACGCATATGATAACCCATATCAAATAATGAACTACCTGACTTACCATTAATTGCTAACATGCGTACAATATTTGTAATACCATCAGCCACAGTAATATAATTATTTGTTATATCGTCAGCAACTAACTCATGTTTTAAATATTCACGTATAACACCATCCGAATGAAACTCTTGATAGAACTGTAAAGCGTCATCAGTACGATCTTCTATCTGATCTTCATCTACATTGATTTCAATTACAGGTGCACCTAAGCTTCTTAAGCAGTAGTCTTGTAATGTGTCTCTTGAATTTGGTACAGCCATATCAATTCCTTATCTATATGTACTTATTTATATAATTCCATAGCTCACTTAGTGCAATTTAAAGAACAGGGCTATCCTTGCTTGAGTCTTATTGTCGCTTGCTTTAGTGTGATGATTGTCTTCATAGATCTCGATAGCCGCTGTAACGGCATCCTGACCGCCCTTGGCTAACTGTACGAAGTTATAATCCTTAGATGTCTTACTATGAAGATGAACAAATGCTAAGGCTAACATCTGATCGTAAGTTAATTCTGCTAAATGTTTTTCATGATTATACATCGGTTTTACCATTGATGAAATAATACCGCCTGTTACTGTCTCCATCAATTGTTCTATTTTCGTAAACCAAATAGGATATTCCATCTTAGTACCACCAAGATATTTACTATTCTTATATCCATATGGTTCCCAATCCCTTCTACCTAAAATACTACGTGAATTAAATTTCTCAATATGATATCTGTAACGAGTCAAAGCTGTTTTAACACTAGGCTCTGTGAATTGTACATAGCCATAAGCTGAACTATCATCATTCGCTGCAGTCTTTATCCAATCAGATTCTAATCCAACTAACTCATCCATAAACCAAAGTACATTAGCAGCAAAGGCATCATATTCAAATGCATCAACTGCTTCTTTTGTTAGTCCATGAGTATATCCAGCACTGCCTCTTTGGAATCTTAATATTTCATCATATACCATCATAGTAGCCTCAGTCATAAATGACCCGGAAATTTCTGTTAGATTGGATTTAGCAGCATAGTCTGCAACAGTTGATACTGGATTTGTTGTTGCTGCCGTAGGTAATGTGAGTAATGCCATAATTATAAAGAGGCCTAGTTTATTTCTTTCGGGTCGGCGTGTTTCTTCTTTGATTGACTTGATCTGCCGGAATACCCATTTTAGCTGCGTCACCATATTTTTTCATTGTCTTCAATAAGTAAGCTTGTTTCCTAGCACGTCTTTGAGCAGGTGATACAGCCTCGTGACTGCATTCACCTTCGTGATCTTCACCACACTTGGCGCAAAGTTCTTCAATATACTGCTTTAGCTTTTTCATTAAGCGACGGTTCTCTTTATAACCGATAAAGTCTTTTTCTTTTTCTTATTGAGAGTAGTATCTGGATCTAACTTACCGCCATCTGGATTCATATCGACATGACCGTCACCTGCATTATTAGCTATATCTTCACCGAAAAGCTTTTTATTACCATCACGAATAATTTCTTCTATATCACCGTCATATGCATAGTTCGCGTCTATAGAAGCCATAGCTTTCTTAGCACTACCTTTAGCAGCTTTGATCTTTGCCGCTTCACGTTTTTTCTTTGCTTCAGCTCTCCTCTTCATGGCTTCTTTAAACCCGATCGTTCTACGATCAACACTAACACCTTCAGTTTTCATACCGACATCTGCTAAAAACTTATGAACATCATCGCCTTTACCCCAAACTGAAACATCACCATCGCGGTCATTACGTATAGTAACTTTATGCTTTGACATAAGCTTATCAACTTTGCCTGACCATTCAACATGGCGACCGTTCATTGAAACACCATCTAACTTGTCAGCTGTAGTAATGTGCATAGCTTTATTATTATTGCCTTTAAGTTTCTTATGCATGAATTCTTTATCATGTTTTAATTCACCTTTAGACATTGCTTCATTAACATCTTCATGGCGAATAGCTAATTTAACTTGAGCTACTTCTTTATCAGTAAGAGATACTCCAGCAATATCATCAACTACAGCATCAATTTCTTTAGGGTCTGTAGTACGATTTCTATGAATATCTTTCATGACTAAAGCCATAATAATTTGTGATGGCTTATTTAAGACTTTACGATAACGATTTGCTTCACTAACTGATTCACCTTTTAAACCAAGACCCATTTGTTTATATTCATCTGCGTCATAGTCATAGTTCCAGTCTTTCATCCAACCTCTAATATTTTCTTTCTTACCAACAACTTTTGCGAAATGATCGACATCAACACCACCTGGTCCCTTCATGCTCATCGGTGTAACTTTTAATTTCCACTTCTTCACCAATTTGTCATGTTTTCTTTTATTCCATCCATAACTGTCCCAATCAAATTCCACTTCAGCTGTCATCTCAGTAATATACCAAAGTCTATTAGATTCACTATGCCATTTGGAAATTTTAACTGTTGATTCATTGGCTCTCTTAAGCATATCCATTACTTTTTTATCGTCGGATAAACCTCTTTTAATCTTTTCAATCGCCTTTATTGCTGCCGCCATATCTCCAGAATTCTTTGTAGCTATGGCTTGGGCCTTTTTTAATTGCGCAGAGTTTGCAGCCTCCTCAATTTCATCTTCATCTGGATTTTTAGTTGTATCTGGATCTAAGTTATCAGGATCATCATATATTTCCATTAGGTCAGGCCACATATCTTCAATATCTCTTTGGTCTACACCACCATACATATCACTCATCATAAAGTCAACAATATCTTGTTTTTTACCAGAGAGCTCTGCACCATAACGAGTTAGTTTAATAGTGACTTTAAACTTCTTCTTTACATCTTTCATATATTGCTTTTCGCCACCATCATAATCTGTTGCATCAAGGTCTACACCTACATCTTTGATATTACCTTTGCCAGCTTTTACTTTTTCACCGATCATGATAGTAGTTTCTTGAACTGAGTCAAAAATATCATGTCCTAAAGCTTTATCTCTGTCAGCAAAGTATTTCTTTAAATCACCTTTACTTAAATCGCTAAGTGATTTCTTACCAGCTCCAATTCCCCAGGCTTTATCTACTTTATCAACCCTTCTATAATATTCGTCTCTATCACCTTGTTTAGGTGGCTTTACTTTTTTAGCTTCATTCTTTTTATCTCCAGCCTCAGGCTTTTCATTATCGCCATCCCAACCACTATCTAACGCATCAAAGAATTTTTTCTTCTTATCTCCTTTCAGTTCTGAAGGTGAATCTACTCCAAATTTTTTAAGAAGAGAATTGAAGAATTTTTGGTAAGCCTCCTTGCCACCAGATGCTTCTCTAATTTGCGAAAGTGTTTTCATATTTAGTCCTTTAAGTTAAAATGTGTCTCCATCATTACTTGGAGCTTTGTTAATTCGATCATAATTTCATTATATCTTTCTGAAGCTTCCATTCTATATTCTGTATTTACTTTTACATCTTGTAGAATATTAGCTTGCGTATTCGTTATTTCTGATGCCCACCAAACCGCGGTCATAGACTGAGCAAATAATGCTACGAATAAAGCTACACCGCTATTACGTATCCAATTTGGTAACCTCGTAGACTTATGTCTCCACGATTCTAATTCTTTTTCCTGCCTTTTTAAAGCAAGATGCATACGTTCTAATTTCTTCTCAATATCGAGAAGTTCTATGTCAGCCATGTATATCTCCCTCGATATTACGTTATATAGATGTATTTATACATTACCAATTTTCAATATGAGGAATATATTCAGCCATAGCATGATCGCTAAAGTTATCCACTTTACCATGTTTTAAACCACCCCACATACCTTTCATTCTATCATTAAATCGTTCACGCCATTTAAATTTACCATCATCGTCAATAGAACCATCATGCCTTATATACATTAAATGACCATCATGCCTATAACCCATAATCCTAAGAGGTACTCTTGTGACAATATCATTATTATTTTGCCATCTATAATGATTTATTTTTAAAGCTTTAACATATGTCGGCCAACCAACACGTGGTGAACCGTATGTAAATAAGCATTCAACCTCTGGAAAATCATAGTTAAGAGCACATCGACTAGCCATAATAGTAGCCATTGCAGCACCTAAACTGTGTCCACAGAACCATAAAGGTTTCTTTACATTGATTATATCAACAGAAACCTCGGGCCAAAGCTCATCCACCTCAGCCTTAAAGCCACGATGTACTCGACTTACTGTTTCTGATTTGACTGGAAATGCTTTAAGATCTGCTTTGAGATCGTTGAATTCCGTAGGTTGTGTACCACGACAAGCAACTACAACATCAGTCTTATTCTCAAACCTATATGCTTGAGCTCCACCTATATCATAAAATTTTGTTTTAGTAAAACCATGTTCCTTCGCAAGCTTCTTTACATCGGCTTCATCACCGTATGCTTCAGCTGCAAGTTTAGCAAAGAGCAGACTTCTACCCTTTATATCCAAATCATTAATTGACATTACATTGCTCCCCAATCTTTATATGCTCTATAAACACCCCAACCAATTGCAGCGATCGCAGCAAACTTGATAAATGATGTAGCGAATAATGCTATTAATGCCATACCTATTAAACCTAAATTACTTCCCATTATACTTTCTCCTCTAAATTTTGTAAGCGTTCTTCCAATGATTCAATCTTTGCAGCGATCTTTGGATTAACTTTTTTCCAAGCATCTTCATCTTGGTTCAACCAAGTCCAACCATACTTGTCTCTGAAATAATCTACTGTTGCATCAATCTTTCCATAACCCCATAAACCTATGCGGGTATCTTTAATATAAAATAAACAAGCAGCACCTAACATCGCTCCTGCTATACTCGTATAAATCCATAAAGTATCTTCAAACATCTTCTTCTCCTGTTTTGCCGGTGCATACACCATCTTTTAATGATTCAAAATCTTTCCCTAATTCTTTCTTATATACTTCTCTCATAAATTTGTCGTGCTTTATTACTTCTTCTAAATTTTCTAAATCTGGCGCTGGGTAAGTCACTACTGGACCTTCTTCCACGGTGTTCTCCTTAAAAGTAGATTTAGAACTTTCGTACTAAATCGTGATTAATTTTAGCTAATAGGACTTCATCGGTCTCAACCCTATCAGGATCAGGTAGACAACAATCTACCGGACACACTTCCACGCACTGCGGTGTATCAAAATGACCAACACACTCAGTACACTTATCACCATCTATCTCATAAATTAATTTGCCCATATAGATCGCTTCGTTTGGGCACTCTGGCACACATACATCACAATTGATGCACTCATCTGTTATTAATAATGACACACTTGTTTCCTGTTAATATTACTATTTATAAAATTGTCGCTTACAGAGGCGCTTTTCTATAAATATAGTCATGGATATATATGGAGATTAATGAGTGGACGCATATTTAGATTTAATTACTGAGGTTGGATTCCCAATCGTCGGCGCTGGTGCAGCCGGATACTTTGTTTACTTGACCCTAAATTTTATTTTAGATGGTGTTCTAGACGATATCAAGCAACAAAGGATGTTTGCACAAGCATTGGACAATCGGGTTAAGACAATGAATAGCGAATTAATACGTATTGATGTCAAGATGTGTCAAGCATTTAATATAAGACCTGACGTTGATCGAATAGCAAGAGCAGATGGTAAGACTGATGCTAGGAGAGATTAATGGATCCTGTTTTAAAAAGTCAAATGAGATGGCGTTGGAGTGCATTAATATTATATCTTGCTATTTGCTTTTATGACTTTATGTTCGTGCCTATATGGTATGGGCTGAATAGGCCGGACTTAGCAATGTTTATTGACATACTCAATACGGTTGAGGACCCGTTAATTCAATTAGAGTTAATGAAGAAATTGACAGGTCAACATAATCCATTTACCCTTATGGGCGGTGGTTTATTTCATTTGGCATTTGGTGCAATACTTACTGGTAGTGCATTCGGAATAGGGAAGAATTAATTATGGAAGAAGTAGTTATAGAACAAGGAACCACGATTGGTTCAATGATTAGTGATTATGGGTTTCCCATTATTGCTGCGGGTGCAATGGGATATTTTATATATTTCATATGGACATGGGTATCTACAAAAGTAGATCCAGTTATAGGTGATAGCCATATGACTTTGATTGCACTTATTGATAGAGTTAGAATGTTGGATAATGATTTGATTAGGCTTAATGCTAAATTAGATATAATATTACAGGAGAAAGCCAGACGTGAAAAAACTAATAGCGATACTAGTTACTATAATACTGACGACGATTTGCCAGGCTAGTGAATTAACCTTCGGATTTAAGAATCCAGCTTTTAGTGGACAAGGTTATTCTACTCATGTGCTGTCAATCGAACAGTTACAATTCCAAAGAGCAGAGGCAGTAAAAGACGATGCAACAGCTGCAGAAAAAGCAGCTGCTAGAGCGGCTTCAAATACAACCCTTGCTAAGTTTGTAACGAATGTTGAGAGTCGTATCTTTGCAAATCTATCCAAACAAATGGTTGATAATATGTTTGGTACGAAATGTACTCCTGATGATGATGAAATTGATGATATAATTGAATGTCCAGATGAGGGACAAGCAACTCTACCTGATGGCTCAATTGTTAAATGGGTAAGAGATGATGATCTTAAAACAATTACATTAACAGTGATTGATGCAGCAGGTGGTATAACGGAATTAGTAGTACCAACGGGTGATTTTAAATTTTAAATAGGTTATGAATATGGAATATTTAGCAGTGGCGTTATTATCGTGCTTAGTCGGCGCGTGTGGAATGAATCAAAAGACTGAAGCAATACAAGGTGAGATGCCGTTTATAGAAGGTACACCAACCAAGGTATTATTACATGATGTACCTGACTTGATAAACGTGCCAACAGATGGTGAAGGCAATCCAGTAAAGATTACTGTTGCTGTTTATAAATTTCCTGATGTCACAGGACAGAGAAAACAAACTGGGTTATCTACAGCGGTTTCACAGGGAGCTGATGTTTGGGTTATACAAGCATTAATGGCAGTTAGCAAAGGTGATTGGTTTACAGTTGTTGAGAGAGCTAGTTTAGATAACGTAGTTAAAGAGCGTCAACTAATAAGAAGCACAAGGGAATTATATGATGGTGCGACCGGAGTAGATTCATTACAACCCATGTTATTTGCCGGCCTAATATTAGAGGGTGGCATTGTTGGTTATGATACTAACACAACTTCTGGTGGTGCTGGTATGAGATATTTTGGTTTGGGTGTAGGAGAAGAATATAGAACAGATCAAGTAACAGTTTCATTAAGACTTGTTGGGGTACAGACAGGAGAGATTTTATTAACTGTACAAGTCTCGAAAACAATTGCGAGTACAAGTAATGGGGCTGATGTATTTAGATTTTTAGATTTAGGTACAAAAGCATTAGAGATAGAATCTGGTAATGCAACTAACGAACCAGTGAACTATGCAATTCGAACTGCTATTGAATATGCAGTATTGCAAATGGTATATGAAGGTAAAGAATTAGGCCTCTGGGAATGGGAATTACCAGTTATTGAAGAGGCCCAAACTATAAATATAGACAGTAATATACCACTCGATGAGTGGGCTAAACATCCAAATATGGCAAAACAGGGAGAGTAATTTGAAGATTTTCAGTTTCTTTGTTATGGTAATGATGAGCTTGTCGGTAATGGCAACAAATAAGATTTATGTAACACAATCAGGAGCATCATTAGTATTTGATGTACTACAAGATGGCGATGGAAATATGATCGGCAATAGCACAACTGCGTCTACAGCCAGTGGTTCAGCAACGAACTTTAATATTGACCAAGTCGGTAATAGTAATATAATTACATTTGATATTCATGGCGATAGCTTTACCGGTGTGTGGAGCACAACAGGAAATAGTAACGACATTGATTTCAATTGTGATTCCGCCGACGCTACTTCAGGCTGTGATAGTGTTAATGCTGTAATTACCTTTGCAGGTAACTCACAAAACATAGACATTGATGTGGGTCTTACCACCTCAAAGTCTGGTGACAATGCTGATATTGATATTGTTGGTGCCTCAGGTACGGATAGTACTGTTGTCGCAGCAACTATTGATGGTACAAGTGCAGTATTGACATTAACTATTGATGGTGATTCAAATAATTATTTAATTAACATTGATGACAATGGAGATGTCAATGGTCATACTTTAATTATGACACAGACTGGTATCACCGCCGATGTTGATGTTGTTCAATCAGGTTCTTATGACAACATAGCAACATACATAACAACAGGTGATTCACAAAATATTGATATTACACAAACCGCGGGTGGCACAGCAACAGTAACATCTAGTGGAAGTACCTCAAGCGCCGTGAAGACAATTAATCTTCTTCAATCAGGTCATGCCACATTTAATACAGTCGGAACCATTCTTGGACAGACTTCATCTGGTCTAGCTGGTGCTGGTGGTACATATGATATTGACCAAACAAGTACCGGTACAATTAACTTAGATGTGAATGGTGCAAGTGCGAATGTTAGTATAGAACAAACAAGTAGTGGTACAGTTCATATAGATGCTGCGGGTACAAGTTTCACAGCTGATATCGACCAAGACAATGCGAGTACGCTTTCATTACATCATGATGGTAATAGTGCAGACTATGTTATCTTACAGACTGGTGGTAGTGGTGATATAATAACGCTAACAGTTGATAGTGCTTCGGCTAATGTAGATATAATCCAACGAGATTAATGTGCGACTCTTTATTATATTATGGTGCTTAACATTTTCATCATTTGCAGCTGGTATAATTGGTGATGTTATTCTACAAACCGGTAATGCTGTTATTGAACAAGATGGTGAAGATGTTAAAGCTGAAGATGATTTAGATATATTTCAGTATAATACTGTTAAGACTGGTAAGGGTAAAGTTGCCATTGGGTTTATTGATGATACAAGAGTAGATGTAACTGAACATTCTAAATTAATTATTGATGAATTTGTTTATGACCCTAACACTAAAAAAGGTTCACTATCACTTAAAGCCGCTCTCGGCACAATACGATATGCATCTGGTCAGATTGCAAAAACAAGCCCAACCGAAGTACAAATAAAAACACCGACCGCAACGATTGGTGTTCGTGGTACAGACTTTACGATGACAGTAGATGAGATTGGTTCTTCAACTATTATTCTATTACCATCATGTGATACAAACGGTTTTTGTTTTGTAGGTGAAATAACAGTTGAGTCTGATGCTGGTCAGGTTATTATGAATACAGCTTTCCAAGCAACTACTGTAGATACAATTAGTAGTAAGCCATTGCCACCTGTTATTTTAAGTTTAGAAGAAAACTTCATTACTAATTTATTAATTATATCACAACCAAGAGAAATTGCAGAGGCAGAACGAGAAGAAGAATTTCAAAAGACTGCTACTGCCCTCGATGTTGATTTATTAGCATTTGATGAATTAGACAAATCAATGGAAGACTATATTAAAGAATTAGAGGAAGAGGATAAGTTAGAACAACTTGATAGAAATTTTTTAGATCAAAACTTTTTAGGTAATATTTTAGACCAATTAAACATACAGTTAGCATTACAATTGGGTGATAAGCTTGATAAGAAGAAAGCAAAGGGTGATATAGTATTAGGCACAGATAAAGAAACAGGAATCACAATATTAGATGAGGACCCAGAATGGTATTGGCATAGGGAAGCTGCAAGTGGAAGTGTTGTAGAATTAAGACTCGAACAAGCAGGTAGTTATATAATGAATATACAACAGGGCGATTTTGAACTTATAGATTTTGAATTAGGAGGAACAGAGAGTGAAATCACTATTATTCAAAATTAGCTTTATACTCCTTATAGTATTTTCACTTAATGTGATTGCTGAAGATGTTTTAATTATACATCAAAGCTTTGGTAACACACATATTAAATGGAAAAATAGATTAGAGGCTGCTGGTCATACAGTAACAAG
>Ga0206679_10000222_pt1 | contig 45911 bp, 35 predicted proteins | sample M110012015metaG_FD_155464 | JGI IMG/M metagenome (GOLD analysis project Ga0206679, IMG submission 155464) | Ammonia-oxidizing marine archaeal communities from Monterey Bay, California, United States - M1 100m 12015 | ecosystem: Environmental > Aquatic > Marine > Intertidal zone | place: USA...
GATATTACTTTTGGTGTTGCCACTGACCATGCCTGGATGCAATCTTGGGCTAGTCAACCACTTTCAATAAATCCAGTTGGAAATAATGTTGGTATTGGTACAACATCCCCTGACGGAAAGCTGGAGGTCCGCCAAACTGCTGCCGATGACATATTCAATCTGTACGACAACACCACCAATGTATTCACTGTTGAAGATGGTGGCGATGTAGGGATCGGCGATACCAGCCCTGATGGTAAGCTGGAGGTGCGACAAACTGCTGCCGACGATATATTCAATCTGTACGACAACACGACCAATGTACTTTCTGTTAAAGATGGAGGTGACCTAATGGTAGATGCTAGTACAACTTTTTACGTGGATGCCAGCGCCAACGAGGTAGGTATAGGAGATGAGAGCCCTGATGGCAAGCTGGAGGTGCGACAAACTGCTGCCGCTGACATATTCAATCTGTACGACAACACCACCAATGTACTCACTGTTCGAGATGGCGGCAATGTGGGAATCGGCGATGTTTCACCCTCTCAACAAGTGGAAATAAAAGGAGGTACAGCAACTTGGGATCTGGCGGGCGATGCAGTGGATGTTGATAATTTATATTTAGAAGATCTTAGTGCCGCAGATGTGGTAGATGCTATTGGTGGGTCCATCTCATTTTCAGGTGCTGGCAATGGAGGTGGTGGTGCAGCCAGAAGACATGCAGCTATTGCCGGTGTGCAAACAAGTGCAGAAAACGATCATGTAGGACTGGCATTTTTTACCCATAATTCTTCAACGAGTACGGGTGACTTGCAGGAGTCTATGAGAATAACACACGATGGCAATACAGGAATCGGGACCAGCTCACCTGCCTACAGACTTGAGGTGAACAACACGGTGTCCAGCGGATACGTGGCTGAAATCGAAAATACTAGTGCCGATCCATGGTCCGATGTATTAACACTTCGTGTCGGAGCCTCAATTCCCGGAACTGGGAATTATTTTTTGGGATGCTCGGGGGACGTGGGCCTTGTGGGCGGAATTCGCGGAGATGGGGCCTTTGGTATAAACCTCTATTCTGCATCCGACCGAAGACTGAAGCAGAATATCTCGGACCTGCCTAATGCACTGGCTACCATTGATAAAATACGGGCCCGGCAATACGAGTACAAGATCAATCCGGGTGTAAGAACCTTTGGATTCATTGCGCAGGAGCTCAAGGAGGTATATCCTGATGCCGTTGCAGAAGGAGAAACGGAAGACGACATCATGATGGTCGCCTACAGCAAGCTGACACCTGTATTGGCAGCAGGGATCAAAGACCTGCACCAGATGGTTAAATACCAGCAGGAGACCATTGACAGTCAAAAAACCGAAATGGATGAGCTTAAGGCCCAGATGAAAGAAATGCAGACCGCATTAAAAATATTGACCAACAAAAAGTAGAAAAAGGCAGAAATAGGGTCGTGTAAAAAAGACGTTTTTAAAGGCATAAGGATTAGAAAATGTCGTTTAAATCCCTTATCTTTGCCCTCGAAAACTATAAACTAGAAAACTGAAACTAATGGAGTTAGCAAATTAAGCGCTTACAAAACACGTTAAACTTTCAACATACACGTGTCTCTAAATCACTCCATTCACCCAGTTTTACGAATATTTTTGAATGACATGAGAACAGTAATTACGTTCTTATTATGCATGTATTGCGCTGTGGGATATTCCCAGGAGGGTGTAGCCATCAATACCAGTGGAAGTGCTCCCGATGCTTCGGCGATTCTGGATCTGCAGAGCAGCAGCAAAGGGATTCTTACTCCCCGAATGACGGAGGCGCAAAAAAATGCCGTGAGCAGCCCCGCTACCGGATTGTTGATCTACCAGACGAATGGAACTTCAGGATTTTACTATTATACCGGTACGGCATGGACAGAGCTGTCCTCACAGGCATCCGGATGGTCACTAAGCGGCAATGCAGGGACCAATAACGGCAATGATTTTATAGGAACTACAGATGCTCAGGATCTTGATTTTGGGACCAACAATGTAGATCGCTTGCGAATTTCTCAAACCGGACAGCTGGAGGTATTGAATACCGGTCTGTCTGTTTTTATCGGACAGCAAGCCGGTGAGCTTGATGACCTGACGAACAATTACAATGTGTTCGTGGGATACCGTTCCGGCTATACCAGTTTCGATGGCTACAGAAACACATCGCTTGGTGCCCAGTCAATGTATTTTAATACTTCAGGGTATAACAATTCGGCAACGGGATATCGCGCACTCTACAACAACACTACCGGCTATCAAAATACAGGAGATGGCTCTCAGACACTGTATGCTAATACTATTGGTTATCAAAATGCCGCAGTAGGGTACAGGGCGCTTTACTTTAATACAGAAGGGCAGCGAAATTCGGCTCTTGGTTTTCAGTCGTTGTATCGCAACACCATCGGTTATCGAAATTCTGCTATCGGCTATCAGTGCCTCAGGAACAACACGGAGGGCATTGGAAACTCGTCAAACGGATACCGGGGACTGTACAACAATGCCACAGGAGATTACAATACCGGAATAGGCTTTAGTGCAAATAGTGTGGGAACGGCGTATACGAATTCTACTGGAGTGGGCTACGATGCCGACAACACGGCGAGCAATTCAGTCAAGCTGGGAAATACCAGTGTGACGAGTATAGGCGGACAGGTAGGGTGGACCACCTTGAGCGATGCCCGTTTCAAGAAAAACATTAGAAACGATGAGGTAAAAGGACTTGAATTTATTACTGGCCTGACTCCCGTAACCTACAATTATGATGTTCGTGCCAGAGAGACCTGGATGGAAAAAAATTACGGCGAAAAAAACGATACCCAATGGGAAGGCAAATACGATATTGAGAACATGCGTTTTTCAGGATTTATTGCCCAGGACGTCGAAAAGCTTGCCAGAACGATTGGCTACGAATTCAGCGGGGTGGACGCCCCCGAAAACAGCAAAGACATTTACGGACTTCGCTATTCGGAATTTGTGGTTCCTCTAGTTAAATCCGTTCAGGAGCTCAATGCACTGCTTCTCGAGAAAAACAACGAAATTGAATCCCTAAAAAAATCAAATCTGGAGCTTCAAAAGCTGCTTCTCGAAAACAGCAGATCAATTAAGGAGCTTCAGGAATTACTAAAATCAAACAAGGAATGAGAGGCTTACTGTGTACCATACTGCTCTTCTTTTCTTCACTATCCGTGCTATACGGACAGGCAGGCATGCAGATTAATGCAGGAACTCACCTGGTCTGTCAGGGAGCAGTTCGTGTGGTGATACCCGGAGATCTGATCAACAACGGAACATTTTCTCCGGCAAATGAAACAGTTTATCTGTCTGGTTCAAATAAGCAGTATATTGGAGGTAGTGGAGACAACACCTTTTACGGTATTGAGCTCAATAATGCGGCAGGAGCCGAGCTTTCTTCGGATGTAATTGTGACTAATGAGCTGAACTTAAGTAATGGACTGCTCGATCTTGCCAATTCCAATTTAACACTGGGTACAGCAATTACCGCTGTTTCGGGAACGCCTTCGGCATCAAATATGGTGGTCACCTCAGGAACAGGAGAGCTCAGAAAACGCTTTACGGGAACACCGGTCAGCGACGATTCCGATGCCTTTACCTTTCCGGTAGGGACCAATAATGGTACTGCCGAGTATACACCGGTCATTATGAATTTTCTGTCGGCGACCTTTGGTCCTCAGGCCTATGTTTCGGTGAACACGGACGATGTCAAAAACCCTTATTTCGGCGAAACCGTTACTACCTATCTGGACAGAAACTGGGTGGTAGAACCCAACGATATTACTGGCTACAATTACGAGATTAAGCTTTATTATTCGGATAATGATGTGGTTGCAGGTTCCATGACGGAAGGAGACCTTGTCCCTGTAAAATACAGCAGTGGAGTCTGGTACGAACCCGAAGGACTGCTTACAGATTTCCCGGACGCCTTAGAGCTGGGAAGCTCCTTTGTATATACGGGGCCCAACTACATGGTCTGGGGTGGGCTGACAAGCTTTAGTTTTTTTGGTGGTGCAGGAGGATCGAACAATCCTTTGCCTGTCGAATTCCTTTCTCTGAATGCAGAATGTGAGCCCGAATCCGTGGTACTTACCTGGTCTACAGCATCTGAGCACAACAGCGCCTATTTTGATCTTGAAAAATCGGAGGACGGAGAAGACTGGGAGATCATTCACACCGAACAGGCTGCCGGAAATTCCACCTCTCAGCTGGACTATCAGTTTGTGGATCCTCACAGGTATTTCAACACGGTGTATTATCGCCTCAATCAGTTTGATATCGATGGAGAATCTGAATATTTTGGCCCTGTGGAGGTATCCTGCCAGGAGAATGGCCGACTGATGACCTTTCCGAATCCATCGACAGGGTCCTTTAATTTACTTATTAATGACCACCGATTTGTTGGAGATGTGAACATGAAGGTCGTTGACGCTACCGGCAAAATAGTAGGAGATAAGCAGCTCTCAGTGCTGGCAGGAATGAATGTATTTCCCTGGTACGATTCAGTGCTTGAGGAAGGATTGTATTTCATTGTGCTAACAACCGACAGCAACGCTGCAACTCTGAGACACGTAGTATCGCAGTGATCTCTGCATGAATTGCCCCTTTCGTAGCGAATAAATCACCCAAAATAGTATTTTTGCCATATGTCAGATAAAAAGGGATTGGCCATATTAGGTTCTACGGGTTCTATCGGTACTCAGGCGCTCGAGGTAGTGGAGGCTTATCCGGATTATTTTGACCTGCAGGTCATCACGGCAAATAAAAATGCCGATCTGCTCATTGAGCAGGCCCTCAAATATCAGCCAAATACTGTGGTTCTTGTGGACGATACCGCCTACAAAAAGGTAAAAGAAGCCTTGTCACAGGAGGACATTCACGTGTATTGCGGTGAGGACGCACTGTGTCAGGTAGTGGAATCCAACGAGATCCATATGGTATTGACGGCACTGGTCGGATATGCCGGACTAAAGCCGACAATTTCAGCCATCAAAGCCAAAAAACAGATTGCACTGGCGAATAAAGAAACACTTGTGGTGGCAGGGGCATTAATTACCTCGCTGGCCAAACAGAACGGAGTAAATATTTACCCTGTGGATTCGGAGCATTCTGCGATATTTCAGTGTCTGGTGGGAGAATTCCACAATCCCGTGGAGAAGATCTATCTGACGGCATCAGGAGGTCCTTTTCGAGGCTTCACAGAAGATCAATTGCAAAAGGTATCCAAGGAGCAGGCATTAAATCACCCGAACTGGACGATGGGCTCCAAGGTGACCATTGATTCGGCGACATTAATGAACAAAGGACTCGAGGTTATCGAAGCCAGATGGCTCTTTAATCTGAAACCCGAACAGATAGATGTAGTGGTGCACCCTCAGTCTATTGTGCATTCCATTGTGCAGTTTGAGGATGGGAGCATGAAAGCGCAAATGGGCCTTCCGGATATGAAGCTCCCCATTCAGTTTGCGCTGACCTTTCCGGATCGCTTCAAAACAGATTTTCCGCGCTTTGATTTTATGGATTATCCCGAGCTCACCTTTGAAAAACCGGATCGTGGGGTATTCAAAAATCTGGATCTTGCATTTTTTGCCATGGAGCAGGGAGGGACCACGGCCTGCGTATTAAATGCCGCCAATGAAATAGCGGTCGATGCCTTTTTGAACGACAAAATCAGCTTTTCAGAAATCTCTCAGCTCAATAACGATGTGGTCAGAGGCAGTACACCCATTCTGAAACCCGAATACAAAGACTATGTGAATGCTGATGAGCAAGCACGAAGAACGGCCCTAGGTCTGATCTAATTATTTGATGCCTTCTCTTCGGTATCTGGAGTTGTTTCAATTTCTTTTTCTGGATACAGAGCTTCCAGCTTTTTATAGGCTTCCCGAATATTGGAAACGGGCTCAATAACCAGCCTTAGCTTATCCGTTTTTTGAATTAAACGATACCCCTGACCCATGGTCATGATTGTTTTGAGCAGCTCCGAAAATACCTCGGTTTCATAAAAAGGAGACTTGGGATCAGAAATAAACCAGCCCACCATTTTTTCGGATTTTATAACAAGGCGCTCCATGCCCATTTTTTTGGCGAGCCATCTCAGCTCAAAGGAAAAGAACAGGTCCTTGACCTGGTCGGGCAGCTGTCCAAAACGGTCTATCATTCTTTCTTCAAACTCCAGTAGCTTTTCCATGGACTCAATATGATCGAGCTCCTGATACAGACTTAAGCGTTCCGTAACATCATTGACATAAGTATCCGGAATGCGAACCTCGTGGTCGGTTTCAAAAATACAATCTGAAGAAAAAGCGCCCATTTGATCGGTAGTACGTTCACTGAAAAGGTCCTTGAATTCATCATCTCTGAGCTCCTTCATGGCCTCATTAAGAATTTTCTGGTACATCTCAAAACCAATTTCCGATATAAATCCACTTTGCTCTCCTCCGAGCATATTTCCGGCCCCTCTAATGTCAAGATCCTTCATGGCAATATTAAATCCGGAGCCAAGATCCGTAAACTGAACCAGGGCTTCGAGCCTTTTTCTGGCTTCAGACGACAACAGGCTGAATTTTGGAGCGATGAGGTAGCAAAATGCTTTTTTATTGCTTCGACCAACCCTTCCGCGAAGCTGATGCAGGTCGCTGAGACCAAAATGATGTGCATCATTGATGATCATGGTGTTGGCATTGGAAATATCGATACCCGATTCAATAATAGTTGTGGCAATCAGCACATCGTAGGCCCCTTTAATAAATTCGAGCATTGTTTTTTCGAGGAGCTTTCCGTCCATCTGTCCGTGTCCGATCGCCACGCGAACTCCGGGGCAGAGGCGCTGGATCATTCCGGCAATTTCTTTGATATTCGAGATTCTGTTGTTCACAAAAAAGACCTGACCTCCCCTTGATACCTCATAAGATATAGCGTCTCTTATGGTTTCCTCATTGAGTGAAATAATTTCTGTAAGTACGGGCTGCCGGTTTGGTGGGGGCGTGTTGATGATGCTAAGGTCTCTTGCACCCATCAGTGAAAACTGCAGGGTTCTTGGAATAGGAGTTGCCGTGAGCGTAAGAGTATCTACAGAGCTGCGAAGTGTTTTTAGCTTGTCTTTAACAGCGACTCCGAATTTTTGCTCTTCGTCAATAATCATGAGCCCCAGGTCTTTGAACTTTATACGTTCTGAAACAATGGCATGGGTACCTATTAAAATATCTGTTTCTCCAGATTTGAGCTTTTGGATTGTTTTTGTGGTTTCTCTGGTGCTTTTAAATCGGTTCAGATAATCTATGTTGCACGGAAATTCCGAAAGTCTCTCGGTAAAGCTTCTGTAGTGCTGTAAGGATAGAATAGTCGTAGGAACAAGAACAGCTACCTGCTTGTTGTCGGCAACAGCTTTAAACGCCGCACGAACAGCCACCTCTGTTTTTCCAAATCCTACGTCTCCGCAAATAAGTCTGTCCATAGGAGTTTTGGATTCCATGTCTTTTTTTACATCCTGGGTGGCCTTAAACTGGTCTGGGGTATCTTCAAAAATAAAAGAGGCTTCCAGCTCATTCTGCAGATAGGTGTCCTCTGAAAAAGTAAAACCTGGCTGGTTTTTTCTCTTGGCATACAGCTTGATCAGATCAAATGCCAGCTCTTTTATTTTCTTTTTGGTTTTGGTTTTGAGGGTATTCCAGGTCTGCGTGCCCAGCTTATTCATTTTGGGAACCGAACCGTCTTTTCCCGTGAACTTTGAGATCCTGTGCAGGGAGTGTATGCCCACATACAGGACATCTCCACCTTTGTAAATAAGACGTATGGCCTCCTGCTTTTTTTTGTTGACATCAATGGTTTCAAGACCCGAAAACTGACCTACACCGTGGTCGATATGAGTGACGTAATCGCCTTTCTGAAGATTGTAAATTTCTTTTAGAGTAAGGGCCTGTTTGGCTTTTCTAAACCCTTCTTTGAGTCGGAACCTGTGGTACCTTTCAAAAAGCTGATGGTCTGTATAGCATACTATTTTCAGGTCTTTACAGACAAATCCCTCATGAAGGGACAGGTTCATCGGTACAAATTCCACATCACCGCCAATGTCCTCAAAAATCTGATATAGACGTTCTATCTGTTTGGGCTGGCTGGAGAAGATGTAATTTTTAAATTGCTTTTCCTGGTGGCCCCGAAGGTCTTTGATGAGTAGATCGAAGTTTTTGTTGAAGCTGGTCTGTGGACTCAGCTCAAATGCAATTTTTTCACTCTCCTTAAAGAAACAGCCTGTACCGAATTCAATAACTTTGTGTAGTTCCAGATTTGAAACAAGCCCTTTGTCATTGATAAATAAATCCGAGGGAATAGTCTGCTTGATCTCATCAGATAAATTTTCATAGATACCCTGTGCTTTTTCGAATTCCCTATGCAGTGTTTCTTTAGCATTTTCTATAGAATCTATCCATATACTGATATCTCCATGGAGATACTGAAAAAAGGAATCCTTGCCTTCCAAGATCATTTCTCCCTGAATATTGGGAACAATATTAAAAAAAGAATGCGTTTTAATAGACAGCTGATCTGCCGCATCGAAAGTTCGGATGGATTCCACTTCATTTCCAAAAAACTCAATTCTGAATGGCATATCACTGGCATAGGAAAAGACATCCACAATACCTCCTCGAATAGAGAATTGTCCGGGCTCGTATACATAGTTCACACGATCAAACTGATACTCCAGCAGCAGTTCATTGATGAAATCCAGAGAATAGCTTTTGCCTACCTCGATTTTCATGGTATGTGAAACGAGCTTTTTTTTGGTCAGTACTTTTTCAAAAAGCGCTTCGGGATAGGTAATAATCCAGCAGTTGCTCGCTGTGCTCAGCTTTTTAAGTGCTTCGGTTCGGGCAACCACATTGGCATTATCCACCTCTTCGAGCTGGTAAGGCACCTTATAGGAAGCCGGATAAAACACGATACGGGCATCATCGGGGTAGATTCCCTGAAGGTCATTAAGAAAATAAGCGGCTTCTTCTTTATCGTTCAGTATGAATACATGATGTCCGGGACATTGATTGGCCACGGCAGAAGCATAAATAGACCTTGCAGAACCAAAAATGCCTGACCAGTGGACTTTGGCACATTTTTTTGAAAGCTTTTGAGCAGAAAGATTGATTTCCTGATGTGATTGAATGTGCTCTAAAAAAGATGTCAGGCTCATATCAATTCAAAAAACTCATGGCTTTTTCCACCATTTTTCTGGAACCAATAAAAAATGGAACTCGTTGATGAAGTTTTTCGGGAGTAATATCAAGTATTCTATTGCTTCCTGTTGTGGCCATACCACCTGCCTGTTCGCAGAGATATGCCAGCGGATTGCATTCGTACAGTAGGCGCAGTCTCCCTTCAGGCCCCTGAGTTGTACTTGGATAAATATAAATTCCTCCCTTAATCAGGCTGCGATGAAAATCCGCTACCAGAGAACCGATATATCGTCCGGAATATGGAGCGCTAAAATCGTTTTCACGGCTCTGGCAATATTTGAGATAGTCTACAATACGAGGGTCGCATTCCTTGATATTTCCTTCGTTCATCGAATAATACCTGCCAGTTTCAGGCATTGTCATATCGGGATGCGACAAACAGAATTCATCGCTTTGGTGGTCGAGAGTAAATCCGTGAACCCCGGCACCAGCTGTATAGACAAGCATAGTAGATGAGCCATAAAGCACATAACCCGCTGCAATCTGTTCAGATCCTTTTTGAAGCATATCTTCAAGAGTAGCAAGCTCTCCGCGAGAGGAGATTCTTCTGTATATTGAAAAAATAGTGCCAATAGAAACATTGACATCGATGTTGCTCGAACCATCTAAAGGATCAAAAAGAACGACGTATTCTGCTGCTTTCGATTCTTCACTTTGGAAAGCTACAAAATGCTCATTTTCTTCTGAAGCGATGCCACAGACCTGAGCTCCTTTTTCCAGAGCATCAATAAAAGCCCTGTCCGCTATAACATCCAGCTTCTGCTGTTCTTCTCCCTGGACATTCTGACCGCCCTGCGCACCAAGAAAACCCTCTACAAGACCTGCTTTTCGAACGTCCTTGCTTACCGTTTTACTTGCTGTGGCAATATCTGAAAGTAATATATTGAGCTCTGATGAAAAATCAGAAGAGTGTGCCTGACGTGATTCAATGAAATCCTTTAAGGTTGTATATTGAGCCATTTATAGATTATTGAACGAACACGTCACAACGACTTTTGTATTCAATTAGCTGAACAAAATGCTCTGCCCGTATCCTTCTTTATATACCGGATTAACAATCAGGGCAGGTATTAAGGCGTCATTTGTGATAATATACTGTTCGTAATTCGCAGAAAGAGCATTTAAAAAGCTGCTTCTGTTTAAATTCATAATTGCAATGAGGTCCGCATCAACAGATACAGCATATTTAACGACTTCTTTGTCAAATCCTGATCTGGAAATAATCGAATGCTGCATTTCAACACCACGATCTTTAAAAAACCTGTTGGCAAAAACAATATTTGATTTTACCTGATGTTTTAAAAAGTCATCTGTTTCGTCAGGGATAACCACATGTACTTTGGAGTTAAAATATTTAGCCAGCCTGGAAACAATTGTTAGCTTCTGCTTTGTTTCTTTATTTAAATCCATAGGAACTACAATAGAATCGTAGCCTGTAGATTTGATTAGCTTTTCCTGTACAATAATAAATGGAACTGAGGACTTCGTGACCACTTTTAAAGCGTGGCTTCCTGTAACATGCTGCCAGCCATGAGCACCGTGTGTACCCATAAAAATCAATTCTGCTTCGTGTTCAGAAGCAAAATCACCAATATCTTCAAAAATATTTCCAATTCGAACGTTAGGAATAACTTCAACCTCATCCGAGGTATACTTGTCTACAATTTCTTTCAGCTTGATATTAGCTTCATGAATTTGATTCTCTTTGGAAACCACATGAATTAATTGCACCTCTGCATTCAAAGGCTTTGCTGTTGCTATAGCATGCTCAAGTGCGATGTCAGCAACTGCAGTAAAGTCATGGGGAACAATAAATGATTTTTTACTCATGGATTAAAATTTGTGCAAAGTTAAAATAAAGTATCGAAAATAGAGATGAATATTTATCTTTATTTTTGCCTCCTGATCTACATATAAACGCTGATATGCCACTAATTGGAAGGTTGTTGAAAACCACTACAGCCCTAAGCTACAGAAAAAATGCAAAAAAAACCCTGGGTTATAAACACCAGGTGGATGTGCTGAAATATCTTTTAGGGAAGGCAAAAGCTACCAAATTCGGACTGTTTCATCAGTTTCAAACGATTTTAAGAAGCAAAGGATTTGTGAAGAGTTTTCAGAAGCATGTACCTATCATGAGCTACGATGAATACTATGAGGCCTGGTTAAAATATTCTATTCATGGAGAGAAGGACAATACCTGGAGAGGAAGAATTAAATATTATGCCTTATCCTCGGGAACTACCGGCTCTCCAAGTAAAAGAATCCCCATAACATTGGAGATGATACGGTCATTTCAAAAAACGAGTGTAAGGCAGCTGTCTATTTTACACAGCTTAGACTTGCCACAGACCTTTTATAACACGAGCCTTCTTGCCGTTGGAGGATCTACAAAGCTCAATTACAGGGCAACCCATGTCGAAGGAGATCTAAGTGGAATATTAAAGAAACATACCTCTTTCATAGTTTCTCCTTTTACAAAACCCGGAGCGAGAATAAGTGCTATGACAGACTGGAACAAAAAGATGGATATCATGGTGGAAAAGGCACCAAAGTGGGACATCGGTATTATTGCGGGTATTCCGAGCTGGTGCCTGATGCTGATGGAACGTATTGTGGAATATTACAGGGTCCAGACAATACACGATATCTGGCCCAATCTTCAGGTGTATGTTCATGGAGGAGTTTTTATGGAACCGTATATGTCCAGGCTCAACAAAATATGCGATCACAAAATTAACTTGCTGGATACTTATCTGGCCAGTGAGGGGTATTTTGGATATCAGAATGAGACTTCACGACAGGGAATGAAGCTCCTAATGAATAATGGAATTTTCTTTGAATTTGTGCCCTTTACTTCCGATTATTTTGATGAATCAGGTAAGATTAAACCCGATGCAGAAGCCTATACCATTGGTCAGGTCAAAGAAGATGTGGATTATGCCATTGTTATTTCCACTAATGCAGGATTATGGAGATACCTCATTGGAGATCTGGTCCGTTTTACTGATGTGGAGGAACACGAGGTGATGATCACCGGAAGGATTCGCCAGTTTCTGAGCTTATGCGGAGAGCACCTCTCTCTTGAAAACATTAATCAGGGATTGATTCAAACAGGGAAAAAATTCAATGTACAGTTTTCTGAATTTACCATTTATGCCAATATTGAAAAGCAATGCCACAGCTGGTTTCTCGGAAGCTCAGAAAAGCTCACCGATTCAGCTGAAGTCATGAAGTATCTCGACAAACAGCTCTGCGAATTGAATGACGACTACAAATCCGCCAGAAAATACAGTCTTGGGGATCCCCAGATCGAACTATTAAAACCTCAAGTATTCTATCAGTATTTGGAGAGTATTGGAAAAATAGGGTCACAAAATAAAATGCCAAGAGTATTGAATTCTGAGCAGGCCGGACAGTGGCTGGATTTTATTAATGAAGCTTAGAGCTTTGGAAGGCGGACTTTTTTCCTGTATTAAATTTAAGACTTACTTCTACAGACTGCCTGTACATACTGGCCAGCTCCCCAAACTCCACATCGTAAGAAACCCCCAGGCCAAATGACCCCAGGTCCAGATAAAGCGTTGGAATAACTGTACCTACACTTCTGAAATAGCAACCAAACACGAAATATTTATTGCTGACCAGAGATGTTATTCGTGACGCATCCTTCATCTTGAGTCTGTAAAAAAGACCTACAATAGTTTCGTAATGTTTTCCCTGAATGAATTGCGCAGCACTTAGCTCCATATTGGATTTAGAAGAAAGGCCGTAACGGGCATTCAGGTGCATGCATAGCTTCATATATAGTCTGTCATCCACCAAAGAATTATACCGAAGCTTTGGTTTATTTAAATGCTGGATTGCGAAACCGCTTTGAAAACTGAGCTCATTGCTGTTCAGTGAATTTTCAATATCCTTATTATAGGAATAGGTGACTCCGGCACCGGCATCCAAATGCGAAAATGAAGAAATTCCACTGGCTTCTCCGGGATTAACTGTCGGGTCAAACTCTGTTCCATTCCACTGATTCATAAATGACAATCTCGAGAAGTCCGCTGATCGGTTCGTATATGCCGCATGTATCCCAGCCGAAATGGAATGACTTCTGGATAAAGGCAAAATACCACTTGCCGTAATTCCTCCTGTTTTAATGCTGAATTTTGAATCGCCGCCCACATCATTGATAAAATAAATTCCTATTCCCGAATAGGCACTTTTCTTACGTGCGATTTTTCCAATAGAAAACTCTACCATTGCCATACTTGTCATGAATTGAGTGCCTGCTCCCAGCCATTGATTTCTGTGCTGTAAGGAAACTCTTTCAAAACCTGCAAAAGTGCTCGTTGTTGCCGGATTAATTAAAGGAAGATTCTGATCCAGCTGAGAATAGTGAAAGTCCTGAGCAAAACAGCTCAGCGGTGCAAAGGCCAGAAATAAGAGTACTTTTTTCATTCTAACGAATTAAAGTAATATTGCCTGATAGTGTTTCTGAGGTCCCATCATTATAGGTCACAGTCATAATGTAGGGATATACCCCGGTATTGCATTCTAATCCTTTATTCTTGCCATCCCATTCAAATCCTTTGGTGTGAGACGCAAACATAATCTTACCCCAGCGGTCAAATATTTTGAACTGGAAGCTCTTAACATCCTGACCTACTATAATGCTGTAGGTGTTGTTTTCTTCTGGGCCGATACCATTTGGTGAGAAACCAGTAGGAATATGAACACCTTCTGCACAATTCGGGTCGCTGTTTTCCGGGTCACAAGGGTCTAATGGATCTGTACCATTGTTAAATTCTACACCATCTGAAAGACCATCGCCGTCCGTATCAGGATCGTTAGGGTCTGTACCAAGAACTTCTTCCTGAGCATCAGTTAAACCATCGCCATCTGTATCAATATTACATTCTGGAAGTGTGTCATCAGGATCGCAGGGGTCAAGAGGGTCCGTTCCGGCGCTTATTTCATCTCCATCGTTATACCCATCTCCATCCGTATCCGGATTAGTAGGATCGGTACCCGCTGCAAGCTCTTCATCATTCGTTAATCCATCGTTGTCCTGGTCGCAATTTCCGGCATTTGGATTCGGAATACAGGGGTCCGTATTTGCGGGATCTTCCTCGTCGTTCACGCCATCATTGTCCGTATCTACGATCGAGGACTCCAGCGCATCGATGATGCCGTCTCCATCCGTATCCGTTGGGTTATTGACATCCGCTCCTACCTCTATGGAATCGTTCTCTCCATCGCCATCCGTATCTGGATTATTGGGATCAGTTCCTGCAATAATTTCATCCTGATCTGTAATGCCATCTCCATCAGTATCAAGATTCGGATCATCAATTATAAAAAAGGCGACTATATTTTCTGGTGCATTGATTACAATGCTGTTTGTGTCTTCCGTAACCGGTGATCCCAAGGGCCCTGTGGTATATTCCCAATGGTCAAATATATAGCCAGGTCCTGCTTTTGCTTTGATATAAGTATCTATTCCACCATAGTACTGAGTAGACCAGGGATAGGTCGGAGCCCAAACTGAATTCACTTTGATCTCTCCACTACCAGCAGGGCTGACATCAAAAGTGGTTGCAAACGGGCCGCTTAAACTGTAGCAATCAATTAATCCTTGCTCAAGTGCCAAACATCTTGCATTAATAAAGTCCCTAAGCTCCTGAACGTTGTTTTGCCATCCAGTTACCGATCCTCCCCATTTCGAACACTGCCCTGCCATTTCTGGAGTTATGGCAAGCACCATACTATCCAGTAAGGTTAGCATGGAATCGCACGAGAAATAGGTATTTACAAGGTCTATGTATCTGGTCACATAGTATTGTTCAACCAACGGATTGTCGTTGATCAGCTTTTCAAGAATGTCGGTATGGCCCTGTCCTCCAGGGTTAGGGAGGTTTTCGGCATTACATGGGTCCGCATTGGCCGTAACATCCGGAATACCTGTGTAGTTGATATAGTGACCAAAAGTGGCATCCATATCCCAAAGGGTATAACGCCATTTTTTCTTGTCACCTAGTGGGTCAGTTCCGTGCCACCAGGCAGTATTCCAGTTCAGCCAGTCCATATTCACTACGTACGAGTTGAACATAAAATAATCGCAAAGCGATTTCCAGTTCAATTTGCTGTGGACATAATCAAAGTCAGGTCCGGCCCCCATATTATTACTCAAAATGAAATTTCTTAAATTATCCCAGTTGGGTTGCGCATTAGGCGCACCATAATCCTGCCACGTTCCACCCCAGGTCTTCAGGTATTCAAGATGAAATTTGTCCTGATCGTAATAGTAATTTGTATAATCGTGATCATCAGCTTTTTCTCTTATTTCATAAACGCCCCAGTATTCCCCGTTCAAATAAACGATACAATTCCTGGAGGTTCTTTCATCTAATCTCATCTTGGCTTTGATCGATAGCATATGAATAAAGGCATCGCGTATGTGTGCTCCGTCTTCAAAAGAATAGTTATCGCTCGCCGCTGGTTTTAAGATCAGTCGCTGAAAATCGTTTCTTGTTTTTTCTGGGAAGATCTGATGATCTATGTCTCCATTGTACCCAAATTGATCCCGCATGATAAAATCGAATCCTCTTTGGTCATAGCTCCAGGAATCGTTCCCATGTTTGTTGAAATGGCCTTCACCCGCATCAATAAAGCTACCATCCAGCTCAAAGAGCTCAAAGGCTCCTATTTTATTGGATGATCCTCCCCAGCCTCCTTGATTTCCATTGGCGATAAGGTCGTATACATCATCGCTGCAAACAGAGACAATAGGCAGGGTATGACTCGCCCCAATGAAATAGGTGTTGGTCTCGGTAAAGGACTGTAAATTCGATCCAAAGGCAGCAGCTCTGATGACCACCGTCGAGTTGACGTTCACAGGTCCGCTGTATAATGTAGAGGATGGTCCCGGATCCGAACCATCAGTAGTATATCGTATCTGAGCACTTGCATCTGCACAGGTCATTCCCACGCTGATTGCTCCAGGATAATAGCCGGGAGTCATATCAAGAACAGGTGTAGGTGTGTAGAAATCCTGTGCCCCCGTGTTTGCAGAATTCGGGGTAGGATTTGTGAAAAGCTTAAAATCAGGTGCGCCATCCGTTGATCTACCTACGGAGTGGTCCATCTTTGTATAGTGAACTATTTTAAAGGAGTCTACGACATTCCCAAAAGTGTTTGATAAAATTACCCAGTCGCCTTCGGTTTGTGATAATTTAAAATTAGAATGTAATTCGCCAGATTGTACAACATCTCTGGAGCTGCAAAAAATTAAAAGGTGATCGTTTGAATTAATGGATGCACTGGGAAAGGTCCATTTTAATGGGTTTCCTGATCGATCAGAAAGATACCAGCCTGTGAGATCTACAGAAGCACCGGTCGTGTTATACAGTTCAACCCAATCTTCATTGTCTCCAAATGCGTCATTAATTCCTGTCATATTGGAAGCGGAATACTCATTGATAAGTACCTGACTGTTCAGGACCGTACATGCCAATATGGATAGTGTGAAAAGAAGTAGTTTCATTTTTAGTTTAGTAAAGTTAACCCAATATAAAATAAATTTTACCCGAGTGCCATGTATAAGACGACAAATTATCAACGAAGTTGTATCTTTACGACATAAAATTTGAATATGAGAACTAAAATTAAGCTAATTCTTCCAATTTTCGTTTTATTAATGGTGTTTTCTTCTTGTCAAAAAGTAGAAGGGCCAGGAGGAACAGTGACCATAAAAGGAGTGATTATTGAGAGAAATCATGTAGGGACCAGTGTCTTTGAATACCCTGCTGCCGATCAGGATGTATATCTGATTTATGGAAATGAAAATTCATTTTATGATGACGATATAAATACGAGTTATGATGGTAGCTTTGAATTTAGGTATCTGCAAAAAGGAAACTATCAGGTTTTTGTTTATGAGGACGATAATTCTGTAGCGAGTGGAACGAGTGAAGTATTGGTGGACGTCAGTGCCACTGAAAACAATCAGGTGATTACACTGGATACTATTTATATCGATAAGTATTAATGAAAAAATATGGACTTGTAGTTTTATTTGTCTCTTCCTTTCTACTTGGAAATGCACAATCGTTCGAAGTATGGAATACCGCTGGGGCGAAATACAAGCTTACAAAAGAGATTCAGCTTGCAGCTAGCTTTACGAGTAGGTTCAGCGATTTTAAGGCAAGAACCTTATTTCCAGAGCTGACAGTGAAATACAATATAGCAAAATGGGCCTATGTGTCAGTAGATTACCGATTTGTATCTAAAAGAGAAGATAACGGAAATTATCTAGGGGCCAACAGAATGAACATTAATGCTAAAGTAAAAAACAGACACGATCGATGGAGCTATGCCCTCAGAATTCGATATCAAATGAGCTCGAGTACCGGAGCAAGTGGATCATACAATTCTGATTTTGATGAGGCTCTTCGATTTAAACCTCAGCTTTCTTATGACATCAAAAATTCCATTTTCACCCCGTTTTTTGCTCTTGAAGGATTTTACAATCCAGGTACCGGAGTTTTCGGTAAGCGAATAGATAAATTTCGTTATACACTGGGTACTGACCTGGAGATTGACGGACCTCACGAATTTTCTTTCTTTATCAGGCTGGATCAAAAGATAAATTCCAATAATAACAGAAAGAAATATATTGTTGGGATTAGTTACCAGCTTGACTTAAATAAGCTCCTTAAGGGAATCTCTAAAAAAGGAGAATTGTAATAATCTTTCTTTGGTGACTCAAATTCAAAACTTCTCTCTTAATTTGGTCATAGGAGTTTCAAAATAACGATACAATAAATAAGAAAGGACCAGAAGCAAAATCCAGTACACACTGTACTTAAAAAGTATAATTACATTGAGGTTTGTTGAAATGAACGACCAGTCCACTTTTTGTATAATCCATCGTTGAATTATAGAAAGGTTCAATAAATACATAGAATACGAAATCAGGCTGATGAAGGTAATGGACCTAAAGAGAATTCCTCCACTGGATTTTAATACACTTAAGAAAGGGAGTAAACACAATGTAGCTATCGATATTAAGCTAAACGAAAACACCGCATTGTACAGACTGTCAAGACCTGCATACCTGGGAATAATGAACTTTGAAAGCAGCAATAAGAAAACACCAATAATCAGCAGCTCTTTTTTGTATTTCAGCCACTTTTCCCGATAATAGAATTGGATAAACGCACCAATAACACCATACATGATGCTATCCAATCGGGTAGCTACCTGTTTTCTGAAAAACAAATCCCAGTCGTCAAAGCTGACTATTGTCATATGATCAAATCTGTACAAGCGAAAAGCAGTAACAAGTACAATGAGGAGTAGAGAAGAAAATAATACGCCTTTTTTAATATTTCGATTAAAAATACGGCTTGAAGCAACGAGAAGTAAAGGGATTATCAGATAGAACCATTCTTCTACACTTAAGCTCCACGCCTCCGTAAAAAACCACATTGGATGCGTGTCGAAAATATTTTGTCCAAAATAAAAGTACTTATACATGTCATTTAAGATGTACTCATCAGAGAAAAATAAATGACAGAAGCATAAAATCAGCAAAATCAAAAAATAGTTTGGAAGAATTCTGAACCAGCGCCGCTTCCAGAAATTAAAAATCGTTTTAGGAGTATGGTCCTGTTTGTTCAGTATTTTCAGCAACATTCCTCCTATTAAAAAACCGCTTAAGACAAAAAACAGTGTGATTCCATCGAAAATTACATAATGAATCACAGAGCTTATTTCGTATGGAAGTAAGAGATTTCCATGCTGTAATACCACAAATAGTATAGCGAGGCCACGCAGAATATCCAGCCCATATACTCTATTTTCATTCACTTGAATTTGTCCAAAAATTTTCATTTAAAAGTGTTCGTCTTTGTATTATTTTTAAATGGTTTTTCAAACTCTCATAGCTAGTACTCCTTCATTATTAAATTACTTATAAGGGTGTCCAGTATATCTTCTGAATTTTGATTTCCTGTTTGCAATAGAAAGGCATGAACAGTGGAAATAATGGTATTGCCTTCCTGCGGAATGAACGCCCATCCCTTGATACAATTATTCCCTTTATCAATTAATAAATTGTTGTTATTGATTATGGCATGAGCGTATAGCCTTCCATAGGGGCTATACCTTCTCCCGAGCTCAAAAACAATATTTGAATCAAATTTTGACGTAAAAGACATTAGTGGATTTGATTCAATAGCCTCATTGATTTTAGTGATTTCCGGAGCATTTCTGAATGCGATATTAAATCGGACAGTATGCATCAATTGACTTGGAGTGGTAATGTCAGAGGATTGTATCTGCACGGATGTACCTGTGGTCTGAAATAAATCATTTACATCGATAGCATGGTGCGTTCCAACCTCCTTATCTAAATGTCGGGATACTACATTTGCTGTTACTAATCTCTCGTGATTTCCTAAATCCTCAGATCGTCGAACAATCACAAAGTCGCTTTGCGCAATACTTTCAATGGCATTATTCGAGATGGTTTGCAATAAAGCCGCTAATGAATGGGTATTACACGACACAATCTGAACAAATTTCTGATCTGTAATTACCTCATTATTGATTCCTGACATAAATGGAATTCCGAATCCCTTTTCACTACCCTGAGCACAGCAGCCTTTCAAATTTGGCAGGCCGGAATACCAGGCTTTGTTTCTCAATCCAATGGTATTTGCATTGCAATCAAAAATATAATCCACAGCATCAATTACTTGACCCAGCTTTTCGTATTTACTTTTTTCTTTTGTACATACAATAATTCCCTTACGGTCCAGAAATTCCAGCTCGCTTTGATTCCAGCTGGAAATTTGACTGTTTTTTAAGGCGTATACAGTGTGTATTCCCAGTAGATCTTTATAGTCATGCAAAATATTTATGACTGTTTTACCAATATTTCCTACACCGTTTACTAATACCTTCATCAATTTGTAATTTTTCCTTTAAAGGGAACTAAAAGTGTTCTTAACAGAATACGAATATCGAAAAAGAATTTTTTTTTACCCACATATTTTAAATCCTGTTTCATGGATAATTCGGCACTACAGATGCTGTTTAGCTGAGCTAATCCTGTAATACCAGGCTTTACAGACCATCTGTCTTTATATTCCTCTTTATCCCAATTCAACCTTTCAATGTCGAATTGGGTTAATGGTCGTGGCCCTACAAATGACATGTCCCCTTTAATCACATTAATCAATTGAGGAAGCTCATCTAATCCGAGTTTACGAATAGGCTTTCCAATTGTGGTAATTTGTTCGTTGACCATGGTTTTGAATTTATAGATTGTAAATATTCTATGATCCTTACCAATTCTTTCCTGTTTAAATATAACGCCGGAACGACATTCTATAAAAATCAAGACAGTCACAAGTATGAATATCGGACTACATAACAGCAAAAGTATAAACGCAATAATTTTCATTTCTCATTAATTCGAGAGAATATTGGACTCTTTTCCAAATTGTCTAAATGATACGGCAACTGCCGCACTTGCCAGCAATACCATAACAGAAAAGCTAAGTGCCAAAAGTCCATAATCTATTGTGCCTGCAATCAGCTCTTTAGTGGTTAAAACAATATTTACTACAGGAATCATAGCCGTCATTGTGTTTAGCTCGATACCCGGAAATAATCCTACCATAGCCGGCAAAATAACAATGAGATTCAGTGGAGTAATAATACTTTGGGCTTCTTTAAAGCTCTTGGCATAAATGGTAATTGGCACCATAATCCCAGCAAAAAACACAGTGAGAGGAAATAAAAGGAAAAATAATTTCACTACAAATCCCGGTGTAAGAACCTGGCTGACGACGTTCATTACGGCCTCATTGGGTATCACAGCCATAAATTTTATCGAAATAAATAAACCCAGAAGGGCAAAAGAAGAAGCTAAAAGCCCGGACAAAATAACCACAAGCATTTTACCTACTAATATTTTCCACCGCGCAACGGGCACAGTGAGCAGAGTTTCAATAGTCCCTCGCTCTTTTTCTCCAGTAAACAAATCGATAGCAGGATACATACACCCTAAAAACCCAAATATTATAAAAATATAGGGCAGCATTCCTCCTGCGAGCTCTCCTATCATTTTTTGATCACTTGCCGTATTTTCATATGCGACATGAAAAGGAATCAGCTTTTCTTCATCAATTTCCAAGGCCTCGTATCGTTTCATTCGTTCCTGAGCTTCTATAATGTTCATGTATTTTTCGGCCCTTTTATTATACCCGAGGTTAGTCATATCAAAGGCCCATACTACTTTCGCAGTATTGAGATTGAGCAGTGCATTTTCCGCTGTGGAATCATAGATCAGGATCAGATCAATTTTTTCAGCAGCAAGATCCTTTCTCAGTTTGAGGCTGTCTCCGTGATAGGGAATAATCTTTTTAGGCCCAAATGATGCAGGGATTTTCTTTAATTCAGTAGGGAGATAATCTGAAGCTTCTCCAATGACACCAATTTTAATCGTTTTATTCTCTGCAGATTCTTCAAAAGAGGAGGACACTCCGATGACTACATTCATAATGACTGGAAATATTAAAATGGGTATGACCAGCATCATAATAAGTGTTCGTTTATCCCGAATCGTTTCCTTTAGCTCTTTTTTGAATATTTTGAATATCATAATTTAAGCTTGTACTGTTTTAATAAATTCACCCGTAAGACTTGTTTCGGTCATTTGATTTCTAAACGCACTCATTTCGCCATGGTATTTTAATGCTCCTTTATGAATGATAGCCAATCGATCGCAAAGTAAATCGACCTCCCCCATGATATGGCTGGAAAAAATCACCGTTTTATTCTGTGCTTTGCAGTCTCTGATTAATTGAATTATTCTGTCTGCAGTAATCACATCCAGACCACTTGTAGGTTCATCGAATATTACTATTTCAGGATCGTGAATCATTGTTCTGCAGATAGACACTTTTTGTTTCATTCCCGTACTTAGCTTTCCAATTCTTTTGTATGCGAATTCATTCATGTCAAGTAAATCAAACAAATACTTTTTTCTTTCGGACAGCACTTGACTTGGCACCGAATACAATGAAGCAAAATAGTCTATCATTTCATGAGCATTCAATCTCTCATATAAGCCTGTTGAACCAGTTAAAAAACCTATTTTACTTCGGGCTTCTTTGGGATGAGTAATAGCATTAACACCACCAATTTCAATGGATCCGGATGTGGGAGTAAGGACCGTAGATAGCATTCGTAAGGTGGTGGTTTTGCCGGCACCATTGGGCCCGAGCAGAGAGAAAATTTCACCAGGCACACATTCAAAACTCAAATTTTTTACTGCACTAGCAAATTTATCGGTGCCACCGCGTTCATTTTTTTGCTCCTTGCTGAGTGGAAATTCTTTATTGAGGTTTTCGACTTTAATCATATTCTGGACCTATTCGTTTTTTAGACTCCTGTTTTCAATAGGAATAGCTTTGTTTTTATTGGCGAGCTGGCCACAGGCAGCATCAATGTCTTTTCCACGGCTTCTTCGGACATTAACAATCATATTTCGAGACTCTAAAAAAGCAGCAAACTGATCTACTTTATCCTGTTTTGCCTGCTGGAATGGTTCTCCATCAATAGGATTATATTCTATAATATTTATTTTGCAGGGGACACATTTTGCGAAATCTGCAAGCTCACGTGCATCCATTAATTCATCGTTAAATCCATCAAAAATGATATACTCAAATGTGACTCTTGAATTTGTTTTTTCATGGAAGTACTCCAATGCTTCTCTTAACGAATCCAGATTATTAGATTCATTGATTTCCATGATCTGATCTCTTTTTTCATCATTTGCAGCATGAAGGGAAAGGGCTAGATTAAATTTCACCTCATCATCTCCCAGCTTTTTAATCATTTTAGAGATTCCTGCTGTTGAAACTGTAATTCTTTTTGGAGACATTCCCAGTCCCTGCTCCGAACAGATCCATTCAATGGACCCCAGCACATTTTTGTAATTGAGCAGGGGTTCACCCATGCCCATATATACGATATTCGATAAAGATTTTTGATGCCTCTCCAGAGCTTCTTTTTTTAAGTGAAAGACCTGGTCATAAATTTCTCCTATAGATAAATTTCTCAACAGTTTCAATCTGCCAGTAGCACAAAATGTACAAGCCAAACTACAACCTACCTGAGAAGAAATACACGCTGTCATTCTCTTACTTGTAGGGATGAGTACTCCTTCTACAACACTGTTTTCATCAATGGAAAAGGCACATTTGATGGTTTTATCCTTGCTGACCTGCTGATCCTTAACAGCTACTTTATCTATCATCAGATTGGCGTTCAGAAAAGACTGTAATTCTTTGCCGATGTTTTTCATTTCATCAAATGAACCCACGTTTTTTTTCCAGATCCATTCAAAAACCTGCTTGGCCCGATATCCGGGAAAATTATGTGTTTTAAGAAAATCGCTTAATTCTTCAAGAGAGAAGTTTCGAATACTCGCAATCTTTTCAGGCATTTTGTATTTATCGATTCAACATGACAGGCATAACAAGCATTAGGATATCCTCATGATCCGAATTCTTGGATAAAGGCGTTAATATTCCTGCTCTGCTTGGCTCACTCATTGACAATTGAACCTCGTCTGAATCCAAATTATTTAACATTTCTACTATAAATCTTGAGTTGAAACCAATTTCGAGGTCGTCACCATTGTAATTACACGTAAGTCTTTCATTGGCTTCGTTCGAGAAATCAATATCTTCTGCTGAAAGAGATAATTCGGAACCGGCCAATTTCAATTTAATCTGATGTGTAGTTTTATTAGAGAATATCGAAACACGTTTAATGGAATTCATTAGCTGTAATCGATCAATGGTAAGCACATTAGGATTCTCCTTCGGAATTACAGCTTCATAATTGGGATATTTGCCATCTATTAATCGACAGACCAGTACCAATTCATTAAAAGTGAACACAGCATTCGATTCATTATATTCAAGGGTTATTTCCTCATCCCCGCTCAAATTTGCCTTAAGTAAGTTCAATGGTTTTTTGGGTAAAATAAAATCTGAGCTGTCAGAAGATTTTGCATCATTGCGTTTGTATCTGACCAATTTATGGGCATCGGTAGCTACAAAAATTATCTCGTTATCCGAAAACTGACAATAAACTCCGGACATGGCAGGTCTTAGGTCATCATTTCCAGCTGCAAACAAAGTTCTGTTAATGGCATTGGAAACAATATCTCCAGAGATTTTTATGGTATTCTGATTTTCAATTTTTGGCAGCTTTGGAAACTCCTCTCCATTAAATCCAACCATTTTAGATTTCCCGTTATCGTAGGCAATTTCAATTTGATAATTTTCTTTAGACACCTTAAATGTACAAGGCTGATCCGGAAGACTCTTTAAAACCTCCAATATTAATTTGGCCGGGACTGCCACATCGCCATCCTCTTCAGTCTGAACACCAAGAGAGGTCACCATTGTTGTTTCCAGGTCAGTGGCAGACACAGTAAGCTGGTCCCCCTTTATTGAGAACAAAAAATTATCCAGAATAGGCAGCGTATTGCTTGTATTTAAAACTCCAGAGATATTTTGAAGGTGACGTAAAAGCGTTGCGCTTGAAACGATAAAATTCATAGCCAAATCATTTTATACAAAAATAACAATTAAGGGGAGATTTTTAAGATAGCGAGAAATTGATTTTTCAGGAATTCTTTTGAGTCGATAAATAGTTGCGTAAAAAGACCTTGAATGCAACGCGTTGAATAAGGACAGGAATGAAATTAGTTTCTTGCTGTAGTACGGCTTCTTTTAAGTCTATGACATACAATAGGCGATTCAAATCGTGTGTGTCTATTTTCTTTTCAATTAAACCAACAAGCTGCTCATTATTTCGACATTTCCCTAATACATCCACACTGAGGTCAATTCCCGACAAAGCGAAATCTTTGGATAATTGAAGAAATGTTTGCTGTCTAAAATCATCTTCATTCCAGAAATTCATCCATGTTTCTTGAAATTTTGTAACTTCAATAGGTAGGTTTTGATTATTCAATGTAACTTGTTTTTACTTATTCAAATGTAAAGCGAAATGTTTAACGAAAAAATTTTAGCAAAATGTAATGAGCTAGCAGGATCGGCGGATCGAGTTATTCCTCCTTCCAGAAAAAAAATATTGGATGATATTGCTCTAACTCTTCATTCTGAAATAAAAGAACGAAATGAGGTATCGGTTGTCTACCTATGTACACATAATTCTCGCAGAAGTCATTTCGCTCAAGTGTGGGGTCACATTGCTTCGGTGATGTACAATTTTTCTGAGGTGATTGCATATTCAGGAGGAACTGTGGCAACGGCCTGTCATCCAAATACAATTTCTGCATTTAAGCAAATTGGTTTTGACGTAAAATGCGATAATCCTCAGGCAGAAAACCCATTGTACAGAGTGTATTATAACGAAGAGGATTACGTGGAATGCTATTCTAAAACCAATACGGATGATTCCGTTCCACAGTCTGACTTTATAGCCATAATGACCTGCTCGGATTCAGACGATAACTGCCCTCTGGTTCCCGGCGCTAAAGTTCGGTTTTCGACCACCTTTGACGACCCTAAAGAATTTGATGGCTCCGACGATGCAGTGGATTATTATGAGGAGCGCAGTCTCCAGATAGCCAGCGAAGCAATTTATACTTTTCGAAAAATATTTATGATGGTCTAATGCGACTCTTCTAGATTTTTAAAGAACTGCCAGAATGTATTGGATGGAAGAGGAGCTTTCAGAGATATGACTTCCTGCGTTGTGGGGTGTGTAAATTCCAACGCTCTCGAATGCAGACAAATGGAGCCGTCCTTATTTGACCTCTTAGCGCCATATTTTAAATCTCCTTTTACGCAGCACCCAATGCTTGAAAATTGTGCCCGGATTTGATGATGTCGTCCGGTTTCCAAATGTACTTCCACGAGATGGAATCTATCTGATGAAGCGAGCAGGGTGTAAGTTAGCACAGCTTCTTTTGCCCCTTTTACATCTTTTTTTGAGACATAACTTTTGTTCTGTTTCTCATTTTTTTTTTAAAAATGAACGAGTCTGTTGGTCTTCTTTTCGGGTTTGTTTTCGAGTATGGCCCAATAGGTTTTTTTAATGGCTTTATCTTTGAACTGCTTATTCATTCTAGATAGTCCTTTGCTTGTTCTTGCAAAAAGCAGCACCCCGCTGGTTGGTCGATCTAAGCGGTGAATAACGCCACAAAACACATTTCCCGGTTTATTGAATTTGGCTTTTAAATATTCTTTTATATCATCTGGAAGGGTTTTGTCACCTGTCTTATCTCCCTGAACAATTTCAGATGATTTTTTATTGATGGCAATGAGATGATTGTCCTCGTATAGTACTCGAGATGAAATCATATGTTGCTATGGTTTAAGTGAGGAATAATTCCTGTTCTTTACAAAGGCGAATAGACTTAGTAATGCAAATATCAGAACTGTGACAGGGATCCAGCCGGGAATTTCTCCAATGCCATCTCCACTTGCATAAGAATGCAGTCCAACCAATACGAAATTGACACCAAAAAAAGTAAATAAGATAGCCGAATAGCCCCAGAAAGAAACGAGATTAAACACGAATTTACTATTCAAGCCAGGAATAAATCGAAGGTGAAGAATAACGGAATATACCAGAACAGAGACCAATGCCCAAGTTTCTTTTGGGTCCCATGCCCAGTAGCGCCCCCAGGATTCATTTGCCCAAATGGCACCCAGAAAGGTCCCAATTGTAAGCATAAATAACCCAATGGTCATGGTCATTTCGGAAATATACGTTAGCTCAGAAATATTGGTGTTCACTTTTTCCGCATTCCTTTTATTTCTCAAAGTGTATAAAATCAAGTTGAATAAGCCCAAAATACATACCAGCCCCAGAAAACCGTAGCTTCCGGTAATAACAGCCACATGTATTTTAATCCAGGGAGATTTTAGTACGGGCTGTAAAGGGGTTATTTCTGGATCAAGCAGACTTAATTCCGTAACAAAAACCATTAGTGAAGCCAGAATAGCAGCTCCTGCGACAACGACCGCATTTTTTCTTGAAAAGAGGAACCCTGCCAGCATGCAGATCCATCCGATAAATACTACTGCTTCATATCCGTTACTCCATGGAACATGATCAGCAACCAGCCACCTAATAATCAATCCCGAAGCGTGAAATAAAAATACACCGATTAGCAGGAAAAACAATCCCCTGCGAGCTGCATTAAATACGCGAACCAGCCTGAGCCGGTTTTCAATGAAAAGCTCAACAAAAAAGAGGATAAGCATAAATAGACCGAAGATTCCATAGCACATATAGGTCCATTTGAATATTTCCAGCTTGTTATACAGAATTTCCAGCTCAATCATACGCTCACTTGGAATGATATCTTTTCCGAGCTCTCTTTGATAGGCTTTTATTTTTTTAAGTAAGCTGTCACATTCCGTATAATTATTATCGCTGTTGACCGCTTTAAGTGCTTCAAAATAATGGATAGAATTTGCAAGCATTTTTAGCGTTTTCTCATCCGAAAACATGATTTTTATGTCATTGGTATCGGCATAGCCCCTGACTAATTTTCCGTTATTGTCTTTTAAAGAGTATAAGGTTTGCCTTACATAAGAGAGCCATTTGTTGGACGGGTGATTTCGCAGCGGAATGATTTGCATAGGGATACCGGAAAAAACATCTGAGGTAACCCGAAGCCGATCATTGAGCTTGAGGATTTTTTTATCAAATTCATTTCGGGTTGAAGGAGATTTTGATGTGGAATGCTCCCATTGCTTAGACCATTTAAAGCTGCCTTTTTTGTTGGTTAAATTGTTGTAGCTTTCATATTTTGAAAGGCTTAACCTTTCTCTAAGTGCTGTGGGAACATATATTATTCGCTGTGTCTTCCAATAGTCATTGAAAAGATGCATGCTGATTATAGTCTGTACTGCATTGTATTTTGTGCCATTCTGTGTAAAGGAGTTCTTCCTGTGTATTTTTCGCAAATACTCATCGCAGAAAGTATGTAATGGAATAATCCTCCCTTTAAAGCTCAGCACAAGTAATGAAGCCAGTTCATCTGAATGCGCCTCGTTCATAATATGGTGCCTGCTATCATTGTGATGTTGAGAAGCGTGTGAGTCATGAGAATGATCTGCATGTTCCTGGCCCAATGCATTGTTACTAAAGCAAAGCAATCCTAAGATCAACAAAATCGAATGGGATCTAGATTTTTTTATTTTTTTTAGACTTTTATTCAGATAAGTAAGTCGTCCGTCTCTATTGAACAGAGATAAAATCATGCCTATCGTCATGAGTAAATATCCTAAATACGTAATATTTGTTCCCCACCAGTCCTGATTAAATTCCAATATGGTTCCAATCGCTTTTCCGTCGGTATCTTTTAAAAACTGAGACTGAAAAAACCGATACCCATCGTAGTCAATAACATGATTCATGAATATTTCTTTATTCATTGGCTTTTTTTCTTTTTTATCATAAAAAGTCAAATAGCTTTTATAGGAAGAAGCCATGTCTGACCCCGGATAATATTCAACCTGAAAGTCACGGCATTTTATATCGATGGGGAATTTCGATGGAAGTGATCCATACTCGAGCCTGATCTCTAAGCCGTTCATATGAATTATTTTGGGAGCTTTGGAGATTCCCATTTTACACTCCTCAAGTACTACTTTTTTAGACGACTTGCCATCGCTGACATTTACGGTCAGATAATCAGTGCATATTTCATCAAGTTTCGTAAATTTCTTTTTGGCATTTGTAAATATGTTTTTAATTACAAACTGGCTATTTGCCACCTGATAGAGTGTTGTTGTTTGGAGTTCAGCCCAGCTATTAACCGGATAATTCACATATAGAGAATCGTCAGGAGGTCGTCCGGATTCTCTGACTTTTTGCATTTCGCTCATAGGCAAAGATCTCAGCTGAAAATCAGAAGAAAACTCAATTTTGCCTTTGTTATTTCGTATTCTTACACCTTGTGCATTAATTCGCTGATTGAATGATAGAGGGATTTCTCCTAATGTGATGGTCTCATTCTGTCCTAGATACACAGATTTCATTCCTTCAACTACGACATCTAAAACCACTGAGTTTGCCGATTTATCAAAATAAAAGGTATCAGAATAAAATCCCTGCGCCTCGCATTCTTCTTTAAACCCAACATATTCAACGGAGATTTCTTTTCCTTCAAAGTCCAGATTGTGCTCAAAGTGATTCAGGTTTAAAAACCCATGTGTAAATTCAGACAGATACTGTCTGACTGCCAAAAAATCAGAAGCACCTGTTTTTTCATTTTTGACATTGAAGCGAAGAAGAGGATCAGAAGAATAAAACTCGCTGGTGGTTTCTCCTTCTTCTATTTTAATAAGCCCCTGAAGACTGAAGTTTCTCGTAATTGCCGCTCCAAGCAGAATGATCAAAAAAGACAAATGAAATGCTAAAGCTGCAATTTTCTCCTTACGAAACATCCTGTACGTGAAAATATTGGAAATTAGATTTAAGGACAAAAACAGAAGGAGTAGCTCAAACCATAAGGCGTCATATACAATGATTTGTGCCGCCTGTATTCCATGTTTAGACTCTATAAAAGTGGCTAGTCCAATGGCAATTAAGAACACCAATAATCCAGCACTCATCATCCGCATAGAGAATAAAAACCTGTAGGCCTTTTCGATAAATCCTGATTTCATAGAACTGCAAAAATAAGTATTCAGATGTATGAAAAATAGCGTTTAGACATTTATTCTATTTCCGGAGAGAAAATTTCAGGTAAAATGACCTAATCAATCTGGTGTTTGATAACCTTGAAGTTGTTACCATTGGATATTCTCAAAAGGTATAATCCGGATTTGTACGGGCTGGAATCAATTACGAATAAATTGATTCCTGCTTTTAAGGTTATATCCATGGAATTTGTGATTTTACCATTTATATCACAGAACTCTACTTTAGTTTCTCCAATGTATTTTGTGTCATTAATAATGAGATTAAAGTGTCCTGAACTCGGATTAGGATAGGTAATGAAATAGCTGTCCTGATCTGTGCACCCTGATTGAATAGGACCATACATCTCCATATTGCCGTCGATATCATACTGATTCAGTTTATAGTAGGAGTCTTGAGCTTCACTATCGACATAGGAATATACAATTTCCGAAATACTGTATCCAGCAGCTGGAACAGTATATATTGTTTCCCAGTTAATGCCATCTCTTGACTTTATTAATTCGAAATAGCTGGAATTGTATTCGCTCTCTGTAGTCCAGGATATTATAACTTCATTATTTGTGCAATTTGCTGAATATGAACTTAATTCCACAGGTAAAAAATCACCAGTACCTCCTCCAAAACCCCAGTTGCTCCATCCTGTAGAATTCAGCCTGCTGACTACAGGGGAAGTCGCATCTCCTGTATTGTCTTGATGGGTGCCAGAAGCACTCCACGGACCTGATGCTACTCTTTTCAGGGCCGTAATATGGCATGCATCGGCAAAGCTCACAATACCTTCAGCATCAAATGTAATGTTGTACGTTTTATTTTCACTTGTTGTAATGCCATCATTTGGTGTCATTTGCCAATACCCATTATCCGTATTCTCAATGGTAAATGCACCATTGCAAGTAGTAGTTATTGTATCGTTATTGAGATTATATCCCATTGCAGTATTTAACCACTCTATCTTAATTGATCCAGCATCCGTATTTTCTGTATATTCGATTTTAACAAACCTTTTATGCGTTCCATTTTTACTCAATGGGTATAAGCTAGATGCATCTCCTGAATTAGTCCCGGTAAACCATCTCTTCAGAACACCGTTAATATAACCATCCTGATAATCCAATGATCCGATATTTGATATAGAAGAACCAATCGATAAGGTAGTAACGTTTGTGTTGATTAACCCTGTCTGCATTGTCAAAGTACCAGTAACAACAACATTTTCATTTAAATCTAAAGTGCCACTTGTCGACACATTGCATATAAGATTTCCCAGGGTTGTAGTTGGAATATTAGTTGCTGATATGACTGAGCTGATATTTGTGAATTCTATTGAACTTGTAGAATTAATTATTCTAGTACCATTCATTGCGTAGTGGTCATTAAAAGAAGGAGCTATTAATTCTGTATACCCAGATAGAGTTAGGTCTCCTAAACCGGAGAAAATAGTAAATTCATCGGCAAACCTCAAGGTGCCATTGACAATAACAGCTCCCGGTGTGCCATTTTCATCAGTTGTTCGAAAACCGGATTCAAGAGTAACATCTGAAACCGCGTTAATCAATAAACTGCTTAGGCCACTACCGCTACCTATCATTCTTAATGTACCGTTTCCGGAAATACTCTGAGGAATTGTGCCGATCATCTCAATTGTCAGATTGTAAGCATTACTAGCTCCGTCTGTTATCATAAACCCTTCGCTGATGAAGTTTCCGCCTATTTGAATCGTGAAATCACCTTGAATTGTCAAAGTTTTTCCTCCTCCTTCTCCTGGTGAAAAATTGGCGTCTCCCTCTATGTCTATGCTTTGCACATCCGCATCCTGATCAAATACAACAGCATTGCTCTTACTAAACCCCCCTTGATAGGCATTCACTATTACTATTGCCGTACCGTCATTCGGAGGAACAGAGCCACATTCCCACGAAGATGCATCAGACCAGTTCAAATACCCCGTTTTATAGGAAACAGTAGCGTAATAATCAGGGTTTCCTGTATTGTCGGTAGAGCTAAGGACGGTAGTTAGTGTTTGACCAATTGAACAACCTGAGATAATTCCTGTGCCGCCTGTGCGTGTTATATTTCCAGAAGAAGCCGCATTTATTGCGCGAATCTCTAATCCGATTATTGTCATTTTATCGTTTTGATTCACCTGTATACAATTGTATTCTATGGTAATGGTTGTTGCCGTACAGGTATAACTCACAATAGACAGATTACCACCTCCATTGACTACAGCAAATCCAGATCCAGGAAGGAATTCAAAATTAGCCGGAGCGGTTAATTCTAAAGATTTCGGATCTAAGCCAAAAGCAGAGAAATCATCTCTTACTGTTTCAATAATAATAATATTATCAAGTGGATGATATACTGAGGGAAATGTACATGCTCCAAAAGATAGGCTGGGCTTGATAATATTTACTTGAGAATTTAAGGAATTACAAATGAAAACTACTATAAAAAATAGAAGTTTAATTACAAGAATACTTTTATGTAAGTACCTGTTACTCAATTATTTACATGGTTTAATAGTATGAGCGCGTTTTCTAGTCAAGCAAAAATACTAAATATTTATTCATGGTCAAAAGGCATTTCGTGCCTTTTAATAACCAGTTTAACCGATTAAAAATTGTAATAATCTGGGAATTAAAATCACTTTACTTCATTATTTATAAACCTCCGTAAGTGGACAATGTATAATAGTTATAGCGTGTTTTTAGATTCAAGTACTTCTTAATCAGACAGTCAATTCATAGTCGATTCAATGAGATTTGTATATTCTTTCTTTTAATTTTTATTTAAAGGGGTGTTTCACTACCTTTGGAACTTAATTTTTATTAAACTCAATTATTATGTACAGTCTTGTAAATAAAGCAATTAAGGATTTAGTAGCTGAAAATCATGGAGATGAAGTCTCGCAACAATATTGTGAAATTGAAGAGTTTATGGAGGCTTACGAAGCATACTCCAATTGAAATCTTCCTAATGATTAGTTTTATTTAAATAGTTTGTTTTATGAACAAGGTAGAAAACTTTTATAAATTGGTAAAAGAAGCTCATGAGCATCAAACCAGATGCAGTAAAGCTTGGCTTATCGGAGGAGATATAATATTCGTAGAGTGTAAAGAGAATGCTGAAATTGAGTTAGAGGATGCAAAAGAAGATATGGAGCTTTCTCAAGAATTGATCGCGAACGTTAGTCGCTATGGAACAATCATTGATACTGCGAATATTAAGAGTATATCAAAAGAAGCTAGAGACTGGTATTCTCAGGTCCAGAATGACAACCCACATAATATCTGCGTTGCATTAGTCGTAAATTCATTCTATACTAGAATCATTGCTAATTTCTTTCTTGGATTTTCGAATTCAAGAACGGAAATGAAAATTTTCAACATAAAAGATGACGCTGTAGAATGGCTTTATGAAAAATTGAAAAATTCATGAAAAGTGGGGTTGATGTACGATTTGAGCAAATACAAAATTTTTTGATTCAATTAGCTACAGGTAATTTCGACCATAAAGTCACCCCTTCGAAATCTCTGGATGATATAGATGCCTTAATTATTGGCATCAATATGCTGGGTGAGGAGCTCAAGGTTTCTCAAGAAAAACATATTGCTTTGTTTGAACATTCGGGCGACGCGATTTTGATTTATAGTGTTGATTCAAATACTTTTGTTGATTCAAATGAAATGGCAACAACGTTGCTTGGTTTTACTAAGGAAGATATTCGCCTGCTGTCTATAGTAGATCTAGCTCCAAAAGAGGAAAAGAAAATGATGGCAAGTAAAGCTACTTACTTGAAAAGTGTACTTCAAACAAGTTTTGAAGCTCAAATAGAAACCAATACTGGAAAATTGAAACACGTTTCTTTTTTATCAAAAAAATTGCCATATGGGGATGAGAAATATTTCCAGATCTCTCTTAGAGATATAACGGAGGCAAGACAGATTTCAAATCGTTTAATTAAAAAAAATGTAGAATTAAAACAAGCTCAAAAAGAAATTGGGGAATTGTCCAAATTTCCTTCTGAAAATCCAAATCCGATTTTGAGGTTTAATAAAAAACTTAAGTTGGTTTATGGTAACGATGCGAGTAAAAATCATTTTTTAGATGATTTTAATATACATGAGGATAGTGTAAAAGACAGGGAATTAAAAAGGCTTATAAAAAAGATGTTTTCAAAAAGCATTGAAGAGACGATTATTCTATCAAGAAACCAAAGAGATTACTCTTTAACATTGGTATATGTGAAGGAGTTTAATTATGTGAATATTTATGCTGCGGATATTACGGATTTTCTTGGTAGAGTTCGAGAAAAAGAAGAGTCTTTGACTAATCTGAATGATGAAATGGTCCAACAAAAAGAATTTTATGAATTTATACTAAATAATCTACCTGCTGATGTAGCTGTTTTTGATAAGAAACACAGATATGTATTCATTAATCCGAAAGGAATTAATGATGCTGAAATCAGGAATTACATGATTGGTAAAGATGATTTCGAATATGCGAAATATAAGGGAATATCAGATGAAAAGGCTATTGAGCGACGTAGGCTTTTCAATAAAATAATGAGGACTAAGGATTTTGTTAGTTGGATAGACGAATTCACTAATATAAAAGGTGAACGAGAGGTTATACACAGAACGTTGGGCCCATTATTCGATAAAAAAGGGAATGTGAGATACATTATTGGTTATGGAACGGATGTCACAAAACGTGTCCATTTTGAAGAAGCCAATATTCGGCTTTCCCTTGTGGCTAAAAACACGAATAATGGAGTTGTAATGCTCGATAAAAAAAGAAAAATAACCTGGGCAAATGATGCTTTTTTGAAGCGCTCAGGGTACAAACTAGAAGAAATTATCGGAAAATCCTCGACATACTTTACTTATCCTGAACTGAGTAAGCCAGTGGTTGAGCGAGTAAAAAAAGCATTTGATGCAAAAGAAAAAATATCAGTTGAAATATTGCGTCAATCTAAAAATGGAAAGAAGTATTGTGTAGATTTAAATGCTCAGCCATTATTTAATGAGAAAAGGGAATTAACTGGCTATATGCTTGTTGAATTTGATATTACTGACCGAAAAAATAATGAGGAGACTATCCAGAACCTGAATGTGAATCTAGAACGGTTGGTTGAAGAAAAAACCACTAAAAACATTGAACTATCTAATTCATTGAAAGACCAGGAGAAAATGGTTACTATTGGTGAATTGGCTGCTGGCGTGGCACATGATTTAAATACACCCTTGGCAGCAATTAAAAGCGGCACAGATAATATAGAATATACACTTAAGAAATTATTTTATGGTGAATTGACAGAGTGCACCTCAGATGAGCTAAATTTTGCATATGACCGTTCGATTAAAGGTAATTTTGAACTTTATATTGGAGGCTTACAAATAGTGAAGGAAAAAAATGAATTTGCCACCTTTTTGAAATCAAGGAAATCACAACTATCCAATGACATAATTAGGGAAATATCCGTTCTAATGGTCAAGAATAGAATTTCTGTTAAAGACAAATCGACAATAGAGTTTATATTGAATTCAAAAAATCCTATAAAATTTCTTGGCTTGATTTACAATATTCAAATGGTCATGTCATTTATCAATACTATTTCCAGCTCAGGAGAAAAAGCATCTTTAGTGGTGCAGGATCTAAGATCATTTATAAGAGAGAAGAAAAACACAATTCTTGGCAAGGTGAACTTACATGAAAATATTAAGACAGTGTTAAATATATTCAATCATAATATTAAAAATAATATTGAGTTGGATTTTCGCGTAGACAAGAAAATTAATGTTCAAGGATATGATGTTCGATTGTTTCAGCTATGGTCAAACTTGATTAAAAATTCCATAGAGTGCATGGACGATATGGACGGGAACAAAACATTGTCCGTGATATCAAATGAGAATAAAAAATCCTATACAGTGAGCGTAGAAAATAATGGACCAGTGATTCCTGAGAATATGCAAACCAGAATATTTGAAAAGTTCTTTACCACAAAGGGAAATCGAAGTGGTTCGGGTCTTGGTTTGAGCATAGCAAAAAATGTTTTAGAAGAACATGATGCCAAAATTGATGTTTTTTCAAATGAAACTAAGACTCGATTTAAGGTCACATTTAAAAAAGAGAAATGAGTGAATTAAAGTATGCTGTGGTATGTATAGATGATGACCCAATGATTCTTCAGGTATTGGCATTCCAGCTCAGTAAAATACTGGATAGCAATAGTATAGTAATAGAGTATTACACCAATCCATCTACAGCCTTAAATGAAATTGATATACTTGTTGAAGAGAAAATTGATATTATATTTGTTTTAGTGGATTATCAAATGCCTGAAATGACAGGCGCAGAACTAGTAAGAATAATTAAAACTAAATACCCGGAGTTAAATTGTATTATGCTTTCAGGTCAAGCTAATCAGTCACAGGTAAATGAACTAGAAAATGAAAACTTATTAGAACAATTTATTGAAAAACCTTGGGAAGAAAAAGTATTGAAACGAGCTATAAAGAAAATCACGAAACAATTATGAAACAATCAATCATTTTACTTTTTATTGTTTTTATGCCTCTCGGTATAATTGGTCAGAAAGTAAAAACCACTTTAAATGCATATGGTCATTTTGATTTTATGACGGTGGTTGAAGACGACTCTGTCTATTCTGATTTTAAATTGGGTGAGCAAGAGCTTTTTCTGAATGCAAAATTCAATAATGACTTTTCATTTCTTAGTGAAATAACTTTTAATTATGCAAGTCATGGAATGTACAGATTAAATATAGAACGATTGCGTTTAAAGTATAATTACTTCGGAAATCATTCTGCTATTATCGGGAAATTTCATACTCCTGTTAATTACTGGAATGATGCTTATTTTCATGCCAGACTATTTTTTCCCACAATAGACAGGCCTATGGTGTTCTCAAAGTGGATCCCGGTACATACCTTTGGTGCACGAATGCAAGGTCAAAATCTTGGTAAATATAATTTTGGATATGATTTTCTTGTAGGTGGAGGGATGTCTTCAGAGGATGTTTTCAAATTACATAATGAACTTTCAATTACCGCGGCTGTTCATTTGAAACCTATTGATGGAATGCGTATAGGCGTATCCTATTACAATACGTCAACGGAAGATGCTTCGAGCATGGCAGCACATTCTCATAGTGGTCATGAACCGGATTCAACTGTATACAAAGGTCCATTGCATTTTCAATTATTTAATTCATCAATTGCCTATTTTGGAGAACGCGTTGAGGTTTTGAATGAATTCAGTTATAATCGCACAAAAACGGATAGCTTAGGAGTGGCAAATAGCTTCTCTAATTATTTATATTTTGGTTACAGGATAAAGGAGAAAAATGTTCCATTTGTAGCGTATGATATTTTGTATGCCGGTGAGAATGATTTACACACTTACCCTTTTGATCGTATGAAATGTATTTTGGGATATAAGTATGAGTTTTCTAATAACTTAAATGTAAAACTCCAAGCGGAATATTATAGAAATCTTCATAATAACCACAATCATGATTTAGCTACGATGTTTGAATTTAAAATCCAATTGTCTTATGGTCTTTAAGTTAAGAATATTTCTAGTGTTAATTGTATTTGCTTTTCAAATGGATCAATTGAAAAGCCAGATTAAATTAGATGATGTTTCTCTTGTTATGATTGGTAATAACACTGGCTATGATAAGTTGTCAAAATCTAAAATGAATCAGTTTTTCAATGGTAAATATAACCGTTGGCCGAATAATAAAAATGTGTTAGTTGTTTTACCTTCTTCGAACCATAAAATGGTCGAGTTGTATTCAAACGTGATATATAAAAAGTCCTTTTATTCGGTGAAAAAATATTGGTTTTCACTGGTTTTTCAGGGGAGATTTGATCCGCCCCATTTTTTTGATTCTGATCAGGAGATAATAGATTTTGTTCGAATAAATAAAGGTGCATTTGCAGTCGTTCATGATAGTACAGATGTTCCCATTGAATTGAGGATTGAAATTGTAAATTAATGGGTAACTTGTTTAAGTCGTTTACGTTTAAAATTTGGTTGCCATTTACCGTTGCCTTAATTGTAATCATTTCCATCTCTGCATGGTATTATCCAAAAAAACAAAGGGAATTTCTACTAAAAAATAAATCAGACCAAATTCTAGAATTATCAAAAATTGTTGCCAAAAGTTATGAGCTTGCATTTACAGATGCTGATGAAGGTCAGGTTTTATTACGCCTTAAAGAGATTATCGCTTTTGTCGAAAAGGATCACGACATAGATTACATTGAAATATATGAAAATAATAAACTGGAGAACAGGCATAGTAATAATAAAAGCCTGACAAAAAAGAAAACGGACAAAAACGATTACTTCTTTAAAGATTCTGAATTTGAATATATCAGTAATGACGGAAATAAAGTGAGGGGGTTTGTGCGAATTGCAGTCTTAAAACAGGGAATAGAAGATGAGATTGCGAATATGAATAGGCCGATATATATTATTTTATTTGGCATCACCATATTTTTCCTCGTAGCGTTTTACTTTTTAGCCAGATGGATTTCAAAACCAATTATCGATTTAACTAATTCAACTATTGCTCTTAGTAATCAGGATTATTCCAAATCACTTCCTGATTATGAATCTAATGATGAAATTGGATTGCTTATCAAATCCATCAATCTATTAAAAAATAATTTAATAGAGCAAAAAGCAAAAAATGACAAATTTGTATTTGGACTTGAGGAGTTGGTTGATCAACGAACAAAGGATCTTAAATCCACTCAACACCTCTTGTTCTCGGCTCAAAAGAATGCTCAGTTTGGTACGTTTCAGTACAATTATTCAAATGATATATGGACCGCTTCGAGTGTTTTTAATGAAATTATTGGAATTGACAACAAATATCCAAAAAATTTAAAAGGACTTTTAGCACTTTTTCAGGAAAACTCGGACAAGGGTATATCAAATAATTTAGATGATTTAATTAACGCGGGGGGGCAGTATTTTACGAGGGATCTCAAGATACATAGAAGTATTGACAACAAAATGATATCTCTGAATCTGGTGTTTGAGCTGAAATATGAAAATAATGAACCTCTAGAAATCATTGGATCAGTTCAGGATATAACGCAAAGAATTAATTTTCAGGAAGAAATAGAGCGACTTTCGCATGTGGCCACGAAAACCACGAATTTGGTCATTATTACAGACGAAAAAAAGAAAATTGTATGGGTAAATGATGCTGTAATCAAGATGACTGAATATTCCCGTGAAGAAATTATTGGAAATACTCCTAAAATGTTTCAATACAGTAAAACCAGTAAGGAGACTATCAAATTAATAAATGAGAAATTGGATAAACATTCAGTAATTGCCGAGGTCGAGATACAAAATCAGAGTAAATCGGGAAGAGAATATTGGCTATCTGTTAACATTGTGCCTATTAAAGATAATAATGGAAATCTCACTGGCTTCATTGCAATTGAATCTGACATTACTCAAAGTAAAATCCACCTGGAATTAATTGCAAAAAATGAAAAAAACTACAGGAATTTATTGGATTTTTCATCGGAAATGATTCATACACTTGATGAAAAAGGACAGATAAAATATGCCAATCAGGCCTGGCTTGAAAACATGAAATTTGAGTCACTTGAAGATGTTCAAGGGAAACCGCTAATGGGATTTTTGACTCCGGCAACCTTAAAAGAATTTAGTGTGGTAATACCCAAATTAATGAAAGGGGAAAAGATTAATAATCTGCAATGTGAATTTATTGCTAAAGATGGGGAGATTTTGGACATCCGTGGACGATCTCAGCCTGTGATTATAGATGACGAATTTAAGGGTTCTGAAGCGTTTTTATTCAATGTGACAAGCTCGCTAAAAGCTCAAAATCAACTTGATGAGATGGCAAAACTTCAGAGTTTATTAATGCAGATATCCAACGAGTACATTAATGCTCCCGTAACTGAAATAAACCGATTAATAAATAAATCCCTGGCCGAAATAGCAGAGTTTTCATCAGCCGACAGAGCCTATGTGTTTCACTATGATTATGAAAAAGAGATATGTTCGATTACACATGAGTGGGTTGGAAAAGGGGTTCCGTCTCAAATAATAGAACTCAGAGCTATGCCGTTTTCGGATGTTCCTTATTCTCTCGGAAAACATTCTGAAGGAAATTTTGTTGAATTCCCGGATGTGTCCAAAGTAAAAGACAAGAGGATTCATTCGGTGTTATCCGGTGAGGGAATACAAAGCTTAATTTCAATTCCAATGATGGATGGAGATACCGCGATTGGTTTCATTGGGTTCGATATTATGAAAACTAAAAGAGAGTTCAATGCCGATGAAAAAAATCTGCTCCGGATATATTCTCAGATGATTGTGAATGTCTTTAATAGAAAAAAGTTCATTGAAGAATTACAGAACACAAAGGATGCACTTTCAAATATTAATATTTCTTTAGAGAAAAAGGTTGTTGAAAACACCAGGAAAAACATCGACCTGTCTCGCTCCATCTTGGAGCAGGAGAAATTGGTGACTATAGGAGAAATTTCTGCTGGGATAGCTCATGATTTAAATACACCTCTTGGCACTATAAGAGTGGGAACAGATAATGTGAGTTTCATAATAAATAAATTGTTTAAAGATGATTTGAGTAAATTTTCCAAGAAAGAGCTCGTCTCTATAATTAATCATGCCCAAAATAATAAAATTGAAACATTTATTGGTGGCTTACAAATAAGAAAGGAAAAGCTCGACATGTCAACTTTTCTGTCAAAGACCTATACAGATAAATCAAAGGAAGAGTTAACCCAATTTGCAGAATTACTTGTAAAATGTCGCATAGATTGTTCACAGCATAAAACAATTGATGAAATGATCAAACGGTCTAATGGGATTGACTATTTAGAGGTATTGTGTCAGGTTCAAATGGCCATAGCACAATTAGATACCATTAAAACATCCAGTGACAAGGCGGTTCGAGTTGTACAAGATATGAGAGCGTTCATAAAGGGAGAAACGAGGGTTGAAAGGAAAATGATTAATCTGCGCGAGAATATAGCTACTGTATTGAGCGTATTCAATTATGAGATTAGCTTAAATGTGGATTTAAAGTTTAATGTAGCTGAGGATATTGAATTTATGGGATATGACATTAAATTATTTCAGCTTTGGTCTAATATTGTTAAAAATGCTTTAGAAGCAATGGCAGACCAGGAAGATAAGTATTTGGGTATTAAGGCATCTCGAGCCAAAAACAAGATAGTGGTCACATTTGAAAACAATGGGCCTAAAATCCCTAATAATATTGCGAAAAAGGTTTTTACAAAATTTTATTCCACAAAAAAGAAGAAAAGTGGTTCAGGATTAGGACTGAGTATTGTCAAGAATGTAATGAAGGAACATGAGGCAGATATTAAACTTGAATCCACAGATAAAATAACCAAATTTATAATTACTTTTGATTTATGACAGAATTTAAGTATGCTGTAATATGTGTCGATGACGACCCGTACATCCTGCAAATGTTAGGTTTCCAGCTATCCAAAATAATGGACCAAAAGTGTACTCTTATTGAGTACTTTACTGATCCAAAAGATGCGATAGAAAATATTGATATGTTGGTATCGGAAAACATTGATATCATTTTCATTATTGTGGATTATCAAATGCCTAAAATGACCGGAGCGGAGTTGATTCGATTGATAAAAGAAAAACATGTTGAATTAAGCTGTGTCATGCTTTCAGGTCAGGCCAATACTACCTCTGTCAATTCACTTAAAGAAGAGAAGCTACTGGACGAATTTATAGCTAAACCCTGGAATGAAGAAGAATTATTTGATTTGTTACGTCCCTTAATTGACTCCCGAAAATAAGATTTGATTTATGAAAACAATTTTAATCCTTGGAGCTGGACTTTCGGCTTCCTCTATGATTAGATATTTTGTCAATAATTCGGCAAAAGAAAATTGGAGATTGAGAATTGCCGATAGAAATTAGAGCGAGTAAAAAAACTGATAGGCAATAATCAATGTGCAGAAGCCTTATCTTTTAATGCAACAGATAAGACAGAAAGAATTGCTGAAATAGAAAAGGCAGATCTGGTCATTTCAATGCTTCCAGCACGATTTCATGTTGATGTGGCCAGGGATTGTATTGCACATGGTAAGAATTTGATTACTCCCTCATATATTTCTCCTGAAATGAAAGCTCTAAATGATGACGCTATAAAAGCTGACGTTATTGTAATGAATGAAATTGGAGTTGATCCAGGGATTGATCATATGAGTGCTATGAAAATCATTGATAAGCTTAAAGAAAACGGGAAATCTCTGATTAGTTTTAAATCATTTTGCGGAGGACTTGTTGCAGAAGAGTACGACAATAATCCCTGGCGGTATAAATTTACCTGGAACCCTACAAATGTGGTATTGGCAGGAAGAGGAGGGGCTGCTACATTCATGGATAATTTTGAGTATAAATATATTCCATACAACAGGTTGTTTGATCGACTTCATAGATTAAGCATTCCAAATCATGGAAAATTTGAAGGATATCCGAACAGAGATTCTTTGTCTTATAAAGAAACATATGGATTAGAGAATGTTGCTACCCTTTTCAGAGGAACACTTAGGAGACCTAATTTTTGCAAGGGATTTAATGTCTTTATTGAGCTTGGCATGACAGATGATTCATTTGTGATGAAAGATTCAGAAAATCTTTCTCCTAGAGACTTTTTAAATGCATTTTTGCCTTATATCCCTGATCTTTCGGTCGAACAGAAATTCAAATACTTTCTTAGAGAGGACAGAATGTATTTATATGATCAGTTTGAATGGCTGGGAATTTTTGATTCCAATCGGGATTTTGGATTTTCCGATGCTACACCAGCTCAGCTGCTTGAAAAACTGATGGTTAATAAAATGTCTCTTTCGGAAGATGATAAGGATATGCTGGTGATGTATCACGAGTTTGAATATTCTAAAAACGGTAAAAAGAAGAAAATTGTATCTTCGATGATAAGTATAGGAGAAGATAAAATTTATACTGCCATGTCCAATACTGTTGGTTTGCCAATAGCAATTGCTTCAAAGATGATATTGAATGGTAAAATTAAAAACAGAGGTGTTTCTCTGCCTATTCAAAGGGAAGTATATGAACCTATACTACGTGAATTAGAAGAAATAGGTATCATTTTTAATGAATACGAAACTGAAATCTAAAATTATGACAAAGAAAGCTGAAGAAAATCAAATGAATATCGAATTATCAGAGGAAGTGGCCTCTGGCATATATTCCAATCTTGCTGTAATTACACATTCTCCATCTGAGGTCATTTGCGACTTTATTCAGGTTATGCCGGGGATGCCTAAAGGGAAAGTAAAGTCCAGGGTGATTATGACCCCTCAGAATGCAAAGAGGTTTCTTAAGGCCCTTCAGGATAACATGAATAAGTACGAAGATAACTTTGGACCTATTGATGACCCCAAAACGGATATACCTCCAATGAGCTTTGGTACGCCTAATACCATGGCATAAATCGCAACCAATTTATGCTTACTGTCTGTATCCCTGTGTATAATAAAGATGTGACATCACTTGTTACAACATTATTGAAACAGATTATGGCTTCAGATAAAGACGTTAATGTTGTGCTCATTGACGACAAGTCGAGCTCCTCATTTGTACAGACGAATCAGAATATATCAAATGAAGTTCTCTATGTCCCACTGAATCAGAATGTCGGGAGATCCAAAATTCGCAACAAATTTTTAGAGTACACAGATGCACAATACTTGTTGTTTCTGGACTGCGATTCCAAAATCATTAAAGATGATTTCATTGAGACCTATTTAAATTATCTGAATCAACATGAGTCCAGGGTCTTGGTTGGGGCAAGTGTTTATTCTTCAAATAAACCTTCACGTCAGTATCGTTTGAGGTGGAAATATGGTCGATTAAAAGAGAGTAAAGCTTATGCAGATCGTGTAGCTGATTCGAATTTCTCCTTTAAAACAAATAATTTTATTATTTCACGTGCTTGTTTTGCTGAGAATTTGTTTAATGAGACGATTTCTGGATACGGGCATGAAGACACCTTATTTGGGCACGAGCTAAGAAAAAAAGAAATACAGCTAGATCATATAGATAATCCCGTTTTGAATGAAATTTTAGATACAAATCAGGAATTCATATTTAAAACGGAGGAAGGGCTCTGCAATTTGTTGAAAGTTTTACAATTAACAAATCATGACGAAAGTCTGGTCTCGAGCATTAAACTACTGGGGTATTACAAGCGCTATCGATCTTCACGTCTATTCAAATTGTTTTTTACCGTAGCAAGAAATCCGATTCGATATATGCTTATTAAAGGATGTGCCAGCTTGTTTTGGCTGGATGTGTATAAGCTGGGTTATTTAATCAGAATAGATTCTAGCAGGGAGTCTTAGTTCATTGAATTGATGGCTTGAACAAGTTTTTCTTTTTCAAATGTCCAGTTTTCAATTTGAGACGTGGCTACACAATTTTCTTTCAATCGCTGCTGCAGATTTGTATCATTCTTAAAGTTCATTATGGCATTGGCAATTCCCTGAGGAGAGAGGTCTTCATTAATGACCCCAATATCATATTTCTTTATGAATCGCTCTATCTCTTTAAGCTTGTTGCTTAATACAGGAGTTCCTGCATGCATATAATCAAAAAGCTTGTTTGGAAGAGCTAATTCGTGATTTTTATTGGTGTTCTTATCCATAAGAAGACCCAAATCTGCCAGTTCCGTAATCTTCATGAGCTCTTCGTAGGGCTTTCGCGGTATAAACTTTACCAGTTCAGAAAGTTCGTTGGTTTTGACTAATTCTTTTGCAAGAGGAAGAATATCTCCATCACCCACAATAAGCAATATACAACGCTCGCAATATTTCATTGACAGGATACATTCTTCTATGCCCCTGTCTTTATTTAATCCAGAACCCTGTATAATCAGAATAAAATCGTCCACATTAAGTTTAAGGTCACTGCGATTAAGTCCTTCTGTAATTTCTCTTCGAGGAGGAATGTTTCGGACTACATGGACAGGCACTTTATAGGTATCAGTATATATTTCGGCAATCGACTCATTCACCGTAATCACTGTTTTAAGCTTTGGAAAGATCCATTTTTCAATTCTCAACCAAATTTTTCTTTTGAACGGACGTTCAGTTAACTCACTTACCTCCGTAAACAGCTCATGCGTATCGTAAATAATTCGGCAATTGCGTTTTAACTTGTAGGCTGTATATGCAGGAAGCAAGGTGTCTAAATCATTAGAAAAGATTACATCTGTTTTTTTAAACAATAAAAAGAAAAACAGTCTTAGATTGAGGCTGAAATAAAAAAGAGGGCCTTTTTCGAACAATAATTTCATTCGTTTGGTGCGGTACGGACGTTGGTTCATTTCCGGGCTGTTTTTCTTGACGCGTCCAACTAAAGTCACCTCAAAATTTAACTCTTGAAGTGCTACACAAGTTTTTGATACTCGATTATCTGTGACAAGGTCATTTGATACACAAACAATGGCTTTTTTTTTAGCTTTCATATCAGCTTTCACAAATTATTGATTTTATGTGCGTTTTCAAAAGAAAACAAAGATTAAAATTATTAATAAAAAAGTTTGTGATAAAAAAAAGTTTCATACATTTGCAGTCCCAAAAATAAAGATTTTGGGTGTATTGCGTTCTTTTTTTTTATTAGAAATACCAACAAATTGCCGATGTAGCTCAGTTGGCCAGAGCAGCTGATTTGTAATCAGCTGGTCGGGGGTTCGAATCCCTCCATCGGCTCGTAGTATTGGGGAGATACTCAAGC
>Ga0206679_10000224_pt1 | contig 45721 bp, 28 predicted proteins | sample M110012015metaG_FD_155464 | JGI IMG/M metagenome (GOLD analysis project Ga0206679, IMG submission 155464) | Ammonia-oxidizing marine archaeal communities from Monterey Bay, California, United States - M1 100m 12015 | ecosystem: Environmental > Aquatic > Marine > Intertidal zone | place: USA...
AATCGTTAGTGAACAACGCATCTCACAAGAGAGCCGCGGCAATTCATTGTTTGCCGTATCTTCGCTAGCCCTATGATCCCAAAGGAAACCGTCGATAAAATCATGGATAGTGCAATCATCGAAGAGGTGATTGGCGATTTCGTGACATTGAAAAAGTCGGGGACCACTTTCAAGGGACTCAGCCCATTTACCAGCGAAAAAACTCCTTCTTTTTACGTCGTCCCGCACAAAGCTATTTTCAAGTGCTTTAGTTCAGGTAAAGGCGGGAACGTGGTCAACTTCCTTATGGAACATGAGAAGTTTAGCTACCCCGAAGCACTTCGCTGGCTCGCCGATAAATATGGCATCGAGATCGAGGAAGAAGAAATGACTCCCGAGCAAATGGAGGCCCAAACCATGCGTGAAAGCCTGGGTATTGTCTCCCAATTTGCTAGTGATCATTTCCAATATAACCTTTGGGAAACCGATCCTGGTAAAGCCATTGGGCTCAGTTATTTGCGAGAAAGGGGCTACCGAGATGACATCATCAAAAAATTTCAAATTGGCTATTGTCTTGAGGAATGGGAGCATTTCACAAACAAGGCGCTTGATAAAGGATATGAGCTTAAATATCTGACTGCCAGCGGGTTATCCAGAGAGAAAAACGGTAAGGCTTTTGATTTCTTCCACGGAAGAGTCATGTTTCCAATTCGGAATATCTCGGGTAAAGTGATCGCCTTTGGTGGCCGAACTCTGAAGTCAGATAAGAAAGTCGCCAAGTATTTCAATTCGCCGGAAAGCGATCTCTATAACAAGAGTCGCGTACTTTACGGTATTGATGTGGCTAAGGGCGCAATTGTCAAGCAGGACCTTTGCTACCTAGTAGAAGGCTATACCGACGTGATCTCTCTTCACCAAAATGAAGTTGAGAATGTTGTCGCCTCAGCAGGAACGGCTTTGACCGATGATCAAATCCGTTTGATCAAGCGCTACACATCAAACGTATGCATGCTGTTTGATGGTGATGCTGCGGGCATCCGAGCCAGTTTTCGTGGTATCGATCTACTTCTTCAGCAAGGCTTAAATGTCAAGGTGGTTAGCTTCCCTGACGGGGAAGATCCAGATTCATTTGCGTCAAAAACCCCGTCGAGTGAGTTTCAAAACTTTCTGAAGGACAACGCACAGGATTTTATCGTCTTCAAGGGTCAAATTCTCAGTAAAGAGGCTGCTCATGATCCGATTAAAAGAGCCGAGATGATCAGCGATATCGTTAGTTCGATTTCGAAGATTCCAGACGGTATCAAACGATCGGTTTACATCAAGGAGTGCTCGTCTCTTTTGGATGTAGAAGAGGCTGTTCTCGTTGCTGAAATGAACAAGCGCATTCGATCACAATTCAAGAAAGAGACGGGATATACCCCAGTGGTCGATTTTGTTGAGCACCCACCTATTAAGCCGCAAGCCTCTCAAGGTCCAAAAGACAGCTTGGCTCACCAAGAACGCGATCTCATCCGACTACTTCTTAATTACGGAGGGACTATCATCGAGATGGATTCTGACGATGAAAAAAAACAGGAAATTAGCGTTGGCGAATTCCTAATTCACGCTTTGGATGAAGACCAAATGGCGCTTACCAACACAGGATTCAATAACATTCTTTGCGAGTATCGTGAACAATTGATCGAGGGCAAACAACCTTCGGATACGTATTTCACCATGCACGCCGATATGGCGACTTCACAAATCGCGGCAGACATTCTCAGCGAACGTTATGCTCTAAGTCCTAACTGGGAGAAGCATCGCATCTATCCTGAAACGGAAGAAATGCTTTTGGTTAAAGCCGTCAAAGACTCCATTCACAGGCTTAAGCTGGTGAAAATCCGAGAGATGATATTGGTCATCAATGAACAAATCCGAACGGCAGACGAAGAGAAAGCTATTCAGCTGATGATGAAGCGCCAGGCGCTGGATAAAGCGAAGGCTACGCTGTCCGCTTATTTCGGGAGCGTCTTGATCGAGTAATGTACTCCTCCAGGAGGCTCGGGGAACGCGGGATCTCCTCCAGAAGGATAGTAGTCTAACTGAGCGTCTATGAAACAAGCCTCAATCAGCCTTAGCCAATTCGTTAAAGAATCTACATCCGTGCACTCTGTTGTAAAACTCTTAGCGTCCAATCATCTTCTTAGGATCAACCCATTCATCGTACTCGTCTTCTGTAAGGTATCCTAGAGAAAGGGCTGAGGCTTTTAATGTGGTGCCTTCTTCGTGCGCTTTACCTGCAATCTCAGCAGCTTTGTAGTAGCCAATCTTGGTATTAAGGGCGGTCACAAGCATCAAAGAATTGTTCACCATCTCATCGATTCGACCCTGATTTGGTTCAATCCCTTGGGCGCAATTTTCATCAAAAGAGACACAAGCATCTCCAATCAATCGAGCTGATTGAAGAAGGTTAGCCGCCATTACTGGTTTGAAAACATTGAGTTCGTAATGGCCTTGCATTCCACCTACAGCAACAGTAACATCATTACCCATTACCTGGGCACAAACCATTGTCATGGCCTCACATTGCGTAGGGTTAACTTTTCCGGGCATGATCGACGAGCCAGGCTCATTGGCTGGAATGGTGATCTCCCCAATTCCCGAACGAGGGCCTGAGGCCATCATACGAATATCGTTGGCAATTTTATTCAGTGAAACAGCAATTTGCTTAAGTGCGCCATGCGTCTCAACGATAGCGTCATGTGCAGCAAGTGCTTCGAATTTGTTCTCCGCAGAGATAAACGGATGCCCTGTGAACTCTGCAATTTTTTTCGCTACCAAATCAGCATACCCCGGGGGCGTGTTGATGCCTGTTCCTACAGCCGTTCCGCCTAGCGCAAGCTCCGCAAGGTGAGAAAGCGTGTTTTCCAAAGCTCTAATGCCGTGATCGATCTGACTCACATATCCTGAAAACTCTTGTCCAAGAGTAAGCGGCGTCGCGTCCATAAGATGGGTACGTCCAATTTTTACCACATCATTGAGTTGCTCAACTTTCCTTTGAAGTGTCTTTCGAAGCTGCTTCAGTCCAGGTATTGTCGTTTCCACGACCATCTTGTAACAAGCAATGTGCATTCCAGTTGGGAACGTATCGTTCGATGACTGCGACTTATTTACGTCATCATTCGGAGCGAGGACTTTCTCCTTGTCTGTTAAAGAACCACCATTCATAACGTGCGCGCGATAAGCGATCACTTCATTGCAGTTCATGTTGGATTGTGTGCCCGATCCAGTCTGCCAGGTCACCAACGGGAACTGATCATCTAGCTTGCCAGCGACAATCTCGTCACAAGCTCCTGAGATCAAATCGCGCTTGGATCGATCCAAAACACCTAGCTCACAATTGGTGTGCGCCGCAGCTTTCTTTAAGTAGGCGAAAGCATATACAATCTCCAGAGGCATGCTCGCCGAAGGGCCGATTTTAAAGTTGTTGCGTGAGCGCTCAGTTTGTGCTCCCCAATACTTGTCTGCGGGTACTTGAACTTCCCCAATCGTGTCTTTTTCTGTTCGGAATTCCATGCTTGTTTGGACTCAAAATTTTCAGCGTCGAAGGTACAATGCAGTATAGCTTAACGCTAGTTTTCAATAAGATATTTAACCACAGAGGGCCTTAGGGACACAGGAAACACCTTTCACATTCCGGTTGTCTTGGGCGCAATTGACAGCTCTCTTTAATTCAGGCCATTGTACTCCATCGTGCCTTTATCCTATTCCTGCATAGGGTTATTTCAGCGACACGGTTTGCGTGCTCTTAAGCCTCTTTTTGGTTGAGAACATCTATTTGGTAATAGCCTTTAACCGCGCACAGGCTGACCGACATTACGCTTCCCTAACCTCAGCTCCTTTGCCTTGGGCCATGAGGTAGGCTTTGAGAAATCCTTCGATATCACCGTTCAATACAGCTTCTGTGTTGCTCGTTTCATACTGAGTTCGCACGTCCTTGACCATCTTGTAGGGCTGAAGAACGTAACTTCTAATCTGCGAACCCCACTCGATTTTCTTCTTGCCGGCCTCGATTTCAGCACGCGCTTCACCTCTTCTAGCCATCTCCATTTCGAAGAGTTGTGACTTGAGTAGTTGCATCGCTTTCTCGCGATTTCCAAGTTGGGAACGGGTTTCAGTATTCTCAATTACGATGCCCGTAGGCGCGTGACGAAGGCGAACTCCCGTTTCGACCTTGTTTACGTTTTGTCCACCAGCGCCACCGGATCGGAAGGTATCCCAAGTAATATCCGATGGGTTAACCTCTATTTCGATCGAGTCATCGACAAGTGGGTAGACATAAACGGATACGAATGAAGTATGTCGCTTAGCATTAGAATCGAAAGGTGAAATCCGCACGAGACGATGGACGCCATTCTCGCTCTTAAGCATTCCAAAGGCAAATTCACCTTCAAATTCAAGCGTGACAGTTTTGATTCCCGCGACATCACCTTCTTGCATTTCAAGCTCTTTGACTTTGAAGCCGGCCTTCTCTCCGTACATGAGATACATTCGCATGAGCATCTGAGCCCAATCGCAACTCTCAGTTCCCCCGGCTCCTGCAGTAATCTGCATAACGGCGTTGAGCGCATCTTCTTCAGCGCTAAGCATGTTCTTGAACTCGAGTTCTTCAATTTGCGCTTGAGCTTCTTCGAAAGCCGCATCAACCTCCTCAGCTGTGGCTTCTCCTTCTTTGTGAAAATCAAAGAGTACACTTGCGTCATCAACCGCTGCGGCCGTTTTGACGTACGCCTCAGTCCAAACTTTTTTATTTCGGATTTGCTTCATGACGAGCTCCGCTTTTTTGGAGTCATTCCAGAACTCAGGATCTTGAGTCTGCTTCTCGTCTTCGGCAATTTGGATTAGCTTCGAATCGACGTCAAAGGTACCCCCTCAACGCCTCCAGGCGCCCAACTAGTTGCTTAATCTGATCGCTTGTTGTCATGCTGCAAATGTACATTTCCAAGTGAAAAACAGGCCATCTCGGGACGCAAGGTTTCACTTTATTTGACCCTTTGCCATGTCTACAATTTGTAACTTTCACGTCTGCCAAGTAGACCTCTACGCATGGACGAAATTCTAGACTCGGCTCCGTTTCATAGCACATCGAACCGAAAGGTTACCCTCCGGGGATTATGGGAAAGGTTGAGCTTGTTTCATCGATTACGGTCAACGAGCTTTAATATTCGCCCAGACGATATCGGATTCATAGCCCTTCCGTATGACAAATTCCGCGACTTTGCCGTTTCGGTCAAACTCTTTGAGGCTTTTGTATTGCTTCATTTTACGCTCAATCCAGTTGTCAAGATTCTTGTCGTATTCGATTGGATCTATCTCTTTAAGCCCAAGCTTGATACACGGGTCGGAGATTCGCAGTTGCTTAAGATGTTGAATTATCAATCGGCGGCCCCAGCGTTTAATTCTGTGCCGGCCTGAACAAAAAGCTCTTGCAAACCGCTCCTCATTGACGTAGTTGGCAGAAATTAGCTCCGAGGTAATTTCTTGGGCGGGACGACCGAAGTATCCCCAGCCTGCGAGTTTGTCCACGACATGCTTGTGACAGCGCTCTTGGCGATCACACCAGCTTTTCATTCTCGCTAATGTTTGGTTTGGGGGATACTTCTGCATCAGGCACAAAAATAGGGCGCTAAGAAAATCTAGTTTTCGGCTAGTGAAAAATAAACGGGCAATTTATTCAATCCTGGCGGCCAACTCCATTTCGTTTCACTTACGACAATCGCTTATTATACAAGTGAAAGCGGTATTAATTGCTAATTTTGCATACCCCCAAAGAGGGAAGTCAAACGCAACATGATGAAAGAGGAGCTTTTAGAAAAGTTCAAGACCCTGCTACAGGCCGAAGACATTACCAGTATAAAAGCTGAAGTCAAAGACCTGTTGACTAACTACAACGGACTAACGTCTGAAGAAAAAACGGCACAGCAGGAAGCTTGGAAAAAAGAAGAGACACCCGAAGGCGCTATAGCTAACCTGGTACAGGAAGCGGAAGCGAGCGAGGCTCCTGCTGAAGCGGAAGAAACGGCTAAGGCCGAAACAACCGAAGGAGTTGAGGCAGTTGAGGAGAACACTGAATCCGAAGCACCCGCAGAGGCTGAAGTCGCCGAAGAAAAGAAGGAATTCATCTTCAATCGCAATCCATTAGACGAGGCATTTGACGAGCTGTATGGCGAGTTCAAAACTCGCTTGAAGGAACATCGCGAGAAGCAAGCCGAAGAAGAGCGTGCTAATGCCGAAAAGAAAAGAGCCCTCCTTGAAGAATTCAAGAACGTCGTTTCTACAGAGGAAAACATAGGTAAGGCATTTGCTGAATTCAATAGAATCCGTGATTCGTGGAACGAGATAGGCAACACCTCTTCAAAGGACCACAGATCTCTCATGGATGAGTTCATCAAAGTGAAAGATGAATTCTTTTACAACATCAACATCTACAAGCAGCTTCAAGAACACGATCTCAAGAAGAACGAGGTTGCAAAGCGCGACTTGATTGAGAAAATCAAGGCTGTAAAAGACATCGATTCGATTCGAAAAGCAGATGACAAAGTGAGACATCTACAGTCTCAGTGGATGAGCCTCGGGCCGGTTTCCAAAGACATTTATCAGGAATTAGCTGATGAGTTTTTCGGTATAAGCCGAGAAATTATTGGGCGTATTCGCGAGCATTACGAAGGGCTTAAAGCAAAACAGGATGAGAATCTTGTGGCGAAAAAGGGGTTAATCACAAAAGTGAATCAGATTAACGATTTGGAAATCGTGAACCACGGTACTTGGACAAAAAAGACCAACGAGGTCATTGAAATTCAAGCTGCATGGAAAACAACTGGTTTCGTGAGAAAAGAAGAAAATGAAAGCTCATGGACTGAGTTTCGTTCAGCATGTGACACCTTCTTTACCAACAAAGAAGCTTACTACACTCAGCGGAAAGGTGCTCAATCTGAAAATCGAGAGCTCAAAGAAAAACTCATCGAAGAAGCTGAGGCAATCGCGGATAGCGAGGCTTGGAAAGAAACCACGCAGCAACTAATAGCTCTGCAGAAAAAATGGAAGGAAATAGGCTCAGCCCCTCAAAAGGATGAACAACGCTTATGGCAGAAATTCCGCAACGCCTGTGACAAGTTTTTCGAGACGAAAAAGAAACATTTCGAAGGATTTGAAATCCGTCAAGCTGAAAATCTAACTGCTAAGCGAACTCTTCTTGAAGAAATTAAAGCTTACAAATTGGTTGGAAATAAGACCGAGGATTTAAGCGCGCTCCGGGAGTTCAACAACCGCTTTCAAGCCATCGGTTATGTCCCTAAGAAAGACATTAAAGAGATCATGGATGGGTACCGCGCCATTATGGATGAAAAATATGCTCAACTCAGCCTCGAGAGAGATGAGAAGATGATGCTTTCCTACAAACAGCGCATCCAGTCGATTAAGTCGACTGATAATTCTGATGGGCAGCTTCGTAAGGAGAAAAACCTCCTAAGGGATAAAATCGATCGTCTTCAGGATCGTGTTCGCCAGTTTGAAAACAACATCGAACTGTTTACTGGTGACGGCGCGGCAAGCATGAGAAAGGATTATGAGAAAAAGATTAATTCTGCGAAAAGAGAGATCGAAGAGATCAAACGGAAAATGCAGATGATCTAGGGATTTCCCCCTCCAGCTTTTGCTGGTAAGATTACATTTGGCTAGAAGAAACTTCTTCTTCTATCTCGATTTCTGTGTCCAATTTTGGCAATGTGAAATAGAACTTGGCGCCTTCGTCAACTTTCCCCTCAGCGCGAACATTCCCAGAATGACGACCTACAATTCGTTGAACGATTGCCAGACCAACTCCTGTCCCGTCAAATTCCTCTTCGAGATGAAGACGCTGGAATACTCCGAAAAGCTTATCTACATACGCCATGTCGAACCCAACGCCATTATCAATAATTGAATATTCGATGAAACTATCTTGCTCTTCACAACTCACGGTGATTTGTGCAGTTTCCTCCTTGCTGGTGTACTTAATAGCGTTCCAAATGAAGTTGACAAGAACCTGTTTTATCATACTCCGGTCTCCTTGACATTTCCCAAGATTATGGACCATAAAGTTGATGTTACGATCGGGCACTTGGGCACTCAACTCTCGAATGACCTCATTGAACATCCCTTCAATATCAAGAACGTTGAATTCCAGTTTCCTTCGGCCCATTCTTGAGAAATCAAGTAGGTCGTCAATGAGCTGGCTCATCTCACTAGCTCCTTTCAGAATATGCTCCAAATAGGACTTCCCTTCTTCAGAAATGCTCTCGCCATACTCATCTGCAAGGACCTGAGAGAAGCCACTAATAGCGCGGAGCGGAGCACGTAAACCATGCGATACCGAGTAGCTAAAGCTTTCAAGCTCCTTAATTGCTGAACGCATCTTGCTTGTGCGGTTCTTAACCATTTGTTCAAGATTTTCATTCATCTTAAACAAAGCTTTTTGTGCATTATGTCGCGTCAGCGTCGAACCAATGTTTCGTGCGAGTGTGAGCAGGCTTTCAACCTGAAATTTAGACCACGGTTCGCTTTCGTCGGTCTTTTTGACATTGATCGACCCGATTAAAACTCCTTGGTCAAAAATTGGAGCGGCGACCACCATGCTCGCTCCAAGAAGATCAATCGTATCTCGACCCTTATGATTGAGATCACTAATCATAATCTCAGCACATTCCCCCTCTTTCAATTGATCGAAGTGTTTATCCAATCCCAATTCCTTTATCGAACCCGCCTCCGCAGAAAGCCCTTCTTCATCAGGCATACTCGAGTCATTCCAGCGGTATTCCAGGTTGTATTCTGGGCCTGACTCAGGGTAAGTATATGTGTAGAGTGACACCCGTACAGCTGCTAGAGATGCGCCTATGATTTCCAAGGCTTTAGCTAAAATTACTGGGAGACTTTCTTCGCTCAAAAGTTCACCGGCACTATCTGAAATTCCCCGCAAAATCTTGGCCTGTAGTCGCACTTCATCTTCCTTTTCCGAAAGCTTAGTGACATCTGACGTGCTTATAAGCATTCGGTAATAACCAAGTTCATCTCCCAAAAATTTAGCCTGCTCCCATGTGGTAATTCGTCGGCCTTTAAGCGTTACAAACCGGGCTTCGCCTTCATATTGATCGGCTCCTTCCCAAACGGCTTCAATAAGATTCTCGAAATGTGGAAGGGTTTCTTCGATATAAAATCTCGATAAATTCTTTTCAAACTCTTCAACTGATTCACAACCATAAAGCTTGATTGTCGCTGGATTAACGTTAGTCACGGAAACTAGTGACCTCATCTCAGGAAGGCTTTGGAGAGACAAATTAATGTGTGATCGGAAATCTTTAACCCCTTGTTGCTTTAGCTCATCTAAGTATTTCTTGAGCTTTGTGTAATCGTACTCCCCAATCGCTACCCCTACGCTTTGAAAAGTGCTCCGATATTTTTGCTCAGATTGCTGAAGGCGGTCCTGGTATTTCTTACGCTCGATGGAATAAACGATGGACTTCTCAAGTAAAGTCGCGTCAAAATCGCCTTTTACGATGTAATCCTGGGCCCCGAGTTTCACAATCTCGAGCGCAATATTTTTATCACTTAGACCCGATAGAACCACCACTGGAGAGGAGCCCACAAAAGGCTCGATCCGAGTAAAAGTCTCTTGGCCAAAACTGTCGGGAAGAAAGAGATCGAGGAATACAATATCAAATTGGCTCGTCGTCACCATTTCAATCGCTTCGCTCATACTTTGGGCATGATCAATGTGAATGAAAAAGTCGCGAATCTGGCCGAGAATCTCCTTGAAAATGATGTAGTCCTGAAGGTTGTCCTCGACCACAAGGATGTTGATCTTCAAGTAATCCATGAACTACTTTGGTAATGCAAAGTAAACAAGTGTTCCCAAATCAGGAGTTGATTCTACAAACATTTTACCGCCATGTTTTCGGACAATTGAACGGGATATTGCAAGGCCTGCTCCTAGGTTTTCTTCTGGGCGATTGATTTTGCAAAACATTTCAAAAATATGTTCTCTATGCTCCAGCGAGATGCCGCAGCCGTTGTCCTCAACACAGAATTGCCAATGATCATTTTTGTCTTCGCAAGAAATTTTGACCATTAAAGGTCGCCCTTCGACAAATGATTCAAAGCTATTTCTGAGTAAATGCTTCAGTAGGGAAATGATGAGGGTTGGCTGACCCGATATCTTTGGCAGATCTCCAATCTCAATATGACATTCACACACAGACAGCTCTTGACTATACATCGAGAGAATATCATTGATCACCGAGGTCAAATCCAACTCCTGGAATTCTTCCCGATTTCGATCTACACGTGAATAATCCACGAGAGAATAGATCATTTTTTTCATCCGATCGGTGTTCTCGGTGATATACTCGAGATACTGATTGCACTCGTCAGAAAGGTCATCATCACATTTAACATTGAGGAGCCGAACGAACGAACTAATCATTCTCAATGGTTCTTGAAGGTCGTGAGAGACGGTGTATACAAACCTATCAAACTCCGATTCTGGGCCTGCTAGTTTGGGTTTGTCACTAGACACAGTTAAACTCATGTTTCTTGATCTGTTAGTACTTCCTCAATAATGGAAGGAAGTTCTGCGATTTGTTTTCTTTTACTGACGCAACGTTTTACTCCCTCTGACTCCGCCATTTTCACAGTGTAATCATCATCTGAATTCGAGAGAAATATCACTGGAACCATTATTCTTAATGAATTCATGAGTTTCACAAAATCGAAACCATCAATTGTAGGCATAGAGATGTCGAGCAATATCAAGTCGATAGCCGAAGTGGTAAGAACAGAGATTGCCTCACTCGTAGTTAATGACATTTCAACGTCATACCCATGTTGATCTAGCAACATCTTAGTCATTTTCAAAGTGACCACCTCATCATCAATTAAGAGCAATCGTCGTCTCATCCGTTCCGTTGACTTAGCATAGGAATTGTGGAGCAAATGTAGCTCGCCTGTAAGGCCACAGGAGTAAGAGTTGCGACCCTAAGGATTGTAGGATAATTCCGACGAGAGTGAAATCAGGTCATAGCAACAGGATTGAATCTCTATCTTAGTCCCATGCGAATTATTTACACCCTGCTTGCAATAGCGCTATGTCCGATTATGCAGGCGCAGGTAGTCTCTTCAGAATTCATGGAGCACTATACCATTGATGACGTTGAAGAAGTACTTGAAGAATTTGGCCTCCCGGTAAACTTTCTGCCGATCAACTACGAGGTAGACTTTTACAAAATAATCTACATGACCGAACATCCAAATGGTGAAATGGTCGAAGTTTCAGGAGCTCTTCTGGTGCCAAGCGATGTTGATTGTCCGCTCCCTTTGAGTAGCTATCAGCACGGAACTATCGCCGCTAAGTCAGACGCCCCTTCTCAAGGAGGAGATGAATTGCTCTTAGGAGTTTTATATGCCTCTGTGGGTATCGCATGCACGTTACCCGATTACATTGGTTTAGGCGAATCGGACGGTTTCCATCTATATATTCACGCTGATTCAGAGGCTAGCACATCGATGAATTTGGTAATCGCTGCGCATGATTTGCAGGAAGAACTCAACTACAATTTGAATGGCCAGCATGTTATTTGGGGCTATTCACAAGGCGGCCATGCTACTCTGGCTCTTCAAAAACTTTGGGAAGAGGAGTATGTTGAGGAATACAACCTTATCGCCAGTGCTCCGATGTCTGGGCCTTACGACGTCAGCGGGGTCCAAGCAGAAGTAATCACTTCGGATAACTACTATCCCACGCCGGGTTATCTGCCATACGTGGTTTTGTCTTACCAAGAAGTATACGGCAACCTGTATGACGATCTAGGTGACCTTTTCATAGAACCCTATGCGGGTCTGATTCAAGATCTCTTTGATGGAGTAAACGGTATGGGCTACATCAACAGCCAACTGCCCGACATCCCGAACGAGATGCTTCTACCTGATCAACTTGAAGATTTTCAGAACAATCCCGAAAACCCAATGCGAATCGCATTAGAGGACAATGACTTGTACGATTGGACACCACAAGTCCAAACTCGGTTATACTACTGCGAGGGTGACGATCAAGTGAATTATATGAACTCCGTGATTGCAGAAGAATTTTTTGCTGAAAATGGCTCCACAAGCGTGACAGCCCTGGATGGGGGAGATTACGATCATTCAGACTGCGCTCCTTTAGCCATGCTTGGAGGTTTTAACTTTTTCCAAGACGTAATTGAGCCTAGCTTCAATCCACAAATAGATATTGAGGTTACCGATGCTTCGGCAATCGGGGCTGAAGATGGGGCGATATCTGTGACTGCAGACGATATTACAGGCTGGTCTTTCGACTGGAGCAACGGGTCAACAGGAGCTGAGTTAGATGGTTTGAGTGTCGGATTTTTAGTTCTAACAATCACAAACGATCAAGGTTGTACAGCTGAGTTTGATGTTTCGGTTGGAGTAATGACCGGATTAGAGTTGGCTGAATCGATTGCCTTTTCCGTATTCCCAAATCCAACTTCGGAATCCACTAAAATCACTTTTAGTTCTTCAATGCTATGCCTTCAAATAGTAGCTCCAACGGGCCAAATTGTAGCGCAGCAGCAGATGTCTTCTGGAGAAGAATTGCCCCTCTCCAACCTTGAAGTTGGGGTCTACAGTCTGATGACGACAGACGGGCGTTTCCTTAGTCGAATAGTCAAATTTTAAAGCTATGAACGCACGCATTCTCTTATTAGGATTACTGGTTTTCCTTTCTGTAAGCACTTTCGGCCAACAACGAAAAGTCTTGATAATCGGGATCGACGGTACGCGCCAAGATGCGCTCCAAGCAGCCTCTACGCCATCGATAGACGCTCTTATATCCAACGCGACATACACCTATGATGGACTTACCCAATTTCCAACATATAGCGGCCCAGGATGGACATCGATGCTAACTGGAGTGTGGTCAGATAAGCATGGCGTAACTGACAATAGCTTTATCGGCGAAAACCTAAACGAATACCCACACCTATTTGAATTGGTGAAATTAGCACAGCCCGACGCCTATTGTGCTTCTGTGTGTCAATGGGGGCCTATTAATAATGAAGTGGTAGTACAGGCCGATTTTCAAGTCAACACCTCAAGCATGCAACAAACTGAAGATGAAGGTGTTGATCAGCTATCGATCGAAGAACTTGATGTTTTGTTTATGCATTTCGATGACGTGGATATCGCTGGACACAGCTATGGATATTCCATTGATGTACCTGAATATATGAGTGCGATAGAAAGTGCTGACTCACACGTCGGCAACGTCATTGCGGCACTCCAAGCTCGCCCGACATATGCCGATGAAGAGTGGCTAGTAGTCGTGAGCACAGATCATGGTGGAATTGGATTTGGTCATGGTGGATCATCGTACGAGGAGCGTAATATCTTCATCGTATTCAGCGGTCCTAATTTCCCGAATGAAGAATTGGAAACGGAATGGGAGACCTGGGAATCAAGCCCTTCGCTGGCACTCAATCTGAATCAAACCGGCGTCTATGGCGTCTTGGATCATGATGTTTACGAGTTTGATCAAGGCGAGGATTTTACTATTGAACTCCGCTTGAAAACCAACGGTTGGACAGGTGACCCTTCCATTATCTCTGACAAAGACTGGCTCAGTGGATACAACCCTGGGTTCATTCTCTCTTGCCAAGCCGATGAAACAACTTGGAAATATAATTTAGGAGATGGAGCGAACCGAATCGACCTTGATGGTGGTGTAATCAACGATGGAGAATGGCACCACATAGCTGTAAGCATGGATGCGGACGGCCAAACGTTCTTGTTTCAGGATGGAGAGGTAGTCGCTTCAGCCACTGAAATGCTCAGCGGAAGTATCATTAGCGGACTTCCAATTGGTGTTGGAGAAGATGGCACCCTCGATTACGATTTTGATTTTGACGGGTGGATTGATGAATTGAGAATCTGGAACGTCGCACTTAGCGAGATAACTTTAGGTTCGTGGGCTTGTGACGAGTTGGACGTTTTTCACGAAAACTACGACGACTTGATCGGGTATTGGAAAATGGAGGAGATCGCTGACGTTGTGATCGACGGAACTGATCCTAATAACCAAGTTGATTTGGCCCTAATCAACGGCCCCTACATCAGTGAAGAAGGCCCTATGACGTGCCAAGCAGTCTTAACTGAGGCTCCAGTTATGGTTGATATCGTGCCGACTGCATTAACGCACTTATGCATCCCGATTGAAAAAGCTTGGGATATAGACGGCGAGCCTGTTGGGATCAGTATTGAAGATTGTTCTTCCAGCGTTCTCGAAGGTGAATTAAGCTCTTTCGTTCTATACCCAAACCCTACGTCAACTCTGTTGACGATCAGGGCAGACGATCAAATCATTACCAATTGGCGCGTATTTTCTACGTTAGGAAAAGTTGTGGCTAGCGGCTCATTCTCTAACTCAACCGTCTTAGATGTTTCGAGCTGGGAATCAGGTGTTTACGAGATTCAACTAACTCATAATTCTGAAAGTACGGTGGTGAGAATCTCGATCTTATAATTTGACCTTTCCAAATCGATAAACTCTTCGGTACTGGCTGTAGAAGTACAATTCTTGACTGTCTTCAAAGTACAATTGAGGGCGCAGGACCGTTTCGGAGTCCTTGTGTGAGAAAAGCATTCGCCTATTCGTAACCCCTTGAGAATCTAATGACACATGGGTAGCGACACTCTTTTTGATGTTGTTGAAGGCATAAAGTTCTGACTTCGGATTTTCCATCAGCAGGGCCAGATTCGATCCGTGATCGTTAAAAAAGAAGTGAACTTTATCGTCCAATTCAGCAAGCGAGTAGCTCGAGTACGAAGACAAATCTTCAGTCGTAGACTGCTCTTTGGGAATTCTAGTTGCCCATTTAATGCTCCCATTGACATTGGTCTTGACGGCAATCAGATCATCAAAATTGTAGTAGTTCGTGACAATTTGCCGGCCGGTGGCGTGATCATATGTCTGGCGTTGCGTGACGTTGAATTGCTCAGCGACCATCAGCGCACTTCCATCATCGTGCAGGATGAGATGATCAAAGTAAAAGTTGGAAAGTTCCTTCCCTTTTTCAACTCTTTTATCGCTCATAAACTCGGCTAGAAAATCTTTGCTAAACGCCATTAAGCCCTTAGCTTTAACCTCCTTGGTTGTAGCATCTAAAGAGAAAAAGAAAGTGCCCGCAATAGTGAAATACTGATTGTTAGAATAGAAACCTCCAATACAGATATCGCCATTTGGTGCTATTCCACTCGTGACCGAAATGATCCATTTGCTTCCAAGGTTTACATCAAATTCTGTTAGTTTATTAGCCTTCCAATCGTAGCTCAAGAGGACATATTTCTTCTTGCGCAGCGACTCCGAAATTCTATCGTCTTTCTCCTTCTTTTGACTCGATCCGCTAAGCATATAGATGTTGCCAAACTCATCGATGTTATAATCGGTAATCTCAAAAGCCTCTTCGCCATAAGGCAACTCTAATTGTTTTTCCCAAAGCACATCCAGATCGGTCTTGAGAACTTTGAAGTGAAAGGCTTCAGCAGATTTTCTATTAAACGGGAATTCGTGATAAACCAAAAACAGACTTGAATCTGCGGAAAGCTTAAATTCAAACTCTCCACTAGACCTTTTCTTCGATGGCATGAAATCTATCTCAACAGGTAGGCCCAACCATTGTCCGGTTGTGCTCAGCATCGAACAATAGGCTCTTTTCCCATTTGCATCGGCGTCCCACACTGACGTGAAAATGTAGAACTCCCCGCCGAGAAAATAAATTTCTTCAAAAAGCATCGTTTCGCCGTTGATCTCGGGTAGATCAATGGTCTCCGAAAATATTTGATTAAGATCAGTCTTAGAATATTGTTCGAAAATAAAATCGTCTACAGCGCCCTTTAGATTCTTGCTGGTGTAGAACGACTCAGAGTCGGACCCTAAAATCGAAATGTGGCGGTCTTTCTTGCTAATCTTAATCTCATCTCCCCATACGACAGTGGTGTCTTGAGCACTTAAAAAAGTGGTCAAAAAAGAAAAAATTAGAATAAAGAATTTTCGCATTTAATCAGAAATAAGCTCAACCTTCTTAACGGCAAATTTCCTGCCGTCATCTGTCTGTGCCAAGCAAAGATAGAGCCCCTTTCGCAAGTCTCTAGGAACTGGAAATTGCTTTGGCATGATTCCTACATCGCCTTCAAAGATTGCCCAAACCTCCCGCCCATTTATGTCAAATAGCTGAATCTTCACCTTGCCCGAATAGCCCCGAACTTTCAGACTAAACTGCGTCGAGGCTGGGACAGGGAAAACATCCATATGAAGTGGGCTCGACAAAAGTTCTATTGACGTAATGACTGTGTCGGGAGGATCTATAACAACTGTGGTATCCTGAAGGATCTCGTGAATCTGATTGATCCCTAGAGTGTCGAACACCTGTGCCGGACCCATTGGCCATTTCACAATCACACTATCAATACTCTCCAATTGGCCTAATCCGAAATGCACGATACTCGAATTTTGAGAGCAATGGCTTGACCCTGCCGTGACTTCTCTCAAAAAGGATCTACCGTCGGCATACAGTTCCAATTGCGAACCATACACGTCACTTGAGCATCCAGCGAGTTTGAAACGTCGATAAACGACTGACTAAAAATGAATGATGTAAAAAAGTTGAGCGCATACCAAAACAGTGGCGCACATGGGGGACGGGCTCATACAGGTTCGTTTTACTAAAAGGTTCAAAACAACTCCTAGCAAGTTAGGGAATTCCCTCTGTGAAGCTTTAACGACCCATTTATCGATCTAAAACAAAATATGCCCTCATCAGCTCTCCTCGATTAAAAATTTGGAGCAAGTAGGTTCCTTCTGCTAAATTCTGAGGAAGGGTTAGCTCCACCTTGCCTATTTTCGAAGGGCGAGTGTCAAGAATAGTTTTGCCCTGAACCGATGTAACGATGATCCTAGAGTCAAGCCCAAGTGTTGGTGATATCACTGTCAAATTGCCCTTCGTTGGATTCGGATAAAGACTGATTTCCGAACTCCGACTCCCTGCTTCGGTAAAGATTTCGCCTTGTGTTACGCTCGTGTTCTCATCGACATTCAGGAACACAGTCTGAACCTCCCCTCCAGGCCAAAATACTTGAGCAGAATCGACGAAGTTGATCTCCCCGAGCCCCACATGAATGACGTTCGAGTTTTGCGAAGCGTGGGGTCCGCCACCCGTTATTTCTCGCAGGAATGTTCGACCACCAGCATGCACCTCCACCTGCGCACCGAAACCATCGGGATTGGCTGTGACTCCTTGAAGTGTCATCGTCACCCAGTGGTTATCGTTGTCCATATCGTTACGGTATAGTTTAAAAGTCTGAATCTCCGGTAAAGAGGTTAGATTAGGAATTGTCCCAAGCAGTATGTCGAGATCCCCGTCGTGATCAAAATCAGCATAAGAGCAGCCTCTTCCAACAAGAGAATCAGCAAGGCCCATCGGTTGCGTCACATCCTCAAATGAAAAATCAGGTCCGTTTTCGAATAATTTGTTGCTATCATAGAAGATATTCGCAACGAAATCAAACGCTGGAATTCGGCCGTTTACAACAAACAAGTCTAAGTATGAATCGTTGTTGTGATCGAAAAAAAACGTTCCCCAACCCGTATGGCGCAATGAATCCGTGAATCCATTTATGACTCCTAATTCCTGCGCTACTTCTTCAAACATTCCATTTTGTTGCTTGAGCAACGCGTTTTCACCAAGGTTGGTGACATAATAATCTAAATCCAAATCTTCATCAAAATCGCCCGTAGCAACTCCCATCCCATACAACTGGATATCCGCTCCTGACACTTCTCCTATTTCTTCAACATTCAAATCTGGGTACTGGTTGTCAAAGAGTATATCGGGGACAATCCATTCTCCAAAATCATTCGCAACCATTAAATCTGTGTCTCCATCGCGATCGTGATCCGTTGCCGCCACTGCCAGAGTACATCCGGGATTGATCGCCTCGTAATCTTCCGCAGACTCTGTAAACGTGCCGTCCTGATTATTGATGTAGAGGTAGTCTGCGTAGCAATCGTGGTCGTATCCATAAATGACACCGTCCTCTTCTAAAAAATCATTGAAAAAGATGTAGTTCCCCACATAGATATCGAGCCAACCATCAAGATTGATATCCAAAAGAGCCGCTGAACTATTGAAGGCATGGTCGTCGACTCCTGCGTCTTCTGCCATATCAAGAAACAGTCCGCCGCCCATGTTTTCTAAAATCATAATCGGAGGGTGAGTGAAATCAGATGGGTCATACCACGTCGTAAGGATGATGTCAGTATCTCCATCGTTATCCATGTCGCCTCCAGCCACTCCGAATGTGTGCACCAAAACTGTAAACTCAAGCCCTGAGCCCGTAGTAATATCTGTAAATGTGCCGTCACCGTTGTTTTCATACAGCTTATCCATGCCTTCTCCTCCGCACATGTACATGTCTTCCCAACCGTCATTATTGTGATCAAACCACATGCAACCACCCCCCATGTGTCCTGGTGCTACTGCCTCCATGAAAATCCCTAGTTCATCCGTTACATCACTGAATTGTGCTTGTGCACTCACGATGGCGCTCAGAAAAAACAAGGATAGAATATACTTCATGCTTCAAATTTACGGCGTCGAGCTGTGTCTGGGACGTAAGAATCACATTTGAGGTAAATCCGACAAACAAATTCGCTAATCACGAATGAGGTAAATCGGAAACTTTCTGCCAATCGACGAAATCTGGAGAAAGTAAATCCCAGCAGTCGAATTAGGTGAAAAGATCACCTCGATCTTTTCGCGTGAATGAGGAATGATCTCTACCTCCACTTCTCTCCCTTGCGCATCGATAATCGCTACATCCGTTGGAGAAATCTCATCTTTCAATAATGCTATAAGCTTGCCGGAAGACGGGTTTGGAAACATTTGTATGCCTGAAAGGACGTCGTCGATACGCGTAATGATTTCTCCCTCAACGTAGTGGTTGTACTCATTGATCTCAGGAACAACAACTTGGGATTGTCCGTCGGGCCAAAAGATTTGCGCCGAGTCCACCAAGTTCAATTCTCCTAACCCAAAATGCAGTAAATAGCTGTTTTGTGAAGCATGGGATCCGCCTCCCGTAATTTCTCGTAAGAACGTCCGCCCTTCGCTATGCAACTCTACCTGAGAGCCAATGGCGTTGGGGTTAGACCATGTTCCTTCAAGTGTTAAAATACACCAATTACCTTCGTTGTTTTCATTATTGTAGAGCCGGAAATTTTGGTTGGGAGGTGAGGTGACGTTGTTTGGAATATTAACCACAGCAAAATCTAAATCACCATCCTTATCGTAATCAGCATAGGCGCAACCGCGACCGATCAATGTGTCCGCCACACCGAACAATTCGGAAACATCTTCAAACTCAAATTGCGAATCTCCGAGGTAAAGTTTGTTCGAATCATGAACAGCATTCTCAAGGAATTCAATAGTCGGAATGTGTCCATTACACACAAACAAATCCAAATACGAGTCGTTGTTGCAATCGAAGAAAAGCGAACCCCATCCCGTTGTCAAGAAATCTCCGTTTTGGCCATTCGAGACACCTAGTTCCTGCGCGACTTCTTCAAATTGACCCGCCTCTTGTTTCAAAAGTATGTTCTCTCCCAAATTGGTAATGTAGTAATCGAGATCAAGATCTTCATCAAAATCTCCAGTGGCTACACCCATTCCATAGATCTCGTGATCCCAGTTGATCTCGGTGCTTATGTCAGACCAAGCTGTTGTCCCTTCGTTCTTATAAGTCCTATTGGACTCCACCCATTCGCCGAAATCGTTGGCAATCATCAAGTCGCTATCGCCATCTCGATCATAATCCGAAGCAGCAAGTCCTAGCGCGCATCCATCGTTAAAGATCCCCAAAAGCTCTGAGGACTCGGTGAAGGTGCCGTCTTGATTGTTTATATAAATCCAATCTTCAAAACACGTGTGGTCAAAGCCAACAACAATGCCCTCTTCCAGAATAAAACTCGGGGCCGAAACATAGTTGCTGGCATACAAGTCGAGCCACCCATCTCCATTTGCATCAAAAATAGCTCCCGTAATACAAAAGCCTTCTTGAGTAATTCCAACATCCTCAGCAACATCAAAAAACAAACCGCTACCTTGATTGATGAGCAGCATACAATTTGTCAGGTTGGGTCCAGTGGTGCTGCGCCAGGTGGTTATAAAAACATCTTGGTCGCCATCGTTGTCCACATCACCAGTCGACACACCCATCGTGTTTTTTGTGCTTGTCAACTCTAGACCCGACCCATCCGAAACATCTAGAAACCCCCCTTGTCCATCATTTCGGTAGAGGCGGTCCATTCCAGTGCCGCCGGTAACATACAGATCATCCCATCCGTCGTTATTGTAGTCAAACCAAGCACAGCCTCCTCCCAAGTAATCGTTGATGCTCGGCAGAAATTCAATCCCCGATTCCTCAGCAACTTCCGCGAATTGCGCATCGCAATTGAGATGGCTCAATGACAGCAGAGCAAACAGAAAAGAAATGAAAAATAGTTTTCTCATTGAACCAAAGGTACAGTTAGGATTGCGGATCGAAAATCTACGAATCAGACATTCTTGAAAACAAAACGGCCACGCAAGTTTTGGGAGTAGGATTAGAGTTTAATCGCCCTTTCGCCACAAGGCTTCATATAAATAGTTCCTCTACTCAGATGGTCTCGCGTGTGAGACTTAATTATCTCGTAGGTGATGTTGCCAGCACAAATCCCGCGAACATGGTTCGTTTCACCAGCTTTGACTTCAAACGTAATTTTCCCTTTGCAACTGCGTTTGCCATCTTTTGCCTCCAAGGATACGGTCACAGCATACGATCGTGAATTTTGCACATAAACGGTTCCGTGCTTACCCGTTGCGCAGTCACCAATTGGCATTTTAACAGGATTAGGTCTCGGGTCAGGTTCAGGATTAGGAACACCTGTTTCTAGGCCGTAATATTCATCCAAGAAGCGTTCGGCCTGAAAGTATTCTCTATCGGCCGCAACGACCAACCCCGTCTGTGTGTCAAGGGCTTTTACGGTCACTTTATATCTAGCCCCCAAACGGGTAATTGTCCCTGTAATAACGACCTCTACACTTTCTAGACGTCCTAATTCGATGAGCGTTGAATCATTCATTAGGCCCCCAAGCGCTAATCTGTGCTCTTCAATAATAGCCGCTAAGTGACCGCGGTCCATAACTTCAAAGCTTCGGGAGTGCTTCAGTAATGACACCGTCATCTCTTCCGAGATAAGCCCCCCTAGTTCATTCTCTTCTCCCGTATGATCCACCAAATTAGCCACCGCCACTCTAGATCGCTCTTGCTCATAAATTTTAAAGGAGATTCGCTTTCCGACTGCATCAATAGCGGAATCGAAATCTAACTGGGCGGGCACAACTACTGGAATCCACATTAGGGCTAAGAGGTAAATTTTGTTCATTATATGATGATTTGCTACTGCTCAGTACAACCTATAAGGCTTCTGGTTCATTCACAGGATTTGTTTTTGTCCGATATAACAACCACTGAACAAATTCGTTAGGAAAATTGTTACTCTGAGATGTAACAAAGACCGAGTTAAAGCGTCATATCCGCACAATACACTTCAAAACTGAACGAAAACGATTACACCTCACCCGAAACCATGCGTAAGCTTATCCTAACGTGCTTTCTTCTCTGCGCCACTTTGCTTGGTTACTGTGCTATTCAATCTGGTGCAGAAGACCTTCAAAAAGACCAAAATAATGCGGAAAAAGATTCGCTCAAAAGCGAAGTCACTTTTCCCGCCGCCCCATTTCAAGGCACAGTTGAAGTAAGCTTCAAAATTGAAGAAGACGGAACGATTAACATCGTAAACATCAACGCGAATAATCCCGAATTGATAGAATACGTGATCGCCAAGCTGGAAAAGATTCAATTAGACCCCGCATACCGTGATGTTGGAAAAACGATTAAGTACCGCTTCCAGTTTAAGAAAGAGGCATAAGCACGCCCTCACTCAATCCCACAGCCTATCTTTGAGCCGTGAGTTCAAAACAAGATATTCGCTCATTATCCCTCGAAGAAATTCAAGGGTACTTTGTCGAACACGGCGAAAAATCATTTCGGGCTAAACAGGTTTACGATTGGCTATGGAACAAATCTGCTCATACCTTCAATGAGATGACCAACCTTTCTCTCGGGACTCGTGATATACTGGATAAAAACTTTGTAATCGAACCGATCAAGCTTGAAGAAAAACAAGTTTCCAGAGATGGAACCGTAAAATGTGCCTTTTCAGTGGGAGTTGGTAAGATAATGGAAGGCGTTTTGATCCCAACTTCATCTCGCATGACAGCGTGTGTTAGCTCCCAAGTTGGGTGCAGCCTAGCGTGTAAGTTTTGCGGTACTGGACGGCTTAAGCTTCTCAAGAACCTGACGGCTGGCGAGATTTACGATCAAGTTGTTTACCTCAACAAAGAGGCTCAAGACAAGCATAATATCCCTTTGAGTAACATCGTGATGATGGGTATGGGCGAGCCACTTTTGAATTACAAAAACGTGCTCGCAGGTATCGAAAAGATCACTTCGGAACCTGGTTTGGGTATGTCTCCAAAGCGAATAACACTATCGACTGCCGGAATCGCTAAGATGATCAAAAAGCTAGGTGATGATGAGGTAAAATTCAACTTGGCCCTTTCGCTTCATGCGGCTAATGACGAGAAGCGAAGTAAGATCATGGAAATTAACGACTCCAACAATCTTGAATCGCTAGCTGAAGCTTTGAAGTACTTCGTAGAGAAGACAAGCCAAAGAGTCACTTTCGAGTATATCATTTTCAAGAATTTCAACGATGAACTACAAGACGCTCGAGAGCTGGCTAAATTTGCCAGCATCGTTCCTTGTAAGATCAACATCATCGAATACAATCCTATCGACGATGGTGAGTTTCAGCAAGCGCGACCAGAAAAAGTTGATCAATTCGCGGATTTTCTAGAAAACACGTGCAATCTGATCGTCAACGTCCGAAGGTCCCGAGGTAAAGACATCGATGCGGCTTGCGGCCAGTTGGCTAATAAGAATAAGGTGGCTTAATCGTTAAGCTTAAGAACCGCCAAGAATGCTTCTTGAGGTACGGCAACACTTCCCACCTGACGCATGCGCTTCTTACCTTTTTTCTGCTTTTCAAGGAGCTTTCTCTTACGTGTTATATCACCGCCATAGCACTTAGCTGTCACATCCTTTCTTACAGGATTGATCGTCTCTCTCGCTACGATTTTAGCTCCAATTGCGGCTTGAAGAGCAACCAGAAACTGTTGCCGTGGAATGAGTTCCTTTAACTTCTTGCAAATCTTCTTTCCCAAATCATGGGCGTGATCACGGTGAATCAAAGCAGATAAAGCATCTACCTGATCACCATTCAAGAGAATATCCAATTTGATCAAATCCGATTGACGGTAAGCGATTGGCTGATAATCGAAAGAAGCATATCCACGGGATACAGTTTTGAGCTTATCATAAAAGTCAAATACCACCTCCCCGAGTGGCATTTCAAACGAAAGCTCAACGCGATCAGAGGTTAGGTATACCTGGTTCTTCAATTCACCACGCTTCTCGATACACAAGTTCATGATTTGGCCTGTGTACTCGGCCTTGGTGATCACCTGCGCAGAGATGTAGGGCTCTTCAATAAAATCAACTACAGAGGGATCCGGCATAGCCGATGGATTGTGAAGTTCGATTACCTCGCCCTTCTTGGTATGAGCGATATAGCTCACGTTGGGAACCGTCGTAATCACATCCATATCGAATTCACGCTCCAGACGCTCTTGGACAATCTCCATGTGCAGCATTCCCAAAAATCCGCAACGAAATCCAAAGCCTAGAGCCTGAGAGTTTTCAGGTTCAAAAACCAGAGAAGCATCATTCAGTTGAAGCTTCTCCATCGACGTTCGCAGTTCCTCGTAGTCCTCAGTAGCCACAGGATATATTCCGGCGAATACCATCGGTTTTACATCCTCAAACCCCTTGACAGCTTCTTGAGTTGGATTACTTACAAGCGTAATGGTGTCGCCCACTTTTACTTCCCGACTAACTTTGATTCCTGAAATGATATAACCCACATCCCCAGCTTGCAGGTGTGGTCGAGGCATCATATCAAGTCCTAAGGCTCCAATTTCATCAGCAAAATACTCTTGGCCAGTATTCACAAATTTAACCTTGTCCCCTTTACCAATCTTTCCATTCATAATTCGGAAGTAGGCAATGATCCCTCTAAACGAGTTAAAGACTGAATCGAAAATCATTGCCTGCAATGGCGACTCAGGGTCACCAACTGGCGCTGGAATTCTATCAATGACCGCACTTAGAATGTCTTCTACACCAAGTCCGGTTTTACCGCTGGCCGGGATTACTTCTTCGGGTTCACATCCAATCAAATCCACAATCTGATCAGTAACCTCCTCTGGATTGGCGCTGTCCAAGTCCATTTTATTCAGGATAGGGATGATTTCCAAATCGTGCTCAAGTGCGAGGTAAAGATTGCTAATCGTTTGTGCCTCGATTCCTTGAGAAGCATCGACAATCAAAAGAGCGCCTTCACACGCCGCGATGCTACGACTAACCTCATAAGAAAAGTCAACGTGACCTGGAGTATCAATAAGATTGAGGATATAATCTTCCCCATTCAACTTGTACTCCATCTGAATCGCATGACTCTTGATGGTAATTCCTCTTTCCCGCTCCAAATCCATATCATCGAGCGTTTGCTCCTGAAGCTCGCGATCACTCACAGTACCTGTGGTCTGAAGTAATCGATCAGCCAAGGTGCTCTTCCCGTGATCAATATGGGCGATGATGCAAAAGTTGCGGACATTTTTCATTGGCCGGCAAAAGTACATGATTTAGTGTGGTGTTAGAACACCTGCTATGCGCATTCACAATGCGGTAGGCAAATCCAATCGTAAATCCGGGCTGACTCGGCTCCCTGACAATTAAATGACCTGAATTCGCGATCCCAAACCGTATCTTTGAAAACCGCTCCTGTTGTAACCTTGAATCTTAACCATCATGAAGTCTATTCTCGTCTTTGCAGCCATGTTCTGTTGTGGTTTTTCTTTCGGTCAAGTCCCTCAAACGCAATACGCTACAAAATCCGATTCGCCGAATTGGGTTAAACTCATGTATGAAGCAGACCCGAACTTAAGGCAAGTAAGGGAAGCGTATGAGCTATACTACTCTAGTAGAGAGTTGGTAAAGAACAACGACACGCAATACTATAAACGCTGGATGCGCGAAAACCTTCACCAAACCGACAAAGCAGGAAACATTGTGACTTCGGAATACGATTCTGATTCTTTTCTCCAGATGAAATCCACCATGCCGCCTGGCTCACCTTGGGAAGAAATGGGACCTTGGCAATATGACCATGAGGCGGCACTAATGCACAACATTCAATCTCCAGGAAGTGCGCATGTATACACAGTGGAACAAGCACCTTCGAATGGTGATATCGTATACGCCGGAACTGCGACTGCAGGTTTATGGAAGTCTGTTGACAAAGGGATGACTTGGTTGTTAATGACGCGCGACATGCTCGTGAATACAGTTTATTCCATCGCTATTCATCCTATAGATCCAAGCATTGTCTACTTCGGAGAAGGTTCTGGTAAAATCTGGAAAACTACAGACGGCGGCGCTAATTGGGCCATGACTGGAGATGCTGGATTTCAAAGCATGGATATGTGGGTGCGCGACCTTAAAATATCATCCTCCAATCCTCAGATACTAGTCGCTGCTACTAATCAAGGTTTATTTCGATCTGTTGATGGAGCAAGCAATTGGACAACCATTCTCTCGGGCGAATGCATGGAGATCGAATATCAGCCAGGATCACCGAGCACGGTTTATACCGTGATGTACAATGACCCCGCTACAGAATTTTACCGCTCTACCGATCATGGGGCAAGCTTTACTCAAATCACGGCAGGGTGGCCGACACCAATAGCTGGTGACGAACAAAAGCGTTGTGAAATTTCAGTAACTCCGGCCGATCCAAATCGGGTATATGTTCTAGCCTCAGGATATGCCGATGGATGGGGAGGACTTTATGGAATCTACATGAGTAACGATGCAGGATTGACTTTTAACTACCAATGCTGTGGAGCTGGTCCTGGTGGCGCACCAACAGCGGTTACGAACCCAAACATTTTAGGCTGGTCAGAGGACGGTTCTGGCGATGGCGGCCAGTATTATTACGATCTCGCTTTGGACGCTAGCCCTACAGATGCCGACAAAGTTTTTGCTGCAGGAATCGATGTGTGGAGATCAGAAAATGCCGGTGTCGATTGGGAAATCAATGCCCATTGGGTGACTTGGGTCGGCGCAAATACACACGACCGCTACACCCACGCTGATGTACATGATGTTAAGTTTTTTCAATCCGAAACGGGTTGGGATATGTGGATCGCGTCTGATGGAGGTCTCTATTATTCTTCAGACGAAGGAGACAACACCGAACCGAGGATGTATGGTATTCATGGCACTGACTTTTGGGGTTTTCAAGCTGGCTTTCAGGACGGCGATGTGATGTTAGGCGGCACCTACCACAATGGGACGCTCATCAAGTACAAAGACATTTACAAATACGGAGCCACAGATACTGAAAGTGGGGGGTGGATGGCGGAAGGAGCTGGAGATAACATTCGCGGCTTCGTTAATTTCGGAGACAACAAGATCGCTTATGACGATGGTGGCAGCTTTCAATTCAGCGAAGACCGACTCATTCGCCCGGCCAATTTAGGTTTTGACGGCAGCTACAATTGCACCACCGGATATTGGACAGGAGAGTATGGTAATTTTGAATGGGATCCCACTTGCTATAAAAATTTCCTGTCTCCTGTAGGGTCAAGCTTGTACAAAACTAACGATGGAGGAATCAGCTGGGCACTGCTGCACACGTTTCCTGGGGAAAAGGCCATTCAGGTGATTCGCGCTCCATCAAATCCAGATGTAATCTATGTGACAGTCGCTTTAGGATATTGGGATCACCGAATTTGGCGCTCTCATAATGGAGGGCTGAATTGGGCCGAAGTGACACCGGCCACTGGTACAACGAGTGACAACAGCTGGCGACACAAATACATCGCTGTTGACTCTTACGACGATAAAAAGATCTGGTGTATTCTAATTGGTGGTCAGACAGGTAATAAGGTGTTTAAATCCATAAACGCAGGAAATTCTTGGACGGATTATTCTGGACCAGCCGCCTTGCAAAACGAGGAATGCGTCAGTATCTCGCATCAACTCGGAACAGATGAAGGCTTATACATTGGAACTCGTCACGGGGTTTACTATCGAAATGCCTCAATGGCTGATTGGGAACTCTACTCAACTGACCTCCCTGCAGAAATTGGGTGCTTCTTTCTCCAATCTTTTTATGGGGAAGAGAAAATCCGCGTTGGCACGAACAGAAGCGTGTACCAATGCGATTTTTACGAGCCTTCAGCTCCAATAGCTCGTGTAGCGGCTGATCAGCTTTCGCTGAATATTGGTTCTTCATGTGTTGATCAACTTATTCATTTTGTAGATCACTCGATAGTCAAAGTCAATACCAATACAACTTGGGAATGGACTTTTGACGGAGGCTCACCAGCTACCAGCACAGATCGAAATCCTGACGTACTATACGGGTCAGCCGGAACTTATGACGTCACATTAACGGTTACCGATGACAACGGAACCCATACCGTCATTATGACTGATTTCATGGAGATAAGTGATGACAAAGAAGACTTTCCTGTGTCTGAAGACTTTGAAGCCTCATTCCCTCCGGAAAAATGGAGCCTCTATAATCCAGGAGTTTCCTCTTGGGAATGGGATTGGATCCCGGATGATGAGAACAACAATAAAGCGGCGAGCTACCCAAATTACTGGGTAAACTCCATTGGCATGACCACCCAAATGATACTCCCGGCGATGGACTTTAGCAACGCTCAAGATCCTACGTTCGGGTTCGACTATACGCATCGTTCCTATTCGTCATATGTCGATGGTTTAGCAATTCGATACAGAACCGCCTCCAACCAAAATTGGCAGACGGCTTGGGAACTCGCGGATCCAGCTCTGAACGTTGCCGGCACAGATATCTGGTGGTGGTATAACAGTGGTTCAACTGCGATTTGGGAGACCGTAAGTGTTGATGTCTCGTTTCTAGAAGGCGAATCCTGTGTTGAATTTGCAATCGAAAACATTGGCGGATACGGTAATCACGTTTGGGTTGACAATGTGAATATCACGACAAGCCCAAAGGCAGATTTCTCTGCGGACCTCACAAACGTGTGCTTCGAGGATGTGGTGAGCTTTACAGATCTGTCTAGCAACACACCTGAGACTTGGACATGGACCATCACGCCTTCGACTTTTTCATTTGTAGACGGAACGGATGCCAACTCACAGGAGCCTCAGCTCTTGTTTGAGGCAGATGGTAATTACACAATTTCGCTGGAGGTGGGCAATTCATTTGGCACGAATACACTCGTAAAGTCGGATTATATCCAGGCCGAATCATGCGCCTGTCCCGGCGATTTCAATGGCGATTTACAGGCTGACATCCAAGACCTGTTGTTCCTGCTTGGAGAGTTTGGTTGTACTATAGATTGTGTTTCGGACATGGATGGTAGCGGCGACGTTAACGCCACAGATATTCTCAATTTCCTTCCGTTCTTCGGTTCGAACTGCCTATAAGCGAATTTCTTATCCTGACTTGATTTTAGCGGGGCAACTTTTTAAGATAAGTTGACATCTACTTTGAGCAATCCGAAATTCTGCGAATAAGATTCCTGCAACCCCTTATTTTGGCCATTGCCAAATATTGGACTTGAGCCTACCTTTATAACGGGCAAGGCAACTTTTAAATGTCAAAGAGAATCTACAATACAGAAATGAGTGATCAGGAATTGCTAGCCGGCTGCTTGAAAAAGAATGCCGACGCGCAAAGAGCCTTGTTTGCCAAATACGGCGAACGCATGATGGGTCTCTGCCTTAGATATGCCGGATCACGCGAGGAAGCGCAGGATTATTTGCAAGAAGGATTCATTAAGGTCTTTGATAAATTGAGTCAATACACCGGCAGCGGATCGCTAGGCGGGTGGATCAGCACTGTGATGGTAAATACGGCTCTTATTCAATTGCGAAAAAAGAAGCGTGAGGGCTATTCAGAAGACATCGATGAGATATACAGTTTGAGCACAAATGACCCTGATGTGTTGGATAAAATGTCAGCGGATGAGTTGATGCAAATCGTGACCGCTATGCCAACTGGTTACCGAACCGTTTTCAACTTGTTTGCGATCGAAGGTTTTAGCCACAAAGAGATCGCCGCAAGTTTAGAAATCAGTGAGAGCACAAGTAAGACTCAATTTCACAAGGCAAAAGCTTTTTTAAAAAAACAAATTGAAAAATTGAATCCCCTTTCAAGCCAAGAGGTAAAGTGAAAGATCAGAATCAACATATAAAGAACATTTTTAGCGACAAGCTAGGAGGCTTTGAAGCTCCTGTTGACGCAAGTGTTTGGAGCTCAATTGAGTCTTCAATCTCTTCCAGCGCGGTTGCTACAGGTGCCGCTACTGCTTCTTCAGGAGTGGGGTCGATCTCGATCGGTGTCAAAATCGCAATGGCTATAGCGGCGATCGCTGCCATTGTCACATCGGTAGTGGTTTTCAATCAAGAAGATCAAGCGCCAGCAACTACCGAGACACCTCAAGTCGAAGTGAAAGATGAATTAAAGGTCGAGGAGAATAACATTGAGGAGGCGCTGGTGAAGATGCCTACAATCGACAGCTCGTCGTATGAAGAAATTCTGCAGCCGGTCACCGACCCAGATTCAGAACTGGTCGCATTTCAAATAGACGATCCTGTTGATGTCTATCACTCTGAAGAAATCCAGTCATCCCCAATTGCTCGCGGCGCACCAGCGGTAGTTAATCCAGCAATTGACTCTGCCCCTGCAGAGGTCCAAGACGATCAAATTACCGTCCCGATTGAATCCGAAATAGTTCAAATCAAATTGTCTTCAGAATTCACCGTGTGGCGCGATCCAAAGAATCCTATGCGATTCACGTTTACCCCTTTGATGGCTGATGCTGAGAATTATCAATGGTCTATTGATGATCTGGATGTCTCGTCGGCCAAGAACTTGAATTACGAATTTAGCGATGAAGGTAATTATGTTGTGAGGCTCATCACCTCAGCTGATGAATCATCAAGTTTGCCGCAGGAAGCTGACATTACTGCTTATCAAAAACCTGAGGTGATCGTACCAAACGTTATATCACCGAATGGAGATGGTAGAAACGATGCATTGGACTTAGATTTTTTGTCTATCAATGTTTCTATCGAAACTATAACCATCTACGATGCTTCCGGAGCGCTAATATTTGAGAGCTCTAGCTCTTCCCAGAAATGGGATGGAAAAGACCGATTTGGCGAGGCTTGCACTGAAGGCAACTACGTCTGCATTTATCAGGCTTTGGGAATCGACCAGAAGCCTTACGTGGGTCGTGAAATCGTGAGGATTGAACGGTAGGAAAAATACTATATTTGGGCGCCTTTTTAAGGGCTGCTGAACACTTAAACAAAATCTGAACCAGCACTGACATCAGTCTCGGGAATAAATTATTTATCATGAAAAAGATTTTTGCGCTTGCGCTTCTTCTTGGCTCTACAAGTTTTCTAACCGGACAGGTATTAGACTTGTCAGAAACTGAAGGCACTGCACCAAAGGACTGGAAAGAACGTTTCTGGGAGCTCTCACATGAAGAGCGAGGAGCTCTTTACAGCGACCCTGCGGTTGATTTAAAAGACATTGAGAAACTCATTAAAAAGAGACGCGGTGAACTTGATCTCCCAATAAAATCTCAAGGTGGTGACGCTATTTTTGGATGCCAACTTTGGTACGATCACGACCCGTTAAACGACAACCTCTTGGACGACAGCAACTGGGAATTATTCTCTGGTGGTTGCGGAGCTGGGCAAGGTGTGGATGCATATTGGGGGCAGGTTAATATCGATTTCGACTACTGTCTTTTCGGGCAAACGTACAACCACTTCTACATCAACACTAAAGGTACTTTATCTTTCCAAGAGCCTATCTGTGACTGGACTCCAAATACATTTCCAGGAGCTGGATATAATCAAGTTGCCGGATTTTGGGCCGATTTTGATTTTACTGTACAAGGTTTGTGTTACTGGGAAACTACTCCTACAGCCGCAATCGTAACCTTCCTTGAAGTAGGATACTGGCCAGGCCAAGGGGGGCTTAGAAATAACATGCAGATGGTTATTACAGACGGAAATGATCCGCTCCTGCCGGCCGGTTATAACGTCGGCTTCTTTTATGGCGACATGAACTGGGCACACGGTGGTGTTGGTGGAGCTGCTGGATGTTGTGGTCCAAATCCTGCTATTGTCGGTGTGGATCTAGCGAATACTACCGATGGACTTCAAATTGGACAATTCAACTTGCTTGATGACACATTCGACGGCCCTTACGTCGATGCTGGTGTGAACTGGCTTGACAACAAGAATTTCTTCTTAATGACCTGCGACGATAGCGGTGATGCTATAGATAATCATCCTCCAATTCCTACCAATAACAATGCGATGTTCGATGGCGTTTGGCCAGGAATTGCATGTGATACGATTCGAGTTTGTCTTCAAGATACTGCTCAATTTGCTGCAAGTTATCTCGGTCCCGAAGCCGATCAAACAATCTCGCTCGATGTGGATCTAAGTGGCTCTACGGCCATTGAAACAACACTTGAACAAAACGGACAGGAAGCTATTTACGAAGCAAATATTATTGGAACCGTTGCTAATGTTGGTGTTCACACGATTACAATTACTGCAACTGATGATGGTGTGCCGGCTGAGTCGGTCACACAAACATTTATTGTGCAGATCATTGATCAAACAGCTCCCGTGATCACCGTTGATAGTCCTGGCACCATATGCTCAGGTCAATACGCGACTCTTTCGGTGACTCCAGATAACCTCGATTACTACTTATGGAGCACTGGAGACGCAGGCGCAGTCCCAACTATCGAAATTCCATACAGCGGAAACTTTTGGGTAACTGCTTGGGATGGAATATGCAGCAGTACAGCGTCTACATCTCTGAACGTTACTGACTACTTCCTCCCTCAATTGTCTTTTGAACCTAGCGCATTTGTTTGTGATGGTGATGATGTAGAGGTCTGTATTGTAGGTGATTATCCTGCCGGAACTTGGTTTGATTGTTTTGTTGAATCTCAGCCAGACGATGAGTACCCTTGCGAAGAACCCGGGTTTTGGGATGGCTCTTGTGCCGAATTAGGGCCTGGATACTACATCGCTCACGCGCTAGACGAAGGTGGTTGCGAAGGCCGTAATATCTTTCAAGTATTCCCGCAGGCTTCTTTTCTTCCAGATATCGATTTCGATCCAATTTGTGACGGCTCGCTCGATCCAGTTGAGTTTTCAGGTGGTTTTGCAAACCCAGGAGCTGGTAACTTGACTATTTATATGAGTGATGCAGAAGGTGGTTTTGCCAACGGTTCTTTCATGATTATCACTATCAACGGCACTGACGAGTATACATTCGCTATGCTCTCAAATGGCGCGTTTGACTGGAACTTGGTCAACCAACAAATTCCATTGGAATTTGGCGACGAAGTTGTTGTTGAATATATCGCTTCTGGTACAGATGACGGAAATAACGTGGTTACCATCTATAACTGTGGTAGCGGTGAAGAGTTTGAAGTGTATTCTGGCGCTACTTCCGAATCAGGAATTCTGTGGGAAGGACTCGCGGCTTGTACTTCTGAGCCTGCCATGGGAATCTGGACACAATCATCCTGTCCTGTAAGTGGAACATTCGGAGATGAAGAAAACTTCAACACTACATTTGCCCCATCCAACTACGGATACTTCGTGCTGAGTTTTGAGGAAGAGATTTGTCAAGCAACTCATCTGTACTATCTAGAATATACAGAAGCCCCCACAGAAGTGATGGTTACGCCATCTACAGATCAAATTTTGTGTGAGGGCGATGCGCTCAGCTTTGAAGCAGAGTGGACGGTGCCAACAACATGTAACCTCGACATTACTTGGTCTGGAGCAACTGTTGATCCAAGTGATGACGCCCAGGCAACATACGCCCATCCCGGGGTGTACTCGAATGAAGATGTCGAGCTTGAAGTGTCTAACGGTTGTGGCACTGTTACCATCGACTTTGCTGTGGAATCTCAAATGAACTTGGATAATGCCAACCTTGATAACGAGACCTTCTGTGATGGAGAGATTGTTGAAATCTGTCCTATTGAGCCCGTCACTCCTGACATGGTTTTTGAATGGAGCACTGGAGAAGAAACTCCTTGTATAGATGTTGAAATTAGTGGCAACTACGATGTGACCATTTCAAACGATTGCGATAGCGAGTTTGAAACGACTCAAATCGATATCGCAGCGATTTTCACTGGTTTCGGTGAATGGAGCCCGGTAGAGTGTGATAATGACTTCTACATTATCGATATCGGAAACCCTTACCCAGGATATACCTGGTGTTGGACTGATGATTGCATCAACCCGAATGAGTACACATACACTCTGGACGGACTAGGTGAGTATTCCGTTCCGTTATACGTAACCGATAACTTGAACTGCTCAACAGTTGTTACACCATACTACGTGATCATCGAAGAAGCGCCAATTCTAAACCCTATACCATCACCAGCAGACACAATTTGGGTTTGTCCATTGGAAATTGAGGGGCTTGACTTAGGAATGGAAGATGCTGATTCATACACCTGGGAGCTTGATTGCCCAGGCCAGCCAGTCTTCCTAGACGTCTTCACTCCTACCTTGAATCTGAATTCAGACATGTTTCCAATTGATTGTCTTGACCAGTACATAGAGTTGACCGGAACTGCTCAGAACATTTGTGGACCTATTTCACAAACCTGGACGGTCCAAGCGAGTCTTTGTCCTGTTACCGCACCGAATGTTTTTACGCCCAACGAAGATAATCTTGGTAATGACCGCTTTATTCTAGACGGAATCGAAGTGTACAACAACACGGAATTGTATGTATACGACCGTTGGGGTAGCCTTATCTTCGAAGACTCGTCATATGATAATTCTTGGCGTGCAACAGATGTCAATGACGGAACATACTTCTATATCGCGAGAATGTTAGATAGCAAAGGAGATTTGGTTCGAGATGTTGAAAGCCACTTGACGATCCTTCGTAAATAGAATTAGAAAGAATTTCAAAGCCGTTCAGATAGAATCATCTGGACGGCTTTTTTATGCGCTGAATATTCGCCTTAGATTTGACCAATGGCTAAAGTGAAGACAGTATTCTATTGCTCAAATTGTGGCGCAGAGTCCGCAAAATGGGTGGGTAAATGTGGATCATGCAATGAATGGAACACCTACCAAGAAGAGGTAATTCAGAAAGGAAACATCGCTCAAGCAACTCGGCCTGCGGGAGAAAATGAGCCCGTACCAATTCACGACATCGAAACGCAAAGCGAAAGGCGTACAGTTTTACTCGACTCTGAGTTCAATCGCGTGCTCGGAGGCGGACTTGTCCCAGGAAGCGTGGCCTTGATTGGTGGCGAGCCCGGCATAGGGAAATCCACCTTGATGCTGCAAATCGCACTCAACTTTACAGCGGGCACAGTCGTGTATATAACTGGTGAGGAAAGTGAACAGCAAATCAAAATGCGATCAGAACGTGTACCTGGACAAAGCGAGTGTCTTGTGTATACAGAGACAGCCACTCATGAAGCTATTAAGCGACTTAAAAAGATCAAGCCTAGCCTAGTCGTAGTTGATTCCATTCAAACTATGCATTCGCCTTTTATTGAATCCACTCCCGGCAGCGTGTCACAAATTCGAGAAAGCGCATCTGACTTCATTCAATATGCCAAAACAAGCCAAGTGCCTGTCATTCTTATTGGCCACATTACCAAAGAGGGGAACATCGCGGGTCCGAAGATTCTCGAGCACATGGTAGATACGGTATTGCAGTTCGAAGGCGATAGAAATCATGTATATCGATTGTTGAGAGCGAATAAAAACCGTTTTGGCTCAACAAACGAGCTGGGTATATACGAGATGACTGGCCAAGGACTGCGTCAAGTTTCTAACCCATCTGAGATTTTAATTCAATCTCACGAAGAAGGACTCAGTGGATCAGCCGTTTCGGCCACAATGGAAGGTCTTAGACCAATGCTAATTGAGATTCAAGCATTGGTAAGCACTGCAGTTTATGGCACGCCTCAGCGCTCGGCCACTGGTTTTGATTTGAGAAGGCTCAACATGCTGTTGGCTGTGATGGAGAAGCGATGTGGTTTTAAGCTGGGCATCAAGGATGTCTTTCTAAATCTAGCAGGCGGAGTGCGCGTAGAAGATCCAGGGATCGATTTAGCGGTAGTTGCTTCTGTGCTAAGCTCAAATCTAGATATCGCTATCGAGTCTGGAACAGTGTTTTCAGCTGAGGTAGGGCTCTCTGGAGAAGTTCGTCCAGTGACTAGAATTGAGCAACGGATATCAGAAGCTGAGAAGCTCGGCTTTAAGCGAATCTTTGTCTCGAAATACAACAAGGGGTTGAAGCTTTCTGGGAATATTGAAGTGATCCAGTGTTCTAAGGTAGAGGATATGTTTAGGAGGTTGTTTACTTGAGGACATAGGCCGATTTAATCTTTCCCCTGGAAAATGAGCCTCTCCCGAGATTTCGCTCACTGCTTGCCAGCCACAACGACAACAAACTCCCCCTTCACGCCTCTCTCTTCGAAGTAATCGGCGAGCTCGACAAGAGTGCCGCGCGCCGTTTCCTCGAACATCTTAGAAAGCTCACGACTTACGCTTGCTCGGCGGTCTTCACCGCAAGCTTCGGCTAGTTGTCTGAGTGATTTTATGATCCGATGTGGAGATTCATAAAGCACGAAGGTCACCTCTATTTCAGCGAGACGAGCAATGGCTGTTTGCCGGCCCTTTTTGTGCGGGAGAAACCCTTCAAAATGAAAACGCTCGCAAGGCAAGCCAGAATTAACCAAGGCTGGTACAAAAGCCGTCGGTCCGGGCAATGTCTCCACGGGGATGTCCTCCTCTACGCATCTTCTCACTAAAAGAAAGCCAGGATCGCTGATGCCGGGGGTTCCTGCATCACTTACCAAGGCCAAAGTTTCACCTGAATTGAGCCTATGTATAACCCGATCAAGTGTAGAATGCTCGTTGTTTTTATGATGAGACATAATCGGACATTGGATCTCGAGATGCTTCAGAAGCTTTGCTGTGACCCGTGTGTCTTCCGCTAGAATTCCATCAACCTCGCCCAAAATACGGATCGCTCGCAGGGTGATGTCCTCAAGGTTTCCAATGGGAGTGGGAATAATGTAAAGCATGAGGCGAAAATTAAGTTTGCGAGGAATAACGGCGCTCGATGAGTTCAGTAAACTCTTCCATCGTTTCGCCCTCCTCCCATTTTAGTTCATCTTTGAGACTGGCTAATACATTCTTGGCCGAGCCCCATGAGTCCATGCTGTCAAACGACTCTATTTCAGCAACATATCGCTCATTATCCCCGCCAAACAATTCCTTGATAAACTGAAATTTTTGGTTCAAAGTGATCACGCTGACCAAGTCTTCAATCGGTGCTTTTTCCAGCTTCTCCACCAAAGACTCGCTTTCATTTTCTGATTCGTATTTCTCAGCAACCGATTCTCCATTAATCTCCTCAATTGCGTCGATCAACGAGGTCTGGTTCTCAGGGACAGCCGAAGCTTCTAGCTCGGGCTCATCTGCAGAATCGCCTGTTTCTTCAGGCGAAGTCACTGTTAGACCCCTAACGTCATCATCCGTATATACGAAACGATCTTTTCGTGAATCTTCAACGTCATCCTCTATTTCATGAGACTCAATTGAAAAGGGAATCGCCTCTTGGAATGTGTCCTCAGACTCAGTTTCTACAACGGGTGCTGAAGATGACTCCTCGACGATCTCTTTCACTTCATCTTCATCGGCCGTTTCCTCAAAAGCCTTGTGGCGCATAACGACCAATCGCTCGTACAGTTCGCGAGCATTGTCCGCCATTTCCTGCAGGCGATCTAAATCACCATTTCCCTCTTCGATTTCCGCGAGGTAATGGTTTAGCTCTTCTACGAGCTCTTGCATGGACTTAAATTGCTGCGAGGACATCATTTCGAATTGAGGGGCAAAAATAGAAGAAGTCGTACATCCAAGGTTATGATATATCAACTTACGCGTCAGGTGTGGGGAAATTGTGCTAGAAAAGGGCAATTCAGGCCTTAGAGTCAATCGCTAACTTCGCTGCCGAAACGCCCACAATTGGGATTTAAACCCTCTACAATCAAAATTTTCAATCAATATAGCTTCAATAATTGGGCGCCTTATGTGCTCGCAATTTTGCCAATTGGTTTTGGGCTGTTTTACTCCACCGGTTTCTATCAGGCGGATGAGCTTTTCCAAAACTTCGAATTCGCTCAGCTCTTAGTACGAGACTTTGGAGATGAGTATATGCCCTGGGAGTATCATGCCCAATTGAGATCAACTTGGTCGGTTTGGTTGGCGGCAATTTGTCTCAAAGTATCTCACCTCTTTGGCCTTGACGGCAAAGGAGCTCTCTTCATAAGCCGTGTACTCACATCGATCACAGGGCTGATTATCCTCTTTCGATTTTCGAAAGTCCTCCAGCGCTATACATCCACGATCGCGGGAAAGATTGCTGCCAAATGGCTCCCGGTCACCTTTTGTATTCTCCCTTTTCTCCTCAATCGGTTTTCGGCAGAAGTGCTCTCGATGTACTTGCTATTGGGGGTTCTACTTTTCGTTTTTTCAATCAAGAAAAGCCCGAGCCATCGCCAGCTCTTCATCCTAGGAGCAGGAATGATGCTGACATTTTTCGTGCGGCACGCCATCGTTTTAGCCTTGATTCCTTTCTTCATTTGGTTTGTCATGAAATACAAGCCTTCGCTAAAGGGAATCGCGTTTGTCCTGTTAGGGTCAATGGCCATGGCCGCAGTTTCCGTCGCCCTAGACTCGCTTTACTACGGACAATTTGCACTCACACCTTACAACTATTTCACGGCCAATTTTGTCGAAAATCGAGCTGCCAATTTTGGGGTGTACCCCTGGCACTTCTACTTCAGTGGAATGATTACTAGACTGGGTTGGACTGCGTTAGTTATCCTGATTATATGCGCGCTTGGCACGCTGATCAAGGGCAAATCGACCCCTTTCTTTTGGATGATCCTCTGTTCAGTGGTTGGATTCTCTCTCATCGGTCACAAGGAGCTTCGGTTTCTTTTTTCACTCATCCCGTTTGTCATCGCAGGGCTGATTTGGCTCATCGACAAAATTGTACCTAAAGCTCTAGGAAAAGGAATTGCCCTAACCGTCATCACTATCAACCTTTTACTGGGCTTTACCGTTGCCCTTACACCAGCGGATGATGGCCTTTCAAACGTCAATTCTTTCATCTCAAAAGAGAAACTCGAGGGGCCCATCTTCATTCAAGCCATCGACATTCATCCATTTTCCCCTCACGGCTTGGTCTCTCGCGCCTATTCCAACCCAAGACTGAAATGCTGTTTTCTTGAGAATGAAGATGACATCTTTCAACTAGAAACAGGCTCAACACTAATTTGCCACGAAATATTTCTGTCAAAGTTGAATGACGAAGGGATTGAATTTGAAATTCTCACCGTTGGATACGGCGATCTGTTCTCAGCTCTGCACAGCCGAGATTTAGGGAGAAGGGTGAATTTGATCCGAATCAGGTAGGACCTACAAATCGTACTCAGCTCGCACTTTTTTGGTCAACCTTTTCACAATCAATTCGTAGCTGTGACTAATGAGTTTCCTTAGCTGTTCGTCATCAACAGAACCGTCGGTATAGACGCTGTTCCAGTGCTTTTTACTCATGTGCCATCCTGGTTTGATCCCGGGGTTGTCGGCACGAAGTTCGAGCGCCCAATCTGGGGCGCATTTGAGATTAACAAATTCGAAAGTATCGACATCACAAGCGGCGAAAATCTTTCCGCCAGCCTTGAAAACGATTGTTTTATCGTCAAAAGGGAAGCCTTCAGATGTGGCTTTGAAAGAGAGGCAATAGGCGCGGAAACTTTCGATGTTCACTCCCGAAAAGTATCACTTACTGGTTAAATCTCAAGCCAATCATGAGCTCATGAGTGCCATTGCTGTAGTTCTGCAAATTGGAAGTTGTGAAGTCAAAAGCATAGCCGATGGAGACTTGCTCGTTCCACTCGTAACCAAGCATGGCAACCCAAGCGTCGTTATTTCTCCAAGAAACTCCTGCCCAGATTATCTCGCGATAAATTCCACGTACAGTGGCATCAATCTTCAACGGCACTGGAGAGATATATTTTATGAGCACTGAAGGCTCAATGGTGAGGTCTTCATTCACGGCATACTTATATCCCGCCGTGAGCAAATAATGGTCTTCCAATCGCGCTAGATCCGTGTTCCCCGAATCGTACAGGTCAATCTTGTTCTGCAACAATTGAGGCAATGTGATGCCTAAATAGTAGGTGTCTGAATACAGATATGCTCCAAACTTAGCGTCAAACACAATCTGAGAGTTGAGCTCACTCCAAAGTGCGGGATCACCATCTGTGGCTAAAGTGATACGAGTCCCGTCAATGGCAAATTGCATGACCCCCATTGACGCTGACAAACCTAATCTAACGTTTTCGTTGATCGTCAAATGGTATGCGTACGATCCTTGAATTCCCGTTCTTCTTGTTGGTCCCACATTGTCAACAAAGAGATAACCGCCCATAGCCACTTTTGGGTTCCGAAACGGTGCAGAAAGTGATATTGTAAAGGTCCGAGGGGCGTCGGTCATACCGCTCCATTGAGTACGATTCATTGCTTTTACTTCGAAAAAATCCTTCGATCCAGCAACAGCAGGATTAATGACGTAATCGTTAAAGCCATACTGGCTGATCTGCTCAATTTGTTGAGCAGCACCTTGCAGGCAGCTTAAAGCCGCAAACAAGATGATTCCGTATTTCGCGATGCTCTTCACTTTATCTAATTATTGTGACCGGACCCGTAATTGGATCTGGAAATTCTGGTTCGTTAATATTGAGAACGAAGTAATACGTCCCAATAGCTAAGTCGACGCCATTATAAGACCCGTCCCAAGGTTGGTAAACGCCCTCTGATCGATATATGAGATCGCCCCAACGAGTATATACTTCTATGCTCACATTTTGATAAAACCCAATATTCAAGATTTCCCATAGTTCGTTTTGACCATCATTATTTGGTGTAAATCCAGATGGGATATCGATTTCAGGGATGATGTTTACCGTAACAGAATCGCTGTTCATACATCCGTTCAAGTCTGTAACCATAACTGTAAATTGAGTGGTCTGGATTAATCCAAAAGTCATCGGGTTGAAGGCGGTTGAGTCATCTAGAAATTGACCAAAATCCCAATCGGCGCTGAAATCAAAATCCGCAGTTGGATTACCGCCTAGTTCAACTGGCTCTTCTAGAAAGGCAAATTGCTCTTCTCCGGCCTCGACCTCAGGAAGGTCCCAGATTACTACTTCAACGGTGTCTTGGTCAAAACACGGGCCATCTATTGCTTGATAAATAAACTGATATTCCCCTGGATTCAAAGTCAAATTCAAGATTGAATCGCCAGAAAGTATGTTGCCATCGATATCCATCCATTGCTCGCTTAAGCCGCCTTGATTTTCACCTTCAAGTGTAAATGGAGCCGCGTTTACACACCCGTCCAGGCCATCAGGGCCAAAGGCTGTAACCTCCCCCAAAAAGATGAGAGGAATAGAATTCAAACTCACTTGACAACCATTGGCATCTTGTACGATCAAATCATATGTGCCTGAATCTAGGCCTGAAATATCTTCATCGGTTGAGCTAAACCCATCAGTTGAAGTCCATGCGAAGCTGAAATTTGGTTCGCCGCCCACAACGTTTATGCTTATCGCCCCATCTTGAGAGTCTGGACACGAAGTATTGACCAATTCCTCAATGCTAACGACAATCGCACCTGGCTCATCAAGTTGCATTTGGAAGGTGTCCGAACATAAATACAGATCCGTGAGAATCAACTGGTACGACCCTGCCTCGAGATCGAAAATGTCTTCATTTGAAGAAGTGTACGATGTGGGGCCAACCCAATCTGTCTGGAATGGTGCTGTGCCGCCTATAATGCCTATTTCAATCGATCCGTTACCCTCGCCAAAGCAAGAGATATTCGTAATCAAAGAATCAATTCCAAGTGAATCTGGGCTCAGCAACGTGATCTCTTCAATCACCAAACAACCAAGGAAATCAGTTACACCCACAGTATACGTTCCAGCGGACAAGTCACTCACCCCAGGTCCTGTGCCAACAATACTGGCTCCATCAGTCCACTCAATCGAATAATCTGGGGCGCCGCCTTCAACATCAACAAATAGGGTTCCATTCGTATCACCAGGACACGATGGTGTGGTCATATTGGGCGTGATGATGATCTCGGTGTTCTGATCAATTACAAACATGGTATCAAGCGTACAGCCCGCTTGGTCTAAAATCTGAAGATCGTACTGCCCAGCGACAATGTCATCCAAATTTTCGGTGTCAGACGTAAAACCAGGACCTACCCATATGAAGTTGTAGTCAGGAGTTCCTCCTTCTACTTCGATCGATACTGCGCCAGTTTCTTCACCAAAGCAGTCCACATGTGTCAATTCTGCATCAAGGAGTATTTCCGTCGGTTCGTTGATGCAATGCTGCACAGATACAGAACATAGATTCGCGTCGGTGATCAGAATATCATAACAGCCCCCTTCAAGATCGCTGATGTTCTCACTCTTGGAAGTAAAGCCGTTCGGACCAGCCCAACTCACGTCGTAATCAGGAGTTCCACCAGTAATGGAAGTCAAAATTTGACCACTTGAATCCCCAGGGCAACTCACGCCACCTGAAACAAATGAAACCTGAAGAGAGTCCGGTTGTGCTACTTGGAATACCTCAGTATAAATACAGCCAAGATCATCTGTCGTGGTAACGGTATAATCACCTTCTTCAAGGTCTGTAATATCTTCGTTAGTAGATGTAAACAAGGCTGGCCCTGACCACTCGTACATGAATTCAGGATTGCCTCCAATCACCGTAATATCTATTGTTCCCGTATTTCCTCCAGCGCAAAGTACGTCCTGAATAATACCCTCGATGGTGCCGTCGGCGTCGCTGAGCATGATGTCCATTGAAGTCATGCAGCCCAGGTCATCAAAGACTTCTAGGTAGAAAATTCCAGATGAAAGTCCTGTAAGGAGGGCGTCTGTTCCTATAAGTGCATTTCCTCCGCCCACGTCATACCAGAAGTATGAGTAATCCGTAGCAATTTGGCCTCCACTAGCGTTGGCGTCGATGGATCCATTCGCGGATAGACATGCAGGCTGATTTATATCTAAATCGATAAAGATCTCTGAGCCCGAAAGAATGATGACAGTCGTATCCACTTGACAACCCACAGCATCAATCATGCTTAATACATAGTCTCCAGCTTCAAGATCGATTAGATCTTCATTCTCTGAGAAGAAATCTCCAGGGCCAAACCATTCAAAAGTGTATGGTGCAAGTCCATCAAGCACACTGATGTCTATTTGACCAGAATTGTCGCCAAAACACACCATCGGAGTAGCGTCAATCATAAGTCCCAATTCAAGCGACTCAGTGATCTCAGCCTGTCCAGAAGCAGAACACATGTTTGCGTCTGTAACAGTCGCGTCATAAACACCTGGAGCCAAATCAAATAAATCCTCGTCTCCCGAAACAAAAGAGTTGGGACCGATCCACGAAATGGTGAAATCTGGCGTGCCTCCGTAAATTTCTAGATCAATCTCGCCCGAATTAGCGCCGTTGCAATAAATGTCAAGATCTGTAAGCACAATCACCAGCTCATCAGGTGCTCCAACCGTGTACGTTTCATTGATTTCACATCCAACCCCGTCCGTAATATTTACAGCGTAATCTCCCGCTTCGAGATCCGAAATGTCTTCAGACTCAAATGTAAATGCATTCGGGCCTGTCCATGAAAAAGTATACGGCTCGGTGCCGTTGCTCACGGTTAAATCTATCACTCCATTAAAGTCTCCAAAACAAAGAACATCAGTAATGTTGGTGTCTAAATTCGCTACATCAGAGTCGCTAACATCAACTGTGTACGAGCCTCCACAGCCGTTGTTATCGGTTACTGTCACTGTGTATTGGCCCGCTGCCAAACCGATGATCGTTTCATCCGTTCCAATGACCGTCGCGGTTTCATCTTCCCAAGAAATGCTAATCGGCTCTTCCCCACCAACTATCGTTACGGAAGCCTCTCCAATAGACTGCCCACAAGTTGAATTGACAACTCCTGTGGTGATCTCAATTAAGGGTCCATCCTCGATAGTAACCACTATCTGATCTAAACAAAAATTCGCATCCATGAATGTGAGATCGTAATCTCCCGCTGCTAGGTTCGTTAAGTCCTCCGCAGTTGAAACAAACCCGCCTGGGCCTGTCCATCCAGTTTGGTAGGGTGATTGACCTCCTGTAATCGTAAGATCAATTGAACCGGTTAATTCGCCAGCGCAACCTACATTCTCAGATGTAACATCGATAACAATAAGGGTCGCCGGATCAACAGTGTATGTAGCATCATAAATACATCCTACAGCATCATCAATGTGAAGAGTATAATCTCCTGATTCTAAGTTGCTTATATCCTCCGACGGAGATGTGAATCCGTTAGGGCCTGTCCAAGCAAATGCGTATCCAGGAGCTCCTCCAGTAATTGTAATGTCGATTGATCCTGTAGGATCCCCAGCACAAAAGGGTGAAGAAATATCAGCCGATACTTCAATGAATTCAGGTTGTGTGACGTCATACGTCCCGTTGAAAGGACACTCGTTCGCGTCTTGAATAAAAAGTGTATAAGTGCCTTCTTCTAAATCAAAAATGCTATACCCAATCTGGTTGAAAGACTCCGTGCCTGTCCATGTCACAAAATATGGCTCCGAGAATCCGGTAATTTCGATTTCTATTGATCCGTTGTCGATCCCCGAACAGTCCAAATTGGTAACCGTCTCGTCAACAACAAATGGAGGTGTTTCGAGCAACTCATAAGATGCATCAGAAGCGCAGCCGTTAGTATCAATAATTGAAACATCATACGTCTCTGGGCTTAAGTCAGAAATGTCTTCTTCACTTGAACTGAAGCCTGCTAGGCTTGTCCAGGAAATGTCATAAGATCCGGTTCCGCCAGTGATGGTTATGTCTATCGCGCCTAGGTCGCCGGCACACAATATTTCTGTGATGTCAGCGTCTATTTGGAGCAGCTCGGGCTCTTCGATTTCAACACTTCCCATCACCACACAGTCGTTAGCGTCAGTCACAGTCACATCGTATGTTCCTGATTCTAAATCAATCAAATCCAAGTCCGAAGAGGTAAAGCCATTTGGCCCAGCCCAGCTCACCGTGTAGTCAGGTGTGCCGCCAGAAATGGTCATTGATATTTCTCCATCGTTATCGCCATTGCACGTTATATCGGCGGCCTCGATGGCAAGAATGAGTTCATCGGGTTCTGATAAAGTGATTGGGTCAATGATGACTTGGCATCCGCTGTCATCAGTAATCGTAACATCATAATCTCCTGCGTCAAGACCAGTCAACAAAGTGCTCGTATCTGCTGTGTTCCACAACACGTCATAAGGCGATAGACCACCCGAAATAGTCAGTTCAATGCTTCCATCGGTCAACCCAAAACATGTTGGATCTATTGTGTCGATAGTCACGTCCATTGCGTCTGGCTCAATAATATTTACCGATGCTAAAGCCAAACAGTCGTTCAAATCACTCACTATCAAGTCGTAAGTGCCAGCTTCTAGATCTATAATGTCCTCGTTCGTATTAATGAACCCGTTAGGTCCACTCCAGCCAACAACATAAGGTGGCTGTCCTCCTACAATAGTCAAATCAATTGCCCCGTCATCAGCGCCATTGCAAGATATTTCTGTGACATCAAGAGTCGCCTCAAGCAAAGGCGGTTCATTTACTGTGTATGAAACCATCACTTGACAGCCTGATGCGTCGGTGATTGTCAAATCGTAGTTTCCTGCTACAAGGTCAAAAATGTCTTCGTCCGTTGATATAAAACCAGAAGGGCCTGTCCAGTCCGTAAAATACTCTGGTGTTCCCCCAAGAATGGATATGTCAATAGATCCATCTTCCAGGCCACCGCAGCTCACTTCCGTGATAACTTCAACGACGGAGATGTCTATTGGCTCATTTAGCACAACTTCGTGTACCACCTGACAGCCCGTAAGGTCTGTAACTGTCAGCTCATACTGATCAGCTACGAGGCTAGAAATATCTTCGTCAGAAGAGGTAAATCCTAGAAGCGAAGTCCAGTCAGTTGAATATGAAGGTGTTCCGCCCGATATTGTTGCATTGATCGCTCCATCACCGGCATTTGCACAAGAGATTGGCGTAATATCAAAAACAACGTCAATCGGCGGTGTAACGTCAATTGTGACCGTGATCATAAACACACAGTCGTTGTCGTCTGTTA
>Ga0206679_10000227_pt1 | contig 45403 bp, 48 predicted proteins | sample M110012015metaG_FD_155464 | JGI IMG/M metagenome (GOLD analysis project Ga0206679, IMG submission 155464) | Ammonia-oxidizing marine archaeal communities from Monterey Bay, California, United States - M1 100m 12015 | ecosystem: Environmental > Aquatic > Marine > Intertidal zone | place: USA...
AACATTTTATTCTTTTCAGCTCCTGTGTTTTCATTCTTCACCTCAGATGTAATTTCTCCATCTTTCAACATTAAAAACTGATAGTCTCTTTTTACTCCATCTCTGTTTTCTTTTACTACATACCCTCTCTTTTGTATAGTTGTAATAATTGAAGCATAAGTAGAAGGACGACCAATTCCTAAATCTTCTAATTTTTTTACTAAACTTGCTTCCGCATATCTAGCTGGATGTCTTGTAAAACGCTCGATAGCCGTTATTTCATTCATCCCCAAAACATCATTTATATTTAGTTTCGGAAGCATTCCATCTTGTTCTTCTGTTTCGTCATCTTTTCCTTCCATGTAAACCTTCATAAAACCATCAAATTTAATCATCTCTCCTTTCGCAACAAATTGTTCGTCATTTGTAGAGATTTTAATTTTTGCAGTTGTTCTTTCTAACTGAGCATCCGACATTTGAGATGCAATAGTTCTTTTCCAAATCAAACTATATAATTTCTGATGAGAACTTTCTCCATCAACAGTGTGTTTACTCATATCTGTAGGTCGTATCGCCTCATGAGCTTCCTGTGCTCCTTTTGACTTTGTAGAAAAACTTCTTGAGAAAGAATATTCTGATCCGTAAGAAGAGTTAATTTCATCAGAACAAGCTTCTCTCGCATCATTAGATAAATTAACACTATCTGTTCTCATATATGTAATTTTACCTGATTCGTACAACCTCTGAGCTACATTCATAGTTTGAGCTACAGAATACCCTAATTTCCTAGACGCTTCTTGTTGCAGAGTTGAAGTAGTAAAAGGAGCAGATGGAGATTTTTTAGCGGGTTTTTTCTCCAAATCTGTTACTGAGTAAGCTGCCGGAACACAATGTTTTAAAAACACCTCAGCTCCATCTCTTGTATGAAATCTTTTTGGAATTTCCGCTTTAAATGTTTTTCCTTCAGGATTTGAAAATATTGCCGAAACCCTAAATGATGAAACAGATTTAAAATTTTCAATTTCTTTTTCTCTTTCAACTATTAGTCTCACTGCAACCGACTGTACTCTACCTGCAGATAATCCTTGTTTTACTTTTCTCCACAATACAGGAGATAACTCAAAACCCACTAATCTATCTAAAACTCTTCTTGCTTGCTGAGCGTCTACCAAATTAGTATCAATTTGTCTTGGATTTTTAACTGCATTAGTAATCGCTTTTTTAGTAATCTCATGAAAAACAATTCTTTTTGTTTCCTTTTTCCCTAAGTCCAAAACTTCTTGCAAGTGCCATGCAATCGCTTCTCCTTCTCGGTCCTCATCCGTTGCAAGCCACACAGTTTCTGCAGTTTTCACACTCTTTTTAAGTTCAGCAACAACATGCTTTTTATCTTCAGACACTTCATATTTCGGAGCAAATCCATTTTCTATATCAATTCCCATTCCACCTTTTTTAGGTAAATCACGAATATGACCTATACTTGATTTTACTACAAAATCTTTACCTAAATACCCTTCAATTGTCTTTGCTTTTGCAGGAGACTCTACAATTACTAAATTTTTCGCCATACTTATTTTTTCAATTTGTGTTTTAAATGTTTTGCAAAGAAAAGGAAGAATTATTGAAACTGCCAAATCCATTTTTCTTGTCAGTTATAACTATATTATAAATAATATAAGCAAAATAACATATGACACATTGTCAGAATTTGTCAGAATTTTTATAATTTTGCAAATGTAAAATTGTACAAAACAAATGAATTTAGAAAAATTATTAGGCAAAGAAATTAATGAGAATAGGCAGGGAGAAAGTCTTAATTTAAAAGAAAATAAGAATTCTACAAAAAAAATGTATCTTGAAAGTTATGGTTGTCAGATGAATTTTTCTGATTCTGAGATAGTAGCTTCCATCCTTACAAAGGAAGGGTTTTCTACAACACAAAATATTAATGAAGCTGATTTAGTTTTTGTAAACACTTGTTCTATTCGTGAAAAAGCAGAACAAACCGTAAGAAAAAGATTACAGTTTTACAACTCCATAAAGAGAGATCATAACCCAGGTATGGTTGTTGGTGTTTTAGGATGCATGGCAGAAAGATTAAAAGAGAAGTTTTTAGAAGAAGAAAAACTTGTAGATATAGTTATTGGTCCTGATGCATACAGAGATTTACCAAACCTAATAACGCAAGTTGATGATGGAAGAAAGGCTGTTAATGTCATCCTATCAAAAGAAGAGACCTATGCAGATATTAGCCCAGTAAGACTTGGAGGAAATGGAGTTACTGCCTTTGTTTCAATTACCAGAGGTTGTGATAATATGTGTACTTTTTGTGTTGTTCCTTTTACTAGAGGGAGGGAAAGAAGTAGAGATCCTGAAAGTATCCTAAAGGAATGTACACAATTAGTAGAAGAAGGATATAAAGAAGTTACTCTTTTAGGTCAGAATGTTGACTCGTATCTTTGGTACGGAGGAGGAGCGAAAAAAGATTTAGAAAAAGCATCAAAAGAAGCACAAGAAAACACTACAAATTTCGCTATGTTACTTAATAATGTCGCAAAGGATTGTCCTAAAATGAGAATTCGTTTTTCAACTTCTAACCCTCAGGATATGACAGAAGATGTAATCAAAACAATGGGAAAACATAAAAACATTTGCAATTACATTCATTTACCTGTACAATCCGGAAGTAGCAGAATGTTAGAGGTAATGAAAAGAGGATACAACAGAGAAGAATACATCAAGTTGATTGATAACATAAAAAATATTATTCCTGATTGCGCAATTTCAATGGATATGATTGCTGGTTTTTGTACAGAAACTGAAGAAGATCATCAAGAAACTTTAAGTTTGATGGATTATGTAAAATATGATTTCGGATATATGTTTAATTATTCTGTAAGACCAAATACTCCTGCTGCCAGAATGGAAGATGATGTAGCAAAAGATGTGAAACAAAGAAGATTATCTGAAATTATTGAAAAACAAATGGGACATTCTTTACTAAGAAATGAAGAAAAAATTGGAGGGACATATGAGGTGTTAGTGGAGGGAGTTTCTAAAAAATCAGAGGAGAAACTTTTTGGAAGAACAACTTATAATTCTATTGTAGTTTTTCCTAAAGAAAATTATAAAAAAGGAGACTTTGTAATGGTAAAAATAGAAGACTGTACAGCTGCAACATTAATTGGTAAAACTATATAAAAATGAACACACAGCAAGTAAAACAAAGATTCGGAATTATAGGAAATAACCCTAAATTAGACAGAGCTATAAACATTGCTTTACAAGTTGCTCCTACTGATATTTCTGTTTTTGTTACCGGAGAAAGTGGAACAGGAAAAGAAAATATTCCTAAAATTATTCATCAAAATAGCAAAAGGAAACACAATAATTATATTGCTGTTAATTGTGGAGCAATACCCGAAGGAACAATTGACTCTGAACTTTTCGGACATGAGAAAGGGGCTTTTACAGGAGCTCACGACAACAGGAAGGGGTATTTTGAAGTAGCAGATGGTGGAACAATATTTCTGGATGAAGTTGCAGAACTGCCACTTTCAACACAAGTAAGATTACTTAGAGTTTTAGAAAGTGGTGAATTTATGAAAGTTGGATCATCCAAAGCTATAAAAACAGATGTAAGGGTAGTTGCGGCAACAAATGTAAATATTCCTAATGCAATCAAAAACGGAAAATTCAGAGAGGATTTGTATTACAGATTAAATACCGTTAGTGTTTTTATTCCACCTTTACGAGAACGAATAGAGGATATTTCCTTACTTTTCAGAAAATTTGCTTCTGATTTTGCAGATAAATATAATACTCCATCAATTAGGTTGGATGAAGAAGCTATGAATGTAATTACGACCTATAATTGGCCTGGAAACATCAGACAATTAAAAAACTTTGTAGCTCAATTATCAGTAATTGAAGAAGAAAGAAACATCTCTGCTTATACAATTTTAAATACTTTACCAGAAAATAAAAATACATCTAATTCTCCTATGTTGTTTGAAGATAAAAACAAAGCAGAACTTTCGGAAAGGGAAATATTATACAAAGTTTTATTTGACATGAAAAGGGACTTAACAGAATTAAAAAAAATTACTTTTGATATAATTCAAAATAGAGGAATTTCTACTGAATCTACTGAAGTTTTAAAGAATGTTTCTGAAAACGAAATGACAATAATTTCAGATAATAATGAAAATATAATTGATATACAAGAACCCATTTCTTTAGCAGAACAAGAGAAAAATCTTATTAAAAAATCCTTAGAGAAACATAATGGAAAAAGAAAACTATCAGCTGCCGAACTTGGAATTTCGGAACGAACACTTTACCGAAAAATCAAAGAATTTAAACTTCAATAAATGAAAAAAATACTTTATATATTTTCTTTAATATTTTTAAGTTCTTGCGGATTTTATTCTTTTACAGGAGCTTCAATCTCACCAGATGTTAAAACATTTTCAATAAAGTATTTTCCTAATAAAGCAGCAACAATTAACGCATCTTTAAGCTCTGTATTTACAGAAAAATTAAAAGAACATTTTTCAAGACAAACAAATCTGGAACAAATTGATAATGAGGGAGATTTAATGTTTGAAGGAGAGATTACTTCATATATCATAAAACCAATGGCAATTTCAGCAAATGAAACTGCCAGACAAAACAGATTAACTATTAAAATAAAAGTAAAGTTTACTAACAAAAAAGATGAAAAATTAAACTTTAATACTACTTTTAGCAGATATAAAGATTTTCCGGCAGATGAAGATTTAAGTAATGTAGAAGAAAGTTATATGGAAGAAATTTGTGAGGAATTAGTAGAAGATATTTTTAATAAATCAGTTGTAAATTGGTAATGCAAACAGATAGAATTTTATCCTTAATTAAAAACCCTAATCTTATTGATAAGGAGGATAACACTTTTTTGGAAGATATATCTGAAAAACATCCCTATTTTTCTATTTCACATATATTACTTTCAAAAGGATTATTAAACACAGAAAGTATCCGATATAACCGAAAATTAAAAAAAGCGGCGCTTTATTCTTCAGAAAGAAAACTATTATTCAAACTTATTACTGAAAACATTCCATTTACTGAAGAAAAAACAATTCCAACAAAAAGGAACATTGAAGAAATAAAAATTGAGGTAACTCCGGATTTTGTAGAAGTAGAAAAAGAACTAAATTTAGGAAAACCTTTAGAATTTAACGAAAATGAGGAACACTCTTTTTCGGAGTGGTTAGCATTAACAAAAGTTAAAAAGATTGACAGAAGTAATGAAGAAAAACCAAAGAATAAATCAGATTTAATTGATGATTTTATAGAAAAAAATCCAACTATAAAAGCGGAAAAAAACAAGTTCTTCTCTCCTACCGAAACTGCAAAAACTTCTTTAATTGAAAATAATGAACTTGTAACAGAAACTTTAGCTCGTGTTTACCTAGAACAAGAACATTTTGACAAGGCAATTGAATCATATAAAAAATTAAGTTTGAAATATCCGAAAAAAAGTAGTTTCTTTGCCGACCAAATTAACTTGATAAACGACTTAAAAAAGAAATAAAAAATGTACGCAATTTTCGCAACTTTAATAATTATTTGTTCAGTGTTACTAGTACTAATTATCCTAATTCAAAATCCTAAAGGAGGTGGACTATCTTCATCTTTCGGGGGTGGAGCAAGCCAAATGATGGGAGTTAAAAAAACTACCGATTTCTTAGAAAAAGCAACTTGGACTTTAGCAATTTCGCTAATTGTACTTATTCTTGCTTCTAACTTTGCAATTAACAGGCCAGATGAAGGGGGATCAACAACAAAGGGAGATAGTTCAGAATCTACTGAATTTGTTGTTGAAGATAATTTAGGAGGAGATTCTCTTTAATTAAACTGACATCTTTTCAGACTAAAACTCATCATCTTAATTTGGTACAATAGTTGAACTATGTTTGTTCAGAAAAAATGTTAAAATTAAATTAAAAAAAATGAGCACAAAAATCAAACCACTTTCTGACAGAGTACTTATAAAAGTATCGGAAGCAGAAACCACAACTGCATCTGGAATTATTATACCAGATAATGCAAAAGAGAAACCACAAAAAGGAATTGTAGTTGCTGTAGGAAAAGGAACTAAAGACAATCCTACTACTGTAAAAGAAGGAGATATTGTTCTTTACGGAAAATATGCTGGCACAGAATTAAAACATGATGGAGAAGAATACATCATCATGAGCGAATCAGAAATTTTCGCAATTATTTCATAATTAATATAATATAAAATGGCAAAAAATATATCATTCGACACAGAAGCAAGAGATGCACTAAAAAGAGGTGTAGACGCTCTTGCAAATGCAGTAAAAGTAACACTCGGTCCGAAAGGTAGAAATGTAGTAATTGAAAAGAAATTTGGAGGTCCAAGTATCACAAAAGATGGAGTTTCTGTAGCTAAAGAAATTGAACTAGAAGATGCATTAGAAAACATGGGAGCTCAAATGGTAAAAGAAGTTGCTTCTAAAACAGCTGATTTAGCTGGAGATGGTACAACTACCGCTACTGTTTTAGCACAAGCTATTATAACTTCAGGTCTTAAAAATGTTGCTGCTGGTGCAAACCCAATGGACTTAAAAAGAGGAATTGACAAAGCTGTAGAAATAGTAATTACAGATATTGATAAACAATCCAAGAAAGTAGGAAATAGCTACGAAATGATTGAACAAGTTGCTTCTATTTCAGCAAATAACGATAATGTAATTGGGAAACTAATTGCTGAGGCAATGAAAAAAGTAAAAACGGAAGGTGTAATCACTGTTGAAGAAGCGAAAGGGACGGAAACTACTGTTGAAGTAGTAGAGGGAATGCAGTTTGATAGAGGATATCTATCTCCTTATTTTATTACAGATGCTGACAAAATGGAAACTGAGTTAGATCATCCATACATTCTAATTTATGATAAGAAAATTTCTACAATGAAAGATCTTCTTCCAATTTTAGAACAAACTGCAAAAGCAGGTAGACCTTTAATGATTATTGCTGAAGATGTAGATGGAGAAGCTCTTTCAACTTTAGTAGTAAATAAAATTAGAGGAGCTCTTAAAGTATCTGCTGTAAAAGCTCCTGGATTTGGAGACAGAAGAAAAGCTATGTTGGAAGATATTGCAATCCTTACAAATGGAACTGTAATCTCTGAAGAAAGAGGTTTTACTTTAGAAGCTGCTACTGTTGAAATGTTAGGTAGCTCAGAAAAAATTGTAACAGATAAAGATAATACCACTATTATAAATGGAGAGGGTGATTCAGATAGTATAAAAGCAAGAGTAAATCAAATTAAGGCTCAGATTGAAAGTACTACTTCTGATTATGACAGAGAGAAACTTCAGGAAAGATTAGCAAAACTTGCTGGTGGAGTTGCTGTACTTTATGTTGGAGCTGCATCTGAAATGGAAATGAAAGAAAAGAAGGACAGAGTAGATGATGCACTTGCTGCTACCAGAGCTGCTGTTGAAGAAGGTATTGTAGCTGGAGGTGGAGTTGCTATTGTAAGATCTGCAAAGAAATTAGAGAAACTTACTGGTGAAAATGATGATGAGCAAACAGGAATCAATATTATTGAAAGAGCATTAGAAGAACCATTAAGGCAAATTGTAGCAAATGCTGGAATGGAAGGAAGTGTTATTGTAAGTAAAGTAAAAGATGGAAAAAATGATTTCGGTTTTAATGCAAAAACAGAAAAGTTCGAAAACTTGATGAAAGCTGGAATTATTGACCCAGCAAAAGTGGTGAGAGTAGCTTTACAACATGCAGCATCTGTTGCAGGGATGTTACTTACTACCGAATGTGTTATTTCGGATATTCCTGAGGAAACTCCTCCTATGCCTCCTATGGGTGGTGGAGGAATGCCAGGAATGATGTAAGATTTACTGAATTAGAAATTTTTAAAATCCCTACCAATATGCTGGGTATTTTTATTTCTAACCTATACTAAAAGCTACAGAAAAAAGAGTGATAAGTAATATTGGTAGAGTTATTATAAGAGCTAAGTAATTCCTCCAATCCCAAAAAACAATATCTGTTGTAAAATTTAAATAGAGAGAATATATAGCTGACAACATACTTATAGCCAAAAGAACACCTCTCCAAAAGAAAGCACTACCAAAAGACAATAAAATTGAGCCAAGAATACCTGCAGGTATAAAAACCAAAGACAATAACAAAATCTTTGCATTATCAGATAATGGAGTTCTCCTTGATGTTTCAATAACTTCAGTTTGTGTATTTTCCGTTACAGGAAAAGAAGCAAAACTTACATTAGTAAATGTAATTAGCGTGATTAAAAGTAGTAGTAGTTTTTTACTCATATCTAAAGTATTAATTAACTGAAATTGTTTCATAATTAACTATTATTTAGTTGTTGTTTTTCTTTCATATTATTTAAAATTATCTTTAGGTAAAAGATAAGAAATACTGTCAGAATTAATGGTATAATAATTGGAGGGAAATTATCCCAATCAACATATACACCAATAGTTACTAGTCCAATCAACATTGCTGCACCCAAAAACATTATATTTATTTTTGCTTTTTCATCCGGATGCAAATCAGTCCCTTCAGTGTTTGATCCTTTAAATTTTCGGCAATCCGTACACATACAATTAGAAATATCAAAACCTTGTTTCTCCATCCTCAAATGATATTGTTCTGTAGTTTCTTTTACTGCAACTTGAGTGGTATCCGTTTTATTAGTATCAACTGGAAAAGAAGCAAAACTTACATTAGTAAATGTAATTAGCGTGATTAAAAGTAGTAGTAGTTTTTTACTCATATTTAATTGATTTTTAATTGTATTCGTTAAAATAAATCGTTTTATAATTTTTAAGATTTAGTTTATTTATTTTTATTGAAAAGTCTTTTTATAATCCTAACAAGAATCACAAGTATGATTATAAGTAATGACCAAAACGCAATAATAATTGGAATCCATGAATCAGTAGTTGGGTCATAATTAACACTTATTACACTCTTTGCAATTGGAAAAGAAGCATAACTTACATTAGTAAATGTAGTTATTGTGATTAAAAGTAGTAGTAGTTTTTTCATTAGAATTGATATTTTAAATTAACAAGCGGCATTGGTAAAAATGTCAGAATATAAAAGTCCCCTTTTGTAGAAAAGAAGGACTGCGCATACCACATATCATCATCTATTTGTGGTTCTCCAGGATCAGAATGAACTTGACCATAATACCATGTAACAAGAAATATTTGCATACCATAGTTAAACGACCAATTCCCAGAATAACCAATTTCTTTTTCTTTAACCCAAGAGTATCTAACTAACATTTCATCTACTTTTTCCCCTGTAGCACCAAAAACTAAAGTATGGTTATTTCGAGTAATATAATTTGCATATCTAACTCCTGTAACTATAGAGGGAGCTCCTGCACTAAGTGTCCAATAAAAGTTATCACTCAAAGGAATATCGTAATTTAAGGCAATAAAACTTGGTGCATGTGAGGTACCGAGACCCCCCTCAATTGACAAACCATTTTGAGCATAACTAACATTTGTAAGTGTAGTTAGTGCTATTAAAAAGAAGAGTAGTTTTTTCATTATTAATTAACTTAGGTTATTAGTATTGATATTTTTATTATCAATTAAAAGATTAGGCTTCTCTAAAAGCCCAGATAATAAACACCACAACTCCTGATATTATCGTCATTGGGAGACCTAAAATAAAACCAGTAATTGCTAATCCTTTTAGTTTTTTATTGAAGCCAATTGCTCCAAATATAACACCTAATAATGCTGCTATAAACATAGCGTAAAAATTAGGTATTAAAAGAATACTGAGTATTGCACAAGTTAAGGAAAGAACACCCCAGATTGGGCTACTTTCTCTATTTCTTGGTAATTCAGTATTATCGCATTCAACAATATCTGTTTGTTGAGTTTCCGTTACAGGAAAAGAAGCATAACTAACATTTGTAAATGTAGTTAGTGTGATTAAAAGTAGGATTAGTTTTTTCATGATTTTTGTTTTATCAATATCTAAATAGTGTCGATCACACCTATTTCTACCATTATACCAAATAGCAGAATAAGTGAGAAGGCAATTATTACAGATAACTTTAGGTATTTTATCCTAGGATTATAAGTATTTTTATACGTTTTAATACAATAATAAATTGCATATAACATTAATAATATTTGAAACACCCCAGATACTATCGCCCAGATTTCTTCAGCAGGGTCTTCAGTATTTAAAGAAGTAATTATCTCCTCTTCCGAAACTGGAAAAGAAGCATAAATCACATGTGTAAGTGAACTTATCGTAATTAATAGTAATATCAATTTTTTCATAGTAAAACTCTATTTTCCTGGAATACTCCTTTGTTTTAACAATTGTAAATGTCCTTTGATTCCTCCCCAATATGTTGTTTGGTTTGGTATAATTCCTCTCTCCATTAAAAACGGATAAATAATTTTATTTAATTCTACATAATGTAGATGATGCATTGTGGGGAACAAATGATGAGCGACATGATTATTAAATCCTCCCATAATGAAATTTGCAGTTTTACTAAACGGATGCATATCATTTGAACTTTTTATTTGATTCATAACCCAAGATGTACTTATATCTCCATCTTTATTTGTTGTAGGATAATCTGATCCTTTTACATGATGAGTCATAAAGAAGGTGTAAAGTAGAAATATAGATTGTACAATATGCATTACAAAGAAGGAAATCACAACTGTCTGCCAACTTACTTCTACATATAACAAAGGAACTATTAGTATAAGGAAGACATAAGTTATTTTCTGCAACCAAAAAACAAAATGATATTTAAAATTCTTTTTTATATCGTATTCTTCCTCCCAAAAGTAATTAACGAAATCCTTCTTCACTATCCAAAAAAGAGAATATGTCATGTACAAGAAAGAAGCATAATAATGTTGGTATTTATGAAAAGAATAATATTTCTGACTAGGAATAACTCTAATCCATTTTGTAATCTTCATGTCTGCATCTTGTCCATCTACATTTGGGCAATAATGATGAGATTGAACATGACGAACTTTCCAAGCTTCCCCATGTGCACCCACCATTGTATAAAACAAAATATAAAAGAAATTATTTAATTTTTTACTCTTAAAAATAGTGTCGTGAGATAAATCATGAGCAAAATTAAAAGCAAAAACTAAAGAAATAAATCCATATAAAGTATACATCAAGATAAATGAAGAGGAAGTAGTAATAGAGAATAAAGAATAATAGGTAATAGATGAAAGAACTAAATAGAATATAAACTTAAACAACAATCTTATACGAAAAGTTGTTTTATTTACTTTCAGTTTACTTTTTACTTCCTTATATAAATCTGAAAGTAATTTACTATCTGCCTCTATTTTTATATGTTTACCCTTCAAAAGTTATTCTATTTAATTTTTTTTGAGATCCCATTCCTTTTAAAAATCGGAAGTGAGCTTTTATAGCTTCTGAATAATTCATCTCAATGTAAGTAATATTATATTTCTTACATACCTCCCTAAAAATTGGTAATAATTTAAGATAATGAACATGACAAATTTTTGGCAACAAATGATGCACTGTATGTGCATTGAAACCTCCTAATGTCCAATTAAAAAACACAGAATCCGAATTATAATCTGCAGAGGTACACATCTGTAACTTTGCCCAACTCATACCTAATTTATTATTTTCATCTGGAAGAGGATGTTGAACATAATCAGAAAGGTGAGAAACTCCAAGTACCACAACAAAAATAATAGACACAATGAAATGATTGAACAGAAAAGCTAGTAATACATGTTGCCATCCCATTTCTGGAAGTAAATAAATAGGTAAAACTATCATATACAAGATATAGAACAACTTCCAGAAGAATAATTTCACTACCTCTATAGCAGGAATTTTTATTTTAATTGTACGGGTAGAGTAGTTGAGTAACATTAATGTTTCACGAAAGAAAAACCAATTTAATGTATATACCAAATACATAATAGGAGCATAAATATATTGATACTTATGAAACCATCTTAATTCTTGGCTTTCCGTCATTCTGAAAAGAGGATTATTTAATACATCAATATCAGATTCTTCAATATTAGTATATAAATGATGAGATTCATTGTGATTTTTACCCCACACATAAGCATTATTTCCTTGTAAATTGAAACTTAAAGAAAAGAGTATTCTGTTCCAGAATTTGCTTTTTACCGCTACTCCATGACAAGCGTCATGAGAGATGTTAAATGCGGTACCAATAACTGCAACACCCATTAATAAATAATACAAGTAAAACTCAAAATGTGTTGTACTATTAATCATTAGATAATAAAAAAGTATATCAAGCCCGAAATAAAGAAATATTTTAAATATCATTAAATTATTTCCTGTTTTAGAAATTCCTTTATCTGTAAAATACTGATTTACTTTTTCATGTAATTCTTTGTAAAACTCTGTACCTTCATCTTTCGAAAATGTAATCTTATTCATTTTTAATAGTTTAGTTAATTATTACCACAAAAATATGACATATAATACAAAATGCTATGCTAAGCATAATATCTTTCCTTATTATCTAGTAAATTATAAAAATTATACAAAAAAATCCCCAACTAAAAAGTTGAGGATTTGTAAAATATGAGCGATTATTAACTTTAATCTACATTATCGTGTAAAAAAGAATTATCTTGTTTTAACTGAACCGTATTATCCTCTCCCAAAGATAAAGTTTGGTTCGTAATTTCAGACTCAGAAGAATGTGGTACATCTTCTAAATTAATTCCGTTTCTTTTAAATGCAGGTTCATCAATTAAATTTGTTAAACCAGATGGAGTTCTTAAAATATTAGAAATATTTTTTAGTTTCTCCTCTCTTTTTCTGCTAGCAATTTCATTTACCTGAATGTCAGAAGAATTTATACTTACTCTTTCTCTAACTTGAATTTCTGCCTCCTTAACTTCAGTAACGTCTTCATTAACTATAGATTCATCCGTGTTATCCGACAAATCAAAAGTAAAATTTACCTCATCATCAGATTCCTCAGAAACTTCTTTATTGTCTTCAATTTCAGAACTAAATTCCGTTTCTGGTATTTCTTCCTCTTCAATATCATCATCAAGTGTAAGCACTACTCTTTCTGATTGCTCTTCAGAAATCGTTTCTTCAATTACTGTTTCTGTTTCATCTAACTCAGCATTTTCAGAAACAGAAAAATCCATTAGTTTTTCATCTTCAACCTCTTCAGACTCTTCTTCTCTATCAGAAAAACTTATATCATAATTTTCTTCAAATTCAAACATAGATTGTTGAGAAAAATCATCCGTAATTGATTTTGGAGTTTCTACTATTTTCTTTTTTATATTGTTTATATTATCCAAATTAGTCTCTTCATTAATACCTATTACAACATCTTTTGCTTCTTCTTTTACTTCAAATCCTGTAGCAATAACAGTTACCGAAAGTTTAGGTCCTAAATTAGGGTCCGTACCAACACCATTAATAATATTTACATTATTACCTGCATGTTTCTGAATAGTGTCTGTAATAAGTTTCAACTCATTCATTGAAATTTCATCTTCTTCCGAATCTCCAGTTACAATTTTTAATAATACATGTTTAGATCCATAAATATCATTATCATTTAACAGTGGAGAATCTAAAGCGTTTTTAACTGCTTCTACTGCTCTATTTTCACCTTCCGCTTCTGCTTGTCCCATAATTGCAGTACCACTTTCCTGAAGTACTAACCTTGCGTCACTTAAATCAATATTTACAGTTAAATGCTGGGTAATAACCTCCGCTATTCCTTTTGTAGCTGTATTTAATACCTGATTTGCTTTACTAAAAGCTTGTCTGAGTTTTAAATCTCCATGTACTTCTAGTAATTTCTGATTATTTATAACTAGTAAAGTATCTACATTCGATCTTAACTCTTCTAAACCAAGTTTTGCATGTTCATGTCTTCTACCACCCTCAGTTTCAAAAGGCATAGTAACAACACCAACTGTTAAGATTCCTTTTTCTCTTGCCGCTTTTGCAATAATAGGAGCAGCTCCTGTACCAGTACCACCACCCATTCCGGCAGTAATAAATAACATGTTTGTGTTAGAATCTAATAATTCGTTTATTCTGTCTATACTTTCAACAGCAGCTTGTTTTCCTACTTCAGGATTTGAACCAGCTCCCAACCCATTTGTAAGGTTTTCACCAAGCTGAATTTTTACAGGAATCTGACTTGCCTCTAAAGCTTGAGTATCTGTATTGCAAATTGCAAAGTCTACTCCATCAATTCCATTTTCATACATGTAATTAATTGCATTTCCACCTCCACCACCAACACCTATTACTTTAATAACAGATGACTGATTTTTTGGGAGATTAAAATCAATTATGTTTTCATTTTCGCTCATAATTATTTATTTTATTTATTAATATTCTTGTTAATCTATACTATCATCAGAGAACCAATCCTCCAACATTTTTTTAAACCTTTCTCCTAAACCAATTGTAGGTGGCTCCTCTGGTTTCGGATTTTCATTTTCATCATCAATCATAGGGATTACAGAATCTACTTTACTCCAATCTACTAACTCAAAACCTTTTTGTACTAAACCTACACCTGTAGAATAAATAGGGTTTTTTATCATTGATTTCGAATCCATTCCTAAATGTTCATTTGGATATCCTACTCTAGCTTCCTTACCTGTAATATAGGAAACTAATTGTGGTAAATTTCTTAACTGAGAACCTCCACCTGTCAGGACGATACCAGTCATTAATTTATCCTGATAACCGGAAGATTGAATCTGATGGTTTACTAAATCAATTATTTCTTTCATCCTAGCTTCAATAATTGCAGCAAGATTTTTTACCGATACTTCTTTAGGTTCTTTTCCTCTCAATCCAGGAATAGAAACAATTACATTTTCTTTTGTAGAAGATGCCATTGCAGTACCAAATTTTACTTTTAGCATTTCAGCTTGTTTTTCCAAGATCTGAATACCTTGCTTTATATCTTTAGTTATAACATTTCCACCAAAAGGAATCACAGCAGTATGTCTTATTATTCCATCCAAAAATATTGCTACATCAGTTGTTCCTCCTCCAATATCAATCAAACAAACTCCCTCCTGAAGTTCGTCATTATCTAAAACAGCAACTGCAGATGCAAACGGCTCTAACACCAAATCCTTAGGAGATAACCCTGCTTTTTTAACGCATCTGTAAATATTTTTTACGGCTGCCATTTTGGCCGTTATAATATGAAAGTTTGCTTCAATTTTTACTCCCGCCATTCCTTTCGGATCCTGAATCAAATCTTCTCCATCAACAGTATATTCTTGAGGGATAACATGAATAACTTCTTCACCAGGATAAGTAACAAGTTTAAACATATTTTCTATTAATTTATCCAAATCTGTTTTAGAGATTTCTTCATTAATATCATCCCGAACCATTTCTCCTCTATGTTGTAAACTTTTTATATGTTGCCCAGCAATACCAACATAAACTTCATCAATTTGATGACCTGATTCTGATTCTGCTTGCTGAACAGCAATTTTTATTGAGGAAACAGTTTTATCAATATTTGCTACAACTCCTCTACTTACTCCATTAGAAATCGCTTTTCCTGTTCCAAGTATTTCTAACTTTCCAAACTCGTCTTTTTTACCAACAATAACAGTTATTTTTGTAGTTCCGATATCTAACCCTACAATTATTTCAGATTTATATTCGTTTGTGTTTTCCATATTCATTATTTTATTTGCAAACTATTTGATTATTATATTTAAGATTTATTGTCTTATACTTTTTACCTTGAGGATTTCCTTTTTCGTAATACATTACTAACTTCTCAAACTTTTTATTAATATCGTTTATTTTCCCAAACTCAATATTCTCTCCTTTTCTGCAAAGTATTAATAATTCAGAGTCCATAATACTTATTTGAGCAATTTGATTTCTTAAAAAATCATCTTTAAAAATGATGTTTGTAAGAGTAAATAGGTTTTGTTCAGTAACTGAGTTTATTTCTCCAGTAACTAATAACATACGAGCAGTATATTCCTCAGAAAGAGGCATTCTTAAACCATCTTCATCTAAGTAATATCCTTCTTTTTCATTTTGAATCCTAACTATTGGTTTTCTTTGCTTCACATTAATAAAAACATTACCTCTCATGTCCGAATAAACTCTTGATGTTTTAATAGAAGGATGATTTAACAATAATTCCTCCATTGATTTAAAGGAAATATCATCAAGGATTATAGAATCTGGGTATAATGTATTTTCTTTTAAATACTCAACTATCAATTCCTCAGTTACAAATTTATTTTCATCCATTTCAATTGTAATATCAGATAAGGAACAATAATTATCTCCTATATCTTTAACTCCAAAAACTATCATAACAACAAGTATTGAAACACCTACAAGAAACCTAATAAAATTAAATACTTTCCTCATGACAAAATATTTTTTAAGGGTTCTACAATTGTACTTATATCACCTGCGCCTAAAGTTAATAAAACATCAATGTTTTTCTTTTGTACTACATCAACAACTGAAATTAAATCAGTTAACTCTTTCTGATTGTTTTTGCATTTTTCTAATAAAACAGATGATGAAACTCCAGTAATTTTTTGTTCTCTGGCAGCATATATTTCTAATAATAATAAATTATCAGCTAAGGAAAGTGAACTTGCAAATTCATCCATAAAATCTGAAGTTCTACTATATAAATGAGGTTGAAATACAACTGTAACTTCTCTGTTAGGATACATTTGTTTTACAGCAGTTATACTTTCTGATATTTCTTTAGGATGATGTGCGTAATCATCAATAAAAACAATATTTTTATTTGAAATTTGTGTTTCAAATCTTCTTCTTATTCCTTTAAAAGAAGAAACACCTTCTTTAATCTTATCTTTATCTAAATCTAATAAATTAGACACTGATATTGCCGCTAATGCATTTGAAACATTATATTCTCCTCCCATATTAAGACAAAAACCTGTAATGTTTTTCTCCATTAATTTCACATCAAAAGAAATAGAATTATTCTTAATCTGAAGGTTATTTGCAGTACAATTTGTTTTTGATTTTGTGCTATATTTTATAAGTTTTATATCTTCCCTACAAACAAGAGTGCTGTCAATATTTTCTTCTAAAAACAAAGTTCCTCCACTTTTTATATTATTCGTAAACCGAGTAAAAGTTGAAAGTAAATTTTCTTTAGTCCCGTAAATATCAAGATGGTCTGCATCTACTGAAGTAATTATTGCAATATCCGGATTTAGTGTTAAAAAAGATTTATCGAACTCATCAGCTTCTACTACTACAATACTATTTTCCGATCCCAAAATTACATTTGAGTTATAATTAGAACTTATCCCTCCTAAAAATGCAGTTGTATCAATATCAGAATTATGTAAAATATGAGAAATCATTGTGGAAGTTGTAGTCTTTCCATGAGTACCAGCAACTGCAATTGTAAAATGATTCTCCGTAATTTTCCCTAAAAGCTCTGATCTTTTAAGTATTGTATAATTATCCTTTCTGAAGTGAGTGAGCTCTAAATTAGACTCTGGAATTGCAGGAGTGTAAACTATTAATGTGTCTTCCTTAGAAAATAAATCATTTATTTCTTCAGTGTAATGAATTCTCATTCCTTCTTGCTCTAATTGCAAACACAAATCAGAAGAAGTTCGGTCATATCCAAAAATATTCACTTCTTTATTATTGAAATATCTAGCTAAAGCACTCATACCTATACCTCCAATTCCAATGAAATAAATATTTTTATATTGGTTCAAATTCATTTTTTAATTAATTCTAATGATAATTCTGCAATTCTATCAGCTGCATCATTTACAGATAGATCTTGAATGTTTTTACTCAATTTTTCCTGTAAATCTACATTTTCTGATAAAGAGATTATCTCATCTACAAGTTTAAGCCTTGAATCCACATCTTTTACCATGAGTGCAGAATTCTTATTAACTAACGATTGTGCATTTTTTGTTTGATGGTCTTCTGACACATTTGGTGAGGGAACTAAAATAACCGATTTACCTACAAAACAAAGTTCTGAAATAGCTATCGCTCCAGCCCTAGAAACTATAATGTCGGCAGCTGCATATGCCTTATCCATTTCCTTTATAAATACCTGAGAAGAGATTCCTTTAACACCTAATTCATCAACAACAGAAGAAGCTTTTTCTCCAAAAGAGATTCCTGTTTGCCAAATCAGATTTAGGTTATGTTTCTTAAATTTATTAATATCCTTTTTTATTGACTCATTAATAGTTTTTGCTCCCAAACTTCCTCCGACCACTAATACCGTTTTCTTATCGTTATCTACAGCAAATAACTTCTTTCCTTCTTCCTTTTTATCCTTAAAATCAAGAATAGCCTTTCTAATCGGATTACCGGAAAAAACTATCTTTTCTTTTGGGAAAAACTTATCCATTCCATCATATGCAACACAAACTTTATCTACATATTTTGATAAAATTTTATTTGTAATTCCAGGGAAAGAATTTTGTTCCTGAATAATTGAAGGAATACCTTTTTTGCTAGCAACATAAAGTAACGGTCCGCTCGCAAATCCACCTGTTCCAATAACTAAATCAGCATGAAATTTCTTTATAATACTTTTTGATTTAATAATACTACTGATTAATTTAAAAGGAAATAAAAGGTTTCTTCTACTCAAACTTCTCTGAAGTCCAGAAATCCATAATCCTTCAATTTTATATCCAGCATCTGGCACTTTTTGCATTTCCATTCTATCTTTTGCACCAACAAATAAGAATTCAATATCTTTAACCTTTGTTTCTAATGATTTTGCAATAGCAATTGCAGGAAATATATGACCTCCTGTACCTCCTCCACTAACTATAACTTTAAGCTTTCCCATATTCCCTATCTTCTGAATTTCTACTAACACTTAAAATAACTCCCATTGCAATACATGTAAAAATAATTGATGTACCACCTTTACTTATTAACGGCAAAGTTTGACCTGTAACTGGGAATAAACCTACATTTACCGCCATATTTATTGCCGCCTGAAACAAAAATGTAAATGACAAACCTGCTACCATTAATGAACCAAAAACACTTTCTGTTCTTTGAGATATAATAATGGAACGATAATAAAATAATAAGTACAATAACATTGGTAAAATACCTCCAAAAATAATTCCATATTGTTCTATTGTAAGAGCATAGACAAAGTCTGAAGAACCAGCAAATAAGAAATGTCTTTGGATTCCTTTTCCTGGTCCTTTGCCTAAAAAACCTCCATTTTTTATAGCTACTTTTGATTCATTTAATTGATGTCCTTCATTTTTATTATGATCTTCAGAAGGATATAAAAAACCATCAATCCTGCTAACCCATGTTACAGATCTGGGTACTAAATCTTGAAATGCAGGAATATATTTTCCTGAAAAATAAATTGTACCAACTCCAAACAAGGAAGCTGCAACAATTGTTAATAGAAATTTATAATGAATTTTTCCGAAAATCATAAGTACAAATCCATTTACAAAAACCAATGCTGCTGTGGAAAAATTAGATGGTAATATCATCAAACAAATAATTCCTAAAGGAGCTAATAAATGCCAAATAAACCCTTTCCAATCTTTTATATCATCACGGTATTTACTTATTTGCCTTGAAAGGAAAATAATAACCATAACTTTCGCAAAATCTGAAGGTTGAAAAGACATACCATATAAAGAAACCCATCTTTTTGCTCCATTTATTTCAATTCCGAAAAGCAAAACAGTAATTAATAAAACAATGCTTATAGCATATCCAACAACACTAAGTTTCGAAAAATATTTGAACTTTAATTTGTGTACCGCATACATAGCTATAAAACCTAAAAATATATTTCTGAAATGTGATTTTACAGATACTAACCCTTCAACACTATACACAATAAGTAAAGATGAAATTAATAATAAAATGACAATAGACCAAATGGTCTTATCACCTTCAACTTTTATGTATTTTGAAAGATTAAACATCTATTTATAAGCTTCTTACAGATTTTTTAAACTCTATTCCTCTATGTTCAAAATTAGAGAACATATCAAAACTTGCACATGCTGGAGATAATAAAACTACATCCCCTTTGTTTGCTAATTGATAAGAATAACCAACCGCTTCCGTCATTGAACTTGCATCAATTATTTGATCTACTTTATCTTTAAAAACTTTATGAATTTCTTTTGTATTCTGACCAATACAAACAATAGCTTTTACTTTTTCATTAACTAATTCTGCTAGTTCTGAATAATCATTCCCTTTATCAACACCTCCTACAATCCACACAGTATCTTTATGCATACTTTCTAAAGCAAACCAAACTGAATTAATATTTGTTGCTTTCGAATCATTTATGAATTCTATTCCATGAACATTTATTACATGTTCTAATCTGTGTTCTACATTTTTAAAATCAATTAATGATTGCCTTGTAATAAAATCTTTAACTTCTAAGACCCTTGTCGCTACAGCAGCTGCCATAGAATTGTAAACATTATGTTTACCTTGTAAAGCTAATTTCTGAATTGTCATTGTGTTATTATTTATATTAATATTTATTTGTTCATTTTTATAAAAAGCTCCTTCCGAATCCAATTTATCTAACAATGTAATTGGTATCATTTTTGCTTTTGTTTTTATATTTTCTACAATATTTTTATCATCATAATTGAAAATAAAAACATCATCTTTAGTCTGGTTCTCTGTGATTCTTAATTTTGATTTCACATAATTTTCAAACTTAAAGTCGTATCTATCTAAATGGTCGGGATGGATATTTAAAAGTATCGAGATATCTGCTTTAAAATCTTTTATCCCATCAAGTTGAAAACTACTTAACTCTAAAACTATATACTCATAATCTCTTTCTAGCAAAGATTTTGAAAAACCAGTACCAATATTTCCTGCAACTAAAACATCAAATCCTGCATTTTTCAGAATATGACCAATTAAAAGAGTCGTTGTAGTTTTTCCGTTACTTCCTGTAATTGCAATAATCTTTGCTTTTGTATATCTGTAAGCAAATTCAACTTCAGAAATTATATTAATTCCTTTCTCTTTAATTGTTTTAATCAAATCAATCGAATCCGGAATACCAGGACTTTTCACTACTTCAGTAGCTGTCAGTATTTCTGAAAGTGTATGATTACCTTCCTCCCATTTTATATCATTATTTGTAAGAACTTCTTTCTCTAAAATGATGCTTTTATCAGACACAAAAACATCATATCCATTTTTTTTAGCTAGTAGTGCTGCACCAATTCCACTTTCTCCACCTCCAAGAACTACTAGTTTTTTCATTATCTCAGTTTTAATGTTACAAAAGTTAATACCGCTAGCATGATTCCGACAATCCAAAATCTTGTAACAATTTTACTTTCGTGATAACCTGATTTTTGATAATGATGATGAAGAGGTGACATTTTAAAAATCCGTCTTCCTTCACCATATTTCTTCTTTGTATATTTAAACCAACCAACTTGCAGAACAACAGATAAATTTTCAATTAAAAATATTCCACAAAGTATTGGCAATAACAACTCTTTTCTGATAAGTATAGCCGCAACTGCAATGATCCCACCAAGAGACAAACTACCAGTATCTCCCATAAAAACCTGAGCCGGATATGAATTGTACCACAAAAAACCAACACACGCTCCAACGAATGCAGACATGAAAATTACTATCTCTCCACTATTTGGTATATACATAATATCAAAATAATCTGCAGCAATAATATTACCCGACACATATGCGAAAATTGCCAAAGTTCCACCAATAATTGCTGATGTACCAGTAGCTAATCCATCCAAACCATCTGTTAAATTTGCTCCGTTTGATACTGCTGTAATAATGAAAACAACAATTACTATAAATATTAACCACCAATATTTTCCTGCAGATTCTGAAATCCAAGATGTTAATGATTCGTAATTAAATTCATTTCCTTTTAAAAATGGAATTGTAGTTTTTGATGACTTATCAGCAAACTCAGAAAAATTACTTGTATTTGTAAGTTGTTGTTCTATTTCAGTTTCTGAATACTGAACCTTTTCTTTCACCACAATATCAGAATGAAAGACCATTATTAAACCAACAATAACTCCTATACCAACTTGACCTAAGATTTTAAACTTACCTGCAAGACCTTCTTTATCTTTTTTATAAACTTTAATGTAATCATCCAGAAAGCCAATAAGACCTAACCAAATTGTAGAAACCAATAAAGTGATAATGTAAATATTGTTAATCTGAGCAAAAAGAAGTGTAGGGATAATGATAGCCGCTAGAATAATAAGCCCTCCCATTGTTGGAGTTCCTTTTTTACTTTCTTCACCTTCTAATCCTAATTCTCTTACTTGTTCTCCTATCTGTTTTTTTCTGATAAGATTTATTATCCTTCCTCCGAAAAGTAAGGATACTATTAAAGATGTAATTAAAGCCATAGCAGCTCTGAACGAGATATATTGAAACACTCCAGCACCTGGAAGATTATACGTTTCGTTCAGGTATTCAAATAAATTATATAACATTTTCTGTATTTATATTTAACGATTCGGTTAATTCTTTTACATCATCAAATGGATATTTAACTCCATCTACATCCTGATATTTTTCATGACCCTTCCCTGCCAGAAGCACAATATCACCATCATTTGCTAGAGCACAAGCCGTTTTAATTGCTTGTTTTCTGTCATTTATTATTAATATTTTATTTTTCTGAACAGGATCTAAATCTTTAGTCATATCCTTGATAATATCTTCTAATTTCTCTGTTCTTGGATTGTCTTCAGTAATTATAACTTGGTCCGACATATTTGCAGCAATTGATGTCATTACAGGTCTTTTTTCAGCATCTCTATCTCCTCCACAACCAAAAACAATAATTAATTTTTCAGTGTTATTTCTGATTTTATTTATTGTAGATAAAACATTTTCATAGGCATCCGGGGTATGCATATAATCTACAATACCAGTAATGTTTTTCGAATTTCTTACTGTATGGAATCTGCCTTCCGCAGGATTTAATAAACTTATTTTTTCAAATACTTCATTTTGATCAATACCTAATTCGATAGCAGTTGCGTAAATCGCTAATAAATTATACGCATTAAACTCCCCTATAATTTTTACCCAAATCTCATTATTCTGAATATTAAGAAGCATACCATCTAATCTACTTTCTAATAATTTACATTTGTAGTCTGCCATACTTTTAAGGCTGTAATAAACTTTTCTGGAAATAGTATTTGCCAACATTTGTTTCCCATTTTTATCATCCTTATTAGAAATAGAAAAAGCATCTTTTTCTAAATCATCAAAAAACTTCTTTTTTATAGAAATGTATTCGGAAAAAGTATTGTGATAATCTAAATGCTCGTGAGTTATATTCGTGAAAATACCTCCATCAAATACAAGATTTGAAACTCTATTCTGATGAATTGCATGCGAACTAACTTCCATAAAACAATATTCACACCCTTCATCAACCATCTGAGAAAGCAACTGATTAATCTGTAAGGAGTCTCCTGTAGTATGAGTACTTTGTATTGTTCTATCTCCAATTTTATTTTCTATTGTAGAAAGTAAAGCAGTCGGGTAACCTAAGTCTGAAAAAAGTTGATATAAAAGAGTAGCGATAGTTGTTTTTCCATTTGTACCAGTAACTCCAACTAATTTTAGTTTCATTGAAGGGTTACCATAATAATTAGAAGCAATAATCGACATTGCAATGGAAGAATCTTCAACTAAAACATAACAAATATCTTTATTACGATTTTCTGGAAGTTTCTCCAAAATAATACTATTTACACCATTTTCAATACAAGAATCAATAAAATCATGACCATCAACTGTGACACCTTTTATTGCAATAAACAAATCTGACTTCCCAACTTCTCTTGAATCAAATTCTAATTTATTTATAGATATATTTGAAATATCTCCAACAACTTCCTTAATAGAAACTCCATATAATAATTCACTCAATTTCATGATGATAAACTGATTTTAATTATTTTACTTTTATCAATTTTTGTTCCTTTTTTTGCTGATTGACTAACAACCCTACCTTGTCCTTCAAATTCGAAAACTATTTCTGAATTCTCCAAAACATACAACACATCCATTAAGGACAAACCCATAAGATTCGGAACAATTCCTTTCTTAATATCAACTTGGACTTCATTAATCATGTTATTAGTAATTTCATCTTCATTTTTTATTACTTCAGAATTGATTCTTTCTTTATTTTCAGAGTTCTCATTATTCAAAACTCTATGTTCTACTTCTGAATCAAAAGCAAAAACTTTATCTGAAATATCCCTGAAAACAGGAGCTGCAACTACACCTCCGTAATGATTGTTATCAGTAGTATCTACAAATTCATGCACAACAACAATGCAAGAGTATTTTGGTTTTTCTACCGGGAAAAACCCAACAAAAGAAGCTGTATAAGTCCTATTATATTTAGTTTTTTTATTCCATTCCCAAAATTCATTTTTAACAGTTCCTGTTTTTCCTGCAATGGAATATTCTGTAGTAAAGATGTTTTTAGCTGTTCCATTTATTATATCAGTAGTCCAGTTTTCTCTTTGATTACTGACAACTTGTTCCAAATATGGAGTTATGGACTTAATCGTTTCCTCAGAACAAATCCTTTCTGACAATACATTAGTTGGAAAAGACTTGATAACTCCTGTTTCATCTTTTATTGCCGACACAAGTTTTGGAGAAACCATTTTACCATTATTTGCAATAGCATTATAAAAATTTAAGATTTGTAATGGGGAAATGTGCATTTCATACCCATATGACATTGAAGGAAGAGTTGTACCTGACCATAATTTATCTCCTGGTTTTCTTACAATCATAGAAGATTTGTATGGTAATTGCAACTCTAAAGGATCTGTAAGATGATACTTCTTAAGGTTGTTGTAGAATTTATTCGGATCTGATTTATATTGTTCATTTATTACTTTTGACACCGCTACATTAGACGAAACAACAAAAGCATCTCCAAAAGATATTTTACCGTAACCCCCTCTTTTAGTATCTCTAATTTTAAAGTCTTCAACAAGAGACACCACCCCATTCTTTGTGTCAACAGTATCTGTTAAACTAATTAATCCATCTTCTAATAAGGAAATATAAGAAGCTAATTTAAAAGTAGACCCTGGAACAATTTCAGAAACAATTGCGTGATTTCTTGAATCTGTATATGCAGTAGAGTCTTTACTTCTATGAAGATTTGCAATAGCTTTAATCTCTCCTGTTTCTACCTCCATTAAAATTACCGTACCCCAAAGAGCTTTTGTCTCCATTAGTCTCTCTCTTAATGAAGATTCAGCAGCATCCTGAAATTCTATGTTTATTGTTGTAACTACATCCTTTCCAGAAACAGGAAGGATATTTTGCTCCGATCTTTTAGAGACATAATACCCTCCAGAAATTGGCTGAATCATCTCCCTACCAGATGTTCCTTGAAGGTAATGATTGAAAGCTTTCTCAATTCCATTTTTTGGAATAATTGAGTCGTTCTCCACGATCACTCTACCAACTGTAACTTTACCTAAAGAACCAAAAGGGTATTCTCTAGTACTTCTCATCTCAGGAATAAATCCTCCTTTATTTGTTCCGAACTTGAAAATTGGAAACCTCCTCATCTCTTGCAATTGAAGATAAGTAACCTTTCTTTTTAAAAGAAAATACCTTTTGTTTCTGTTTGATTTTAACTTATTCTCGTAATAAGAAACAGAGCCATCTCTAAATAATTCTGATAACTTCTCAGAAAGCTCCTTTACATTACTATTAAATAAATCTTCATCAATAGTTTTTAAATCCAAACGAACATCATAAACTGGCATTGTTACAGATAAAATCCTTCCATCTTCTGATAAAATATTTCCTCTAGGAGCTTCTATTCTCCTAACTCTTTCTTCATGAGTAAATGTAATTTCATCAATATCTGAATATTGTATTGCAAAAAGTTTTACAGCTATTAAAATAAAAAATGAAAACATCAAAATAAATGAAGTTATTAAGGTCCAATTTTTATTTAACTTTGATTTCCCCATTAATTTTTCTCTATTATTTGAGGTAATTTATCAGAAGATTTTAAACCAGAACCTTTTACTTTCTTCTCAATAACCGTTCTTTTGTACCATATCATTAAATCTGTTTTTAATGACATATTTTTCATTCCTAAATCAAAAATTTCTTTTTCCGCTTTTCTGATTTCAATACTTATGTTTTCACTTTTAAATGACACTCCAATTTGCACAACAAAGAGGAACACTATAAATAAAATGAATAAAGCATGATTAGAAATCCCTCCCTCTTCAAAGAAACTTACTTTTAATATTTTTTTACTGTTTTTTAACATTCTACCTTTTCTGCTACTCTGAGTTTAGCGCTTCTTGACCTATTATTTTCTTTTTGTTCTTCTGAAGAAGCAATTATTACTTTGCGGTTTATTTCTTTCATGTTATTGATAATGTTTCCGAAAAAATCCTTCTCAATATCACCTGAAAAACTTCCTCTCTTAAAAAGATTTTTAACCAACCTATCTTCTAATGAATGGTATGACATAACAACAAATCTCCCTCCATCATTTAATAAATCTACTCCATCTACCAACATTTGCTTTAAAGATTCAATCTCGTCATTTACTTCTATTCTGATAGACTGAAAAACCTGAGACAAAAACTGATTTCTTTTCTTTTCCGGGACAATTCCCTCTAAAACCTCAATCAAATCAGTGGTCCTTAAAATCTCTCTTTCTAATCGATACTCAATAATTAGATGAGCTGCTTTTCTTGAATTACGCAATTCTCCATATTTATAAAACATATCTGACAATTGAGATTCCGTATAATTATTTAATACATCTTTTGCATTTTTTCCAGAACCTGAATCCATTCTCATATCAATTTCCGAATCAAACCTGAATGAAAAACCTCTTTCAGGAACATCAAACTGATGAGAGGAAACACCTAAATCAGCCAGAATTCCATCTACCTTTCTCACACCTTCTAATCTAAGGAACCTTTTTATGTTCCTATAGTTTGTTTGGATCAACTTAAACCGTTCATCATTTGGTGTGTTTTCTAAAACATCCGCATCTCTGTCAAATGAAAAAAGTTTACCACTTTTTAATTTCTTTAAAATTTCTTTTGAATGACCACCTCCTCCGAAAGTAACATCAATATAAATCCCATCCGGATTAATGTTTAATCCTTCAATACACTCTTTTAAAAGTACAGGACTATGATATGTCATTTAAGGAAGATTGATTGCCCATGACTTCCTCTGCTAAAGAACCGAAATCAACAAGAGTTTCTTTTACTGTGTTTTCGTACTTATCTTTATCCCAAATTTCTATCATATTTACTGATGAAGCTAAAACCAAATTTTTTGAGATATCAGCAAATGATATTAAATCTTTTGGGATAAGAATTCTACCTGTAGTATCTATTTCCAACATCTTCAATCCAGACATATAAGACCTGATGAAGTCATTATTCTTTTTTACAAATCTATTCAGTTTATTTACTTGTCCAATCATTGATTCCCACTCCTTCATAGGGTACAATTCCAAACAATTATTAAAAACACTTCTTTTTAACACAAAACCTTCATTTACTACAGAATTTAATTGTTTTTTTAATGACGCAGGCATCATAAAACGACCCTTTGAGTCTGTTTTACATTCATATGTCCCGATTAAATTCATTATCTTTTGATCCCCTTTAATTTTCGGTAAAGATACAAATTTGCTCCACAATTTACCACATTCTACCACTTTGTTGATAACTTTTACCACTTAAAATAAATTTCTAGGTTAAATCATTTCAACAATTGAATAGAATTTGAATTAAAATAAAAATGTGTATTTTTGCAAATCATAAAATCATTCAATGATAAAAGAAGAAGGGAAATTTAAATGGATTGAAGAAGGTGATGGAGGACAGCCTATTATCTTATTACACGGACTCATGGGGGGTGCAGATAATTTTGGTGAAATGGTAGATTTTATATCTAAAAAGTATCATGTGTACGGATTAGATTTAAAGTTATTTGAAGGGAAGTTATTAAAGGTTTCAGTTAAAAACCTAAGTGACTATCTATATGAATTCATGAATAAACTAGGGTTAAAAAGTGCTGTTTTAATTGGGAATTCAATGGGAGGACATATAGCTCTAATCTTTGCGAAAGAACACCCAGAAATGGTTGATGGAATGATTTTAACAGGTTCATCTGGATTATTTGAAAGCTCGATGGGATCTTCCTTCCCAAGAAGAGGAGATAAAGATTACATCAGAACAAAAACAGAAGAAGTTTTTTATGATCCGAAAGTAGCTACTGATGAACTTGTAGATAGAGTCTTTGCAATAGCAAATAACAGAATATCAACATTAAAACTTTTAGGTTACGCAAAATCTGCTATTCGTCATAATATGACAAAAGATATAAAAAATATAACAAACCCAACATGTTTAATCTGGGGTGATAATGATAAAGTAACACCACCTCATGTAGCAGAAGAATTTCATAAACTACTACCAAACTCTGAATTAAACTGGATTCCTAAATGCGGTCATGCAGCTATGTGGGAACACCCAAAAGCATTTAGCGAAATTGTTCTGAGATGGATGGAAGAACATAATCTGTAACAATATTATAATGAAAATAAAAAGTGCCGATTTTGTAATTAGCAATACGGACTATGAACTTTGCCCTAAAGAATCACTTCCTGAATATGCATTTATCGGAAGATCAAATGTAGGGAAATCATCTCTTATCAATGCAATTGTTGACAGAAAAAACCTAGCGAAAACATCAGGAAAACCAGGTAAAACACAACTAATAAACCATTTTAAGATCAATAATAATTGGTTTCTAGTTGATTTACCAGGATATGGTTACGCTACAATCTCTAAAACAAAAAGACATGAGTTTAAAAAGATGATAAACAATTATCTTTTAAACCGAAAGAACCTAATCTGTTTATTTGTTTTGTTAGATATCCGACACAATGCTCAGAAAATTGACATAGAATTTATGCAACAAATGGGAGAAGAAGGAATTCCATTTGTAATGGTTTTTACTAAATCAGATAAAATTTCTCAAACTCAAATTATTAAGAACATTAATAAATACAAAGAAGAAATGTTAAAATATTGGGAAAGTTTACCTGAGATATTTATTACATCTTCTGAAAAACAAATCGGAACAAATGACATCTTAAACTTTATTGAAAAATATAATAAAGGTTTTGACCCTACTTTAGTTCAATGATTTTTGTCTGCTCAGCAAAAAACTCACAGTAATCTTTTAATGCTCCGGCCAACTTATCATGCCCAGTTGATTTTTCTAGAGTATTAGCCATTGACATTAATGTCTGATGATACATTATAAACATTTCGTTTACCATCATATCTTTAGTCCATAAATCAACACGGAGAGTTTCTTTAGTTTTAGCGTCCCATCCAGCTATCATTAAAGATTTCAGATTTATATTTACTGCTTGTTTATCAGTTGAATTCATTACAATATTTTTCGGAACATTATTTTCATCTAGTTCCAAATCGAAAGTTAGTTTTGATTCGCTCATTATGGCTTATATTTTGATTTTAATAATATATCTTGTGAATTAGTATTTTTCATTAATTCTTTAAAAGTTTCATCAGAATTACTCATGTATTTCTGTATAATTTTTAAACCGACAAAATAACCTAATCTACCAGGAGATTCTATTGGCATTCCTTTTGTAAAAGGAGCGTCATAAAAGAATGATCTATATCTCTTTTCATCAGAAGAATACAATAAATCAGATTTAATAATTTCTTCCCAAATTTTATCTTCATACAGATTACACCAATCTACACTTTCTTCAGAATATCTTAAAATAACAGCAATATCCTCTGACGATAAACATTCCTGGATAATATACATCACTTTTCCTTTAAAAATTAAATCATCCAGAAAGTTAGTGGAGGGACTATTTTCTAAGAAATCACTCGAAATCCAATATTCTAATACATCCGAAACCATAAACTCCTTATTATATCTTACTTTCATGTAATCATACACTGAGCTGTACATTGGATTTTCATCTCCGATATAAAAATCTAATCCAACAATGATATTATTACCTATTACATCAACACCATTAGAACCAAAAGAGTTTATAGTAATTACTTTATTTGGTAACTCTTTTTCAGGAAAAAAAGATAAATATTTTAAAAAAGCCTTGTTAAATTTACCACTAATTTCAGATTCATCAGGGAAATTGTTATTAATTTTTTCCTGAAGTAAAACAACATCTTCAAAAGAAGTAAAACTTAATATATTAGATTTTTTCACACTATCATTTTCAATAAACATTCCTATATGATTATTAAGATAATAATCAACAAAATCAGGGAGAATTTTCTCAATTTCAGATAATTTATCTTCATAATTATTTTCATTTATCTCAGAAAACTGATGATCAAATCTGTAAAATTCTAATTCTACATTTGATTTATCTTCAGAAACACAAGATGATAAAATAAAAAATATTAATAGTGTTTTTATGAATTTCATTAGTGCAAATGTATAAATTTGTAAATTATAAAATGAAAGAAAAAGAAGTAATACAACATATTATTAATTGGATGACAGATTACCAAAAAAGATCTAACACAAATGGATTTGTAATTGGTATTTCTGGAGGAATCGACTCTGCTCTTACTTCTACTCTTGCCGCAAGAAGCGGAATTACTACTTTATGTGTTGAGATGCCAATTCATCAGAATAAACTACAAGTTAAAAGAGGTGAAAATCATATAAAATGGTTGAAGAATAATTTTAATAACATAAGTAGCATTGAACATAACCTGACAGATATCTTTGATAGTTTTGAAAAAAGCATTCCAAACAAAACAGAAAAAAACGAACTAGCACTTGTAAATACAAGAGCAAGAATCAGAATGACTTGTCTGTATTATCACGCTCAAGTCAATAACTATTTAGTTTTAGGAACCGGAAATAAAGTTGAGGATTTTGGGATTGGATTTTTTACAAAATATGGTGATGGTGGAGTGGATATTAGTCCTATTGCAGACTTGCTAAAAACTGAAGTTTATAAACTTGCGAAATATCTTGGGATTAATCAAGATATATTAAAGACTCCTCCAACAGACGGGCTTTGGGGAGAGGATAAAACAGATGAAGATCAGATTGGAGCTACTTACCCTGAATTAGAGTGGGCTATGAATTTTAATGAAAATGAAAAGTTAATTACTGAAAGAGATAAAGAAGTTTTAAATATTTTCAGAAAATTAAACTTACAAAACCAACACAAAATGAATGAAATTCCGGTTTGCAAGATACCTAAGTTATTGAAATAAAATAATTTGCATATATTAGCCAAACTAACCAATATATTATTTTATGAAAACCGTATTAAACATTGTAACAACTATCCTGGTAATTTTATTCTTTGGATGGCAATTTTTAGGTAATTGTTGTGAAAAAGAATGTGATTACACAAAATGTGATAAATCAGAAATTAAAGAGGAATGTCTGAAAGTAAATTTAGATGAGGCAAATGTAAATGTAGAAGTAAGTATAGATGGTGAAGACACAACAATAACTGTTGACGTTCAAATTGAAGACTCTACAAGTGTTGAAGAAATTGATACTACAATAATTACTGAATAAATTAAAGATTACTTTATTAAATCACTAACTTCTTAGGAGGTTGGTGTTTTTTTTTGTCTTACTTTTTACAAAAGCAGAAAACAAAAGCAATAGAGAAACAAAAGAAAAAATCCTACCAATATAATCTCCAAATCGGTTATAAAAAGTAACCTTCTCATTTAATTGCACCTTTTCATTTACAGCAATCTCTTCATCCCAATCTGTTTTAGTAATAACATCTCCATAAGGGGATATTACTCCTGAAATACCTGTGTTTGCAGAACGAACAATTGACCTTCTTTGCTCAATTGCCCGTAATCTGGAATACTGAAAATGTTGCTTATATCCTGCTGTATTTTTCCACCAACCATCATTTGTAATAATAGTAATAATATTTGAATTTCTTCCTGTATTCATGTCTCCAAAAATACTTTCGTAGCAAATAAGAGGAAGAATATTTACATCTTTATACTTAAAATCTTCAATTATATTATCTTTTGATAAACTTCCAGAAGTTCCACCTAAATCAACAGTGAAATCCGCAATCACATTAAATATAAAAGAGTACGGAATCTGCTCTACCCCTGGAACCAATTTTGTTTTATGATAAATAGAAATAGTTGAATCAACATCAAAGAAAATAGCGGAATTATACGCATTACACCATTGACCAGGTTCTCTTAATTCTCTGGAATTTTCTTCTTTTTTCTCTCCTAAAAACTTATAGGTTGAAGCTCCAATCAAAATGTTTAGTTTTGGAAATTCTTCTTGTAGTTCCTGAAGTTTAAAAACACTTTGAGATTGACCTATCTTATTTTCCCAAATAGTTTCTTGCAAACAAGTTTCTGGTCCAATTAATAAAGTAGTATTCTGGGTTAATTTCTGTTTCGACAAATTAATAAAATCATCTAACTGTGTTTGTGCATCTCTATTAAACTTATCTTTATAAGGATCTACATTTGGCTGCACAATTACTATTTCTTCTGTTTGATAGGGTTGAGTTTTTTGGTCTATCCCATAAAAGAAAGAAAACAATAAAGGGACAACAATAAAAATAGATGGAAGTATCCATTTCTTCTTTTTGTCTTCAGATACCCACCACTTAAACAGTAGGATATTTAAAATCAGAACCCAAAGTGAACCACCCAAAACCCCAGTATATTCGTACCACTGCACTATGTCCGGAACCGTAGCAAAAACATTTCCTAAAGTAAGCCAAGGCCAAGCAAGTTCCCAGTGCAAATGGAGATACTCCATACTAATCCAAAAGAAAAGTAAAGCAAAATATCCTCTTTTATCTCCTAAAACTTTTTTTACTTTATGAAACAAAACAAAAGCAAAACTCATTAGTAAAGCATTAATTACAAAAGCAGCAAATGACCCAGCAGGACTTGCATGCCACACCCAATAAGTTGTAATAACATTAAAAATAAAGAAGGAAATAAAAGAGTATCCAAATACTTTCCAAGAAGTTCTTTTTCCTTTTTCTAAAATATCTCTTTCAAGAATTAAAAGTGGAATAATAGCAATAAAAATTAGTGGAAACGTTCCCGTTTCTGGCCAAGAAAACGATAACAACAAACCACTTAAAACTGAAAGAAGTATTCTTCTCATCTTATTTCAAACTATATCTTAAAGAAAACAAATTTGAATACATTGAGGAAGAAAAATCTCCCAGATTAGTAAGAGCGTAATCAATATATAAATTATCAAAATGAAAACCAATACCCAAATTTGGTTGCAAACTGATATATTCTTCTTCATTAAAATCAATCTCAGATTTGATATCTCCAATTCCAAATCTGAAATCTATTATTTCTTTAAACTTTATTTCTGAACCAAAGTGAGGATTTACACTAAATAATGATGAACTAATTAAGGAATTCCTTTCTCCATCAAAATGAATATCTAAATCTAATTCAGAATTTACACTAAAATTATCATTTAACTTGAAAGATCTATTTACTCCTGTTTGTATAGATGGTATTGTTATTTCAGAAGAATTTTCAGGAAGTTCGTTTCCTGTCTGATTATACACTTCCTCAAATTTATCCATATTAAAAGTCCAAGAATTATATGTTGAAGTAGCGTCTCTCACAATAGCAGCAACCTTCCACTCACCTATTTGTTTCTGTGCAGAAACATCAAAACCAAAACCAATAGCATTTGCAAAATCACCAATATGTCGGTATATTATTTTTGTATTTCCTCCAACATCAAACCCTTTAAATATATCCTTTTTAGCAAAAGAAAATAGAAAAGCATAATCTGCAGTAGAGAAAAGTTCTATTCTATCATAATCAACATTCCCATTATTATCAATCAGGTTTGCAGTATTCATAATATCATCTACACCAAACCTAAGCAACATAAAACCAACTGCATCTGTTTCATTTATTTTTTTTGCATACGAAAACTGGTCAAAATTTGCAATTCCTGCAAAATAAGAAGCATGCATTAACTCCATTTCAGATTGATTTAAACCCACCAAAGCAGAAGGATTCCAATAAACAGAAGAAGAATTTACAGAAGAGGCAACAACAGCTTTCGACAAACTGAATGAACGAGCCCCCGCACCAATTTGCAAAAATTCGTTACTATATTTTGTTTGTGAAATCCCTGAAAAAGAAAGGAAAACAAAAAAGAAAAACAGATATTTAAGTTTGTTATACATTGTTGTATATTTGTATTTCAAAATAACACAAAAATCAGCACATTATTGTAAGATTATGAACGCAATTAAAAGAAACGTACCAAACCTTATCACATTAGGAAATTTGACTTGTGGTTTACTCTCAATTGTTTTATCTTTTGAAGGAAAATTAGAAGTTGCAGCTGCCTTTATTTTTTCTGGTGCCATTCTTGACTTTTTTGATGGATTTGCATCTAGGTTATTAAAGGTCAGTTCCCAAATAGGAAAACAGTTAGATAGTATGGCAGACCTGATTACTTTTGGTCTTGCTCCTGGTTTTATTATTTATAAATTAATTCTATTACAACCATGTTTTATCATTGGATGGAGTTATGATGACTATGTTTTATTATCATATACCTCATTCTTAATCCCAATCTTTTCAGCTATACGATTAGCAAAATTTAATATCGACAGCAAACAAACTTCATCTTTTGTAGGGTTGCCAACACCAGCATCTGCAATTTTTATTGCCTCACTACCTATTTTATCTTATTTTTACGGAACCGAATTCAAACTGGAATTACTTCTAGGAGTAACAATCATTTTATCCTTACTTTTAGTTGCTGAATTACCTCTATTTTCACTGAAGATTAGTAAAGGCGAAAATTTAAAATCTCAACTTAATCTAATCCGAATAATATTCTTAATAAGTTGTGTAATATTATTATTCGTTTTAGAGTTTGCAGCAATTCCATTTATTGTAATTTTGTATATCTTTTTATCAATCATAAATAATCTAATAAAATGAAATTTAGAGCCGAAATAGACATCATGCCATTAAAAGCTTTGTTGGACCCACAAGGAAAAGCTGTAAGCGCAAGCATGGGAAATGTTGGACTTTCTGAAATTACTAATGTAAGAATTGGAAAACACATTACACTAGAAGTGGATGCAGAAAACAAAGAAGTAGCAAACACAAAAGTAACTGAGGCTTGTACTAAATTACTTGCTAATCAGATTATGGAAGGTTTTGAATTTACTTTAGAAGAAGATTAAAACTACCTCAGCTCGAAATTTTTTCCTAGATATAATTTTCTTGCCATTTCATCAGACACAAGCTCTTCTGATGTTCCTGATTTTAGGATTTTTCCTTCATAAAGCAAATACGCTCTATCGGTAATTGAAAGGGTTTCGTGTACATTATGGTCGGTAATCAATATACCAATATTTCTTTTCTTTAAATCAGATACAATTTGCTGAATGTCTTCTACCGCTATCGGATCAACCCCAGCAAAAGGTTCGTCTAAAAGAATAAAACTTGGATCGGTAGCCAAACATCTTGCTATTTCTGTTCTTCTTCTTTCTCCTCCAGAAAGCAATCCCCCCATGTTCTTTCTAATTTTCTGAAGTCCAAATTCATCTAACAAATCTTCACACTTTTTCTCTTGTTCTGACTTGCTTAAATTAGTCATTTCTAAAACCGAAAGTAAATTATCCTCAACAGTCATTTTCCTAAACACAGAAGCCTCTTGTGCCAAATATCCTATTCCTAATTGCGCTCTTTTATACATTGGCAAGGAAGAAATATCTTTCTCATCTAAAAACACTTTTCCTACATTTGGTTTTATAAGTCCTACAATCATGTAAAATGATGTTGTTTTACCCGCTCCATTCGGACCTAATAAACCAACAATTTCTCCTTTACTCACCTCAACAGAAACACCCTTTACAACTTCTTTATCTCCATAAATTTTTACAATATTTTCAGATCTTAATTTCATTATTTATTTTGATTTTTAAGTACTCGTTTTGAAATCTTTATACTAAACTCATAAAGAATAATTAAAGGTAAAGAAACTAAAATCTGACTCGTTACATCAGGAGGAGTGATAATTGAAGATAAAATTAATGTAAGAACAATAGAATGTTTTCTGTATTTCTTCATAAATTCCGGAGTCAATAATCCGATTTTAGTAAGGAAATAAACCAACATAGGAAGTTCAAAAATAAGTCCATTTGCAAAACTAATTGTAGTAATTGTTGACACATAGGAACTTATTCCAATAGTATTTGAAACTTGCCCACTAATCTGATAGGAACCTAGAAAATTTACTGACAAAGGAGCTACCATATAATAACCGAACAATACACCAACTGAAAATAAAATGGATGTAAAAAACACAACGCCTCTTGTTACTTTTGTTTCATCAGAATATAAAGCTGGTTTTATAAACCTCCATATCTCCCAAAAAACATAAGGAAAAGCTATTACAAATCCTGCAAAAAGTGATGTCATTATATGTGTAGAAAATTGTCCTGCCATTGTAAACGAGTGAAGGTTCCAATTTTGTTTTCCAAAACAAAGTAAATCTCCCGCACCTAATAAATCTGATAAATTACAGAAAAATACATATGTAGGAAAATCAGGGCTTAATGATGCAAATAATACTTTATCAAAGATAAAATCTTTATTTATAAAAGCTAAAACAGCAAATATAATTATTGCCGAAACCGAGCGAACTAAATGCCACCTAAGTACTTCTAAGTGGTCTAAAAATGACATCTCTTTTTCTTTCCCCATTAAATTCCTTCTTTTAATATATCATGAATGTGTATAATTCCTTTATATTCAGAATTATCTAACACGATCAACTGGCTAATATTGTTTTTCTCTAAAATTGTTAAAGCCTCTGAGGCTAACATATCTGGAGAAATAGTTCTAGGAGAATCACTCATTATATCTGAAGCAATAATATTTGAAATATCAGGTGAATCCTCTAACATTCTTCTTAAATCACCATCTGTAATTATTCCAATAAGTTTGCTTTGATTAATTACAGCTGCAGATCCTAATCTTTTCGCAGAAATTTCTACAATAACCTCTTGTAATGTTGAATTTGGGGAAACAAAAGCTTTTGATTGTTCTGAAATAATATCTGATACTTTTAAGAATAATCTTTTCCCTAAAATTCCTCCAGGATGAAAACGTGCAAAATCCTCATCTGAAAAATCTCTTAACTCTAATAAACAGACCGCCAAAGCATCACCCATAACTAATTGTGCTGTTGTAGAGGATGTGGGAGCTAGATTATTAGGACAAGCTTCCTTTTCTACAGATACATCTAAGCAAAAATTAGATTCTTTAGCTAAATATGAATTTAAATTACCACAAATTGAAATTATCTTATTCCCTAACTTCTTTATTAAAGGCACTAATAGTTTAATTTCTTTCGTATTTCCACTTTTTGAAATACAAATTACAATATCATTTTTTTGTATATTTCCTAAATCCCCATGAAGAGCGTCTGCAGCGTGCAGAAAAACGGAAGGTTGGCCTGTAGAATTAAAAGTTGCAACAATTTTTGATGCTATATTTGCACTTTTACCTACACCTGCAACAATAATCCTTCCATCAGAATTAAGAATTTCTGTAACTGACATTGTAAAATCATCTGTCAATTTACTCTTTAACTGTGAGATAGAATTAGATTCTATATCAAATACAGAACTTGCTATTTTTAAGATGTTTTTTGTTTTCGGCATTAGATTTATGCGTATATTCGTTTTATAATTTCGTTACAAAAGTAAAATAAATAGGTACATGAATATAACAAGATGAGTATTTCTTCAGAAACATTACATAAACACTTAAAAGAAATCTTTGGATTTAACAGTTTTAAAGGTAAGCAAGAACAAATTATTCAGAATCTTTTAGAAGAAAAAGACTCAATGGTAATCATGCCAACAGGTGGAGGAAAGTCAATGTGTTTTCAACTTCCAGCGCTTATTTCTGATGGTTTAGCAATTGTAATATCACCATTAATTGCACTTATGAAAAACCAAGTAGATGCTATTAGAACATTTAGCGATAAGGAAAGTATAGCGCATGTGTTAAACTCATCACTTTCAAAAACACAAATAAATATTGTAAAAGAGGATATTCTATCTGGAAAAACTAAAATGTTATATGTAGCTCCTGAATCCCTAACAAAAGAAGAATATATTGAGTTCTTCAGATCCATTAACATTTCATTTTTCGCTATTGATGAAGCTCATTGTATTTCTGAATGGGGGCATGATTTCAGACCTGAATATCGTAGAATCCGAGAGATAATTGAAAATATAGGAAGAAGACCTATTATAGCTCTCACTGCAACCGCTACTCCAAAAGTAAGACATGATATAATGAAGAATCTGAAAGTTTTAGATGCTGCTCTTTATTTAGATTCCTTCAATAGAAAAAATTTGTTTTATGATATTAGACCCAAACACAATGTAGAAAAAGAGATAATCAAATTCATCCGAGAACATGAAGGAAAATCTGGTGTTGTTTATTGTTTAAGTAGAAAAAAAGTAGAAGAAATAGCAGAAACCTTACAAGTAAACGGAATCAATGCTCTTCCTTACCATGCTGGATTAGACCAAAAGACTAGGATTCAAAATCAGGATGCTTTTATTATGGATGATTGTGATGTAATTGTTGCAACAATTGCATTCGGAATGGGAATTGATAAACCAGACATTCGATTTGTTATACACCATGATATCCCAAAAAGTTTAGAGGGTTATTATCAAGAAACAGGAAGAGCAGGAAGAGATGATGGAGAAGGACATTTAGTTACTTTTTATAGCTATCAAGATATAGAAAAATTAGAGAAGTTTTTAAGCGGAAAACCTGTAAGCGAACAAGAAATTGGACGTCAGTTAATAATGGAAACTATTTCATTTGCAGAAACAGCAATGTGCAGAAGAAAATATTTACTTCATTATTTCGGAGAAGAATTTGAATCTGCAGATTGCGAAAGCATGTGTGATAATTGCAAAAATCCAAAACCAACTTTTGAAGGAAAAGAATTTGTAAGTAAACTATTAAAAGCAATAGAGGTAAGTAAAGAGACCTTTAAAGCAAAAGAACTTGCAAAAATCATGATTGGAGAAGGAAATAGTCTTATCAATCAACATATGGGTACAATTACGGAAATATTTGGTTCTGGGAAAGATAAGGGAGTTGAGTTTTGGCATGCAGTAATCAGACAAACATATGTAAAAGAGGTTATAACAAAAGAAATTGAAACATATGGAACTATAAAACTAACAGATCAAGGTAGAGAATTTCTAAAAAAACCTTATAGTTTTATGCTAACAGAAGATCATGATTATGAAAAAACTAGCAGCTCATCTACTTCTCAAAAAGGAGGAGCAATGGATGATGTTTTATTTAACATGCTTAAACAGTTAAGAAAAAGCATTGCAAAAAAACAGTCTTTGCCTCCTGCTATTATTTTTCAAGAATCTTCTTTAATAGATATGGCAAACAACTATCCTATCTCTATGGAAGAAATGTCTCAAATCCAAGGAGTTGGAATAGGAAAAGCTAAAAAGTTTGGAAGTGAATTTATTATACTTATTGATAAATATGTAAAAGAAAACAACATAGAACGACCATCTGACATGGTGATTAAAACCATAGTAAAAAAGTCATCAAATAAAGTGTATATCATTCAGAGTCTTGACAAAAAACTATCTATTGAAGACATAGCAAAAGCAAAAGGACTTACTTCTGATGAATTAATAAAAGAAATAGAGACGATTGTTGAATCCGGAACTAAATTAGACCTACAATACATGTTAGATGATATGATAGACGATTACGAACAAGAGGAGGTATTTGACTTCTTTAAAGAATCAGAAAACTTCTCTTTAGAAGAAGCAAGGGAAGAATTTGAAGAAGACGAATATTCTGATGAAGAATTAAGAATTTCCAGAATACAATTCATCTCAAAAGTTGGTAACTAAAAGAATGAAAACACTTATAATCTCCAGCTCGCTTTCTCCAGAATCTAGATCGTTTATACTTTGTACAAAGACTTACGAAAAACTTATAGAAAAGGGAATAGAAGTAGAAATGATTGACGCAAGGAAAATGGAACTGTTTCCATGTCATAAAACACCTTCAGAAAGCATGAATTTACTGACAAGAAAAGTAGAGTTAGCAGACAACATTATTATTGGTATGGGAGTACATTGTTACAGTATTAATGATGGACTTAAAATAATTTTGGATAATTGTTTTGCGAAAGCAACAGGAAAATTCTTTGGAATAATCTGTGCAGCTGGTGGAGAGAGAAGTTATTTATCTACACAACATCTTACTCAAATATGCATGAATGAATGGAGAATGATACAACTACCCAGAATCATATATGCTACTGGAAAGGATTTTGAAGAAAACAATATAAAAAATAAAAATCTACTTGAAAGAATAGATATATTTTCGGACGAATTTATTTCTATTGGAGAGAAATTAATTTCCTAGTTTTTTTATTGAAAAGAGAATGCAATATGGAAATCAAGAAAATTACTTTTAATCCTTTTCAAGAAAACACCTATGTGGTATGGGATGAGTCAAGGGAATGTATTATTATAGACCCAGGGTGTTATGAAGATTCTGAGAAAGAAATTTTAAAAAGATTTATTGTAGATAATAATTTAAATCCGGTAAAACTTATAAATACTCATTGCCATATTGATCATATTTTAGGGAATAGATTTGTTTCTGAAAATTGGAATATTGAACTTCATATACACAAACTTGACCTTCCTTTACTAGAAAATGCAGGTGGAATTGCCAAAACATACGGATTCAAAAAATATGAAGGAAGTCCGTACCCAAAACATTTCCTGAAAGAGGGAGAAGTGTTAAATTTTGGAAAAAGTAAATTAGAAATATTATTTACTCCAGGACATGCTCCCGGACATATCTGTCTGTTTAGTAAAGAAGGAAAATTTATTGTATCAGGAGATGTTTTATTTAACGGAAGTATTGGAAGGACCGATTTACCTGGAGGAGATTATGACACTCTTATTGATATCATTCAAAATAAATTAATGGTTTTAGAAGATGAAACTGTAGTGCATTGTGGACATGGACCATCAACCACAATAGGAAAAGAAAGAATGACAAATCCTTTTTTATATAGTTAACATCAGCTTGTCATTAAAATTGACGAAAAATATCCTTATAAAAGAAAAAAGAAAACTAAAAAAATATCATATTATAGACATAAGATACTGATTTTAAAATAGTTACATGGTTATTAACAGAAAATTAATATCCGTACTAATACGTACAATTTTTGACATTATTGACGTTTATATTTGTAATATGATTATGAAATTAATAATATTATTAGGGTTGTCTGTATCGCTTTTTCCAACAAAAGAAGAAAGGAACATATAATGGGAGATGGAGAAAGAACTTCCGGATGGTTATATGTAATTATGCTGGTTTTTATTGTAGCTGTTTATTTTCTTAACAATACATTGATGACCTAAAAAAAGAGTTTTTACTTGCACTTGTTTTTCGTTTTTAATAAGTGGGTTTTTTGAGGGGAGTTGGTTTATACTTGTTTACCAACTTCCCTTTTTTTTATCTAAAATTTTTCAATTTCTTCTAAAAGTGTACGAAAGGAAACAACTTTTGTTCCGTATTTTTCAGTATGTTTTTTCTGTAAATCAGGAGCGTGTTTAATTTGATACTGATGTAAATCCTTCATACTTTTACAACTATATGCAATAGCAAAAGTATCTCCACCATCATTTCCTGATAATACTTTATTCATTTTTGCTGAAGTGAAAATTCCACATTCCATTACCTCAGGTATATGTTTTGTTTTCATCCAATTTTGCCACTCCCCAGAAACAGAAGCTTCTACATTACAAGTTACATTATATATTATCATAATTCATCTCCTCTAATTGTTCGGTATTGTTTTCTTGATTCTGCAGTATATATACTTCCACTACATTTAAACAGAATTTCTTCATAATACTTTGATGCCTTATCATCATTACCTAAATCTTGATATATTTTTGCTAAATTAAATAAAGCGTCATCATATAAAATATCAAACGAGTAATCATTAATAATAGTTAAAAGCATACTAACTGACATATCAGTATTATTCATTTTTTTGTACATCTGAAATTTCCTAAAGTAAATCTCGTCAACTAATGTGTGTCCGCTATAATTATTCAGAATAGTATCTAATGTAATAATTGCCTGTTCAAATCTGTTCTGAAAAAATAACAAATCAGCTCTGGCATAAATTTCCATTGGAATTGCAGATGTATCTAAATTTAAATTATCTGTTATTAATAAAGATAACTCCATAGCGTCATTTGAAATCAATTTTGAAGTTGATGATTTCAGAATATCCAATTGAGATTGTGCCCAATCAAAATCACCTTGAAAATAAGATATCTTTGCTCTTCTTAATTTTGCTTCATGACCCAGAGGACTTTCTTTATGATCTTTTTCTACCTGAGAATAATACAATAATGCAGTCCATATATTTCCTGAAAGTAACATTACATCTGCATAAACCAATTTACAATCTGCCAAATCGACTTTACTTACATTACTTAACTCCATACATTCCTCTAAAATAAGAGTAGCAGACTCTAAATCATTTAAAGAAAAGGCTTTGAAATGAGCATAATTATTTAATAGCAAAACAGTAGTATAATCTTTTCCTAATTCATCAATTATATTCTGATATAAATTATCTAACTCAGTAAGATTAGGATTTGGTTTTTCTCCTAAAGCATATAATTTATTAATATTTGCATCGATAAAATAATAAGCTCTATCTCCTTTATTTAGGATATAGTCGTAACATTTAATTGCCAAATCATAATACTGATTATCCAGAAATGTTTCTGCCAAATTATATAATCTTTCACCATCTTCATTTAATCTTTTGTCCAATGCTTTTGATTGTATAAATGCAAGATTAAACTCTTGATGTTGCATAAAAGCCAAAATCAGAAGTTCTGAAAACAGATAATCATCCTTTTCCTTCTGACTATATTTTAACAATCCGTTTTTCACATAAGTATAATTATTTTCATTTTCCATTCCGCTATTGTCCAGATAGCGTTGTAAATAATTTACAATTGTAATTTTTTGTCCAGGATTTTTCTTTAGATGAGATAAATATTCCTCAACCATCAATTCATCTTCCTCCAGATATTGATAAATCTGTGCTTTTTGTATATTATAATTTCTGTTTCGTGCTTTTTCAGAATCCTCAATTAAAACATAACATTGCAGAGCCTCTTGGTAATACGAATATTTAACAAAAGCATTTGCAACACTTACTACTTGGCTCACTTTTTTATCAAGCTCAGAATGTAATTTTTCTAATGTTTTTTGTGCGTTTTCTTTATCTTCTAATTTATTATAAATCAGATATAAATCAACATGAAAAATTAGAGAATATGTGTTTTTTCTCATCATTTTCTGAGACACTTTCTTGGCTTCAGAATATTTTTCTGTCAATACTAAGGATTGAAAATAAGGATAATATATTTGAGAAAAAGTATTTCCTTTTGATAGATCTTTATAGATATCAATTGCTTTTTCGTATTCTCCGTTCTGATAAAACTGATATGCTATTTTAGTATCGTCTGTTTGTGAAAATGCAAACGACACACAAAATAAAAATACGAATGTTAATCTCATCTAATCAATTATATCAAAACGAGTGTATTCTTGTAAAACTTTTGGGATTTTAATTCCGTTTTCTGTCTGATTATTTTCTACAAGTGATGCGAAAATTCTTGGAAGCGCAAGTGAGGAACCATTAAGAGTATGACAAAGTTGAGTTTTACCGTTTTCATCTTTATATCTTAATTTTAATCTGTTTGATTGGTATCCTTCAAAATTAGAAACAGAACTAACTTCTAACCATCTATCCTGACCTGCAGAATAAACCTCAAAATCAAAAGTAAGTGCAGATGTAAAACTTAAATCACCACCACACAACCTTAAAATTCTGTATGGTAATTCCAATTCATCTAATATAGATGCAACATGATTTACCATAACATCTAAAGTTTCATATGATTTTTCAGGATGTTGAACTTGAACAATTTCTACTTTGTCAAATTGGTGTAATCTGTTTAGTCCTCTTACATCTTTTCCGTAAGAACCCGCCTCTCTTCTGAAACAAGGAGTGTAAGCAGTACATTTTATCGGAAATTCTTCCTTTTTCACAATTACATCTCTGAAAAAATTAGTTACAGGAACTTCAGCAGTTGGTATTAAATACAAATTATCTTCAGTTACATGATACATCTGTCCTTCTTTATCTGGAAGTTGACCTGTACCAAAAGCAGAATCTTCATTTACAAGATGCGGAGGGAGATATTCGGTATAACCTGCTTCAGTATTTTTATCTAAAAAGTAAGCAATAAGTGCTCTTTGTAATTTAGCACCTTTATTAGTGTAAACCGGAAAACCTGCACCTGTAATTTTATTCCCTAATTCAAAATCAATCAAGTTATACTGAGAACATAAATCCCAATGTGGTTTTTTATTTTCTCCTAGTTCTGGAATAGTTCCGACTTCTTTTATTGTCTGATTATCAGCATCTGATTTTCCCATAGGAACTGAAGGATGAGGAACATTAGGGATTTGAATTAGCTTTTCCAATATTTCTTTTTCAGTTTCTGATAAAGATTCTTGTAATGCTTTTGTTTTTTCTTTTATTTGTGATGATTCCTCTTTTAAGGAATTTGCTTCTGCACCTTTTCCTGATTTAAATAAAATTCCTATTTCTTTTGATATAGAATTGGCTCTTGACAAAAGTTCATCTGATTGTTGCTGTGTAGACTTTCTTTTATCATCTAAATCAATAACTTCATCAATAATATTGGAAGCGTCAAAGTTCTTCACTTTTAATCTTTCAATAAGATCTTCTTTATTGTTTCTTAAAAAATTTATCTGTAACATTTTATTTTTTTATTTAGTCGATACAAATGTAAACAAAAAAACTCTTGATTTCTCAAGAGTTTTTATAGTATTATTATCTGAGAAATTAACTACTCAGTTACAACCGATACAAAAGATCTGTTCTTTCTTTTCTTTGTAAATTTTACAATTCCGTCAGTAAGAGCAAATAAAGTGTGATCTTTACCAATACCAACATTATCACCTGG
>Ga0206679_10000229_pt1 | contig 45296 bp, 42 predicted proteins | sample M110012015metaG_FD_155464 | JGI IMG/M metagenome (GOLD analysis project Ga0206679, IMG submission 155464) | Ammonia-oxidizing marine archaeal communities from Monterey Bay, California, United States - M1 100m 12015 | ecosystem: Environmental > Aquatic > Marine > Intertidal zone | place: USA...
ACAAGGTGCAACAGGCGGTTATTACTCTCGAAAAACAGCGCCTTCATCTGCACAACGTCGCGCTCTTGGCGCATTTGTCTTATTGCAAGATGGAGAGCCAAACCAAGCTGGCCCCCGCCCAAAAGATGAAAAAAGAAATTCTGACAACATAAAAGCTACGAGTTATTTTTTAGGCGCAGATGCCGTTGGCATTTCTCGTTGTCCTAACTGGACATGGTATAGCCATGACGCAACTGGTGCTCCAATTGATCCACCGCACGATAAAGCAATTTCAATGATAATAGATCAAGGCTATGAAACAATGGAAGGCGCATCAGGAGACGATTGGATTTCAGTTGCTCAATCAATGCGCGCCTATTTAAGGTTCTCCTTGTTAGGAGGTGTCATAGCACAGCAAATACGAAATCTAGGTTACAAAGCTAAATCGCATACCGTAATGGATGGTGACGTTCTGCAACCACCGCTGTTACTACTTTCCGGTTTGGGTGAGGTAAGTCGAATTGGTGAAGTTATCTTGAATCCCTACTTAGGGCCCCGTTTGAAATCAGGCGTTGTGACAACGGATATGCCATTGGATTACGATAAGCCAATTGATTTTGGATTGCAGAATTTCTGCGAAAATTGCAATAAATGCGCCCGTGAATGTCCATCCGGCGCTATTACTGCAGGTCCTAAATTAATGTTTAATGGGTACGAGATATGGAAATCCGATAGCCAAAAATGCGCTACCTATCGAATTACGACAGAAGGTGGAGCGATGTGTGGGAGATGCATGAAAACATGTCCATGGAACTTAGAAGGTCTTTTTGCAGAAGCACCCTTCAGATGGGCCGCATCTAATATACCAAAACTGGCAAAACCATTGGCAAAACTGGATGATATGATAGGGAATGGCAGCCTTAATGATATCAAAAAATGGTGGTGGGATATTGAGCTCGAAGAAGACGGTGGTTACCGACCCAGTAGAAAGCCTTTGAATCGTCGAGGACTACAACGTGACTTAGATCTAAAGTATGAAGACCAAACCCTGGCAGTTTATCCAGCTAATCTTGCGCCACATCCTTGGCCTTACCCATATCCTATGGATCGCGAAGCTGGCATTGAAGCCTATCAATCAATGATTACCGCAAGAGAGTATAAGATAAAACATGAACAGGGAGAGACAGACCACATACATAATTATCAGGTTCCCACCGATGCCCCCGTTACACAAGTCGTTGTCAGCAAAGTCGAACAAGTGACAAATCTTGTCACTAAATATGAATTTACTCAACCCGATGGATTTGATCTTCCAGAATGGACGGCGGGAGCGCATATTGATATCGTAGTAGTTCCAGAATTCTTACGTCAATATTCGATGTCAGGTAACCCAAGTGATCGTTCTAAATATCAAATAGGAGTTTTACTTGAAAACAATGGTCGTGGTGGATCTAAAATGTTGCAGCGTATCTTCATACCTGGTCGTAAAGTTTTTATCTCCAAACCCATTAATCACTTTGAGTTAGACGAAACAGCAAAGAAAACCTATCTATTGGGCGGTGGTATTGGGATAACCCCAATGTTGGCGTTCGCTCATCGTTTGCATGAAATAGGCAACGACTTTATTATGCATTATTCAGCAAGCAGCAAGAGCGAGGCAGGATATCTAAATGATCTAAAAAATGCCCCATGGTTTGGTAAAGTACATTTGCATTTTTCGGACCAGGGGCAACGCGCTAAATTTGATACTATATTACCAAAACACACAAAAGGTTTGCATGCCTATATTTGCGGATCGGAACGATACATGGACGCGGTGGTTAAAGCCGCAGAATTAAAAGGGTTTCCTGAAGAAGCACGTCATTTAGAATATTTTTCAGTACCCGAAGAACCAGATTATATAAATGAAAAATTCACATTAAAATTGACTGAATCGGGAAAAGAATTTTTAATACCTGCCGATAAAACTGCCACAGACATCTTAAACGCAAATGGTTATCAAATTGATGTTAAATGTTCTGATGGTCTCTGCGGGGTTTGTAAATGTGGACTTATATCAGGCAATGTTGAACATCGAGACTTTGTTTTATCTAAGAAACAGCAACAAACCGAAATTATCCTATGTAAAAGTCGCGCGACCCACAAAGATGGCTTAATCGAGATTGAAGAATCTTCTTTTAAAAGAAGACAAAATTAAGATAAATGTATAGTAGCTTTAATTAGTTTGAAATATCCGTAAAATATTTAAAAGAAACTGGAAATAATATTATGTCTAATAATAAAACTGCCTTGATTTTATCAGCTCATGCTGCTGATTTTGTATGGCGATGCGGAGGCGCAATCGCTTTACATCAAAAATTAGGATATGAAGTGACAATAGCTTGTATGTCTTACGGTGAGCGAGGTGAAAGTGCAAAGCTATGGAAACAAGACGGAATGACTATTGAAAAAGTAAAAAACAATCGTCGAAAAGAGGCGGAAAATGCTGCCAAAGCCCTCAACGCTCACGATATTAGATTTTATGATCTTGGGGATTATCCTTTAGAGATAGATAAGGAAGCAAAATATAAAATTGTAGATTTGATCCGAAAAATTCAACCTAATTTTATGATGAGTCATTCTCGATACGATCAGTATAATACTGACCATATGCTAATGACAAAAGTTGCTACTGAAACACGTATGATTGCTCAGGCATGGGGTCACAATCCAGGGGAAAAAGTTTTAGGGTCCCCTCAGCTTTATTTGTTTGAGCCCCATCAAACAGAGCAAATGGGATGGAAACCTAATATTTTTTTAGACATTACCGACGTTTGGGATCAAAAACGCAAAGCGATAGAGTGTATGGAAGGGCAGCATCACTTATGGAATTATTACACGAACGTTGCAGAAAATAGAGGTAATCATTTTAGACGAAACTCTGGGGGAATGGCAGGAGGCCGCCCAGCAGAATATGCTGAAGCTTTTGAAACCGTCTATCCAGTTTGTAAGGATGAATTATAATGGGTGGTGTAGTTGTGCAAAATGTTGAACGCGCCAATCAAAACACCATTGATGGCCTAGCCGAATGTGGGGTAGCAACAGTTCATGAAGCACAAGGCAAAAAGGGATTACTCGCAAGTTATATTTTTCCCGTAATTTCTGGGAAACGGATAGCAGGATCAGCTCTAACCATTCTTGCACCACCAGATGATAATTGGATGCTCCATGTTGCGATTGAACAAATTAAACCTGGTGATATTATGATTATGGCCAGCACCTCTCCTTCCGATGCTGGATACTTCGGCGATCTATTAGCAACATCAGCGATGGCGAGAGGTTGTCAAGGCTTAATAATCGATGGTGGCTGTCGGGATATTGCTGATCTTCGAAATATGGATTTTCCAGTTTGGAGTAAAGCACATCACGCCCAAGGAACAGTGAAAAAAGTTGTTGGTTCAGTAAATATTCCCATAGTATGCGCAGGCGCTAAAGTAGAAGCAGGTGATATTATTGTTGCTGACGATGATGGTGTCTGTATTGTAAAGCGCTTAGAAGCTGAAAACGTTCTCAAGCTCTCTAAAGAAAGAGAACTATTAGAGATGGAGAAACGCGAAAGAATGGCTAATGGTGAATTGGGGCTCGATATTTATAATATGCGAGAAAAATTAAAAAAGTATGGTCTAAAATATGTCTAGTGATGTTCCCGCGATGTGGATGCGAGGAGGAACATCAAAAGGACTATATTTTTTAAAAAATGATCTTCCTTCTAATAAAGTAGAACGAGATGAGTTTCTCTTATCCATATTTGGTTCCCCTGACAAACTTCAAATAAATGGTATTGGTGGTGGAAACCCACTGACTTCCAAAGTTGCAATCGTATCAAAATCCAAAAAACCTGATGTTGATATTGATTATCTATTTCTTCAAGTATCCGTTGATAATACTTTGGTTTCAGATACTCAAAATTGCGGAAATATCTTAGCTGGCATAGCTCCTTTCGCTATAGAGCGCGGACTTGTAAAACCAAAATATGGCCATGATGAAACATCAGTTAAGATCTACATGAAAAACACCAAACAGATGGCCATTGCTACTGTTCAGACTCCAAAAGGTGAAATTACTTATAAAGGCGAAACTTATATAGACGGTGTTCCAAAGTCTAGCTCTCCCATTTCTCTTGAGTTTTTAAATATTGCTGGTTCATTATGTGGTGATTTATTACCAACAGGAAATCAAATCGATAAAGTAAATGGTATCGAAGTGACAATGATTGATAATGGAATGCCATGTGTGATCATCAGAGCAATAGATTTAAATATAACTGGTTATGAAAATATAGCAGATCTTGAGAGTAATTTAGAACTACGTAATTTCTTAGAAAAATTACGTATCTCATGTGGCAAATTAATGAAGCTTGGGGACGTGGCAGAGAAAACAGTGCCAAAAATGACTATTGTAAGTAATGCCAAATCTGAAGGTATTATAAATACTCGAACTTTCATCCCTCATCGATGCCATTCCTCAATAGGAGTTTTTGGTGCAATTAGTGTCGCCACGGCTTGTTTACTTGATAAATCTATCGCCAATCAAATTTCATCAATACCAGATGGAAACACAAAAATTTGCTCAATTGAGCACCCTTCTGGACAAACTCAAGTTGTGACTAAAACTAATCAACAAGAAATAATATCTACTGCGATATTAAGAACGGCCAGGAAATTATTTGATGGTATCGTTTATGATGACATATATTGAAGGAAAAAATGCTAATGGACCCAGATTGGTTACCTTTTCACCCAGAACCTACTAAACCCTCATTTGAGTTACCGAAAGGTGCGGTAGACGCACATTGTCATGTATTTGGCCCTGCAAATAAATTCCCCTTTGCACCAGAACGCAAATACACACCATGCGACGCCTCTAAAGAGCAGCTCTTTAAACTTAGAGATTTTCTTGGTTTTGAAAAGAATGTCATTGTACAAGCTTCATGTCATGGAACAAATAATGATGCCTTAGAAGATGCCTTGTTATCTTCAAATAATTTAGCAAGAGGTGTTGCTGTCGTTTCATCAGATATAACTGAAACTGATCTAAAGCGTTTAGACACTGCCGGCGTGCGAGCCGTCCGATTTAATTTTGTAAAAAGGTTAGTTGAAAATACACCAAGAGAGGTTTTCCAGATTATCGCACAAAAAATAGCAATATTAGGATGGCACATTGTTGTATACCTCGAGGCACAAGATTTAGAAGAGTTAATTCCCTTTTTAAGATCATTACCGACAGATATTGTTTTTGACCATATGGCTCGACCTGACATCTCAAAAGGAACAAATAGTAAAGAATTTAATTTATTTAGAAAACTAATGGAAAACGAAAAATTCTGGTGCAAGACAAGTTGCCCAGAGCGTTTATCTAAATCAGGACCAAAAACCAATTATGCTGACGTAAAACCCTTCATGAAGCTATTGATTGAAAACTATTCAGAACGCGTTCTATGGGGCACAGATTGGCCTCATCCAAATATGAAATCTCATATGCCTGATGATGGAAATTTAGTTGATGTTTTACAAGACATTGCTGTAAAGCCCGAATTTCAAAAAAAATTATTAGTAGATAATCCAAGTAGGTTGTACTGGTCTAATTAAATTATTCGTTGCTTTTTTTTGTTGTGTTAACTTATGCTAAGATAGCCAATTCTTCATATTAGGTAATAAGATGATTAATGATATTGTCGATTTCATTCATGATACAAGATTTTCAGACACCTCAGAAAATACTCAAACAATGGCTACGCTATGCATATTGGATTTAATTGGTGTTGGAATTGCTGGCGCTACAACTGAACTTTCAAAAATAATTCGAAATCATTCACTAGAAAACTTTAATTCAGAAAAAAATAAAACTCGCCTGCTATTTGATGGCAGATATTGCAGTCCTGCAGGTTGTGCCTTGGCAGGAGGAATGACGATTGACTCAATGGATGCACATGATGGATTCAACGATGCGAAAGGCCATATAGGATGTGGCCTTTTCCCCGCCACGTTAGCGTTAGCTGACGCAACCAATAGCATTGAAGGTCATTCTTTTTTAACCGATGTTATCATCGGATATGAATTAGGTAGCAGACTTGCTACTTCTCTTCATGGAACAGTATCAGACTACCATACTTCTGGAGCTTGGATTTCAATTGCAGTAGCCGCAATCGGAGCAAGGCGGTTGGGCTTAACTAAAGAGAAAACAAAACATGCTTTAGGTATAGCTGAATATCATGGGCCTAGAAGTCAAATGATGAGATGTATCGACCATCCTACAATGTTAAAAGATGGATCAGGTTTTGGCGCAATGGCTGGTGTTTCAGCAGCATATTTGGCAAAAAATGGATTTAGTGGTGCGCCCGCAATAACTATGGATAGTGATGGCGTAATCAGTTTTTGGAAAGACTTAGGCCAAAAATGGCTTATTAAAGAACAATATTTCAAACCCTACCCCGTGTGCCGTTGGGCCCAGGCCCCTATCGAGGCTGTTTTACAGCTAAAACATCAATATAATATTACTTCCAAAGAGGTGAAAAATATTGAAATCCACACGTTTCATGAGGCGATTAGATTAGCTATAAGCGAACCAAAAACTACTGAGGAAGCACAATATTCAACCTCCTACCCTTGCGCCGTTGCATTAGTTAATGGTGATGTTGGCGTTAAAGAAGTATCAGAAAACTCATTTAGAGAGCCCGAAACTCTCAGAATTTCAAAATCACTGAAAATGGTTGAAAATGAATATTGCAACAGTCAATTTCCCACACAACGATTTGCCAGTGCTAAAATTGAGTTAAATGATGGCCGTATCTTAGAAACTGAATTTGTTAACCCACGATGGACGGCGGAGCATCCACCAAAAGCAAGTGAATTAAAAACTAAATTTTTTAAACTTTCAAACCCAATAATTGGTAAAGATAATTCAAAAAAAATTGAGTTTGCAGTAAATAATTTGAAAACAAACTCCGAATTAAATAATTTAACATCACTGTTGTATGAGCCAATTGATGGTGACTCTATTTAAGTTAATTACTATGGAGAAAATGCATTACGTCACCATCTTGCACAATATATGATTTACCTTCTGCACGTAACTTGCCAGCATCTCGAGCTGCATTTTCGCCACCCAATTCAATAAAATCATCATATGAAATAGTTTCGGCTCTGATAAATCCTTTTTCAAAATCACCATGTATTACACCAGCCGCCTGTGGAGCAGAAACGCCTTTGGGGATTGTCCAGGCACGCGTTTCTTTAGGGCCACACGTGAAATAAGTTTGAAGTTTAAGCAAATCATAGCCTGCTTCAATTAATCTATTTAGACCAGGTTTTTTTAATCCCATTTCATTTAAAAACATATCAGCTTCACTATGATCTAATTGACTTATTTCCTCCTCAATCGCAGCAGAAATAACAACCGTGGCTGCTCCTTGAGATACAGCCATCTGTAAAACAGCCTCAGAATAAGCATTACCAGTTGCTGCATTTTCTTCCTCTACATTGCAGACATATAAAACTGGTTTGGCAGTTAAAAGTTGTAACATATTCCATATTCGTTGTTCATCATCGGCGATATCAACTGTTCTAGCCGGCTTACCAGACTCCAACGCTTTTAAAGCACGTTTGAGTAAGATATCTTGTTCTACTGAATCTTTATCTCCTCCACGCAACTTACGACTTAGGTTTTGCAATCTCTTTTCAATACTTTCCATGTCTGCAAGCATTAATTCTGTCTCAATTGTTTCAGCATCTTCAACAGGATTTACTCTTCCCTGAACATGCGTCACACCGTTATCGTCAAAACACCTGAGCACATGAGCAATAGCATCAGTTTCTCGAATATTTGCTAAAAATTGATTGCCCAAACCTTCACCTTTCGACGCCCCTTTTACCAAACCAGCTATGTCAACAAAGATCATTCTAGCTGGAAGAGTTTGCGCTGATTTAGCAATATTTGCTAATGGCTCAAGTCTCTGATCAGGAACTGACACCTCCCCAATATTTGGTTCAATAGTGCAAAAAGGAAAATTGGCTGCTTGGGCCGCCGCTGTTCTTGTTAAAGCATTAAACAAAGTAGACTTACCAACGTTTGGCAAACCTACTATTCCAGTTTTGAAACCCATTTCTATACTTTCAATATTATTTTCTTAAAGGGCATCTAGTTCACCTCAATAGCAACGGTCAAGTGCAACTTAAATCAGCAAGACTTATAAACATGTGGTAAAACTTGAATTTTGATAATAAAATCTAAAATAGATCATAGATCAATAAAGGAAAATGAAATGACCAGAATTGATAAAAAATTTAAAACGTTAAAAGCTAAAAATAAAAAAGCATTCATTTCCTATATTATGGCAGGTGACACTAGTTATGATCTTTCCTTAGAAATTTTAAATGGATTGCCCAAGGCGGGAGTAGACATCATCGAACTTGGTTTGCCATTTACGGATCCGATGGCAGATGGACCAACAATACAATTAGCAGGTCAACGGGCACTAAAAAATGGTATGACAGTTGTCAAAACATTAAAAATGGTAAGTGCTTTCCGTAAGAATGATAATCAAACTCCAATCGTATTAATGGGTTATTATAACCCAATTTTTAGTTATGGGGTTGAGCAATTTCTTGTAGATGCAAGTACAGCTGGTATAGATGGATTGATAGTAGTTGATTTACCTCCAGAAGAAGACGAAGAGTTATGTCTTCCAGCTGCCAAACATAATATTAATTTTATCCGACTGGCCACTCCAACCACAAATGCAAAGAGATTACCCAAAGTTTTATCAAATACTTCAGGTTTTGTTTATTATGTCTCTATCACTGGAATTACTGGCGCTGCCTCAGCGCAATCAACAAATGTTGGACCAGAGATTTCAAGAATAAAAAAATCCACAAAACTGCCAATAGTTGTAGGCTTTGGTATTACAACGCCCAATGCCGCATTTGAAATTGCAAAAGTTGCCGATGGTGTCGTTGTCGGATCTGCGATTGTTGAAATGATAGGTAAAAACAAGTCGGTTACAGAAATCCTGGAATTTGTAAAAACATTGACAGACGGTGCTCATAGAGCTTAATTTTTATCAGAACAAAAACTTTTACGAAATAAATTTGGCAGCCGTTGATATCTAAAAGCAGGCAAGAACTTTAGATAAGAAATATTTTGAAGAAGAAGCGAATAATGCAAAAAATAACAACAATAGAAGATCTGCGTATTCGGTACAAAAATAAAGTACCGAAAATGTTTTATGACTATACTGAAAGTGGTTCCTGGACACAAAAAACGCTAAAAGAAAACTCCTCAGATTTTAACTTATTAAAACTACGCCAAAAAGTTGCTGTAGATATGTCCAATAGAACAACAAAAACTAAAATGATTGGTCAAGATGTAGCTATGCCAGTCGCATTGGCGCCAGTTGGGCTAACAGGAATGCAATCGGCAGATGGTGAGATCAAAGCAGCCAGGGCCGCTGAACGTTTTGGCCTTCCCTATACGTTGTCAACTATGTCAATTTGCTCAATAGAAGATGTAGCAGAAAATACAAACTCACCATTTTGGTTTCAATTGTATGTAATGAAAGATCAAGCATTTCTTGAGGCAATAATTGAAAGAGCTAAGCAAGCTAAATGCTCTGCCTTAGTATTAACCTTAGATCTGCAGTTATTGGGGCAAAGACACTTAGATATTAAAAATGGTCTTTCTGTACCGTTAAGACCTACGTTAAGAAATCTTTTTGATCTTGCGACTAAGCTAAGATGGAATACGCAAATTCTTAGAACAAAAAGAAAATCTTTTGGAAACATTGTTGGACACGTTAAGGGTGTAAATAATGTAAGTTCACTCATGGAATGGACTGCAAATCAATTTGATTTAACCCTCGATTGGGATGCTGTAAAAAGCATAAAAAAAATGTGGGGTGGAAAACTGATTTTAAAAGGTATTCTTGATACTGAAGACGCAAAGAAAGCGGTACAGTGCGGAGTAGATGCAATAATTGTTTCTAATCATGGCGGAAGGCAGCTCGATGGTGCTAGCAGCACAATACGTATTCTTCCAGATATTTTAGAAGCTGTAAATTCTGACGTTGAAGTACATCTGGATGGGGGCATCAGATCAGGGCAAGATGTATTAAAAGCGATAGCGTTGGGCGCAAATGGCACATATATAGGAAGATCTTATATTTATGGTTTAGGTGCTGATGGCGAAGCTGGTGTTAAAAAAGCTTTGGAAATAATTCATACGGAATTAGACATGACTATGGCTTTATGCGGTCATAAAAATATAAATGAATTATCAAGACAAAACCTATTGATTCCCAAAGATTTCAAATTGTCTGACAGTGTGATTTGAACTCTAATTACTTGAATAATCAGTTCTTAAATTATTTTTCACGCAAACGAATAACTACATCAACCTTTTCAATTTCAGCTCCTTCTGGAGCCTCAGGGATCCCTGACAACTGCAATTTATCATTTGGTGCGTCAGTTAAAAGCCCCTTTTCCTCCCAATAAAAATGGGGATGGTCATCAACCCTAGTGCAAAAATATGACTTGTGAGGATTCACAACAACCTCGGTAAGTAATCCAGCATCACGAAATGTGTTAAGCGTGTTGTAAACTGTAGCTAATGATATTGTTTCGCCTTTATCATTAACGGCAGAAAAAAGACTTTCTGCCGTAACATGCCTATCTTGTCCATCTCCAACCAGCAAATCCGCCAAGGCTAATCGCTGTCTTGTTGGTCGCAATTGAGATTTTTTTAACCATATTCTACTGTTTTTAGAACTAGCAATTTGCATTTTTCGACTCAATTATCTTGTTTCTTCTTACAATATGCAGAAAAAAGAAAAAAATTCAAACATTTTTCAAAATATCGCGCTCTTGCTTCACCCCGAGGCACAGTGTTAGGAGGTAGGAAATTTAAATAATTCACTCAGGAGAACTTCAATAATGGCAGAATTTCCATCCAAATTTGATAAGGAAGGTCTTTTGAAATGTGCCCGTGGAGAACTTTTTGGGCCAGGAAATCCTCAATTACCAGAACCACCAATGTTAATGATGGACAGAGTAACCGAAATCTCAGATGACTTAGGTCCATCGGGTAAAGGCCATGTTGTAGCTGAATTAGATATTTCACCAGATTTATGGTTTTTTAAATGTCATTTTCCTGGCGATCCAGTAATGCCTGGTTGTTTAGGATTAGATGCCCTGTGGCAATTAACAGGGTTTAATCTTGGATGGAGAGGAATGGAAGGTCGAGGAAGAGCTTTAGGTGTTGGAGAAGTTAAGTTCACTGGAATGGTAACTCCAAGCACCTCAATCGTCACTTATGTCGTAAATTTTACGCGCGTAATTGATCGTAAATTAAAATTGGCAATGGCTAATGGTGAAATGTTAGCTGATGGCAAAACTATTTATACTACGACTGACATGAAGGTCGGTCTTTTTAAGGAATAAGAGGGTTTTTTATGCGTAGAGTCGTCGTAACAGGTATTGGTATAATTTCGTCAATAGGAAATAATCAAAGCGAAGTTTTAGATTCATTAAAATCTGGAAGGTCTGGGATAGTGTCTGCGCCAGAATACATAGAAAAAGGTTTTAGAAGCCAAGTACATGGGATACCCGATATTGTTCTAGAAGATCATATTGATAAACGTCAGATGCGATTTATGGGGCCTGGAGCAGCCTTTAATTATCTATCTATGGAACAGGCTATTCAAGACAGTGGCCTGGAAGAAAATGACGTTTCCAATGAACGAACTGGTTTGATCGTTGGATCTGGTGGACCCTCCACATCGAACTTACTGAAAGCCCATCTAACAGTAATTGAGAAAGGTGCCCCAAAAAGAATGGGGCCTTTTATGGTAACTCGCTGCATGTCTTCAACAAACTCAGCTTGCCTTGCAACCCCATTCAAAATCAAAGGAGTAAATTATTCAATAACTTCTGCCTGTTCCACCTCAGCACACTGTATTGGCAACGGTGTTGAGCAAATTCAAATGAACAAACAAGATATCGTTTTTGCTGGAGGTGGGGAGGAATTGGATTGGTCATTATCTTGCTTATTTGATGCAATGGGAGCCATGAGTTCAAAATACAATGACACACCCCAGAAAGCTTCTAGAGCTTTTGATGCAAATCGAGACGGATTTGTTATTGCTGGTGGTGGTGGAGTGGTAGTCCTCGAAGAATTAGATCACGCTGCAGCACGTGGAGCAAAAATTTATGCTGAAGTGACAGGCTATGGAGCAACTTCAGACGGACATGATATGGTGGCACCATCTGGAGAAGGTGGCGAGCGCTCAATGAGATTAGCAATGGACACAATTGGTGAAAGATCTGTTGATTATATAAATGCGCATGGCACATCCACTCCTGCAGGTGATGTAACAGAAATAGAAGCAATAAGAAGAATATTTGGAGAAGGTTCCACACCTCCAGTGAGTTCTACAAAGTCCTTAACGGGCCACAGTTTAGGCGCTACTGGCGTGCAAGAAGCAATATATTCAATCTTAATGATGAAAAATAATTTCATCACAGCGTCCGCAAATGTGGAAACGATTGATCCCAAAATAAATAAAAATGAAATAGCGACAACACGGCGTGATCAGGTTAATCTAGATACAATACTTTCAAATAGTTTCGGCTTTGGAGGTACAAACGCAACAATCGCAATGAGCAAATATAATGGATAAACTTTTAAGTGGAAAGCGCGGATTAATTATGGGCGTAGCTAATGAGAGATCAATAGCTTGGGGCATAGCGCGCGAAATGAATAAAAATGGCGCTGAGCTTGCTTTTACCTACCAGGGCGAAAGCTTTGGCAAAAGGTTAAAGCCTTTAGCCGAAAGTATTGGCTCAGAATTAATGATAGATGTAGATGTCCAAAATGATAACTCCTTAGATACTGCATTTTCCAAAATTCAAAAAAAATGGGGAAAATTAGATTTTCTTGTACATGCTATTGCTTTTTCTGATAAATCTGAATTAACGGGAAGGTTCTCTGATACTTCCAGAAAAAATTTCCAAAATTCATTAGATATTAGTTGCTATTCCTTAATTGAAGTAGCGCGTCGTGCAATGCCTCTTATGCCAGATGGAGGGACAATACTTACTCTAACCTATGGCGGATCAACAAGGGTAACACCTTTTTATAATGTCATGGGAGTTGCTAAAGCTGCTTTAGAAAGTTCTGTCAGGTATTTAGCTAATGACTTAGGGCCTCAAAAAATTCGAGTTAATGCAATAAGCCCTGGACCCATGAGAACACTTGCGGGAGCAGCTATTGGTGGAGCGCGAAAAACATTTAGAACAACTGAACAAAATGCGCCCTTAAGATCAAATGCAACCTTAGAATCTGTGGGTGGCACAGCTGTTTATTTATCTTCTGATTATGGCGCTGACACAACTGGAGAAATCATCCGAGTAGATGGTGGCTATCATATATTGGGCATGGCTCAGCCCGAAAATTTATAACTATCCAAAAACTTATATTTTTATAGAAGAAACAACATTACTTTCACTAAAAAAGAATCACTATATCTAAGTTTTTGAAGCTTATACTCAAAAAAAATCAATGTGCTATAATTACACAGAAATATTAAAACCTACGGAATTTATCAAAACATTAAGAATATTAAAAGTATTTAGTATAACTATTTATTATTTCATATTAGACTTTTGGAATGTGTAATGTTGCACGTAATAATCTAAATATACATATTTTTGATTGTTCGAAGGGAAGAGAATGATAAATAAAAAAAGTTTTTTTATTGAAAATAAAACTCTCAAATGGGATGGATTAAACCCAGAGTTATCCCTAACTCTCCCATCACAATACTTCTTTGACGAAAAAATATTTAAAAAAGAAATTGAAAAAATATTCTACCCTTCATGGCATTTCGTATGTCATAAATCAGAACTTTCTAATACGGGAGATTTTGTGAAGTTTGATATTCTCAAACAAAGTGTTCTGGTCATTCGTTCAGAAGATGGCAGCGTAAATGGGATGCACAATGTCTGTAAGCATCGAGGCACACAATTAATTAAGGATCGTAGAGGAAATATAAAGAATATGATAACTTGTCCTTATCATGCTTGGAGTTATCACCTTGACGGAAGATTACGACATGCACCACGCCATGAAACCATGAGTGGATTTTCTATGGATGATTGGAACTTGAGCAAGGTGCGCATAGAAGAGTTCGCTGGATTTTATTTTATCAACTTTAGTTCTGAAGCTACTTCTCTTGTGGATGACATCCCAGGTGCATTTGAAGCAATGTCACCCTACTTTCCTGATCTTAATGACATGGAATTCATTGAAGAAGTTGACATGTTAGTAGATGCTAATTGGAAAGTAATCGTAGACAACGCAATTGAAGGGTATCATTTTAAATTATCTGGGCCACATCATAAAGATTTGGCTGCTTTGATAAATTTTGATAAGTATGAACTCAATGCCCATGGAAAGTGGTGGGATTTTAAAGGACCACCTGTCCCTACAGAAAAAGCCTTTGGTGAGAATGTTAAAGGCCAAACTTATCAAACTGATTGGTTTTACAATATTCAGTTATGGCCAATGACCACCATCTATGCCTTTCCCTATGCTGATGCAATCGGCACCTTCAACGAAATTCCAATTGGACCCGAAAAGACGCTTTTGAGATTTGGACATTATATACCTAAAAACCGTCCACAAAATAAACTTAGTAAAGCGGCTATTAAATGGTTTAATGAGAAATTGGGTCCAGAGGACATCGATTTAAATTTATACGTTCAACGCGGGTTACGATCTTCTGGATTTGATCAAGGGCGATATATGATCGACTCTGATCGCTCTTCAAACAGTGAACACCTAGTACATCACTTTCATTCTTTGGTTTATAACGCATTAAACAATGATATTTAGAACATCTTGTTCTATAATTACGAACTTGTTAACAAAGACGATGGTGTAACAATTGTGTATCGATTAACCGTGAATATCCACCTAATCAAATGTAGAATAATTCAAGAATTAGGAATGAACCAAACTATGAGCAGCCCTTAATCCTTCGAGAACTGCCTCCTCGCAAGTACGTGGCATTTGACAGTCACCAATTGAAATTAGTTTACCTGCATAATTTGACAATTCTTCTTCAAGGCCAGTTTCTGGGAGATGTCCTTGCGCAAGAACGAGCGTATCAACGTTTTCCTCAATAATAGCTACGCCACTAACTGTATGCTGAAGATAAACACTATCTTCATCTCGCCCATAGAGGCGCACGTAAGGAATAACCTCGACACCCAAATCATGTAAACGAGCAGCATTAGAATCTCGCACATAAGATTGCAAAGTTTCTCCAGCATAGAGACCATTGACAGCTAATCGAACTTTGCAACCATTTTGTGCCAAATGCTCGGCCACTCCCATACCAATCCAATCACCTTTCCAATCATGAACCAAAACTGAACTGCCGACGTTAACTTCACCTTTCAAAACTTGCCATGCATCACAAACTTGACCTTCACCATCACTATCAAAATTTATAGGCCAAAGGGGTGTTGCTCCAGTGGCTAAGATGACAGCATCTGGTTTGAGTTCATTAATTTTGTTAACATCCATACGCACTCCTGTAACGACCTCAGCACCAGAACATTCCAATTCTCTTGAAAGATTTGCAATTATCCCTCCAAACTCTGATCGATGTGGTAAAAGTTGTGCGAGACGTGCTTGCCCCCCCAATTGCGTATCAGACTCATACAAACTTACGTTATGTCCACGTTCCGCCGCAGCTGAAGCCGCTTTCATGCCACCAGGTCCTCCACCAACTACCAATACTTTGAGAGGATTTTTAACTATGGGCTTGTTCGCAAATTCCAGTTCACGCCCCGTTTCAGGATATTGTATACATGAGATGGCGTGCCCTTTATGAAAATGCCCAATACAAGCCTGGTTACAACCAATACAGGCCCGAATTTCATCGAACTTACCATCTTTAGCTTTTTCAGGCATCAATGGATCACAGATCATTGCACGGGTCATGCCACACATATCTGCAGCATTAGATTCAAGAATTTTTTCTGCTTCCTGAGGTTGATTTATTCTACCCGTAACTATCACTGGTATATCAATAAGTTCCTTTAACCGGGCAGAAAAGGGAGCAACATAACCTGGTTCATAATACATTGGTGGAACGATATGTACTGAACCACCAAGCGTAGCAGAAGTACCATCGACCAACGATACATAGTCAATTTGTTCTGAAACCTGCTTAATTGTTTCTAATGAAGACGTTTCAGCAAAACCATCTTCATATTGCTCATTTCCAGAAATTCTCAACCCAACAATAAAATTTGAACTTGTTTTCGCTCTAGCGATCGCAATAGCTTCAGAAAGAAACCGCCTACGGTTTTCATCAGATCCGCCCCATTTATCAGAACGGCGATTAATATTAGGGTTAAGAAACTGTGCTGGTAAATAGCCATGGCTGGCAACAATTTCCACGCCATCCACACCCGCTAATTCTAGCCTTTTTGCGACTTTTCCATAACCATCCAGTATTTCTTGAATCATTTGCTCTGTAACTGCGCGAGGTATAACATGGAAACGTTCACTCGGTGATACAGAAGGTGCCCAAGCAACTGGCGCTGATCCATCCAAACTCTCTGTCATTTCCCGCCCTGGATGAAAAAGTTGAACTAACAATTTAGCCCCCTCCTTATGGACGACTTCTGCCAATTTAGAAAAGCCTATAATGCAATTATCATCAGTACCCATCAATACATGATTAGTATAACGCGCACTTTCATGCACCCCCGTTACCTGCGCAACAATTAAACCTACTCCACCCCTAGCGCGCGCCCTATGATATGCCACTAGCGCGTCGTTAACTGTTCCATCTGTAGGTATTGTTGTATCGTGACCTGTTGACACAATTCTATTACGAATTTTGGTATTGCGTATCAATAAAGGTGTAAAGAGTTGCGGAAACATTGTGCTTTTTGACGACATACCAACTCCAGTAATATTCAAAACTTATTAAATAGAACTGTAATGTGAAAACTTTTGCAAGACTTATTGCCATTTGGTGTAGGCATCACGTCAAAATGATAAGCTATTCCCATTTCTTATTATATTTTATGTGATCATCTTTTTAATCATAGCTCAAAAAACGTCAGTAAAATAATTTCTCATTAGCAGGTAATTCATTTAATTCTCATACAAATTTACTATTATCTACATAGTAAAGATATCCGCATAATAAGAATTACTCGGGCCGAAAAGTAAACGTAAAAACCCAGCAATATACAGGGTTTTTACGTTCTAATGTTAAAAAAATATTAAGGTGTTGTAAACTCACCAGTCCATTTAAGCATCCAATCGGTTGCAGTTATCTGTCCAGCAAATGCGCACGTGCCACTCTGTGATATCCCAGTATATTTACCCCAACCAGCAACAGTCTCATAATTACAGCCACTCCAATCGGGCATAATACCTGAACCCACATTTACAAACCCATCGCCATCAATGTCAGTTATAGTACAAGTCCAAGACGATCCCAGATTTGCATAATCAGGACTTCTTATACCTATATTTCTACAATCTGCTGAAGCCATACTTGGATATCCCTCAGGCATACCCTCTTGAACCCAAATAGAATGGTCAGAATTGATATATTTAAAATTACCATCAGAAAGCACAGTCTCTTCAGTAGATATTCTGGTGCCATACGCAATACCAGTAATGGTTACTGTCTCTGCCAGTACCACACTGTTAAAAACAAAACACGCTATGACACACGCAATTGATCGTTTTAATAGTTTCATGAAATTTTCTTTTTTATAAAAGATTCATAATTAACGAGAATGCTAAAAGAGCAAGTATTGAAAACCTTACCTGTCCCAAATCATCAAAGGCATTTTGCAAATTTCATCATAATTAATGCAATTGAATATGAAGCTCATGAAACCTCATCTAAAAACCCATCCGTGCGGGTCTATAAAAGTGAAGTTGCTGGCAGAGAGGGGCTTTCAGAACGGAGATGAGAACTTGTATAGCTGCAAATGGTTATGGGTTTACGTTCATCGTATGACATACAGAATGTCAGTTATACAGCTCTCACTAGCAACATTACTTGCAGTATCTACTTGTGCAAAACCTATGGAAATCAAGTAAATTATAGGAGCATGGTGGAGCCTAGGGGAGTCGAACCCCTGACCTCCTCGCTGCCAGCGAGGCGCTCTACCAGCTGAGCTAAGGCCCCTTTAATCACAAAACTGAAATTCGGTTTAACAAAAATACAAGAACCAATATTTACAAAAGCTTATTTAAATAAATATTATTCTTCATCATTTGTTGGAACGTCAGCTATTTCTTCTAGGGAAACAGTATTATCGTCATCATCATCAAGAAGATCATCTCCTAAATTGACATCAGCATCATCTTCACCATCTATTACATCTGCATCCACTATATCTTCGGTCACATCCGCATCTACAACGCTTGCATCTTTCTTAGTGATTGCAGAACGACCCTTAGGATTCAATAAGTGTTCAAGTTCAACAATATGCTCACAAGACGGACAAGTCATTGGATCTTTTTTGAGGTCGTAGAATCGTGTTGAGCAATTTGGACATAGGCGCTTGACGCCCCATTCTTCTTTTGGCATTTATTAATCCTCATTAAATCTTAAGATTTTATCATGGGCACTTGCCACACTCATTAGTACTTTGTCAAAGGCTTTGTATTAGTTTAGGTCTTTACAAAGAACTAACACATTAAAAAACCAACCTATTTATGACTAAAATGAAAATAAAAGTGGAAAATGAAATTTTGAAAATTGGAAATCCACCAATATCAATTTCCGTTGGGAAATCTAGAATAGCAAAAAATTATTCTATTAGAATTTCAAATAATAATGGTAGTGCAAAATTAACTATTCCACGAAATGGGACTTACCAAAAAGCATTGAAATTCGCAAAATCAAAGGAAAACTGGATCAGGAAAAAACTTTTAAATCAGCTTCCAGAAATTACTCCATGCTATGGCTCTGTACTATTATACCAAGGAAAAAAACTAATCATCCGACAATCAGAAATTAAAAATATTTATCAGGATGAAAATGAAATATTTATTCCAGGTCCTCTAGATAAAATTAGTGGAAAGATAAAAGGCTACCTAAAAGTTAAAGCAAGAGATCACTTAGATTTTTCATCGAAAAAATACTCAAACTTATTAGGAAAATCATATAAAAAAATTACAATACGTGATACGCGAAGTCGTTGGGGCTCATGCACTTCTGATGGCAATTTGATGTATTCATGGCGTTTGATAATGGCTCCTCCAGACGTATTAAATTATGTAGCTGCTCATGAGGTAGCTCACTTGTCACATTTGAATCATTCAGAAGAATTTTGGGGTACAGTTGAGTTTTTAATGCCTGATTTTAAAAAATATAAAAATTGGTTGAAAAACAACGGACAATTATTGCATCGTTACAGATTTTAATTATCAGTGGTTTTTATTATGCTTTTTAATTGCTTTATTAAGGATACTCGTTCTATCTCATTCATTTCTTTTAGAATTTTATCTTCTTGATTTCTAGCGGCATCAAATAAATTTGCCACACGCTTCATCCCATTGTCTGTTCCACTAATAACCATTTCACTTCCAGTACCAGACAAGACACATAAACTGTCGTTATTCATTCTATCTAATATGTCAATTATTGCACTTGGATCGACAAATGTTCTAGCGCATAGCTCGGGTAAACCTCGAGATGCTTTTCCATATAAAGAAGCCAAGATACGCCATTCTGGTATTGTTAATTCCTCTTTATATACAGTTTTATGAAAAAGGTTTTCTACTTGCCTGCTTGCTCTTGCTAATTGGTAAATCAGCAATTTGTCAATTGAACTCATTCCAGTATCTAAACGGTTTTCAGGTTGATCATTAGGTCGTATTGCCGAGGCGGTAGCGTATGAACCTTCACTAAACACAAGCCCTCTTTTTGTATTATTTTCTAAAGCCAAGACTTCTCCAATAATAATCCAATGATCCCCACCCTCATGTATTGCATAAGTCTTACAGTCAAACCGACTAGATACGCCTTTGATAATTGGCACTACGTTATTATCTTTCGCCCAGTTTATATTAGAAAATTTATCTTCTCCTTTCATCGCAAACTTATTTGATATTTCAGCCTGATCTGATGCCAAAACATGTACTGCAAAAAACATAGCATTAGTAAAAGAAGGTGCTGATAAAGCAGACTTAGCGATGCTCCATAAAACAAGAGGGGGATCCATCGAGACTGAATTAAAGCTACTCGCTGTCATTCCAATTGGTTCATTATTCAAATCTTGAGCAGTTATAATAGTAACACCAGTAGCAAAACTTGATAACGCTGATCTAAATTCGTTTAAAGAAAACCTTTTTGTCAACATGCTTAGGTTTCCTTCAAAAAGCTATCAACACGATTTATCACTCTATCTCGATCATAAAGATCAAAATAAGCCGCATGCATCAAATGAGGAGGCCCAAAAAAGAATCTTTCATAAAGAATTTGTCTACTACCAAAACCAGAAACACAGACATCATGGGCTAGTCTGTACAAAGCCACCCTATCTTTAGCGTCAAGATTAGCCACATGGAAATATTTATCCACATCACCACTTATCGCATTTTCAAAATCAGCTTCAGATGGTGTAGCCATAAGAGACGAAGAACCCATTAACTGTAACATCTCAACCATTCTGGGGTAATACTTTGGAAATAAGTTTCGTTGCGTATCTAAAGGTCTACGGTTTGGTATGAAGTTTCCATATTGATCTTCATGAGCTTCGTGCTCTGCTTGATAGAGCAGTGCTCTAACCGTTTCTGTCATCATCATAATTTCTGATATCATACCTTTCATCGCCAAATCTTTATCTCGGCCAGTCGCTTTGGCAATTGCACATAAAATTCCCGTCAAAAACTCTGCTTTCGCCAATTTTCCACATGCGACTTGATGAGCCATATGAACAATCGCATTCGTTTCTGCAAACGCTTTATTGCATAACTCTGGCTGCCCATACATAAATATTCGTTCCCAGGGAACTAAAACGTTATCAAAAATTACGACCGAATCCATCTCTTCAAATCGACTTGATAATGGTGCATCAAAGTGTGATTTTTCATGATCATAAGTATCCCTACAAATTAGTTTTAATCCCGGTGTCGCAATTGGTATGGCAAAAGCAAAAGCAAACGGAATATTTGCTGGATCAGCCCTTAAAACAGTTGATGGGAATACTTCAATTTCATCAGCAAAAGGACCAAGTGTAGCAAGCAATCTAGCGCCCGATACAATTATTCCGGAATCAGTTTCCTTAACCACATGTAAAGCAACTGTATCATTATAAATACCAGCTGCAGCTTGTTTGTGGCTAACCGATGGATTTATCAAAGTGTGTGTTAATATTTGATCATTTGTTCGCGCATAATTATAAAAATTCAACATGTTTTGCGAAAAATCTGCTTTACCAACAGTTCCTTTATCCAAAAAAGATCTTGCAGCAGAAAATGACATCAACGATGCGTTTTTGTAGTCTGGAGTTCTCCCAAACATTCCATGGCTCCAAGTAGCCCATTCATAATAAGCTTTTCCTCTATCTAAAATATCTTGTTTAGATTTTGGTGTTTTGAAGGATAACGGGCAACGAATTCCATCTTCGTCAACATATGTTATTTTATCCTGATATTTTTTATCATGTTGTTTGTCTAAGAAACCCGCTAAGGAAGACGCGCCACGTGACATACCAGGTTCAGATGTAACATCTTTAATCCTCTTCCCTTGTGTCCAAACCTCTCGGTCATCTTGCAAGCCTGATATATATTGAGCACCAGTCCTAATTCCGCTGCCAGTCAGTGTTAAATTGTCTTTCATCAAATTAATCCTTTTTTCCCTCTGATCGAGTGAATTTCGCTAATATAATTTCCATTTTCTGCCATTCTGAAACACTCACTTTTGATCTTAATTTTTTATGTATTGCTAACACGCTTGGCGCTACTAATTCCTGTAGTTTTTGCCCTTCTTTTGTTAAAGAAACCTTGACTTGCCGCCTATCTTTATTACTTCTGGTCCTATTAATTAAATCTTTCTTCACCAATCTATCCAAGATACCCACCAGGCTCGGTGCTGGAAGAAGAGTTTTTTCAGATAAGCTTGCTACACTAATATCATTCTCAGCCCATAGAACTCGAAGTATACGCCACTGTTGTTCTGTTAGGTTATTCTTCGCAAATAAATTGCGATATTCCGGCATTATTGCATCAAGAGTTCGATATAATTGCATCGGTAAAGTTTTACCGAAACTAGGAACTTCGTTAATATCAACATAATTCATATATGAACTATATTTATAAACTTTCTAATAAAGCAAGGTTTTATTCTTTTTTATCGCAAAATAATTAATATAAGTGTTAAATTATTTAAATTATATGCTAGTATATATTTATGACACATGATAGATTTTCTGTGATCACAGATGCATAATGGAAAGCAAGTATGACCAACAAAAACTCAAATCCGGTACAGGAACTAATACAAAATGTGTCGCTACCTTTTACCCAAGCTCGTGCAATGCCAAAATCTGTGTATACAACAAAAGCATTTTTAAATTATGAACTTGAAAACATCTTCAAAAAAGATTGGTTTTGCGTTGGTCGTTCAGACTCCTTAAAAAATGTCGGAGATTACCTTACTCTGGAATTGTCAGGTCAGCCAATAATGGTACTTAGAGATAATGATAATAAACTCCGAGCACAATCAAATGTATGTAGACACAGAATGTCCACGTTACTTGAAGGCTCAGGAAATACTCGCTCAATTGTTTGCCAATACCACGCTTGGACATATGGACTGAATGGTACGCTAAGAGGTGCGCCCGCCATGACGTTAAATGATAATTTTAATAAAAAAGATTACTGCCTACCGGAAATTAAATGTGAAGAATGGCTAGGTTGGATTATGATATCTCTTAATTCAAAAGCAAAGCCCATTAATAATTCATTATCTGAAGTATCTGACTTAATTGGTGACTTTCAGATGGAGACTTACACACAAACATTTTCAGAAACACATATTTGGGATACAAATTGGAAGGTTTTAGCAGAAAATTTTATGGAAAGTTATCACCTTCCCGTTTGCCATTCTGGAACAATTGGAGGACTCTCAAAATTAGAAGAAATGGATTGCCCCCCTGGGAGAGAAGCTTTTAATTATCATTTTATATTGAAGGAACCCCATTTTAAACTCGCAAACGCACATCCAAACAATACAATTTTAAAAGGGGATTGGAGAAGAACTACAGTTCTACTAGCAATTTATCCAAGTTTACTCATCACCTTGACGCCAGGTTATTTTTGGTACCTCTCTTTACACCCAAAAGGCGTGGGACAAGTACACATAAATTTTGGTGGGGGTATGTCACCAGAATTTGTAAACGACCCTGACGCTCAAGATCACTTCAAAGCGGTAAAAACTCTTCTTGATGATGTTAATGTTGAAGATCGTGGATGTACTGAAAAAGTATTTAAAGGTTTACTATCAGATCATGCCACGCCTGGCCATTTATCTCACTTAGAACGTCCAAATTACGACTTTGCTAAGTATTTAGCTTCACATGCATAGGTAATTTGAAAATATTATTTCTCAAAATAAACTTTTTAAAATTTAGATAAACAGAGGTATCTAAAGACACTTCTTGCACTCAAATTACTTCTATGTATTTTTGCTATTTCAAGAAACTATACAAAAAGGTCGCAATTTGCCCAAAAATAAAGCAGTGAATATGAACAAATCTGTTAATTCGACTAAACTATTGAGAAACTTAGGTTCAGAATTAGATTTAGATTGGGTGCTCAGCACACAAGCGAATACTTCGGCAATTGAAAGGCGCGCAAATAACATTGGTACTAGAAGGTCTATAAAAAAACAATATCAAGCAGCTTGGTTACTTAAAGCTATCACCTTCATTGACCTAACAACTTTATCCGGGGATGATACCGAAAGACGGGTTGAACGACTTTGCGCAAAGGGTAAAAAACCGATCAGCAAAGAATTAACAACCGAACTTGGAATTAATGAATTAGATATTAAAGTAGGTGCTATATGCGTTTACCATGAAATGGTAAAAACAGCTGTTAAGGCTTTAAGAGATACTAATATTCCCGTTGCAGCAGTTTCAACTGGATTTCCAGCTGGATTATCTCCATTAAATTTAAGAATAAAAGAAATTAAAGAAAGTGTTCGAGTAGGAGCGGCAGAAATAGACATCGTAATATCAAGAAGACACGTTTTAAATGGAAACTGGACCGCACTTTTTAAAGAAGTACAATCTTTTAAAGAAGCCTGTGGAAATAGTCACATGAAAGCTATTCTAGCAACAGGGGAATTAGCCACATTAAGAAACGTAGCTAGAGCATCTATCGTATGCATGATGGCAGGAGCAAACTTCATAAAGACTTCGACAGGTAAAGAAGATATTAACTCAACATTACCAGTAACGTTAACAATGCTGAGACAAATTAGGGATTATTACGAAAAAACTGGCTATCATGTAGGATACAAACCAGCTGGTGGAATTTCCAAGGCAAAAGATGCTTTGGTTTATCTAAGCCTTGTGAAAGATGAACTAGGGGATCGCTGGCTCAACCCAGATCTTTTCCGATTTGGTGCATCTTCTCTTTTAGGAGATATTGAACGCCAATTAGATCATTTCAATACTGGTCACTACTCAGCAAATTTTCGTCATGGGATGGGATAATAATGACAATATCTGAAATATTTAATAAAATGGAATGGGGAACAGCACCAGAAAATGATAAAAATGCTAAAGCCTGGTTGAAAGAAAATAAGAACAAGTTTGGACATTTTATTAATGGCAATTTTGTAGATGCAAAAAATCATTTTAAAACAAAGAATCCAGCTAATAATCAATTTCTAGCCAACATCGCTGTGGGGTCTAAAGCAGATGTTAACTTAGCAGTAAAATCAGCTTCAAATGCTCAGAAAAAATGGGCAAAAACTGGTGGTCATGCTAGATCTCGATACTTATATGCTATTGCTCGATTGATTCAAAAGCATAGCAGACTTTTTGCAGTTTTAGAGACAATAGATAATGGCAAACCAATAAGAGAAAGCCGGGATATCGATATCCCTCTCGCAATACGCCATTTTTACTACCATGCGGGCGCTGCACAATTAATGGAAGATAATCTCCCAAATCATGAGGCAGTAGGAATTTGCGGCCAAATAATACCGTGGAACTTTCCATTACTAATGCTTTCTTGGAAAATAGCCCCTGCAATCGCCATGGGTAATACAGTTATATTAAAACCAGCTGAGTACACATCATTAACAGCCTTACTATTTGCACAAATTTGTATAGAAGCAGGCATACCAAAGGGTGTCATAAACATCGTTACTGGTGATGGCACCACTGGATCCTTAATCGTAAACCATAAATCCATAAATAAAATAGCATTTACCGGCTCAACAGAAGTAGGGCGTAAAATTAGATTTGAAACCTCTGGAACTGGTAAATCTTTAACATTGGAACTCGGTGGGAAATCTCCATACCTCGTTTTTGATGATGCAGATATCGATAGCGCAATTGAAGGTCTGGTTGACTCAATTTGGTTTAATCAAGGTCAGGTTTGTTGTGCTGGTTCCCGGCTACTTGTTCACGAAACAATAGCGAATCAATTTTATAAAAAATTAAAACTTAGGATGAAGCGATTAAGGGTTGGCGATCCTTTGGATAAATCTATCGACATGGGGGCCATTGTCGATCCAAAACAATTGTCTTTAATTTCGAAATTAGTAAACAAAAACGCACACGAAGGTAATCTGTATCAACCTAATATAGAAATGCCTAATAAAGGCTGCTATTATCCACCCACTTTGATAACTGAAATGGAACCGTCCGCAAGCTTGATGCAAGAAGAAATCTTTGGTCCTGTATTAGTCTCAACAACCTTTAGAACTCCAAAAGAAGCAATCGCGTTAGCAAATAATAGTAGATACGGTTTAGCCGCAAGTATATGGACGGAAAATATAAATTTAGCTCTCGATATTGCACCGAAAATAGAATGTGGAGTTGTTTGGATTAACTCAGTTAATCAGTTTGACGCAGCGGCAGGCTTTGGCGGTAGACGTGAAAGTGGATTTGGTCGAGAAGGAGGGGCTGAAGGACTTTTAACATATGTAAAGCCCAAAACAAAAACAGCTGAGCTTAAAAAGCAAAAGAAATATAAAAAATCGATCACCAAATCCAATTCTTTAGGATCCTTAGATAAAACTTTAAAACTTTATATTGGAGGTAAGCAGGTTAGACCTGATAGCGGCTATTCAAAAGCTATTTTTGGTCCAAAAGGTTTCATTACCCATATTGGAGAAGGAAATAGAAAAGATATTAGGAATGCTGTTGAGGCTGCGCACAAAGCTGGAAGTTGGGGCAAAACTTCCGGGCATTTAAAAGCACAGATTTTATATTACTTAGCAGAAAACCTAGATAAACGTAGCTTGGAATTCATCGATAGTATTATCTTATCCACTGGAGCAAAAAAAGAAATTGCAAGAAAAGAAGTCGAAACATCAATTTCAAGATTGTTTTATTATGCCGCCTGGGCGGATAAATTTGATGGTGCGGTTCATGACGTCCCTATCCGGGGAGTAACCTTAGCAATGAATGAGCCATTGGGTGTTGTTGGAGTCATTTGTCCTGAAGAAAACCCTCTGTTAGGATTGATTTCTTTAGCTGCACCACTGATTGCCATGGGAAATACCTGCGTATTAATTCCTTCAGTGTCATCTCCAAATATTGCTGCAAATTTTTACCAAGTACTGGAAACTTCAGATGTCCCAGCTGGTGTTTTAAACATCATAACTGGAGAGGAAGAAGCATTCGTAAAAACACTATCGGAGCACCATGATATAGCAGCAATTTGGTATTTTGGAGCAGGTAATAACTCAGGAGAGATTGAAAGGTTTTCCACCGCATCGCTAAAACGGACGTGGGTAAATAATAACAAAACTCGAAATTGGCATTCTAATGGCCAAGGAAAAGAGTTTCTTAATAATGCGACCGATGTGAAAAATATTTGGATACCTTATGGTGAGTAGTAAATTATCCTCTTTTGAAATTTTAGCAAAATTAATCAGCTTTCCGACTATAAGCAAATCTCCAAATATTGAACTCATAAAATGGGTGTCAGATCTTTTAAAATCTTTTGGTGTGAAAGCAACTATATTACAAAATGAAGATGGTTCGAGAGCCAACCTATTTGCTACTGTAGGAGAAGCAGAACATGGAGGAATAATGCTTTCCGGTCACACTGATGTTGTTCCAATAGAAGGTCAAGATTGGCATACAGATCCATTTAAATTAACAGAATCTGATGGAAAATTATTTGGCCGTGGTACTGCTGATATGAAAGGATTTTGTGCCAGTGCAATAAAAGTAATTTGTGATGCCTCTAATAATAAACTCAAAACTCCCATACATTTGGCATTATCTTTCGATGAAGAAATCGGGTGTATTGGTGTTAGATCATTAATCGACATGTTGAAAGAAAGCCCCATAAAGCCTCAAATGTGCATAGTTGGAGAGCCAACATTATTGGCTGTAGCTTCAGGGCATAAGGGAAAAATAGCGCTCCGAACAACTTGTAAAGGTATTGAAGGGCACTCTGCACTTGCTCCCCTTGCATTAAATGCTCTTCATCTTGGGGTTGATTTTGTAAATATCATCAGAAATATTCAAAATAAAATAATTGATAATGGCAAAAAAGATGATGATTATGACATCCCTTACACAACCTTGCATGTAGGAAAAATGCAAGGTGGAGTTGCCTTAAACATAGTACCAAATATATGTACCATTGATTGGGAAATACGAAATTTAGCAGGTGATAATCCATCAGTTATTCTAAAACAGGTTAGCAAAGACGTAGGGAACCTACTTTCCGATTATCAAAATGCAAAAGCAGAAATTTGTTGGGAAGAAATCTTTTCCTATCCTGGATTAGGAACAGATCTAGACTCTGATATTATAAGTTTTGTACGTAGCTTAACTGGTACAAACAATACAATAAAAGTAGCTTTTGGAACCGAAGGCGGCTTATTCCACAATGAAGTTGGCATACCAACAGTTATCTGTGGACCCGGATCAATGCTGCAGGGGCATAAACCTAATGAATTTATTAGTGTGGAACAAATGAACCGCTGCGATCTAATGATGACTAATTTGTTAAAGAATATAAGCTATTAAAAGATTAGATTTGTTTTGGTATTTTCTGCAGTAAAGGTAAAAGGCGCGACATATCGGGACCACTCCCCTTTCCTGTTAAAGCCTTTCTTAAAGGTAAAAATAGCTGCTTGCCTTTTCTTGAGCTTGTCAATTTTATGTCGTTTGTCCAATTCTCCCAACTTTGTTCATTTAAAGGTGCCGAAGGCATTAAACGAAGAGCTTGATTAACATAATCTCTATCAAGATCATCGACTAAGGGCTCAACACCGTCTACAATTAGATTTACCCAATATTGAAAATCATCTAAAGTAATTAAATTTTGCTTAACTACTTCCCATAAATGTTCTGAAATATCTGCCGAAGCAACCCTAGCCCTAACCTCTGAAAAACTTAATGAGCTTAAGTATTTAGAGGTAATTGGATACAGGTCTTGCATTTCAAATTTTGTAGGAGTCGCGCCAAAAGTTGTAATATCGAAAGTATTTTCAATGTCACTAATAGCATTAAAAATCTCACCTGGTTGACTAGAACCCAAACGTGAAAGATGGCTTAAAATTGCCATTGGCTCAATGCCTGCAAGTCGTAGATCTCTAAGAGACATCACCCCCAACCGTTTGGATAAATTCTCACCTGCGGAGCCCGTCAAAAGAGAATGATGTGCATAGCAAGGCGCACTTCCATTCAAAGCCTCTGTAATCTGAATCTGGGTGGCAGTATTCGTCACATGGTCAGACCCTCGAACTACATCTGTTATTCCCATTTCCATATCGTCAACCACAGACGCTAAAGTATAGAGAAACTGGTCATCCGCCCTAATAAGCACAGGATCGGAAACAGAAGCGGAATCTATAGAAATAGGGCCTAATATTCTATCCGTCCAGTTCACTCTCTTATCATTTAAAAAGAACCTCCAATGAGGATTATGTTCTTTCCTCAACATCATTTTTTTTTCATTTGTAAGTTCTAAGGCCGATCTATCATAAATAGGGGGCTTTCCCATATTTAGTAATTTTTTCCGCTTTAAGTCCAAATCAGTTGGAGACTCAAAGCATTCATATAATTTATCACTTTTCTTTAACTGTTCTGCTGCGGAAACATACCTGTCTAATCTTTTGGATTGTTGCTCCTCAAGATCCCAAGTCAGTCCCAGCCAGTCAAGATCATATTTTATCGCATCAATATATTCTTGTTTTGATCTTTCAGGGTCTGTATCGTCTAATCTTAAAATGAATTTACCATTGTTTTGTCTAGCAATTAAAAAATTAAACAAAGCTGTGCGTAGGTTACCTACATGAAGAAAGCCTGTCGGAGAAGGTGCAAAGCGAGTAACGTTCATTATATGCCTTTTAAAGTTGGTAATCTGATAATGCCGTATCAGCTCACCTAAATCCTGTCGAGTTTAAAAATCACTTTAAAGGATCAAAATTATTTACTAAAATATTTTTGAATTAACTTTTATCTCGCCACTGATTAACTATCGGGTACCTTCTATCCAACCAAAATGCACGCCGAGAAAGTTTTGTTCCAGGAGCTGATTGGTATCTTTTATACTCAGATATATAAATTAAATGTTCGATTTCTTTTACAATTTTCCGATCGAAACCCATATTCACGATTTCTGCCACTGATTTTTCATCGTCGATAAAACCTTTCAAAATCGAATCAAGGATATCATAATCAGGCAAACTATCTTCATCTTTCTGATTATCACGTAGTTCAGCCGACGGCGCTTTATTCAACACTGATCCGTTTATCAACTCAGTATTTGGACCACGCATCCATGGGCGATGGTTTGAATTTCTCCATTTAGAGATCTCAAATACCCGAGTTTTATATAAATCTTTTAGTGGGTTATACCCACCTGACATGTCCCCATAAATTGTTGCATATCCAACTGCTACTTCAGATTTATTTCCCGTGGTTAAAAGCATCTCACCAAATTTATTAGACATGGCCATTAGTAACAAACCACGCAATCTTGATTGAATATTTTCTTCAGTTATATCGTGATCAAGACCCTCAAAAAGACCAGATAGTACATTTTTTACACCACTCTGTGGTTCAGAAATGGATACATTATTTAAAGTACATTTTAAATTTTCTGCTATCTTAGTAGCATCGTCCAAAGAACTATCAGAAGTGTATTCAGACGGTAGCATCACACATCTAACATTTTCAGAACCTAAAGCATCAACCGCAATAACTGCGACCAATGCGCTATCAATCCCTCCAGAAAGACCTAATAGCACTTTTTTAAAACCTGTCTTGGATACATAATCCTTTAAAGTTTCAACCATAGTGCGATAATCAAGTTCTAACTGTTGAGGAATTTCCTCTAAAATACCCTTTTCAGCAAACCATTTACCATCAACCTTTTTGAAATCAATTTTTTGAATTACTTCATCATAAGCTGGCATCTGCATTGCTAATTCTCCCCTTGGATTTAAAGCAAAACTCATACCATCAAAACCTTGATCATCCTGGCCCCCTACCATATTTATATAAACCAATGGGATACCATTCTCTATTACCCGTGCAATCATTACCTGGAGCCGTTCCTCTCTCTTATCTCTCCAATATGGCGAGCCATTTGGCACAACAAATATTTCTGCACCGCTTTCCACTTGAGCTTCACATACATCCTGATGCCACGCGTCCTCACAGATAGGAAAACCAATACGAACACCATCAACATTGTATGGCCCCGAAATTGGTCCTTCAGAAAAAAATCTTTTTTCATCAAATTCATTATCATTTGGTAAAAAATGTTTTTTTATTATCGTTTCAATTTTTCCATTTGCCAAAATATAATATGCATTAAATAGTTTTTCACCATCCCAATAAGGAGCTCCCAAACCTACACTAGGTCCAGATTTAAACTCTAATGCCAATACGTCAACTAATCGCATGAGCTCGGTGATAAAAGCAGGCTTTCGAACCAAGTCTCCCACTTGATAACCAATCAAAAACATTTCAGGAAATGCAACTAAATTTGCATTCATTTCTTTTGCTTCTTGAAATACAAGCCGAACCTTTTTTGCATTTCCTTCCAAATCTCCAGCTCTTGGATTAAGCTGAGCTACTACTAGTCGAAATGAGTTTTTCATTTTTTAAACCTTAAAATAACTTTTACCCTAATTTAATCATTAGAGTGAAAATATAAAAGACTTCAAATTAAAAAGGATTGTCAGAAAAAGTTTGAGCAACTAAAGTCTTAGTTAATTAATTACTAAACCAAAGAAATAATTTTCAATTTGAAAGAAAATGATGGCATTTAAAAAAATTCTAAAGGTCAGTTTTATTTTGGCCTTCACAGTAGCAGCAAGGCTAAATGCTGAAACTTCAGATAATAGTATTCAATATGAAACTGGTGGTTATTACGAAGGTGAATTTAAAGATGGCAAACGCCACGGAATTGGCTCTTATGAGCTTCCGAACGGATACAAATATACGGGCGACTGGGTAAATGGAGAAATATTTGGTCATGGTGAAGCTCAATATCCCAATGGATCAACCTACAAAGGAACTTTTTTAGATGGAAAACCAGATGGCTTTGGAACAATACTTTTTTCAAATGGCGGGGCTTATGAGGGAAGCTGGCTTGGAGGAAACATTACAGGTGCTGGAAAAGCTACATATGCGAATGGATTAATTTATATTGGAGAATTTAAAAATGCCAAACATCATGGAAATGGCATTCTAACTGATACCAAAAATTATAAATATCAAGGCACTTGGGTAAATGGAGAAAAAACCGGAACTGCGAAGATTAACTATTCTGACGACGCCATTTATGAAGGTGATGTGCAAAATGGGTTAAGAAGCGGCTTTGGTAAATTATCTTTGCCCTCCGGTATTGTCTACCAAGGTAATTGGGCAAACAACCAAATTACAGGATTAGGTATTATTATAGGAGCTGATGGCGACGAATATGATGGTAATCTAGAAAATGGGGAAAGATCCGGACAAGGTAAACAAACCTATGTTGGTGGTGAAATTTACGTAGGGGGATTTTTAAATAATCAAAGAAATGGTTTTGGAAAGTTAGATAATCCCAACGGATATCATTATGAAGGAAATTGGAAAAATGGATTCAAAAATGGATTAGGTATAATTAATTATCCAGATGGATCAAAATACAGTGGTGATTTCCAAAATGACCTCGCACACGGCAAAGGGGAAATTAAATATGCTGATGGCGGGGTATATAATGGCGACTGGGTGGCTGGAATTATAGAAGGTCTTGGTGCTGCATATTATGTGAATGGCTTGATATATGAAGGCCAGTTTCTTGGAGGGAAATCTCATGGAAAAGGTACAATGACCTACAATAACGGGAACGTATATACAGGCGATTGGAATACAGGGTTAAAAAGTGGTGCTGGCATCGCTACATATACCAACGGTACTGTTTATACTGGAGATTTCCTTGAAGGAATGAGGCATGGAATCGGAAAAATATTGATGGAGAACGGTTTTGAGTACAGTGGGCAGTGGCTGCAGGGTGAAATTGAAGGTGATGGAACTGCAAAATACGAGAATAACGACATTTATATCGGTACTTTTGTTAAAGGCAAAAGACATGGAAAAGGGAAGATGTTTTACTTCAAAGGTCAAACAGTAGAAGGCGAATGGAATAACGGCAGACCTGTTTCAAATTGATTTTTATCGCTTGCTAACATTTAACCACTTGAATGAATCATGATTCAAACTTAAATGATTATTATGGAAATAACTCATCAACTTATAGACCCATTCGAGAGGTCGATAAACTATCTTCGCGTATCAGTTACAGACAGATGTGATTTCAGATGCGTTTATTGTATGTCAGAAAATATGACATTTTTGCCAAAAAAAGAGTTACTAACCTTAGAAGAGCTCGATCGACTTTGCACAATATTTGTAAACCAAGGAATTCAAAAGCTTCGAATAACTGGTGGTGAACCATTGGTTAGACGTGGAATTATGGATTTTATTCAATCAATATCCAGACATTTAATATCTGGTGCTTTGAAGGAATTAACTCTCACCACAAATGCATCACAATTAGAAAGATTTGCGGAAAAGTTAGTTGATTGCGGTGTAAAAAGAATAAATGTATCGCTCGATACTATAGATCCAGATCGGTTTGCAAAAATTACTCGTTGGGGGCGTTTACCGCAAGTTTTAAGAGGTATAGAAGCTGCTCAAAATGCTGGTTTGCGTGTTAAAATAAATTCTGTAGCGTTGAAAAATATTAATGAAGACGAGCTCTTTACGCTCACTAAATGGTGCGCTGATAAAGACATGGACCTGACCTTTATTGAAGTTATGCCCATGGGTGATATCGGTAATGAAAATAGATTAGATCAATACTGGTCACTAAGGGATTTAGAACAAGAGCTTTCTAAAAAATTCACAATAATAAATCTGAAAGAAAAGACTGGTGGTCCAGCTCGCTATATAAAATTAAAAGAAACAAATCAGAAAATTGGACTGATCACACCACTAAGTCATAATTTTTGCGAAAGCTGCAATAGAGTGCGTTTAACATGCACAGGGCGACTACACCAATGCTTAGGGCAAGAAGATGAAGCCGATATGCGTTTGGTCTTGAGAAACAATCCAAACAACGATTTCCCAGTAATTCAAGCGATACAACGCGCGATTGCTTTAAAACCTAAAGGTCACAATTTTGATTATAGCAGAAAAAAGATTGCTGGAAGTATAAGCAGACATATGAACCACACTGGTGGTTAACTGAATCCAATTAAAAAAAATTGACTTATCAACTTACGGTTATGGTGATTAAATGAGTAAAATATACAAAACAGAATCTGAGTGGAAAGAAGAGTTGTCAGATATTGCTTTCGACGTAACCCGCAAAGGTGGAACTGAAATGGCTTTTTCAAACGATAACTTCCCCAAAACTCCTGCTTATTTTAAATGCATTTGCTGTAAAGAGATACTGTTTAACTCAGTTCATAAATTTGAAAGTGGTTCTGGTTGGCCAAGTTTTTTTAAACCCGAGAATGCATCAAAAATAGTGGAAGAAGAGGATAATAGTTGGATAATGAAGCGGACTGAAATAATTTGTGCAACCTGTGATGCGCATTTGGGTCACGTATTCCCCGATGGCCCTGACCCTACTGGATTAAGGTATTGTGTAAACGGCGCTGCTCTAGAGCGAGAAGAGAAATGACTGCCCTACTCTAATGCAGTAATAGGATCATAGTTCCCAGCAGAATTTAAAATTTGCCTTATTAGACCAATACCTTTTATTCCGCTGTCTGTGACACGCCTTGATAAAACCACAACATCTTGATCATCCAATTGGAAGATTTCTACATTTTCCAATGTTCCATTTTTTAAAAAACTAATCGCCACTAATTTCCGAGCAACTATTTCTGGAGGTCGATACGAAAAATATCTAACTTTAGTAGACAAATAAAACCATTTATCGTCATCAACTAACCCAATTGTTGACGGTGGCCCAAACATTTTTTTAACACTTTGTTTGGAATCTTTTCCAATTAACAATTGTTCAACTTCAGTCTTTGAAGGTGTATGTCCATGATTCTTAAAAGTAGCAGAACAACCTGTTAGTAAGATAATCGCACAGAAAAAACAAATTTTCCTTAATTGAAAAAACTGATCCGTCATAATATTCCTAAAAAGTTTTCTAAAATGTTGCGATCATTAGAGAACATATATAAAATAATGGCTGTATTCAATAACATAATCACAGAAAGAAAATAGACGTTGAAAGAGATCTCAAAGAAACTTTCCTATATATCAAAGATAGGAATATACGGTTTAGAAACTGAAAAAAAAATAGAGTTTACTCTATCATTTAACGATAATGAACTAGTGCAAATAAAGAAGGGTCTCAATTTAATATCTATAAGAAAAACGAGTATGTCTGGAAGAATAATAGCAACAGCAGCGAACCAATGGCATTTAAAGGCTAAAATCGGCGCCACTATCGTTCAAGAAAGCGTCCTATCATTAAAACCAGTTACTACTCGAATTGATGATAGTGTAGATAGACGTATAATAAAGGGCCGTGACAATGCAGTTCAGAAAAGTGAACTTGAATTGAACGAAGATCATTTCATTGAACATGAATTAGATTTAGGTGCAATTTTTTTTGAAAGTATTGCCTTGTCGATCCCTATATTTCCAAAAGAAAAAGGGGAATCTTTTGAAGATAAGATATTTACAGCAAAAGGGATAGATCCACTTACTGATGATAGAATATCTCCATTTTTTATTCTAAATAAATTAAAAGAAAAGGATCAGAGCGAATAAAACTGTAAAATAGGGGTTGCACTGATCAAATTTAATAGTATTTGTACCCTTCTGTTTAATTTATATTAAACTTTGATTGCAGTTTTTATAATTACATCTTAAGTAAGACAAAGTAGTCCACACAAACTAAGGTGTGCAAATAGAGGTTGAGACATGGCTGTACAGCAAAATAAAGTAACACGTTCGCGTCGTAACAAGCGCCGCAGTCACGATTCACTGATTGCAGTAAATCCAAATGAATGTAGCAACTGCGGTGAATTAAAAAGGCCCCACCATGTGTGTGGGTCTTGTGGGCACTATGCAGATGCTGAGATTGTCTCAATGGTGGAAGACATCGATTTAGATGAAGACGCTGCATAGAAAACTTTTAGGTAAGACGTATGTCGCCTTCTAATGGTGTAGATAGATCAAAAACACCTCTTGTGATCTCTATTGATGCAATGGGGGGTGATAAAGGGCCAAGGGTGGTTATAGACGGGATCGTCAAATCACTACAAAAATACCCAAGCACCTATTTTATCGTCCATGGCGACAAAGATAAACTTAATAAGCTGATCAATAATCAAAAAACCATTTCAACAAAATGTACTGTAGTGCATTGTGATGACGTCGTTACAATGGATGATAAACCAAGTAATGTCATAAGGAACGGGGCTTCTACCAGTATGTGGTCTACCATTGAATCTGTTCGAAATAAGAAAGCGTCAATAGCAATTTCCTGTGGAAACACTGGTGCTTTAATGGCTTTATCGATGGTACGTTTGCGTAAATTACCAGGCGTTATTCGCCCAGCTATTGCCTGCTTATGGCCTTCTAAAAATAAAAATGGCTTAAATATTGTCTTAGATGTTGGAGCGGATGTTAAGGCTGACGCAATAGATCTTTCACAATATGCCTTAATGGGAGCATCTTACGCAAGAAATGGTTTGAATATAAAACAGCCAAGGGTTGGACTTCTTAACGTTGGAACTGAGGAACACAAAGGTCGACCAATAATAAAGCAAGCCTATGAATTAATTAATGATAACGCTTCTGAAGGTAATTATGAGTTTATCGGTTTTATTGAAGGAAGTGATATTCCATCTGCTAAGGTTGATGTGATTGTTACAGACGGATTCACTGGAAATATAGCATTGAAGACTGGTGAAGGAACCGCTAAATTAATTAGAGAAAGATTATCGTTAGTGTTTAAAAATAACTTTTTATCACTTATTGCTGCATTTCTGATATCAAAAAAACTACAAAAATTTGCTGATGGGATCGACCCAAGGCGCGTTAACGGCGGAGTGTTTCTGGGACTTAATGGAACAGTTATTAAATCACATGGAGACGCAGACTCTACTGGCGTTGCTGCGGCGGTAGAATTAGCTATCAGACTTACAAAATCTGGATTTAATGAACGACTCGCCGCTAGGGTTGCATCGGCTAGAAAAGACGAAACAAATACCATAAAAAAGATCGAAGAGGCAAGTTAGTATGAGTATAAAACGTGCCGTACCCATAGGTATAGGACATTACTTGCCAAGCAGAATAGTTGAAAATAAAGAATTTGAAGAATCTCTAGATACTTCAGATGACTGGATAAAAGCAAGAAGTGGGATTGAACGAAGACATTTTGCTGCGGATACAGAATTGACATCAGACCTCGGGTTTTTAGCTGCACAAAGTGCATTAAAAAATGCAGCGTTAAACGCCAATGAAATTGATGCTCTTATAGTAGCAACTTCCACCCCTGATCTGACATTTCCATCTACGGCGACAAAAATTCAATATCAACTGGGGATGAATACTGGCTTTGCATTTGATATCCAGGCTGTTTGCGCTGGATTTGTTTTTGCTTTGGCGAACGCAAATGCACTGATACTTTCAGGCCAAGCAAGAAAAGTTATGATCATTGGTGCAGAAACTTTCTCAAGAATTATGAATTGGAAAGATCGTTCTACTTGCGTATTATTTGGTGATGGAGCTGGAGCATTAATACTGGAAGCGCAAGAAGGAAATGGAGATAATAAAGATAGGGGTATTATAGCCACTGATTTAAATTCTGATGGTGGTTATAGAGATATTTTATATGTGGATGGAGGTGTATCTAAAACTCAATCAAGTGGCGTTTTAGTTATGGAAGGTAAAGAAGTCTATAAGCATGCCGTAGTAAAATTAGCGCAAACCGCAGATACTGTCCTAAGTAAAGCTAAAATAGAGACAAAGGATATAGATTGGGTAGTTCCACACCAAGCTAATCTGAGAATAATTAAATCTACAGTTCAGAAACTTGGAATTGATATGAACCGCGTAATTGTAACAGTTCAAAATCATGGAAATACCTCAGCTGCATCAATCCCTTTGGCTTTATCAGTAGCCAATCAAGAAAATAAAATTAAAAAAGGTGACCTTTTGTTAACTGAGGCTATCGGCGGTGGATTAGCATGGGGCTCTGTGTTAGTACGATGGTAAGATTATATTAAACGTATCAATCAGTTAAGGTTGACAGATCAACTATTTTTTTCTTAATGTTAACACATAACTTGGGGGAGTTAACTTAAATGAGCACAAAAACTCTGACACGAATGGACTTGAACGAAGCACTTTTTAGAGAAGTTGGGCTTTCTAGAAATGAAAGCGCAGATCTGGTGGAAAGTATCTTAAATCATCTTTCTGATGCTTTGGTGGCTGGAAATACAGTTAAAATATCATCTTTTGGCACTTTTAAGGTATGTAACAAAACGCAACGAATAGGCCGAAACCCAAAGACAGGGGAAGAGGCAGTAATTACACCGAGAAGAGTTTTATCATTTCGTCCATCCCATCTCATGAAAGAACGCGTTTCAGCCGGCAATAGCGACTAAGTCATATAATATGAAAAAATCAGCGGAAGCATTCAGAACTATAGGTGAAGTAGCCAGTTGGCTAAATACTGAAACTTACGTGTTGAGATTTTGGGAAAGCAGGTTTAACCATATCAAACCAGTGAAAAGAAATGACGGCCGTAGATATTACCGTCCCAAAGATATGATAATAATTGGGGGTATAAAAACGTTACTACACAAAGATGGCTTGACTATTAAAGGTGTGCAAAAAATATTACGGGAAAAAGGTGTAGAGTACGTGTCGTCGCTGTCACCACCACTAGACAGTGAACTACCAAACATTAGTCCACCAGCATCAACAAAGGCAACTGATACTGAGAAAAATTTGTTAAAAACTCAAGATGGACAATTATTAGAACCCAGCTTTGAAAAGCCTGTGGATTCTGATCTGAGCATAGCAGAGTTTTCGACTACTCAATCTCATGGTATAAATAACAACAAAGACCTTGCTCATGTTGTTAAAAGGTTAAAAATACTAAGAGATAAAATTCAAAACGAAATTGAAAATAGTTTTCATAATTAATGGAAAAATTTCTCTCAGCTATTGCTCATCGTTAAAAAAATGCGGATATACAAATATCGGGCTATAGCGCAGTTTGGTAGCGCGTTCGTCTGGGGGACGAAAGGTCGTAGGTTCAAATCCTGCTAGCCCGACCAAAGAATGCGCATTTGCGCTTTAAATGTATTACCCTTATTGGGTCAACTAAAGAGATGGATTATGACTAATGTGATTGAAGGCGTGCTTCCATCTCAATCTATTCAAAAGATGATCAAGTGTGGCGAAATTAGTGCTAGCGAAGCAGCAATTGAATCTTCCCAGGTACAACCAGCCAGTCTCGATTTAAGGCTTGGTTTAGTTGCATATCGTGTACGGGCATCATTCCTAACAGGGAAGAACTTTACTGTTAATGATAGGTTGCAAGAATTTAAAATGCACAAAATAGATTTGGCCAAAGGAGCAATATTAGAAAAAGGATGTGTTTATATAATACCTTTAATGGAATATTTAAATCTTCCAAAAAATGTAACAGCTGCTTCAAATGCCAAAAGTTCAATTGGTCGATTAGATCTTTTGACTCGAGTAATTACAGATAATGGAATAGAATTTGATCGCATAAATAATGGTTATAAAGGCCCTCTATATGCAGAAATATGTCCCAGATCATTTTCTGTTTTAGCGCGACCAAAACAACGTTTAAATCAAATTCGTTTTAGAATCGGCAAATCGATCATAAACGATGATGGTTTAAAAAAAATGCATGCTTCAGATCCGTTAGTTAACGGTGAGGCATTTATAGATGATGGTTTAGGTTTTTCAGTAGATTTAAAACCAAAAGAGAACAAGCTAGTAGGTTTTGTTGCTAAACCACATACAGATATAATAGATTTAGACAAAATTAATTATTATAGTCCAAATGATTTTTGGCAATCAGTGGAAACTTCCTCCGGGAAAATAATCTTAGATCCAGGCGCATTTTATATTCTTGTTAGTAGAGAAGCGGTGAACATTCCATCTAACTGCGCAGCAGAAATGGCTCCATATATAGCAATGATTGGAGAGTTTAGGGTTCATTATGCTGGCTTTTTTGATCCAGGATTCGGCAATAAAGAAGCAGGAGGCATAGGCTCACGTGGTGTCTTAGAAGTTAGATGTCATGAATCACCATTTGTGCTTGAACATGGCCAAAATGTTGGACGATTGATTTATGAAAAAATGATAGAAAAACCAAATATCCTTTATGGGCAAGATTTAAAGTCTAATTATCAAGGGCAAGGTTTAAAACTATCTAAACATTTTAAAAGCGTTAGATAACGTTAGTCTTCTTCGCTAAACATATCAGATTGTTCCACATCTTCTAGTTCTTGCTCTCCAATTTTATCATCAAATGATACACCTGGCGGCAATCTGCTCTCTAAAAGCCCCGCCGCTCGTAATTCTTTTAGACCCGGTAAATCTCTTAAAGATCCAAGTCCGAAGTGATCTAGAAAAGTTTGTGTAATTGTAAATGTTATTGGTCTTCCCGGAGTAGTTCGGCGGCGGCCTAAACGAACCCATTCTATTTCCATTAAAAGATCTATAGTTCCTCTACTAACAGTAACACCTCGGATTTCCTCAATTTCCGCACGGCTAACTGGTTGGTGATATGCTATTATAGATAAAGTTTCGATTGCCGCTCGACTCAATTTTCGTGTCTCCACGCTCTCACTTTGCATTAAAAAGCCCAAATCTGACGCTGTACGCAGAACCCATGCTTCACCAATTCTCTTTAAATTCACTCCACGCTTCTCATAAAGCAGCTTAAGATTATTGAGCGCAGGTATTGGCTCACAACCATGAGGCATACGTTTTAAAAACTCTTGAATTGTCACTGGTTCCTTTGTAGCAAACAAAATAGCTTCCACCATTCTTTCTTGATCATCCATTGGTGGCACTTGAAAAAGACCTTTTTCCTTTTCTTGGTTCATTTACTCAACCTTCTTTCGTAATTTTATAGATGAAAAACTATCATTTTGTTCCAGCTCAATCAATCCGTGCTTTGCCAATTCAAGTGCAGCCGCAAATGTAGATGCTGTTGCGGATCTTAGCCGTTTAGGGTCAATGTCCCAACCTTCTGGCAAAAATGAACTAAGATCTGACCAAATTATTGCATGCCCTATAAGACTTCTCATTCTATCTAGAGCTTGCTCCATGGTTAAAATTGAATCTCTTTCAAAGACAAATGGTTTAAATTCATCTTTGGTTTTAATTCGTGCGTATGCTTGCATCAAGTCAAGTAAATTAGCCTGATAGGTAATATTTTTAGTACGTTCAATATTTTCTTCGATCCCGCGAGAAAAAAAATTACGTCCTAATTGATCTCGTGCCAAAAGTTTGGCTGCATATTTTCTCATTGCTCCCAATCTCTCCAATTGAAATGCTAAAAATGCAGCCAACTCTTCTCCTGAAGGACCCTCATCAGACGGGTCAGGAGGTAATAACAATCGTGATTTTAAGAAGGCAAGCCACGCGGCCATTACCAAATAATCAGCCGCAAGCTCAATACGCAATTCTTTTGCCTCTTTTATGAATTTTAAATATTGTTCGGCTAACATAAGTACAGAGATTTTGCGTACATCTACTTTTTGTGATCGCGCTAATGTCAATAAAACATCTAATGGACCCTCATACCCGTCGACATCAACTATTAATGAGTCAATCACTTGTCCTTCATTAAAATTTGTTTCAAGCCAACTTTCCTCAACCATTGATACGATTTTCCTTTATAGCTTACATTAAACTAATATTATCAATTATTACGTCATATTCATTTATAAGTTTTTGGATGTCGATACTAGAAGAAGTTTTTCGTTTTCTGAGAACCATATCGGAGAATTTATTTCTTTCAGGACTTAAAGAACCACAAAACTGCGAAATCTCATCCATTTCAGCCATATTACCATTACTGTGTAATATTAGGTCGCAGCCTGCTTTCAAAGCCTTTTTAACTTTATCTTCAAAAGTACCAGTTAATGCTTTCATAGACAAATCATCAGTCATCAATAGCCCATTAAATTTTAATTCTGTACGAACAATTTCTATAATTTTCTTTGACTGTGTTGCTGGAAGTTTATTATCTAAATCTTCATAAAGAATATGCGCAGTCATACCTAGCGGAATATCATTCAAATTCTTAAAAACTACAAAATCTGACTTAGATAAATCGTTTCTGGTCGCGCTAATTTTTGGCAAGTCAAGATGGCTATCAACTTTGGCCCTACCATGACCAGGTAAATGTTTTAAAACTGGTAAAACTCCAGATTCAAGTAACCCACTAGCACAGGCTTTAGCTGCCCTAATCACAACATCAGGAGTTTTTCCATAACATCTATTTAATAATACACTATGAGTAAAACTATTTGCCAGATCTCCAATTGGCGCACAATTTACATCAATTCCTACCGTTTTCAGCTCTTCCCCAATAATTCGATACCTTAGCCACATAGCTCGATCGCTTAATTCTTCTGGCACAAGCGACATTTGTTCCATAGCCGGCATCCAGCTTCGCCAATGGGGTTTACTTAACCGTTCAACACGGCCACCTTCCTGATCAATAAGGATAGGAATATCACGTCCAACTGTATTCCTTATAGAATCTGTTAATGCTCTTAATTGAGTGGGGTTTTTAATATTTCTCTTAAAAAGTATGAAACCCCAAGGATTTACTGAAGAAAAGAACTTTACTTCTTCTCGTTTTAACACCAATCCGCCACAGCCAAATATCACTGATTTGATCATTACTTTGCCCTCATGGGTAAGCAAGTCTGTAAAACCTCTCTAAAAAGATGGCAGAAATTTCTACTTTCTCCTAAACTTGAAAAGCCAATAACCGTTAACCTATAAGAACTATTACCACCAATATTTGCATTTTGTATTATTCGTTTTTTATTTTTAAAAATTGAACTATTATTAATCATTAAATCTGACCACGCTTTGCGCGCCTCCTGTTTCGTGGAATAGAACCCTAATTGAACAAGATTAGCTCCAGACTTTAAACCAACTTCATTAATTTCTATAATTTTATCTAAAGATTGATTGCGATAGAATTTTCTGATTGTTGGGACTATTGAAACAATCACTGCGAGAGATGATATATCTTCCAGTGTACTTATTATTTCTTTGATATTTTCTTCATCTACATTGTTATTATTTAATGCTGGAACTGGGGATTCACTTGTCGGCTCACTATCTTCGACAATTGAGATATTAACATCTTTTTCTATCAATTTTATGGGCTCTGGGGCTAATATTATTCGTGTAGCGGTACTTTGCGCTGAACCTTGCTCTTGGACATTATTCACAGATAAACCTTGATAATTAACAATTTGCCCACCTGGTTCCTCTGAAACGACTCTAAAATCTTTAATTTTTGCTTTTACCACAGGTATTTCAGCATTATCACTAACGTTAAGACTAAAACCCCAAATTATAAGAATAATTAAAATTACGATTGATAATAATGCACCGGCCCAGCTCACTATCAACTTAATCACTCTAATAAATACGGTCGGTTCTTCGTTATCTTGCCTGTAAGGCATTACCATACCTCAATAAGTCTAGTCATTTTGTCAAAATAATTAATTCTTATGGTTTATCTTAACGCATTTCTTCCATCGGTTTCACACCAAGGATACTCAAGCCATTTGAAATAACAATGGCTACGCTTCTCGCTATAGCAATTTTAGAGTGAGATTGCTTAACATTTTTTTCATCAATAAATCTTAAAGAAGGTGTATCTTTTCCCTGACTCCAAAACACATGAAACTCTGAAGCTAATTCGTATAAATAAAACGCTATTCTATGAGGCTCATTATGTTTCGCAGCAAGCTCTATCAGCCTAGGCCATTCACAGATCTTTCTGATGATATTTAGCTCACTTTCGTGACCCAATAAATGCATATCAGCAAGAATTAATGTCTCATCAGAAATATCAATATTAGCTTTTTGTGCCTTAGTTAAAACTGAATAAATTCGAGCATAAGCATATTGAACATAAAAAACGGGGTTATCCTTAGATTGCTCAAGTACCTTATCAAAATCAAAGTCTAAAGGGGCATCATTTTTTCTAGTTAACATTACAAACCTTGTCACATCTGATCCAACTTTTTCAACCAAATCTCTCAACTTTACAAAATTTCCAGCACGCTTAGACATTTTAAATGGCTCACCATTTTTATACAATCTAACCAGTTGTGTAAGTTTTATATCAAGCGTTACCTTATCATCCGAAAGAGCAATTACAGCTGCCTTCATTCTCTTTACATAACCACCATGGTCTGCACCAAAAATATCAATCAGATGCTCATATTCACGCATTATTTTATCATAATGATAAGCAATATCTGGAGCGAAATAAGTCCACTTGCCGTCAGACTTTTTTATAGGCCTATCAACATCATCACCGTATTGGGAAGATTTAAATAATGTTTGTTTTCTAGGCTCCCAATCTTCAGGAAGCTTGCCTTTTGGAGCCTCCAAAACACCTTGATATATCAATCCTTTAGAATTCAATTCATCCAATGCGGCTTCAATTCTACCAGTCCCGTATAACGATTTTTCTGAATAAAAAACATCCATCCTAATACCTAAAGAGGATAAATCTAAACGTATCAAACTCATCATGGCGGCTACAGCATGTTCTCTAAATTTGGGCAGCCATTCTGACTCTGCCGCATTAACAAACGTGTCACCAAAACTATCTTTAAGTGAGGTCCCAATTGGAATCAAATAATCACCTGGGTAGGTTCCATCAACAAACTCGACAGAAATACCATTTGCTTCAAGATATCTTAAATAAACTGATCGCGCCAATACATCAACCTGTGCACCACCATCATTTATATAATATTCTCTTGTTACATCATATCCGACATAATCTAATAAATTTGCTAGAGAGTCACCAAAAACAGCCCCTCTAGTATGGCCAACATGAAGAGGACCAGTAGGGTTTGCGCTAACAAACTCTATGTTAACTTTTTTATTTTGTCCCACCGAAGATTTTCCAAAATCACTTTGTAATCTTATGATTTGAGGTATTAAGTCAAGCCATATGGTCTTTTTAAGTGTCAAATTAAGAAACCCTGGACCAGCCACTTCTATAGTAGACATTCTTCCGTCATTTTTTAATTTTTCGGCTAAAACTTCAGCAATTTCTCTAGGCTTCAAATTTGCTTGTTTAGCCAAAACCATCGCTGCATTTGTAGACATATCTCCATGCAAACTATCGCGTGGCAGTTCAACTGTCACGTTCGTAAAATCTAAGGTTTTTGGTAAAATATCTTCTGATTGCATAGACCCAAGAGCTTCCAAAATAAGGTCATATATTTCAGC